>OJQB01000611.1_pt1 | contig 13352 bp, 20 predicted proteins | sample 1598601 | NCBI WGS metagenome assembly OJQB01 (sample SAMN03922496, study PRJEB24848) | human gut metagenome | isolation source: stool sample | host: Homo sapiens | place: Germany | collected 2011-11 | reverse complement strand
ATATTATCTGTACAAAAAATACCCCCTCTGTGTCTAAAATAAGTTTACCACTTCACATCAGGATACACTCAAAATAATCAAAAATATTTTTTATAGGGGGGGGGTGAAAAAAACGTAAAAAAAAGCCATTAATAGAGTGAGAGGCAAAAACAACACACTCCCGCCTCTTGCCCAAAGCAGAATCCGGATATGCAAGTAAGCGCATGGGAGAAAAAATACAAAGGAGCTTTTTGATATATGCTTGTAACAAATCCCCGCAGAATTAATCATGAACAGCTGCGAATCTTGGCTAGAAATGCCAAAGGCGGTATCACTCACATCTATCTGCATTGGACGGCAGGAACCTACGACCAGGTTTTTGATGATTACCACATCAACATCGGCGAGCAGGGCGAGCTTTACCTCACCTGCAACATGCTGCGCGAATATAAATCGCACACCTGGCGTCGCAACAGTCGCTCCATTGGCGTCACTCTCTGTTGCGCTAAGGATGCAATCCTTGCCTACAAATGCAATCCTGTGTTTGGCGCATATCCACCGACTGAACTTCAAGTGGAACAGATGGCGATTGTAGTCGCTATCCTATGTCACGAGCTGGAGCTGGAAATCAATAATGATACAGTTCTGACGCATGCCGAAGCAGCCAGTCGCGACCAATATGGTCCAGGTCAAGGTGATCCCGATATGCGCTGGGATTTGTACATGCTCAAAGGCATGCCGGAAACGAGGGCCCTGCGCCCGGGAGGCGTGCTGCTGCGGAAAAAAGCTCTGGCGTATTTGCACAGTATGCTCAGGGACAAGCTGCTGCAGCCACATGAGCCCAAGGTGGAGCAGCCTGAGCTGCTGGCGGCGTAAATGCTGCAAATCATCTACCCATCATTTTTTCATCATCGAAAGGAGTTTTAATCTATGGCAGAAATCAATCAGGAAATTTTGAAACGCACTCTGGTAATTAACGTTGAGGATGGCACCGGTGCCGACGGCACCACCAAGTATAAGGCGAAAAACTTCAACGGTGTCAAGACTGACGCTACACTGGACAAGGTGTACGAGGCAGGCACTGCCCTCGGCGGTCTGATGGAAAAGCCTTATAAGGATATTGAGCTAACCGAGAAGAGTGAGCTGGCGGAAGCGTAAACAAAGGCTCCCCTCGGGGGGAGCTGGCGCCCGTCAGGGCGACTGAGAGGGGTCCGCTGTTTCCACGCTTACGAATAGCGTTAGGTTGGGCGAATCCCCTCTCCGCCTCGACAAGCTCGGCACCTCTCCCCAAGGAGAGGCTCTCTACTACTCATCTATACTCCTAGTCTAACAAGAGAAATAAATTTCCAAACTAAAATTTTCAACAAGTAAAGGAGCAATCACCCATGGAAAAAACCTTACAACTCGTCTTTAAAAACGCCGCAGGCACCACCAAAATCATCACCATCTCCAACCCCAAAGAAAACCTCACCAAAGCCGAAACCGACGAAGCCATGCAAAAAATCGTCGCAGCCAACGTTTTCAACACCCTCGGCGGTGACCTGGTACAAGCTGTTGAAGCTCGTGTGGTCAATCGTAATGTCCAAGTGTTGGCGTAACAAACACTAAGGAGTGATCCTCATGGAATTTGACAGACTTCTCTCCGCTGCAGCGGATTATGGTTTCGCAATATAACTCTAGAAGTAGCACTTTCCTTCCTATTATATATAGCACAAAAATAACTATTTAAATAAAGCCACAGCAAGCCCAGAACAACAGCCTATGCAAAAGCCATTAAGCCAGCCTTGGCGATAGGCTTTTTTATTTTGCCTACTCTGCTCCGTCCGTTCCGCTTCCAACTGGTGCTCCAATGCTTGATATGATTGCTGCGTTTGCTGCAGCAAGCTCTCTGCATTCTTTAGCGAGCTGTTGGCATCGCTTAATGCTGTTTTGCTGACGCTTAACTGCTGCTTCGCTATTGCCAATTGCTCCATCAGCTCGCTCGACGGCTTGTCCAGCATCATTAATTCGTCTTCGAGCAGCATCAATTTGGCTTGCAACAACCTGCTGTTGCTGCTTAATGTCTGCCATTGTTCTGTCGGTAGCAGCACGTACCCCGCTGGTGCTGCCGACCTGTTTGTATTGGCCACATCCGCCGCTGAGCAGCAGACCGGCAAAGCATACAAGGCCAGCGATAAACAGAGCGTAACTGATAACCTTAACTTCGCGCTCACCATAATGCATGTCACACTCCCCTCTCTTGGATATAATCAGTGATGCCGCGGGCGATTGCACGTGCCAGCTCGTCCTGCTGTTTGATGAGCATCTCGCAATCATTGCCGTTGCTGATAAAGCCCATCTCGACCAGCACGGCAGGCATGTGCGTGCTATTAAGGACGATGAGGCCGGGACGAGCCTTGACTCCTCTGTCTACCGTGCCTAAGCTGCCAGTGATTTGACGGAGGATACAGCCTGCCAGCGTATCGGCAGGGCTCCATTTGTTATACACCAGCACCTCGGTGCCCTGTGCTGCAGGAGCTGCAGCGTTACAATGCAGACTGATAAAAATATCAGCAGGCCATGTGTTGGCGCTGAGGCATACGTTGGTATAGGCCGCATCCTCACCGGCAAGGTTGTTGCTCTGCACAGTCTTGACCTCGCAGCCAGCGGCCGTCAGATACTTAGCTACCAGCGCGCCTACATCACGCACTATATCGGCCTCGGTAACGCCATAGCCACGATTTACAGCGCCAGGGTCGATGCCCGGATGATGGCCAGGGTTTAAAAATACTCTCATAATTAATCAGCTCCTTCCCGGCCAGCGAACAGCGTAAAAGGGTATAAATTATACCGGTTCCGGGTGTTCGCTTGCCGTTTTTTTAAATTTAAAGTGTACTTACGATAATCCCTAAAAAATTGAAAGTATACTTTTTTAGTCGTCTTTGGAAATCCTGAAGGCTCTCGTCTCGATGGCCTTGTTGCCCAGCTGAACCAACAATAGCGCCACCATACCAAGGGTGCAGCTCTCATAATTGCCCCAGGTTTTTGCAAAAAATGCCAGCCACAAAGTCACCAGCACCCACACGACAAAGCCTACCACAGCACAGATTCTGCCTACGCTGTAGGCATTGTCGTCCTTTTTAAGCATATTAAGTAATTTACGCATTTTTTCCTCCATTGAGATTATAGTTCGGCAGCTCATTTAGCTGCTCCATCAGGCTGTCAATCACGCCATTGTCCCCCAGCGCCTCATAACTCTTGTAGCAGGCGTCGATGCTTTCTTTGGCATAAATGGGCACCCAGCCTTTCTCACAGACGTAGTGGTTGTAGGCCTGGATGATTCTGTCCCTCAGCAGCGCCTGTACGCCTGCCCTCAAGGCGTCGTTCTCTCTCTTTTTGGCACGGTATAGAGCAAAAATATAAGAGATAACAGCGCCAGCAATAATATTGATTATTGTTTGTATCGTTGACTCAAACATGTAACACCTCGATTAACTATAGATAATAAGTTTTACGCCACCTACATCAGCGTCGACCTTGTCCAATTTGGCCTTATCCGCAGCACTCATAAGCCCCGCCGTAGTGGCCGTCGCGTTGCCGGGTGTACCTGTAAGGTCACTGTAACTGCCTGTACGTGCGACGTCTGCCAATGCGCTGAGCCTGTTAAAAAATTTATACCCCAGATTATACACAACCTTGTTTTGGATGGCATTTGTACTGTCAGCATCCAACGTATCATCCACAATGACAGCCGCTGGAATAGTAGGTTTGTTGGTCAAATCGTTATAACTGCCCGTCTTGGCAACGGCTTTAAGCTCACTGCTCTTGACGTAGGCAGCAAGCGACTGATGCTGTGTCAGATATCCGGCGTCATTCTGCAAGGCTGATACATTAGTGGGTATGGTCGGTTTGTCGGATAAATCATTGTAGCTGCCGCTTGTCGCTACGGCCGCCAGCCCTGTAATCATGCTGGCGGGATGTGTAGACGGATGAGTGTAGACTGTATCCGTGAATTTAGCGTTGGCAGGGACAGATGCATTCACATTAAAGCCGTTGACCTTGCCGATAAAATTAGAAGCGGTAATGGTAGCGGGGAATATAGCATCCTGCCATACATTGTATCTGTACAAATGCCCATTTTGAGCCATGTTGCTCGGAGTATTCCACCCGACACCGCCAAAGCCCATGATTTTATCAATGGCTAATCCCTTGTATTTGGTGTCAACCATGGTGCACCCGAAAGTAAATCTAATAGTACCGTACTGGCGTGACGGCTGGTTACCATAAGTCTCAAACCCTTGCGTATTGATGATGTTGTTTCCACTCCAACCACTGATTGGCACTTTATCCGCAAACACCTCAAATGCCGTTGGTGAGGATTCCAACGCAGCGTCGATTGTGCAATAACAGCCTCTACAGCCTCCTGTAGATATGTAGAGAGCAAATTTATTTAAAAGAGTATACACGCCAAACGCATCGCTGTCTATGGTAACTCGTATCATATCATTTACAGATGGTGGACGGCTCTTTTCGCCACCAGCGTACAAATAATTATTGCCTACTGAAAATAATCCAACTTTTACAGCAGTGCTCGAGGTATATTCAATCCATGTTGCGCCAGCATCCACGCTGTATTCAATGGTAATGCCCTCAGCCCTGCCAAATGCTAAACGATTAGCTCCTAAAGAAGGAATCATGGCTGCGTCTGTAGGACTATAACCATAGGCAATGTTGCGTCCGCCCCACTCAAGGTTGGCCTCATAAATTTTATCGGTTTTGGCCATCTTTTTATCCAGCTCCGCCTTGATGACCTTATTCTGCACCGGGTTTGTGCTGCTGCCGCTGAGCTGGCTGTCAATCGTGACTTTAGGCAGCAGGCCTACAATCGGCTTACCGTCCGCGCCTGTCGCCTTGACTCCTGCCGCAAGGTTATCGGCAGTGACGGTGTCGCCGGTAAGGTCTACCAGCGTCGCACCATCGTATATAACTTTGTTCACTGCCATGGGTTAGCCTCCTCAGCCTATAGTAACGGTCAGGCCGCCCTGTGGGTTCTCGCTCTCGTTGTACGGAATCGCCTCAACAACGACTTGGGAGATGTAGTTATAACCCTTGGTGCTGTCCGGCAAGATGGTTTGCTGCGAAGTAGAAGGAGTCGCTGTCTTAGATTCAGCTTTAGCACCTTCGGTGCCGCTCATGGTACCGGTTACGCCTAAAACGGTAACGCCCTGTCTGATGTTGGTTGCTATTAATTTTGCCTGCTCGGTGGCGCTGATGCTGACCTTACCGGAGCCGTCATGGTAACCGATGGGGATGGTATAACTGTCAGCTTTTTTGCTGATGGTCCCGGTAACAGCACCATTGTTTTTCATGACGCCGGTCAGCTTGTTTCCGTTGACGTAAGCGGTCTTGCCCGCCAGAATCTCAGCTACGGCCGCGGTAGCATCGCTGGTGTCTGCATCAAATGTGCAGGTACCGGTGATGAGAGCGCCGCTCTTGTCATGCGCGGTATAGGTGCTGAGCAGCTTGTCAGCAGTGACGGTATCGGCGGTCAGGTCGATAAGGGTTTTGCCACCATACACAACTTTAGAAATATTTTTGTTAGCCATAAAAATTACCTCTCTTTCTGTCCTATACTTAACTGTATAGGAGATGATAAAAAATGAAATTACCTAATGGATTTGGCTCAATAGCCTGTTACAGCGGCAACAGACGCCGCCCCTACATCGTCCGCAAGTATATCGACGGCCGCCAGAAGATAATCGGCCAATACGCCACGTATGAGGACGCTTTAGCGTTTTTGGTCGACTACAACAAAAAACCGTCACTGTTTGCCCCGGCCACGATAACCTTTGCTGAGGTATATCAGCTGATGGCTGCTGAGCGCTACCCTAAGATAGCAAAGTCAACGGCCAACAACTATAAGGCTGCCTTTAAGCATTGCCATGAGCTGCACACACGCCCGTTTGCAAAATTGGAGATATCCGACCTGCAGGGTGTAATCCGTGGTATGAGCCGTCGCAATATCGGCTATGCCAGCCAGAAGAAATGCCGTCAGCTGATGCACCTCATGTACGAGTATGCCGTAAAGTATAAGATCATACCGGCAGCGGCTGATATAACCTGCTACATCGACATAGACAAAAAGGTGGTCCGGTATCCCAAAAAGCCGTTTATCACCCGCCAGCTTAACCGGGTAAAGAAACTGGCCAACAGTGATGCTGGACTGTCGTACTGGGCGATGTGCATCGTGATGATGTGTTACAGCGGCGTGCGGCCGGGCGAGTTTCTAGCCATCCAGAAAAGTGACGTCAAGCTCAAGCAGCGTTACTTTATCGTCCGTGACAGCAAGACTGAGGCCGGTCGCAACAGGGCTGTACCAATAAGCCGCAAGGCGCTGCCCTATTTCCGTGCCTGGATGGATAAGCCCGGCAAAACGCTCATCACTGTAGATGATGGCGCTGCTCTGTCCTATCATCGTTTCCGGACGCGCTTTGACAACGTCATGGACGCGACTAACTGCCACCATACGCCGCATGAGTGCCGCCATACCTGTGCCACGATGCTCGACAACGCCGGAGCTAACGAGACTGCCGTCAAGCGTATCTTAGGCCATGCCAGCCAGGGCGTGACAAAGGGCGTGTACACGCATAAGAGCCTGCACGAGCTTAAAAAGGCTATTGATATGATATGATGTAGGCTGTGTTGCTAACGTGTTGCTTATCCGGCAGGCGCTGGCGCTGTTAAGCCTTGCTGCATCGAGGGATTACTGTTGCTAACGTGTTACACGTTGGCCGACATCGGCCTGATGTGCCCCAAACGCCGTCACAGCAAGGGTTTGAGCGATTTTAAAGGTTGAGAGTAACAGCATCAACCTCAGCAACAGTTGTCGCAGCCTCTACCTTATCCTTAGCGGCTCTATACGCCACGTGTAGGGCGTTTGAGCGATTTGCCACGGATGCGATTACGCAACGTAAATCATCAGCAGTAACCTTAACATCTTGATTATCAGCGGTTGTCCAGTCAATGGATGCTGTAGCCTTTGCTTGTGCGGTCTGCACGTCAAGGGCAATGATAGCTGCATTAATGCGCTCCCTTGCCTTTTCGTCATAATCATAGCTGTTACCGTTGTAGGTAATCGGCTCAACCTCTCTTGCATCCCTCTCAGCCTTAAGCTCAGCGATTTTGGCAGGTTTGGCGGATGCCAGCAGCTCTGCATCGGTAGGTGCTGGCTTTGGATAAACCAAGCCGTCATCAGCGATAAGATATTCGCCGTCAGCATTACCGATGAGCTTGTTAAAATCATCGTTACCTACGATGACATAGCCTTGGCTAAGGTAATCGGCGATTTGAGCTTCGTCGTACTCTACGGCAAGCTTTGTGTCTTTTCTCTGCCCATTTTCCGGCAGGATAAGATATTGATTTACTCTTTTATCATTCATGTTTTTTCCTTTCTACGCTCACAGATTTTGCCTGTGGGCGATTTTTTAATGATTTAGGTGTAATGATAAGCGTAGGTTTAAAATAATTCGTTATGAGCCTTTCTGTGCAGTGGGGAAATGCAGGTAACAGCGGTGGCTCTGTTGATGTAACTTTCCCTGTCAGCTTCACCAAAATTGTTTACCAAATCCAACTGACCTACAACAGCGACAGCTATGAGAATCCCACATATGCAATAAAAGATACTAAGTCTTTTAGGTATTGGAGTAAATACGGTGGCGATAAATTGTGGCTTGCGATTGGTGCGTAGCAGTGGGGAGTTTACACGACCGGCACGCTTAATGTTACCATAACACTGCCTATAGCCACATCCGTGACATATGCAGTGATAGCGGTAGCGCGGACAACAAACAGCTACGGCTGCTCAGGCTCTCAATCCTGTCAATACGTTTCAAATGTGACCGACAAGACGTTTCAAGCTGGCTCTTACGATGCAGGTAACGGCTATGCTGGCTTTTGGTGGGTGGCCATTGGCAAAGCCTAAGCCTTACCAAAAGCACACCGCTTAAAACACTGCTACATACCGACAGCAATATAGTTGATATTCGTACCAAGGTACGTTGGCCAAGTCACAGAAATATTAGTTCTGGTAATCCATGATGTGTTATCAAAAGTTGCGCTGCTCCATGACTCTTGAGCCGTAGTAATACAGTAAAATTTTTGGAATGGTAGCGAAAAATTTAACGTTGCTGCAGTACTTCTTCCCCACTGCTAAGCTTTGCACACTGCGAACCATGCGTATGGTGATGGCCCATAATAAGCAAACCCTGTACTGCTGTAGTTCTGCACATCAGGAACCGAGTTTGCGCTGGTATCCTTTTTGGCTGCGATTATACTGTACACGGCAGAAACGGATATCGGAAAAGATGTTGTGCTAACTCCCCACTGCTTATACGCCGATGGATAACCAATATAAATCACCGCTACCTGTTCCACTACCAGAATAATGTCGGAATGCAATAAAGCTGTCTTTGCTCACCGAGTTTATCCTGCAAGTGCTCTCGCGACCGCCTACAGAGCCAATAACCACGTTAAGCGCATTAACAGAGTAAGCCAAGGGGTATGTATACGTTGTTGGCGTGGCATATGGAGATTCACCAAATCCCCACTGCAGAATTAACCCGTTGCTAAATTTAACATAGCCGTTCTGCTCCAGCAGGGCGGCGACGATGTACGCACCGTCATCTTTTAATAATGCTAAATCGTTATCAGCTATGATGTCTTTAAATTGGTTGTATAGTGTTTCTGAAGGAAAGACGTGTATCTTTCCCAGATTTGTTGTTGACTGAGCCATTTTTTACCTCCTAAATTGTAACATCGATGGCATGCGCATTGATTTCGTCCGACCACTCGATTGTCGCGCCAGCAGCTACGTTACGGCCGTATATCGTGTAGGTTTCGCCCGGCGTGACACCGACGTATTTTTCAAATGAGTGACCGTAGATCGACAGATACGCTATCTCAACGTCGCCATGCTGTATCGCCTCACCGTTTGTACCGACGTAACCTGCCTTTATTTTTGTGCTGGAACGGTATTTCGAGCCGGTCATCTTAACAACGGTTACGGCCGGCGGAACGACCAACGTATACGGCTTTTTGGCGTAACTGCTGGTGCTGGCAAACGCCCACTCGCTTACGGTTACGCTGCCAGCGGTGACGTGCTGCTCAAACGCCACATCGTATACGGCCGCGGCGGTATACGTCACCTCCACATCAGCAATGTAGGTGACATTGTAGACAATATGGAGCTTTGCGGTCAGCCCCATGTCGCCGGTCAGGATAACCTGCCCGGTCGGCCCGATGGCCATGTCCGTGCCATTAATATTAATGGTCTGACCTTTTAATGGGGTGCCGTCCGGGAGCGTAATTATCAGCTTTATGCTGACGGCGCGGTATATCTGAGCGGTGTACAATTTTGCTGTTCTGGCTGCCTTGTATGCAGCACCCTTGACCATTATCTTATATCGCATATCCGCCACCTCACGAGTACATCACGAGTTTGGTTTTGGCGCTGTCCAGGTCAACCTCTTTCCAGGTTCCGTCAGCGCACAGATATCTGATGTTGCTACCTGCGGCAGGAGCCGGGACAAGGCCACCGGTGCCGTTGACTGTAGTCGTCGCCCCCTTAACGGTAGTGATGACCGCCCATGTGCCATCGCTGCGCAGATAACGCGTGTTGCTACCTGCAGTAGGTGCAGGGACAAGGCCACCGGTGCCAGCTTTGGAGCTTGTCGCCCCGGTAAGGTCAGGTACAACAGCCCATGTGCCGTCCGCCTGCAGAAAGCGGTTTTTTGTCTCGCCGCGCCCCGGTGCAGGTACAAGGCCGTGCACGCCGTCGCGTGATATGGTCGCGCCGGTCATATCCTTTAAATCCGCGACTGCATTGGTGACGTAGGTGTTTACATAGGTTATGGTGGCCATGGCCGATGTATTAACCAGCGCGGTAACGTTAGCCGCGTTGGCGAAAGTCAACGCTACGCCGATTTCCTGGCTGATTACTGCCGATGTCCCCTGTGCCGGGATAAAGTCCGGCTCAGAGTCACTTGCCACGGCGTACAGGATCTCACCATCGTCCGGATCAGTAGCATACACGCCGAACTCGCGCAGATAATAGCCCGTGGCGACATTGCTGTTGTCGGTCACGGCCGTGATTACACATGCATGGCTGTCCTCTGCGTATGACACGCTTGCGATGGGCAGTGTCTGTACCGGAGTGATAAGCTCGGTGAGGTCCTCCAGGCTCTGCCCGCTGCTGAGCGTGCCGCTGCCCAGCCTACACTTTGTCAGCTGCATCTTACTTCCGGCATCGACCTTGGCCTGCAGCTTTAGCCCCTGCTTGGTCAATACCGGTTTGCCCCAATTTGACATTGGTTGTACCTCCGTTTACTCAATCTCGACATCGCCACCGATATACACGGTGACACCGTCGGATAAATTGCTTGTCTCATAGTATGGTATCTCTTTGACGCGGATATCATCTCTGAGGCGTTTGTCTTTTGTTGCGAGATAGCTATCCTTAAACGGCTTAGACACGGCCTCATAGGAGCCTGTATACTCATCCTCCGGCGCGTATTCGGTGACCTTTTTTATCCCGCAGCCGATAACGCCGCGCAGCTCCCTGGTACTCTCCAGGCGGCCGACAAGCCCTGCCCTTTGGATAACGTGGCCTTTTAACTCGCCGCAGCGCATATCAGGTCACCCCTTTGGCCAGGATAAAATCGGAGGGCGGGATTACCGTGTAGACGTTTTTGTCCGACAAGGTAACCTGCACGTCATAACAATATTTGCCGCAAGGCAGCTCTGCTGTATCGGCCGGCTTAAAATCAAACTGCTGACCCTCAACGATAACCATCTGCAGCACGGCAGCCTCACTGTCTATGTCCTGCTTTATGGTCAGCACCGCCCTGTCAGCCTCAGACAGCGGGACAACCTTGTTCTGAGCATCGTACAATTTGAGCTTAAGCGTCGCGCTATCGCCCTTTGTCAGGGTTATCCTGTTTTTGTGTGGCCCGTCATACTCAATGCATAGCATATCCGCTCACCTCCCTCTTACATCCGGAAAAATATTTTTTTATGCTGGCAGACAGCGCCGGCAACACAAACCGTACCTTTTGGGCGGTAGCAAAACACCAGGCTGTCCAGCCAGCTCCTGGTATTCTTGGCGCTGTTAACCGCCTTGACCATCTCTGCCATCGCAGTCTCGTCCGGGATTGATTCCTGCACCATACGGACACGGAAATGGTATGGCTCGCCGCTATACTCGTACCACTCAACCACCTCGGCTGTATCAAAGGCGGCTGAGCAGACTTCTTCGACCGCCGCCGGCGTGCCCTTATAGCGGTGACGCGCAATGGCCTTACGCACAAGCTCACGTTTTTTTGTGATATCGGCAGCCACGTCATAAAAATCTACGTGATACTGCCACGCAAGCTCATCGACGATTTCTTCCGGCAGCTTTTTAAGGCGCGGCAGGATTAGGACAAGCTCAGCCTGCTCACCCAGTTGCGCCAGCCTGCCGGAGATGGCCTGCACGATCTCCTTGACCGTCGCATCGCCGCTGATGGAGCTTGGTAGGATGCGTTGCAGCGCGTTGTCCTTAAGCTCAAGCATCCTCTATCCCTCCCAGCGTAACAGCCTTTGTGCTGCAGATGGCCACCTGTGTATCAGTAGTCGCCGTAAACGCCGGAGCTGTCACGGCCACGCGTTTTGCACCTGCAGCCATCACCCTCACGATAAGCTCAGACGGATTGATGTCGCGCCCCAGCTTTGACTTTTGCCACAGGACGTAATCGTCAACGGCCGCATTGACAGCGTTTTGGATGGCGGTAGCCTGCGCCTTGTTGTCGCTGGCGATGTAGTAGGTCAGGCTGATCGTATAGTCAACCTTTTCGGGCGCCAGCACGCTGATGTTATCAGTCAGCGGCCGCACCTTTTTATCGTCCAGGGTAGCCTTGACCTGCTGCAGCATCTCATCACCAGGCAGTTCCCCGCCAGCCAGCAGCGGCCTTACCTCCACCTTGCCTGCTTCAGGCGACCAAACAGTGACGTCAGCAATCTTTGTTGACGCCCTTTTGGCATGGTAGATATAAGCGCCCTCGGGACCGGCCGTGCTAAAGTTTTCCGGCGCAAGACGGATATCCTCGCGGTAGCTGTCATCAGCTTGGACCTCAGCGCCGCCCTCAGACGTGGTGATGTTGGCCACGCTATCCACATACGGCACCGGGTCAACCAACGTCTTGAGCTGGCCAGCTACATAGCCGTTACCCAGCTCGCCTTTTGTCAGGCAGGTTGCGCTGCCGTCAGCACTGGTTGCACCCGCATCAATAACCAGTGGGGCATCAAGAGCAAAAAACACGTTATCGCCTGCCGTAAAACGCGTACCGGCAGGGATGATTGTTGCTGTCTGCAGCTTAGCAGACAACCTGATGCGCATGGTAGTCACAGCAGCTTTTGCCGGGATGCGCTCAACGCCTACCAGAGCGCCCAGATGGTCCAGGTTATCACCGGTAGCGTATCTGAGCAGGTTCTGCTTGCCGGTCTCGTTGATTTTGTTGAGCAGCAGCACGATGAGCGCCGCAATCGTCAGCAGAAACAGCCTTACCGGGTCGCCTTTGGCCAGCGTCCTGCCGGTAATGGCCTCGTATCTGCCAATTACATAGCTCTCAACCTCAACGGCATCAGCATCAACAAACACGATATCAGCCAGGTTATCTAATTTACTCGTTGTCATCTTTTATTCTCACCTGCACTTTCGGGGCCAGCACGCCATCGTCCGTGCCGGTAAAACTGATTGATGTTATCTCCACACGCGGCTCATATTTTTTGATGGCAGTAATCATCTCAGACTGCAGTTTTGCCTGCGCTACATTGATTGGCAGGTCAAGCATATCGGCGTTAATGCCAAAATCGCGGTCAAGCGGCACGCTGTATTTAGTCGTTGTGATGATCGTGCGGATGTTCTGCAGGATTTCGGCCGCCTCTGATGCTGGGGCAAAATCAATGCCCTGCACCGGCATGGCCAAAACATCATATGTCATAGCAGGCCACCTCCCGCATACTCTTTGAGGGTTACGTTGACTTTGACGCTTAATATGCTCCCGGCCTTGCCCCAAAAACTCACTGACTCGTCAATGCTCTCAAGCACCCACATATTATTGGTCACCATGTTACCGCCGATGACCAGCGGAAAAACCTTGCCATTATCACGCAGCCTGCTCAGCTTTTTAAGCTCGCGGGCAGGACTGACGCCTTGATCAGCACGCAGCTGCATGGTAAAGCTGATTTTTTCCACGTCAGGCCCCAAATATTCCAGCACCGGTTTATCGCCGATGATGTCATGCTGAGCCCAACGCCCTGCCTGTCTCTTATACACATCTGACGCTGCCGACGAGCGATCT
>OJQB01000606.1_pt1 | contig 13484 bp, 9 predicted proteins | sample 1598601 | NCBI WGS metagenome assembly OJQB01 (sample SAMN03922496, study PRJEB24848) | human gut metagenome | isolation source: stool sample | host: Homo sapiens | place: Germany | collected 2011-11 | reverse complement strand
GCAAACGGGCACGGGCGAGCAATGCTCGCCCCTACAAGAGTTTTTCGACAGTCTGAGCTTCCCCCTCGGGGGAAGCCTTTTTTCCTCACTTCAGCTCAATATAATACACCGGGCACCGTTCCCCGTCGGTCACAAATTCGATTTTTTCCACGTCCAGCGTATCCTCGGCCAGGGCACGCAGCACGGCGGCGTCGTAATTGTAGCCGTACAGCAAAAATCCGTCGTGCAGGTCCCGGCTTTCCACCGCCGCGCGCAGGCTGGCGGCATCGTCCTCGCCGCTTGCCTGGTCAACGGCCTCGCGCTTGGCGAACTCCTCCAAGAACAGGTCGGGCGCGACCTCATACCCCGCCTTGTTCAGCACAACGGCGGGCAGCCTCTCGGTATCGGCCAGCGCAGCCTTGCGCGGGGCGGCGTCCTCATACAGGTAGGCGTTGGGGTCGGTCCGGTGCGCCGCAAGGATCGGCACCAGTGCCAGCAGCAGCAGGGTCTCGTGCTGCGGGGCCAGCCTGGCCAGCACCACAGCCACAGCCAGCACCACAGCGGCGTAGATCACCACATAGTAGCGGTCCGCCTCAAACGGCGCGGCCTTATCGATCAGCGCCACGTACCCCGCCGACGCCAGCAGCAGCCCGGCGGCAAACAGGCCCTTGCCGCGCAGACGGCAGCCGCGCCGCCACAGCACCACCGCCGCGGCAGCCACAACCACGGCCCACAGCCAGAGCCCGCCGAACTGGGCCGCCAGCAGCTGCACCACCGTGCCGATGCTCCTGCCCCACTCCGCCAGCGCGGACAGGTCAAAGACGCTCGCAAACGCCTCTTTTCCGCGGGAGCCGGAGAAGATATGGGCCTTCATCGTGGGGAAGGCCGCATACGCCGCGGCCAGCGCGGCAAACTCGGCGATCACATAGCCGCCCGCCGTCTTGAACCGCCGCGTAGCCAGCAGCCAGATGCCGAACAGCCCGCAGACGAAAAAGCAGAACACCAAGAAGAAATACTGCGTCAGCGCCCCGGCCATTGTGACCGCAAACAGACCCGGCCAAACCGCCCGCGGCGGCTTTTGCCCCGCCTGCAGCGCCTGCCACAAAACCACATGGCAGTACAAAAGCACGATGCCCTCCAGCATCATCAGGCTGTACATCCGGGTGAACACCGCCATGCCCTGCACGCCGACGCAGAGCAGCCAGCAGGCCGCCGCCGTCCACGCGGGCCAGAACCGCCCGATCAGCCGCTTCGCCGTGCAGTACAGCACCGCCGCGCCCGCCAGGATGCAGACAAAGTTCGGCAGCAGCCCCACCCACGGCAGACCCAGCTGCGGGAACAGCGACTCCGCCGTATAGATCAGGCAATAGTAGAGCGGCGGGTGGACATCGATCTTCTGGTTGTTCCATGGGATGGTATAGTCAAACAGGCGGCCCGGCGTCAGGACCGCGCTGTAAAAGCTGCCGTCGTGCCAGCTGTCCATATAGCCGTCCTCCAGCGCGTAGAACCCGCCGGGATAGTTTGCCAGCTCATAGGTGTACAGCTCGTCCACATGGTAGCCCTGCTTGTGCGCCGCGTAGTAGAGCATCAGCGCCAGCCCCACGGCCAGCAGCGCCGCCACCGCCAGCGTGCGCTTAGTCTTTGTGTTTTTCATGATTCCCGCTTTCCGTTTCTGCCTGACCGTAGGGGCGCATTCTATATGCGCCCGCGCACCTCGCGCCGCCGCAAACCTCCCGGGCGGATATGGAATCCGCCCCTACGGGAATGCGCGCCCGTTCGTTTACACACCTGCATACCAAAAAGGCCTGCCCCAAAAGGCAGGCCCTTCGTTTGTTTTACTCCTGTGCGTTTTCTTCCTTGTCACGCACAAAACGCCACAGCTCACCGATGGTGAAATCCTCGCTCAGCTCACTCTCGTCGATCTCCTCGCCGATTGCCTCGCCCAGTGCCCACGCCAGCTCGATCATATCCTCATGGTCGGCGCCCAGGTCAGCCAGCGCTGTGCCGCGGCTCAAATCGCTCGTGTCGCAGCTGAACTGCTCTGCCAGCAGATCCTGCAATTCTTCAAAGGTCATTCCGTTTTCCCCCTCTCACTGGGAAGTTTTGTGTTCTTATCATACAAGCCCACAGCGGTTCCGTCAAGGGGCAAACCAGCAACAACCGCACAAATTTATTGCGCCTGATTTGTGGAATCTGCCGAAGGCCCCGCCGGTAACTGCGGCTGTGCGTTCAAAATGCGCATAAACTCCTCGCCGGAGATCGTCTCTTTTTCGTACAGATACTGGGCAATTTCGTCCAGCTTGCGCTTGTTGTCGGCCAACAGCTGGTAGGCCTTCTTGTGCTCGGCCTGCACGATCTCCACGACCTTGGCATCGACCTGAGCCGCCGTCTGCTCGCTGCAGGCCAGGCTCGCGTCGCCGCCCAGGTAGGCGTTGTTCACAGTCTCCAGCGCGACCATGTCGAAATCCTCGGTCATGCCGTAGCGGGTGACCAGTGCGCGGGCCAGCTTGGTGGCCTGCTCAATATCGTTCGACGCGCCCGTCGTGATGGAGTGGAAGATCAGCTCCTCCGCCGCGCGTCCGCCGGTCAGCGTCGCGATTTTGTTCAGGATCTCCTCTTTCGTCATCAGCGTGTGGTCGCCGTCCTCCACCTGCATGGTGAAGCCCAGCGCACCGGATGTGCGCGGCACAATGGTAATTTTCTGCACGGGGGCGCTGTTCGTCTGCAAGGCCGCCACCAGCGCGTGGCCGACCTCATGGTAGGAGACGATGCACTTTTCCTTATTGTTGAGGATCTTGTTCTTCTTCTGCGCACCGGCCAGGATCGTGTCCACGGCCTCCTGCAGGTCGAACTGGGTCACGGCCTTGCGGTGATGGCGCACAGCGCAGAGCGCGGCCTCGTTCACGATGTTAGCCAGCTCGGCGCCGGACGCACCGGGCGTCATGCGGGCCACAACACCAAAGTCACAGTCGGGGCCGAGCTTGACTTTCTTAGCGTGCAGGCGCAGGATGCTCTCGCGGCCCTTCAGATCGGGCAGCTCGACGGGCACGCGGCGGTCAAAACGGCCCGGGCGGGTCAGCGCAGGGTCCAGGGATTCCGGGCGGTTCGTCGCCGCCAGGATGACGACGCCCTTTGTGGCGTCAAAGCCGTCCATCTCGGTCAGCAGCTGGTTCAGCGTCTGCTCGCGCTCGTCGTTTCCGCCAAGGTTGGAGCCGCCGTCACGCTTCTTGCCGATCGTATCGATCTCATCAATAAAGACGATGCAGGGCGCTTTTTCACCTGCCTGCTTGAACAGGTCGCGCACCTTGGACGCGCCCATGCCGACGAACATCTCCACAAACTCACTGCCGGCGATGGAGAAGAACGGCACACCGGCCTCACCGGCCACGGCGCGGGCCAGCAGCGTTTTGCCGGTGCCCGGAGGGCCGACGAGCAGCACGCCCTTGGGCATCTTCGCGCCGATCTCCTCATACTTTTTGGGGCTGTGCAGGAAGTCTACAATCTCCTGCAGGCTCTCCTTGGCCTCGTCCTCGCCCGCTACATCGTTGAATTTGATGCCGGTCTCATCGTCCACTACGTACTGCTTCGCGCCGGACTTGCCGCCGAACAGCATGGCGTTGCCGCCGGCACCGCCCATCTCCTGCATCTTTTTGGACGCCCAGCGGTTGACGAACCAGAACAGAATGATCATCGGCAGGAACGAGATCAGCAGGTTCAGCAGCGAATCCCAGATCGTGGGCGACTGATAAACCGTGCCGAACTCCACCCCCGCATCCTCCAGCCGGGTGACGAGGTTGTTGTCCTGCGCAATGGCGTTGGTTTTGTAGGAATTGTCGTTCTTGTCCACAAAGTAGATCTGCTGATCTTCGATCTGGACGGTGGCCAGCTCCTTGCTCTCCAGCATTTGCAGGAAGGTGCTGTAGTTCACGCTTTTCACGCTCGCCTGCATCAAAGCCGGGAACAGGAAAATATTGCTTAAAATGACGATGGCCAGAATGACCGCGTAGCCGATCCAAAGCTTCTTTTTGGGGTCCTTCGGCGGCTGTGTCGTCTCTTTCATAGGGAATGCCTCCTCTTTATCTTTTGTAACTATTATAGCATGCTCCCAAAAAATGAACAGCGTGTGAAACAACTTTGAACGAACCGCAAAAAATCCCGCCGCGGCGGGCTTTCTCCACATTTTGCACAGGTTTTCGACATCTTTCCACTGTGGAAATGTGGAAAACCATGTTGAAACTGTGGAAAACCCCGTGCAAACCCACAAAATAGCACGATAGACAGGGTTTGTTGAAATGTGGAAAACCGGAGGCAAACGCTCTCCTGAAAGGAGAGGTGCAGCGTGTAGAAGGAGTCCGTTTTCGGGATATTTGTAGGGATGGGTCTTGACCCATCCGCACATCCGGCAGTGCGCGGTTTTCCCGCTGTGTCGTACTTTTGGCAAGGCAGCACGGAACGGTCAAGACCGTTCCCTACAAACCGGCCGAAAGGCTTCGCGGCCGCCAACTTTTCTGCTAATTTTTAAACAAAAATCAAAATTCCGTACAAATTTTCCCGCATTTTGTAACAACTCGGAAACATTTGTCGTTATAATAGACAATACGCCTTTTCAAAAAACACCCTGCCGGAAGGAGGCCCCGCTATGAATCCCATCATAAACCGCAAACAGGATATTCTGTATAAAGACCTTGCCGTTGACCTTACCGCCCACCGCGTATCCCGCGCCGGGCATGAGCTGCTGCTGACCCCGCGGGAGTTCGCCCTGCTGGCCGTGCTCGTGACCCACTGCGACACAGCTTTAAGCCGCAGCCAGCTGCTCGAGGCTGCCTGGGGCTACGCCTTTATCGGCGAGAGCCGCACCGTGGACGTACATATCAACCGCCTGCGCCGCAAGCTCGGCCTGCAAAACGACATCCAGACCGTCTACAAGGTCGGCTACCGCCTGAGCAGCGCCAACTGAAACCGCAAAGCGCCCTGCACTTTTTTACCGTGCAGGGCGCTTTTCTTCCTTTTCAAAAAGTTCCATATTCCCCGCCCGGCGTGTAGATCGTCCCATCGGGGCCGATGACCACATTGCTCAGCGTGTCCAGGCCGCCGTAGACGTCGGGGTCCAGCGTGACACACAGAGCGAAATCGACCTCGTCCGGGGCATAGCGCACGACCCGCAGCACACCGGAGGTATGCTTATATTCCAGCCCGTCCTCCGTGGTGGTCTGCTCCCAGCTGCCGTCCAGCGTTGTGTCCAGCTGGGTCAAAAACGCCTGCACCTGCTCCCCCGGTGTACTCTCTGCCGCGGGCAGTCGGTTGTCAAGGACGCTGACCTGCAAAAACGCGCCGTTGCCGGGCAGATACATCAGCCCGATGCTCGTCTCATCGTCGATACTGTACATCTCGCCGCTTTCCGTCACCTTGTAGGCGTTCACCGTGTACATCTGGAAGCTCACAGTCTGGATATTGCCCGTGTAGCTGCACCCGTAGCACTGGACCTGCACGCTGCCGTTTTCCGGCTGCACCGGCCCGGCGTGGGCCTCGCCCTCGGCCACGCGGTCCAGCAGGTAGTCAAGCTGCTCCCGGCTGAGAAGGCCCCGCGTGGCGGCCTGCTTCAGCTTTCCGCGCAGTACGGTAAAGACATTGTCAGACCAATAGCTGTCCGCCCGATTGATGCCGCCCTGCACGCCGTAACGGTAGAGCGCCCCGGCCACGGGGTCCAGGCGTATCTCGTCGCTCATCACGCCGGGCAGGGCGGGCCGCGGCTGGGCCGCACGGCAGCGCACCGTCTGCCCGTACACGGCCAGCGGCGGCAGTGCCAGCAGAGCCAGGCTCACCGCGGCAATTTTTAAAAATTTATTGTTGCTGCGCTGCTTCTTCATGCTCTGCCTCCTTCTGCAATAAAATCGTCACTGTCGTGCCCTCGCCCACACGGCTTGCAAAGGTCATCTGCGTGCCGAATGCCTCTGCAATTTGTGCGCAGAGCGCCAGCCCCACGCCGCTGCCGCCGTTGGCCCGGGCGCGGGCCTTGTCCACGCGGTAGAACGGCTCGGTCAGGTGGGGCAGCGCCTCCGCCGGGATACCGCAGCCCGTGTCCTGCACGGTCAGCCGCCAGCATTCGCCCGCGTCGGTGCAGCGCAGGTGGACCGCGCCGTCCTGCGGCCCGGCGTGCCATGCATTCAGCGCCAGATTGCGCACAAGGTCCGCCAGCAGCACCCGGTCCGCCAGCACAACGGCCTCCGCGGGCGCGTCGCAGTCCAGCACCACATCCGGCAGACTGCGCACGGCATCGGCAAAGGCCGCGGCCACCCGCACAGGGCGCAGCACCACGCCGTCCTCCTGCAAGCCGTTCAGCGCCAAAAGCTGCTGGCTCAAACTCTCCAGCCGTGCGGACTCATGGTAGAGGGCCTCCGCCGCCGTGCGCCGTCGTTCCGCATCCAGCGTGCCGCCGCGCAGCAGGTCGGCGTAGCCGATCAGGCTGGTCAGCGGCGTTTTCAGCTCGTGGGTCAGGTCGGCCACAAAGCGGCTCTGGCGGGCGTTCAGCTCCTGTAGACGCTCATAGTGGTACGCCGCGACGAGCGCCGCCAGCGTGATGATCGCCTGCACGGCCAGCCAGCTGTACAAAAGCCGGTTCCGCGCGGCGAACGCCTCGGACGCATCCGCCGCCGTGACGACGGCCACGGGGTAGGAGTAGGGCGTGTTCAGCACCCCGCCCAGCAGCAGCGTCTCCCCGCGCAGCAGGATGCCGTCCGTGGCCGCGGCGGCCTGCTGCACATCGGCGGCGGCCACGCTCTCCGGCAGGGCGCTGTAGGCGACGTCGCCCTCCCGCATCAGCGCAAACGCGGCAGTGCTGCTGCCCAGGATCAGCCACTGGCCGCGGGTGTACGCCTGCCCTACCCGGGCGCAGACCGAGTCGGCCCCGCTGCTCAGATAGCCCGCGCCGCGCCGGGTATCGTACTCGGCGGCAAAGGCGTCCTCCAGCCCACAGACATTGCGCTGGTGCTGCAAAACCGCCTGTTCCTCCAGCGCGTCCAGCCGTTCCCGGAACGTCCTGCACGCCAGCCCGCCGCCCGCCAGCGCCATTGCCAGCGAGAGTGCAAGGACAGCCGTGTACATGGATGTACGCTTCATAAAGTCACCTCCTGCGGTTTCCCGGTTGTATGATCCATTCTGATTTACCGCCATGTAGGGGCCGGACATGTCCGGCCCGGCAGCCTTCCGCCATGACCCATTCACGGTCTGCCGTCTTGCAGCCCGCGGGCCGGGCATACCCGGCCCCTACCGTTCTGCCAGCAGCTTATACCCCACCTTCGGCACGGTCACGATCTTGTCCGCCCAGTCCAGCTTTTTGCGCAGCCGGTGGATGTGCAGATCCAGCGCCCGCGGGTTCGGCTCCGCGTCGGGGCCCCAGACCCGCTCATACAAAATATCACGGTAGAGCGCCTGCCCCCGCGCCCGCACCAGAACCAACAGCAGCGTAAACTCCCGCGGGGTCAGCTCCACCGCGCGCCCGTTTTGGGTCACGGTGCGGTTGTCCGGGTCTACCTCGGCATCGAACACCCTCAGCGTCGCCGCCCGCCGCCCGGTGTGGCGCAGAAGTCCCTCGACCCGGGCCAGCAGCTCCGCCGGGGCAAACGGCTTGACGATGTAGTCATACGCGCCCAGCTTCAACCCGCGCACCCGGTCCGCTACGGCGTTTTTCGCCGTCAGAAAGATGACCGGCGTGCCGGTTGGCGCAATGTAGTCCATCAGTGCAAAGCCGTCCACGCCCGGCAGCATGACGTCCAGCAGCACCAGATCAAACTGCTGCTTTTCCAGCAGGTCGGCGGCCTGCTCGCCGTCGCAGGCCAGCACAAGCGGCTGCCCCAGCGGCTCCAGCGTCATCTCAATGAGCCTGGCAATATGCGGCTCATCATCCACGATCAAAATCGGAAGCATCGCGTTTTCCCCCTTTCGTTGAGGCCAGTATAGCACGGCAGGGTTTCTGAAAGTTTTCCGCTGCCCAAAAAGTAGGGGCCGGGCATGCCCGGCCCGCAGCTTTCCCATCAGCTCCATCTCATGGGTAAGCTGCAGGCGAGGCATGCCTCGCCCCTACCCTTCGTTTTATTCCCCCAAAAACTCCCGTATCTCCTTCTCCACGGCCCTGACTTCCTCCTCAAACGCCCGGGCGCTCACGCGCAGTGCGCCGTGCCCCATGACGATGATCTGCTCCGCGCCGTCGCTGCTGACAACGCGGGTGCGGTGCTCCTTCGCCAGCTCGTGGGTCGCGCGCTCAATGTACATATCCGCCGTCTCGGCCTCGCGGGTGTAAACAACATACAAATTGTGGTACTGCTCCACCTCCCGCGCGCCGCCGCGCACCTTGTAGGCGTCAAAAACCAGGATCGGCACACAGCGGCGGTAGCCCGCGTAGTTGCACAGAATATCCATCAGCCTGCGCCGCGCGGCGTCCAGATTGCCGTCGGCCAGTTTCCTTAAATCATCCCACGCAAAAATGACGTTGTAGCCGTCCACCAGCAGGTAGTCCGGCCCGGCGGGCACGGGCTTTGCGGGCACGGACGCCGCCGCGGGGGCCGTGTGCAGGGCCGCGCGGGCCGCCTTTTTCGCGTCGCCCGTCTCGCCGCGGCGCTTTATTTTTCCGTAGGTTCGTTCAAAAATTGCCAACAGTTCTTTGTCCTGCTCCAGCGTGCCGCGGTAGGCGTCGGCACGGCGGCGGCGCGCGTTGGCATCGTCCTCAGCGTCGGCTTCTTCTGTCGCCGTCTCGCCGTTCAGCCGCCGTTCCAGCCCGGTGGACAGATGTGCCCGAGCGGGCACCTCGTCCCATTTGACCAGATACCCGGCCCCGTGGGCGCAGAACACCGAATCCGCCGGGTTTTCCACATCCGCGTCGGGGTCATACCCCGCGGCGGAGACAATCTCGTCGGCGTTATGGCAGGCGTCGTACCCGGCAGGCAGCACGGCCCAGCGGCCCAGCCCGTGGGTGTAGGCCGCGACCTCCCGCGCATAGCCCCGCGCCGTCGCCACAGGCAGACGGCCCGTCAGCCGCACCGTGCCGCCTGACGTCTCCGGTGCCTCAAAGCTGCCGCACATCCTCTGCACATCGGCCATGGCGCGGCCCAGCGCGTCGGCGGGCAGCTCCAACGTAAAATCATACCACGGCTCCAACAGCTGCACGCCGTCCTTCGCCTCGGCCATCCGCAGACCCTGCCGCACGGCGCGGTAGGTCGCCTGGCGGAAGTCCCCGCCTTCGGTATGCTTCTGGTGGGCACGGCCCGCCGCCAGCGTGATCTTCACATCGGTCAGCGGCGCACCGATCAGCACGCCCGGGTGGGTGCGCTCGGCCAGATGCGTTAAGATCAGCCGCTGCCAGTTTTCGGCCAGCGTGTCGGGCGGGCAGTCCGCCGCTAGCTGCACACCGCTGCCCCGCGCCCCCGGCTCCAGCAGCAGATGTACCTCGGCATAGTGGCGCAGCGGCTCATAGTGGCCGATTCCCTCCACCGCCCTTGTCAGCGTCTCTTTATACAAAATGCCGCCCTCGCTGAACGCCACAGTCAGCCCGAACCGCTCCTGCAAGATCGTCTGCAAAATTTCCAGCTGCACCTCGCCCATCAGCTGGACGTGTACCTCGCCCAGGTCGTCCCGCCAGTTGACGTGCAGCTGCGGGTCCTCGCCCTCCAGCGTTTGCAGCGCCTTTAATAAGGTATGGGGGTCGGCGTCACAGTCCACACGGTAGTTGAGCACCGGCTCCAAAAGCGGCGTCTCGGCGTCGGATTCCGCGCCAAGCCCCTGCCCGGGCCGCGTACTGACCGGCCCCGCTGCGGCCACGACCATGCCGGGCAGCGCCTCGCTGACCAGCCGGAATTTGCCGCCGTTGTACAGCCGCAGCGCGTCGGCCTTCTCGCCGCCGGGCAGCACATCTTTTACATGCAGCACGCCGCCCGTGACCTTCAGCCAGGTCAGCCGCGTGCCCGCATCCTCACTGATTTTGAACACACGCGCGCCGAATTCCGGCCACCGGGGCGGGGTGCGGGTCAGCGTCTGCAGGCCGCGCAGCAGCCCGTCCAGCCCGTCCAGCCGCAGCGCCGCGCCGAATAGCACCGGGAACACCTGCCGCCGCGCAATAGCGGTCTGCACGGTTTCCGCCGCTGCTGCGCCGGTCTCAAGCACCTCGTTCATCAGCGGCTCGCTGCACAGAGCCAGCGCCTCCGGGTCGGGCGCGGCGGAAAAATCCACGCACCCATCCCCGAACCGCCCGCGCAGCTCCCGCAGGCGCACGGCGGCGTCCGCGCCGGGCAGGTCCATCTTGTTTACAAATACAAACGTAGGTACGCGGTAACGTGCCAGCAGCTTCCACAATGTCTCGGTGTGGGCCTGCACGCCGTCGGTGCCGGAGACGACCAGCACCGCGTAATCCAACACCTGCAAGGCGCGCTCGGCCTCGGCGGAAAAGTCCACGTGGCCGGGCGTATCCAGCAGCGTCAGTTCGGTCTCGTCGGCGCCGTCCGCGGCGGGCAGCGTCAGCACGGCCTGCTTGGCAAAGATCGTGATGCCCCGCGCCCGCTCCTGGCTGTCGGTGTCAAGAAAGGCGTCCCTGTGGTCCACGCGCCCCAGCTTGCGCAGCACCCCCGCGCGGTAAAGCAGCCCTTCGGCCAATGTAGTTTTGCCGCTGTCCACATGTGCCAGCAGCCCGACGACCAGACGTTTCATACCCGTTCCCCTTAGCTTTCAAAAATCATGCTCCTATTGTACAATTTTTCTTGTCATTTGGCAAACGCTGTGCTATACTTATCCCAAATCCACCGAGGAAGGAGAGCACCCCCTTATGCGTTGGCAGTTTGGTGTTGTGTTCCAGAAAAAAGGAAACCCCTGACGTACTGACGCTGTAAGTGTGCCCTTTTTTACCTCGGTAACGCTGTAAGTGTGCAGTTTTTGCGCCCTGTGGCTTTGCCGCGGGGCGCTTTTTGCTGTCTTTTTGCATAAATTTAAGGGCACGTTTTTGTACAAAATCACGAAAGGGTGTTCCCCCATGAATTTACAAAAACAGCTTCGCTGCGTGTATCTGCACGCATTTACCTCTACCCTGCACTTCACCGACGCCGTCTGGGTCGCGTTGCTGGCGGCCCGCGGCTTTACGCTGGCGCAAATCGGCCTGGCCGAGGGCGTTTTCCACGGTGTCAGCCTGCTGTGTGAGGTCCCCAGCGGCATGGCCGCCGATTTGCTGGGGCGGCGGCGCACGCTGATCTTCGGCGGTGCGCTGGGCGTTGTCTCCGCCGCCACCATGGCGTTTGCGCCCAGTCTCGCGTTCATCTGCGCGGGCATGGGGCTGAAAGCGCTGGGCTACAACCTGCTCTCCGGCACCACGGAAGCCCTGACCTACGACAGCCTGAAAACCGCCGGACGGGAGCGAGACTACATTAAAGTTGACGCCAAAGCGTCAATCTTCATGAAGCTAGCCTCCGCCCTCGGCGCACTGGCCAGCCTGCTGGCCGGGGTGCTGACCTCGGCGGGCTACTACCTTGCGGACGCCGCGGTCAGCGCCGTCTCCGCCTTGGCCGCGGCCAACCTGACCGAACCTGTCGTCACCGACGAACAGGCCGCCCGCGAGAAGCACATCTTACAAGAATTGCCCGCCCGGCTGCGTGTGCACATTTTGGACAGTCTCGACTGCCTGTGCAGCAGCACGCCGGCGCGGCGCATTATCATGGCCGACGCGGTCATCTCGCTGCCGTCCTACCTGACCTCGATGTTCGTCCAGCAGCGGCTGACCCAGCAGGGCTGGGCCATGGAATGGCTGTTCCTGCCGGGTCTGCTGGCTGGGGCCGCGGGCATGGCGGGCGCATCGTTGGGCCGCCGCCTGCACCCCAAACGGCTGCGCGCGCTCTATTTCGGCTGTGCGCTGCTCGTCGGCACAGGCACGCTTCTGACGGGCGCGGCCCCGGCGCTGCTCTGCGCCGCCGGGCCGGTACTCGTACAGGGGGCACTCTCCGTCTGGTTCCTGCACAGTATGCAGCGGCTCAACGACGCGATCCCCAGTGACCGCCGCGCAACGCTCATCAGCGTGGACAGCATGGCCTACAGTCTGCTGATGATCCCCGCCAGCCCGCTTGTTGGCCTTGTGGGCGACCTGACCGGCCAGGCGGGCGCAGGGCTCTGTGTACTGTGCGCACTTGTCGCCGTCAGCGGCCTTGCGGCAGCGGGCAAAACGCGCTATAATGGGCGCGGAACATAATTACCCGATTTTTGTAGGGGCCGATGCTCGCATCGGCTCGCAGCACAGGAGGCAAAATCCAGATGACATATAAAGAAGTTTTACAGGCTGCCCAGGGTCAGATGGGCCCCTGCCGCGCCTGCCCGGTCTGCAACGGCCGCGCCTGCGGCGGCACGATCCCCGGCCCCGGTGCCAAGGGCAGCGGCACGGTGGCCGTCCGCAACTTTGACGCCTGGCGCAATGTACGGCTGAACATGGATACCATCCATGAAAATTTTGAGCCGGACACATCCCTGACGCTGTTTGGCCGTAGCTTCAAATATCCGTTCTTTGCCGGGCCTGTCGGCGCCATGACGCTGCACTACGGTGACAAGTACAACGATCTGGACTACAACAATATCCTTGTCCCCGCCTGCGCGGCGGCTGGCATTGCTGCCTTCACCGGCGACGGCACGAACCCCAAGGTCATGGAGGGCGCGGCTGCTGCCATCACGGCCTGCGGCGGCGCGGGCATCCCCACCGTCAAGCCGTGGGATAACGCCACGGTGGCCCGGAAAATAGCGCTGGCGCGCAGCTCCGGCTGCTTTGCCATGGCCATGGACATCGACGCGGCGGGCCTGCCGTTTTTACAGCACCTTGACCCGCCCGCGGGCAGCAAGACCGTGGAGCAGTTAAAAGAAATCGCCCTGGCCGCGGGCGTGCCGTTTATCTTAAAGGGCATCATGACCGTCAAAGGCGCGGAAAAGGCCATCGAGGCCGGTGCCGCGGGCATTGTTGTCTCGAACCACGGCGGGCGCGTGCTGGACGACTGCCCCGCCACGCAGGAGGTGCTGGCCGACATCGTCGCCGCCGTGGATGGCCGCGCCAAAATTCTGGTGGACGGCGGCATCCGCACCGGCAGCGACGTGTTCAAGGCGCTGGCCCTCGGCGCAGACGCCGTGCTGATCGCGCGGCCCTTCGTCACCGCCGTCTACGGTGCCGGTGCCGACGGCGTCGCCGCCTACACAGCCCAGCTCGGCAATGAGCTGGCCGACACGATGCGCCTGTGCGGTGCGCCCACGCTGGACGCCATCACCCGCGATATGGTACGGGTCATCAAGTAAAAAATGCAATAAAAAATACCATGTTTCCCGGTTGCAAAAACCGTCGAAACATGGTATTCTTTTTATGCCGCTTTACGCGGCGGGCACTGCACATACGGCAGGCGGTTGGTCTCTACCCTCCGAAAGGAGGTGAGATCATGCGTTTTACATTCACGTTTTATGTTGGTCGCAAGACTATTACATTGAGCATCGTTGTAAAAAGCAAGAAC
>OJQB01000599.1_pt1 | contig 13603 bp, 9 predicted proteins | sample 1598601 | NCBI WGS metagenome assembly OJQB01 (sample SAMN03922496, study PRJEB24848) | human gut metagenome | isolation source: stool sample | host: Homo sapiens | place: Germany | collected 2011-11 | reverse complement strand
ACGAGATTTCTGCCTGTCTCGTGGGCTCGGAGATGTGTATAAGAGACAGGGTAAGTACCATGCGTGGAGATGAGAAAGGAAATTTATCGGATGTAACAGCAGAGTTTTACTGCCGTCTTGCAATCGGCGGAGCCTTTCGCAAGACAGCAGAAACTCTGGAAGAAACCATAAAACGGGCAGATGATGAAATGTACAAGAATAAACATTCCGTGAGAAAAGCCTGAAATTTTAGGCTTTATTGAATAGCCAGCCGGAAACCAGCATCGTTGCCCTTCAGCTGAATCCGGTACAGATCATGATCCCATGCCGTTTTCAGGCGTGCGTCCGTGATCGGTAAAGTTTCTATGGCAAGCAGATCAGCCCCTTCGAAGGAGGCAGATGCTTCTCCGATGGAGAGTTTACCGTCAGAAAGAATAACAGGTTTTTCATAAGTAATAAAATTAAGAATAACATCTTGTGCATTTGTATGGTCTTCCAATACGACAGTGTTGGAAGACTTTTTTAATGTCACCCTGCGGACATAGGTCAGATCCGGTACGGTGGACTGTGCGGCAGGATAGGCGGCAGCCAGTTCCATGGAAATAGAAGGTTCGGCTCCGGTCAGAACTGTCATCACATTTTCCGCACGGTATTCCACACCGTCCTTCTGATCCGTACCGCAGATTGTAGGCAGGTTGTGATACCCTGACTGCATGGTCCAGATCTCGTAACGTCTGGGAGAGAAGGTCTTCCGGGTGTAGGTCTCTACACCGATATCCGCCAGAATGGGCAGTCCATTTTTGTATAAGGTGATGCTGCCGGTATCATTGTGGTTGTGGCTGTCGGCATTGTCTCCGGCTTTGACTGCCAGATCCAGAGTATCGGAATGCACGAGGAACAGCCCTACGCTGGGATAATAGACATCCCGGTGGGAAAGCGTTCCGGAAGTGTCCTGTTTCATCAATTCCTCATAATGAAATACGGTCTGCATACGATAGAACAGATTCCCACCGTTCACTTCATCTGTGACAAGCTGACCCTGTCCCGCCTGGAAATCTTTTGCGGCGAACAGGCAGAGATCCTCCTGCCCGGTGGCCTTGCCAAAGAGATATTCCCGTACTCCTGCGCGACCGGCGATGGGAGAGCAGTCAGCAAAATTAAAATAGTATTTATCATTCACATGCACGTTCAGAATATAGGATGCAATATTTTTCACCTTATCCCACCGGAACAGAGTGTCGAAATGACCGTCGGTAACCGTGTTCAGCACAGTCATGGCACCGTATAGACATAGTCCCGCATGGCGATAATATTGGGCACCCTCCTCGCAACAGCCGTCATTGCCGTAATCCTTGAGAAAATAATCACAGCTTTCAGCGGCCTTATGCAGAATCGCCTGTAATGTGACAACTGTGTCAGACGTATTCTCTGGCAGGAACAACGGAGCATTTCCGCAGAATGTGCGCACCGGAGAGGACAACCGAGAGGACATTTCCACACTCCAGGGCATCAGGAACGTGGTCAGCAGTACATTCTGTGTACACCATACGGTCCAGTTGCACATAGGCTCATCGTCATGTCCCATCCACCAGAAATGTGCGGTCAGGTAGGGCAGCAGGATCCGGCGCTTCAGATTGTCCTCGATGCAGGTCAGGATAAAAGGGCTGACCGCATTCAAATCGTCTTCCAGCAGATAAGCCGCACAGGCCAGCAAAGCTCCGGTCTCGCAGGCGAACAGATCCATGACGGGCCTGGTCACATCCGGCAGGATCAACTGCGGGGTGTCGCGGATATAGGAGTTATGCGCGGGAAGCTGCCAGGCAGTCTCTTCGCAGATAGAATAAATACCGTTGAGAATATCATCCAGAAAACGTCCCTGATGTTCTACACATTCTGCCTGGATCAGATCATTTAAGGCATTACGTTTGGCAAAATAGAGGGCTTCAAAAGCAGCCCGGTCACCGTCTCTTTTAAAACGCATGTAATCTGTGGCACGTATCACCGGGAATTCATATCCCAGCTTTGCCTCACCGGCCTGAATCAGAAGTTCCTTCAATGCTGCCGGGAGTCCTTCATAAGCCTTTCGGTCCACAGCCTTCGGAAATGGGTGAAAAGGGTGGCTGTTTCCGTGGAATGCATTTGCTGTCTCCAAAAAACGCTTTTCTATACTTATCGGTTGTGAATTCATTTCTCTGATCCTGCCTTTCCATATTCATAATTCCCAATAAGAGACAAACCGTACTAGCAGTTAACTGAACTTATTGTTGACGTATTCCGTGGGGAGACAGCCCTCCACCCGTTTAAATACCTTGCTGAAATAGAAGGCACTCTCGAAGCCCAGAGCCTCTGCGGCCTCGTAGACCTTCATATTTTCTTCTTCCAGCAGCCGTTTGGCTTCCGTGATCTTGCAGATGTTGATATATTCACTGAAGCCGGTATCGTTGTATTTGCTGAACAGCTGGCTTAAGTAATTCGGGCTGATGCCGAATACCGCTGCTACTTCATTCAGGGACAACCGCTCGCTAACATGTTCATTAATATATTTTCGGACGTTAGTTACGATGTGGTTTTTATAATCCTTTCGACGGGATTGGAACAATTCGCACAGCTGTCCGCAGAAGAATTGCAGCCACTGGATCACGTGATCCACATTGGACTGCTTATAGAGGGAACGGTAGCCATCCGGATCGTCTGCAAAAAATCCGGACACAATAGATTCCCCGTCCTGCAAAAGCGAAATCGACAGATAGAGAATATTGCTGGCAGCGTCCAGAGCCTGTACATAATGTCCCGGATGATCCTTGAACAGATCGCAGAGGGACTGAATTGTAGTCTGCAGAATATCCGGATCATACTCTTCAAAGGCTCTGGTGAGATCATTTTTAAACAGGCTGATGTTAAAAGAATTCTTGGCGTTTTCCTGCGAATGATCGGTATCGAAAGCTATAATTGCGTCCTTGGGTTCCGTATTCCGGAAGATCTGTCTCGCGTACTGGTAGGAGTCACAGATGGTAGCGGGAGTCTGAACCGGGATGCCGATGCCGCAACGCAGTGTTACATTATAGTAATTCTGCAGTGTTCCGCTGATGCTTTGCAGAATGTCTGTCAGACTTTCCACATAATCATCGGTATCGGAGGATTCCGCAAAGCAGAAAATCAGTGCAAAATGGCGCAGATCCAGAGACAACGCATAAAGAGGCAGATATTTAGCCCCCAGTTCCCGTATCATCTGTAACGAACTGGTGAACAGAGGCATCTGTTTTTCGGCAGACATCTGGTCGGCCTGAGGGCTGATGATCTCTCCGTAACAGCACACATAAGCACCGTAATCGAAATTCAGATTCAGATCTCTGCTCTGCAGACGGAACTGTTCTTCGGACTCGAACAGGTCATGCAGGAGACTGATCAGGAATTTGTCGTAAAAAGGATGAATATTTACGGCGGACAGCTGCTTTTTCCGAGATTGGGAAATCTGTGTGAGCACCCGGCCTATGGCATTTTTCAGTACTTCCGGTGTCAGTTCCAACTTTACCAGATAATCGGATACCTGATAAGACAAGGCATCCCTTGCCATCTGGAAGTCTTCATAGCTGGTGAGGATGATAAAATAAGGGCAGTTATCCCCATAGCGTTCTCTGCATGTTTTCGCAAGCTCCAGACCGTTCATGACCGGCATTTTAATGTCCGTGATCACGATGTCAGTAGATTTTTCTTCAATAATCTTCAGCGCCGCCTGACCGTTCATGGCAGTTCCACAGATCTCAATATTCATTTCGTTCCAGTTCAGCATGGAACGGATTCCAGCCTGAACCAGAGGCTCATCATCCACAATTAAAAGCTGATACATAGTAACTCCATTCTGGACAGCTTCCTGTCCGGATTAAGTGTTTTCAGATGAAATAGTTTCGGATGAAACAGTTTCATTGTTATGCAGAGGAATATTCGGTATGTGTATGGACATAGTCGTATATTCCCCTTCTTTGCTTTCTATGGTAATGCCATATTCTGCACCAAATTGGTATTGTAAGCGTTTATGCACATTGCTGACACCGATTTCCCGGAAGAAATCCGCGGAACTGTCGTCGTTGGAGCGTAATACCTGTGCAGCTTTATCCGCTGTCATGCCTACACCGTCATCTGTGACATCAATACGGATCTTTTCGGTGTTGTCCGATGTCTCATAGCCGACATGTATCCGGATGTGTCCGGCACAGCCCTTCGGTTCGATACCGTGGAAAATTGCATTTTCCACCAGAGGCTGCAATGTAAACTTGATAATCTCACTGTTGTACAGAGATTCATTATCCACCTGAATGTCCATGGTAATGGTGCCGCCGTAGCGGTAGCTCTGAATGGTGAAATAGTTCTCCAACAGAGATAATTCTTCCCGGATATCGATCAACAGGCTGGTGCCTTTGGAAATACTTTTTAACAGACGGGACAGTGAGGTGGTCATCTCGGAGATACCGGTTGCCCCCTGTATGGTTGCCATCCATTTGATAGAGTTCAGAGTATTATACAGGAAATGAGGGTTGATCTGGCTTTGCAGCATTTTATATTCCAGATCCTGTTTCTGCTTCTCATCCTCCAGTCTTTTTTCCATAAGCTCCGATACATTTTCTGACAGATCATTGATTCCCCGTCCGATATCTCCCAGCTCATGCTCCCATTCCACGCTGGGATCTCTGGAGAAATCTCCACCTGCGATTCGTACCATCCGTGTCTGCAGCCTGGATACAGGTACCGTGATCATACGATTCATCAACAGCATCAGAACGACACCGATAGACAAAATGCCGATCAGGATGCAGGCAAGGATTCCCATGAACAAAACCGCCTGATTGGTCCGCTCCGCATGTGAAATACTCTGACTTAAGTAGCAGTCCGGCATATTTAACGGAGTGGTGACCAGAATCTGTTCTCCCATGGTAGCACTGTGGATTTTGGAAATCTGTGTGGTGCCCGTGAGAGAATATGTGCTCAGGTCATCCAGAATACTATATTCGGGCGTAAATTCCTGCAAGCCTCCGTTTTCATAAATATAGGTATGTCCTGCAATGGACAGATAGAGAAAGCTGTCTGACGGACAACTGTAATCCTTCAAAGGTATGGTGAACAGATCTGCGGATATTTCGATGAACAGATATCCTGCCTGCCTGTTATTGTATTGGTAGGTAATGGGACGGATCACAGGTAATACTTTACGTCCCGCACGGTGAAAAGGATCGGATACAATACCGGGCGAAAAATCATAATCATCGGCAGTCAGTAATTCTTCATAATAAGGAAGCTCCGGAATCAGCGTTGCAAGATCTGCGGTAGAAGAGTACGTTGCGGTTACCACCTGCAGATAATGCTCCTGTGAGACAATGGCAATTCTGGGCATATAATTATAAGAAGAATTCCGGCTGCATTCCTCGTAGAAGGAATCATAAGTGGATACGGACAGGACAGAGCCGGGATTGGGGTTATGTTCAATATAATTGGCAATATTGGAATCTGTCTGGCAATATCTGACCAACCGGTACACTTCATCAATACTGTTGTCCATGGATTCCGACAACAGTCGCAGGCTGGTCTCGGTGGACTGGATCAGAGTGTTCTGCAGATAGTGCCGGAATATGTAATAACTGAACAGGCTGATCAACAGGCACATTCCCAAAATGGCACTCAGCGTGAAAATCAATATGCGATTTCGTATGCTTTTTGAGTGATAAACAGTCTTTTTCATGCATTCAGTATAACATAACGAAAGAAAAAAGGTAGTTGGAAAAACAAGATACTAAAAAAAGTGCATGTTAAAATAAAAAAATACATTTTCTGAAAGCGCTTTCTGAAAAAATGTAAACAAATTATAAAAAATTGTGAATACTATTATAAATTTTTCCATGTCATGTCTCGGCCTTTTTCGTTATACTTTAGTTACAGTCAAGGAACCGATAACAACGGATTCGTAACAGACGTAACATAGTATCAAATTAACAGGAGGGTTTACATGAAAAAGAAAGTATTAAGTTTAGTACTGACAGCAGCAATGATGACCACCATGCTTGCAGGCTGCGGCAGCTCCGATAACGGCAGCACAGCAGCTTCCACCGGTGAGGCACCCGCAGCAGCAACCACTGAGGCTGCAGCAGCTTCCACGGAAGCAGCACCTGCAGAAGAAGTTACTTTAAAGTGGGCTATCTGGGATCAGGAGACCACACAGTACTGGGGTGACATTAAAGATGCATATGAAGCATCTCATCCCGGTGTAACCATTGAGATGGTAGACCTTGGTTCTACCGATTACATGACCGTTCTGGCAACTGAGCTTTCCGGCAGCGGCTCCGATTTCGATGTAGTAACCGTCAAGGATGTACCCGGATATGCAACGCTGGTACAGAAGGGATCTATTCTTTCCCTGGATGATTACATCTCCAAAGATGGCGTGGATTTAAGCAAATACGCAGGTGTTACCGATCAGGTAACTGTAGACGGAAGCCTGTATGAGCTGCCTTTCAGAAATGACTTCTGGGTATTGTTCTATAACAAGGATCTGTTTGATGCCAAGGGTGTTGCTTATCCTACCAACGATATGACCTTTGATGAGTACGATGCTCTGGCAAGAGAGATGACCGATACCACCTTCGGCTCTCAGGTATACGGTGCTCATTATCACACATGGAGAAGTGCAGTTCAGCTGTTCGGTGTTCTGGATGGTAAGCATACTATTTTGGATGGAAACTATGATTTCTTCAAACCTTACTATGAGATGGTTCTGAATCAGGAAGCTGACGGTGTATGCAGAAAGTACACGGATCTGAAGACCGAAGGTTTACATTATTCCGCAGCATTCTCCGGTGGAGACGTAGCAATGATGAACATGGGCTCCTGGTTCATCGCAACCATGATGTCCAACCTGAAGTCCGGCGAATATGATTCCAGCCTGTGCGGTAACTGGGGTATCGTTAAGTATCCCCATGCAGAAGGCGTAGAGCCCGGTTCTACTCTGGGTACCATCACCGGTCTGGCTGTAACCACTGCAAGTGATACTCCCGATGCGTCCTGGGATTTCGTTAAATGGGTAAGCGGTGAAGAAGGCGCAGCAGTTATGGCTTCCAGTGGTAACTTCCCTGCAATGATGACTGATGAAGTAGTAGACATGATCTCCGGTCTGGAAGGATTCCCCACTGATGAAGCCAGCAAGGAGGCTCTGACTGTATCCAACCTGTATCTGGAAGTTCCTTACGCTCCCAATGTATCTGAGATTAACTCCGCTCTGGATTCCTATCATGGAAGCATCATGACCGGTGAGATGAGCATTGATGATGGTATTGCTGCAATGAATAAAGCGGTAGCTGACCTTCAGGCTCAGTAATGAAGATCTTCTCTATAAAAGTATTGAATGTTTGTTGAATGTTGAATAAGACTTAAGGGGTCGTACCTACGGCCCCTTTCTTATCAGAAAAAGACGCAAAAGATGACACAAAAAGCGTTTGAAAGGAGAATTGTTATGCGGAAATTAAGCCGTCAAACCAAAAGAGATCTGGTGGCCTACTCCTTTATTGCACCTAACTTTATCGGTTTCTGCGTATTTACTTTGATCCCCATTATTTTTGCCTTTGCCCTTGCTTTCATGAAGTGGGACGGGAGTAACCCGATCCAGTGGGCAGGCATCAGTAATTTTACAAGACTGTGGAAAGATACTTTCTTTATCGCAGCATTTAAAAACACCATTATTTATTGTATCGGTACCGTGCCTCTGACCATGATCGCATCTCTGGCACTGGCCATCGTGTTAAATCAGAAAGTAATAGGAAGAGGTATTTTCAGAACCCTTTCCTTTTTCCCATATGTAGCTTCTCTGGTAGCAATCACCGCAGTATGGAAAATGCTGTTCCACCCCTCCAAAGGACCTGTGAACAACATTCTGCTGAACGTTTTCAATGTACCGCAGGATCAGCTTCCCCAGTGGTTCACCGGCGGACTGGTACTGTTCTCCATGATTCTGTTCAGTGTATGGAAATATATGGGTTATTATATGGTAATCTACCTGGCAGGCTTACAGGGAATCTCCTCTGAACTGTATGAGGCAGCCAGTCTGGACGGTGCAAATACCTGGCAGAAATTCCGTTATGTGACCTGGCCGCAGTTGTCTTCCACGACCTTCTTCGTAGTAGTCATGCTGACCATCAACTGCTTCAAGGTGTACGATATCGCCATCATGCTGGCAGGCGGTGGAAGCGGAGAATTAACCACTTCAGCAACCGTTCTGGTATACTACATCTATCAGAAAGCATTTATTGACTGGGATCTGGGCTACTCCAGCTCTGTAGCAATGGTACTGTTCCTGATGGTACTGTTCGTAACGATCATTCAGTTCCGCGGTCAGGCAAAGAGGGAGAAAGCATAATGGCAATCTTGGCTTTGAAGGTTCTCGATAAGGACAGCAACACCATCTGCGTCAGCAGCGGTGAGGATTTTGTGGATCTGGTCTGCACCCATACCTATGAAGAGGGTGACCGGATCGTGCTGGAGACCGATGAGAAAAATATACATGTACATTTACAGGTGGATGATGCTCTTGGGGATGCTTTCGTATACATAACCGACAGTGTATCCTATTATGTTCCCTTCGGGGAAAAAAGGATCAGCATGTCCCCTAAGGTATTTTCCGGAAATAAACATTATCTCTATGCGGAAGTCGCAAGAGAAGATGAAATCACAGCTTACCGGAACCTGGCACTGAATCCTGCAGACCAGCATATGGATGTTCCCTGTTATCCGCATGCGACAGCCAATGTGGAGACCAGAGGCGAGAGTGTATTCGCAGCGAAAAACGCCATTGACGGTGTCCGGGCGAACCTCTCCCACGGAGAATGGCCCTACGAATCCTGGGGAATCAACATGCAGGATGATGCAGCTATGAAGCTGGACTTCGGCAGACCGGTACTGGCAGACAGGATCGTGTTGTACACCAGATCCGATTTCCCGCATGACAACTGGTGGCAGCAGGTAACGATCCGGTTTTCCGATGGCAGTGAACAGGAATTTCCCTTAGAGAAGAGCAGCAGGGCACATGTACTGCCGATCCCCGAGAAAGAGATCACCTGGCTGGAGCTTTGCAACCTGATCAAAGCAGAAGATCCATCCCCCTTCCCGGCATTGAGTCAGATTGAAGTGTACGGCAGGGTAAAACGTTAGGAGGCGCACAGATTATGAAATCAGCACATAAAAAAGCCGTTTTGGGCAAAGTGATCGTATATGCGATCCTCATTCTGATCGCAGCGGTCATGATCATTCCTTTCCTATGGATGCTTTCCGCATCTATCAAGAGCGACAGAGAAGTATTCCAGATGAATCCTTTTGTATGGATCCCTGCGAACCCCAAGTGGGACAATTACGTGAAGATCTGGACGAAGATTCCCTTTGGCAGATTCGTGGGAAATACGGTATACTTGACATTGATCGTTACTTTCTTACAGTTACTGACCAGCAGCTTTGCAGCATATTCCTTTGCAAAACTGGACTTCCGTCATAAGAACGGATTGTTCCTGGCATACATCGCAACCATCGCAATGCCCTGGCAGGTATACATGGTACCTCAGTTCATCATGATGAGAAGAATGGGACTGAACGATAAGCTGCTTGCTATGATCTGCCTGCAGGCGTTTTCTGCATTCGGTGTATTCATGATGAAGCAGTTCTATGAAGGCATTCCCGACGATCTGTGTGAAGCCGCCAGAATCGACGGTATGAGTGAGTACCGGATCTATGCCAGCATCATGCTGCCGTTGTCGAAACCGGCACTGTCCACACTGACGATCTTCACCTTCGTGGCGACATGGAACGACTATCTGGGACCCCTGATCTACTTGAAGAGTCAGGAGAAGAAGACCATCCAGTTGGGATTAAAAATGTTCATCAGCCAGTACTCTTCCGATTACGGTCTGATCATGGCAGGATCGGTATTGTCGCTGATCCCGGTACTGATCGTATTCCTGGTATTGCAGAAATACTTTGTAGAGGGTGTTGCCTCTACGGGACTGAAGGGATAACAGATAACAATGTATTTTCACAAGCCTGTGCCGGTTCCATGTCACAGGCTTGTATAATAAAAATGCATAATAAGGTAAAGGATAAGACTATGATAACATTTGACGAAAAGAAATATCCGCAGATCACAGATGCGGAGATCAAAGACGCTCTGCAGTTTTCCACGGAGCAGGTAATCCGGGATCTGCCGGAATTTACAGAGAAGTTCCAGAAAGCATACAGCGAGAACGGTTTCTATCAGCCGATTCCGAACAATTACTGGACCTGTGGGTTCTGGACCGGAGAGATCTGGCTGGCTTATGAATATTCACAGGACGAACGCCTGAAAAAAGCAGGTGAGGTGCAGGTGAAGAGCTTTTTGGACCGTATTGACAATAAGATCGAAGTAGATCATCACGATATGGGATTTCTGTATTCTCCTTCCTGCGTGGCAGCTTATAAGCTGATCGGAAGCAAGGAAGGCAGGGAAGCAGCTATCAAAGCAGCAGAGCAGCTGATCACCAGATATCATCCCGTAGGCGAGTTCATTCAGGCCTGGGGCCCCATGGATGCACCGGAGAATTACCATCTGATCATTGACTGCCTGCTGAATCTGCCTCTGTTGTACTGGGCATCCGACGAGACTGGAGATCCCAAGTATCGTGATATTGCTGAGAAGCACATCCATACAGCAGTAGCAAATGTGATCCGTGAGGATTATTCTACCTGGCATACCTTTTTCTTCGATATGAAGACAGGTGCGCCGGATCATGGTGCCACTTGTCAGGGATACCGTGACGGTTCCGCCTGGGCGAGAGGTCAGGCCTGGGGCGTCTACGGTATGGCACTGGCTTACCGTTATACCGGAAGAAAAGAATATATTGATCTGTTCCGGCATGTAACAGAGTATTTTCTGGCACATCTGCCCAAAGATCTGGTACCTTACTGGGATCTGGAATTCACCGACGGGGATGACCAGCCGAGAGATTCTTCTTCCGCTTCCATCGCGGCTTGTGGTATGCTGGAAATGGCGAAATATCTGGAGCCGGAAGAAGCAGAGCATTACATTACACTGGCAAAACAGATCATGCGGTCTGTCTATGTGGGCTATGCCGTAAAAGATCCGAAGGAATCCAACGGACTGGTGCTGCACAGCACTTACTCAAATCATTCTCCTTACAATACCTGTAATCATTACGGCGTGGATGAGTGCAATTCCTGGGGAGACTACTTCTACATGGAGGCACTGACCCGGTTATTGAAGGATTGGAGAGAGTACTGGTAGATTATATTAAATTGATATCATACGAAGCCCATACAGATACGCATGCCTTGATGTAAGGTCTCCGAGTGTGGATTTTCTAAAGAAAAGTGGCTTAGTTTTTCTCATTATGACGGGCCCGCCTACAGTCGACATCCGTGTCGACGATCGGCTGACGCGAACATCGTGTTCGCTTTCGCCCTGTTGCCAGACCACTTTTCAAGAAAATCTCACACTCTACGACAAACATCTTCGGCATGGCATCCTGTCTGGGCTTCTGTAAGAAGTATTTCTAATATAGGAATATAGTTACTACGTTTGTTATTTTGGAGGGACTAACTGCATGAACTTACATAACAAAAAAGATTTTCAGGACTGTATGTTATCTATCCTGGAGCCGTTAAAGCCTTATTACAGTGAGGAAAAGGCGAGACTGACCCTGGGCGTTACCATGGCACATTATGACATCGGTGCCACATGGATGGAAGCCTTTTCCCGCCCCTTATGGGGATTGGTGCCCTTTTGGGCAGGTGGGGGAAAAGAGCCGGAATTTGAAGAGATCTACCGCAAGGGTCTCACCGCAGGAACCGATGAGAAGAACCCGGAATATTGGGGAGAATGCACTTCCTTTGATCAGAGATTCGTGGAGATGGCAGCCATTTCCTATGGCATTATGTTTGCCCCCGAGGTGGTATGGGATCCTCTCACGGAGGAACAGAAAGAGAACCTCTGTAACTACTTAAATAAGATCAATGAGCATCCTTTGCCGGTGTGCAACTGGATCCTCTTTGCAGTACTGGTGAACATTGCCATGAAAAAGGTGGGACGCCGTTACAGTCCCGAGATGCTTGAGGAATATCTGAACGGACTGGAGACCTTCTATCTGGGTGAAGGCTGGTATCAGGACGGAGATTCCGGTCAGAAGGATTACTATATTTCCTTTGCCATTCATTTTTACAGCCTGATCTATGCCGTAATTATGGAGAAAGATGACCCGGAGCGGGCAAAAAAATACAAGGCGAGAGCCATGGAATTTGCAAAGCAGTTCATTTACTGGTTCGATGAAGAGGGCGAGGCCATTCCTTTCGGCAGATCCCTGACCTATCGTTTTTCGCAGGTAAGCTTTTTCAGTGTCTGCCTGCTGGCAGGACTGGAGCCGTTCCCGGTTCCCGTGATGAAAGGTCTGATTGCAAGGCATCTGCGTACCTGGCTGAAGCGTCCGATCTTCGACAGAGATCATGTGCTGACCATAGGATATGGATATCCGAATCTGACCATGGCGGAGCGGTACAATGCCCCCGGTTCTCCTTACTGGGGCATGAAGGTGTTTGCCTTTTTGTTGCTTCCCGATGATCATCCCTTCTGGAGTGTGGAAGAGGCACCATTGCCGAAGCTGGCATCGGCCTGTCCCCAGAAGTATGCCGATCTGTTTGTCTACCATTACGGCAATCACACCACAGCATTTGCACCAGGTGTCTACAGTCCCAATGGACACGGCCAGATCGTGGCAAAATACGGAAAGTTTGCTTATGATACCCGGTTCAGTATCAGCGTGGCAAAGTCCTGCTACGAGCTGCATGAGAATGCCCCGGACAATATGCTGGCGTTCTGGATCGATGGTTATGTATATGTGCGCCGGATCTGCGAGGAGTCAAAGATTACGGAGAACGGAATATGGTCGAAGTGGAGTCCCTATCCCGGCATTACGGTAGAGACCACGATCACCCCGGATGCCGGTGGACATACCAGAGTACATAAGATCACCAGCGAGATTGACTGCGTGGCCTACGACTGTGGATTTGCAGTCAGCAGAGGTGATTTTGAAGAGGTCGGCTTTGCGGAAAAGGTGGACGGTATGTCCGCCCAGGCCAGCAACGAATTCTGCAGTTGTACTGTCAGTGCGGTATTGGATGAAAATACACAGGTTAACGAAGTGGCAGACAAGCCGCCCGTAGGCTACATGATCACCGTAGATCCCAACACTAACCTGCTCTACACCAAGACCAAGATCCCGGCAGTGAAATACCACATCCACAAGGGATCCCAGGAAATCGTCACCAGAGTGGATGCGGAAGTTATCTAGAGGTTTTTGCATTTTAAATTGAGAGTTAGTGAAGAAATGCTATCAAATCCCCGTAGCCCTTGGCAGGGTATAAGAAACGCGGCACGCTCGCGCTCTGTCGCAGAGCGTAGCGGTACATAAGCGGTCATAATACGACCGCTAAGTACCGACGTCTGCTTACGGCACTGCTTATTCTTATACCCAGCCGGGGCTACTGGTTTTTTGAAAGCTTTCCAAAACGCAGAACTCCCGGCGTATGCGGTGCCATGTCGAAGATGTTTGTC
>OJQB01000596.1_pt1 | contig 13658 bp, 14 predicted proteins | sample 1598601 | NCBI WGS metagenome assembly OJQB01 (sample SAMN03922496, study PRJEB24848) | human gut metagenome | isolation source: stool sample | host: Homo sapiens | place: Germany | collected 2011-11 | reverse complement strand
TCACACAGGTCATGGCCAGAGTGGCGGCCATAGCGGTCAGTTTTTTCAGAAACGAAGTCTTTTTCATAACACATTCTCCTTTTTGTGACAGATAGATTTTTTCTTTGCAGGGAAACATCCGATCGGTTTGCTGCCTCCTTACACCATGACTATAGGGTGTGGATACGGCAAAGTTAAAATAAAAAATAAAATCCGAGAAAAATCTTTGAGCACTTTACTGCAAAGAATCTTGTGTTTTACTGCAAAGCAGATATAATAAATATGTAGCAAAGAGAATAGCACAAAACAATTTAAAATAACAAGTTGAGCGGTTAGGTGTATTTTTATCATTTGGCTGCTTGCTTATTTTGAAAAGGAAGAAAAATAAATGGACAAATACGATGTCGAATACCGAATGTATTCACTCAAAAGCATTTGTGAGATTTTCGATGAGCTTTTGTCATATGATACGGGCGATGACTTTTGGAAACGATGTGTCTGTGAAGCCTCCATTCATGACCTCGAAACCGAAATGTGTGATGGAGAGGTAGAACAATGTCCGGAAGAAATCTCCTTGCGTGAAGCGCTGAAAGATGTTATTTTGCATCGTCTTGAACCGTACAAGGATATAAAACCATCCGTTATCAATGCAAACAAGGTCAATGAAATGCTCAATATTACATTGAGAAATTTCATGGATGACATGAAAATTGAGGATATGAACAGAGAAGACCTGCATTATTTGTGTGGCAGCTTCCGGTTCCTATTATCCAAAATGTGTCCAATTGCTTATTCTGCAAATTACAGCGAATATCTGAAAGATGTCAAAGAACAAGGTATCAAAGACTATGCAGATGAAATCGTTGCGCTGTACATGTTGATTGAGCAATACAAAAAATATTAACTGGACCCAACCGCTCGCCTGACCGCGAGCGGCTTTTCTTTTTTTATTTGTCCAAAAGTTTTGGTTGGCCTTTAACTTCCCCCGCCGCATACCCTATAGCCTTTGTGTAAGAAACAAAACCCAAACACAAAGGAGAAAAAGCATGAAAAAGATCACTGTAAATAAAACTCGTATCCTCACTGCGGCGGCTGCGCTGGTGGCTGTGTTCAGCCTGGCGGGGTGTGGCAGCAATGCCGTGCAGGAGATTCCCCGGTCTGCCGAGACCTCCCGCAGCGAGGAAGCCACCCCAGAGACCGCCGCGCCGGAAGCCACGGCCACCCCGGCCCCCACGCCGGAGCCGGCTCCCGCTGTGGTCGTGCCCACCAGCGTGACGCTGGACCAGGAGGGCGGCATCCTGAACAACGGCATGACCTGGACGCTGCACGCGACGGTCCTGCCGGAGGACGCCGCCGATAAGACCATCACATGGACCTCCGCCGATGAGAGCGTCGCCACCATCGACGACAGCGGCGTCATTACGACACATGCGCCCGGGCAGACCACCATCACGGCGGCCAGCACGGCGGGCGGCGTGTCCACCACCTACAACCTCGTTGTGCAGGAGGTCGTCAAGTGCAGCTACTGCGGCGGCACGGGGCATACGGCCGATACCTGCGCCGTAAAGAAAACGGCGGAGCAGCAGGCGGCCGCCGTGGCCGCCCAGCAGCAGGCAGCCGCTGCGCAGGCGGCTGAACAGCCCGCCGCCGAATCCGCCCAGCCCGCGGACCCGGGCTATGCTGTGACCGCTAAGGGAGACCGCATCTACCCCGAGGGTTCGCCCGACATTCCCGAAGGTGGTGTTGTCCAGCGCCCGGACGGCACGTTCTACGTCAAAGGTCCGCGCAACGTGATCTTCGGCTACGAGGAAGGGGAACCGGACCCCAATATGCCCCCATGGACCGGTGACTGCGTGTTCTGCGGTGACTTCGGCCACGACGTCTACCACTGCCCGATCCTGGACGAGCAGGAAAACCCCGATGCGTTCCTGATTGACAATTAAAAGGAACCTGCAGAATTTTTCTGAAAAATTTTCAGATTCTCTTTAACTTTCCCGCACACCGTCCCTATAGGGTAGATGTAAGGACAAACAAACAAAAACTAAGGAGGAAAATCCTATGATCACCATCAACAATAAATCCCGTTACTTCTCCGCTTCCGAGGATATGTTCCCTACGATGGAGCGCAACTTCGCATGGCTGTTCGGTATGCAGACCCCCGAGCAGGGCTGGAAGGCCGCCATGGCCAAGGCCATCTACCGCAGCGCCCGCGCCAGTTCAGCGGAGGAATGGCAGTACGGCTTCCCCATCGGGGATGACGGCGAGCCGATGCTCATCGAGGATGACTTCCTGGCCGACCTGATGGCGGCTTACCTGGAAAAGCTCCCCGACGTGGCCCCGCAGGCCCACTCCTTCGAGGAGCGCCGGGCCATGATGAAGCGGCTTTTCCCCCTCAAACACACCAAGGAGTACTACGAGATCCGCCTCGACAGCGTGATGAACGAGAACCCCGGTGAGTTCACCCTGGAGGATTACCTCCGCGGCGTAGGCCGCTGCGCACGGGAGGAACTCATGGACAAATTCGGTCCCCACGACAGCGGGCTGGACTGTTACTTCCAGATCGTGTTCCGCAAGATCAACCGCATCGGTGCGGAGCGGTTCAGCCGCGAGGCCGAGCTGCTGGCCGATCTTGCCGCGAACGACATCACGGCGGAGGCCCGCAGCCTCTACAACCCCTGGTCCTACTACTGCCAGACCGCCTTCCGCGACCTGGCCTGGGCCTGAACAAACCTCTACTTCTGAAAGGAGAAACCACCATGGAATTTCAAGAACTTCTCTACCGCGACCTCCTCATCTCCGACAACATGGAAAAGAACACTTTAAAAGAATTCCCCTCTGAGGAGCGCAAGGTGCTCATGCAGCTCCTTTTCCCCCTCAAAGACAAAGAGAGGTTTTGCTACCTCTACCAGGACATGACCCTGGAACAGTACACCGCCAAAGTCGTCACAAAAGCACGGGATCTTCTGGATTCCGACATATTCCCCTATGGCAGCGAGATCTGGCTGCGGCTGTCAGACCTCGCCGAGATCGACAATATCTCCGCCGAGGCGGCGGAGCTCTACGGGGCGTGGAAGGACGCCGAGGCCCGGCACAACGCCCACAAGGACGAGGAGGGTTGGTTTTGAAAAATACATTTGTTCCTTTGGACAAGCAGTCCAAAAAGGCGCAGCGCGCCGCCGTGCGTGCCAACCGCGCGCTGTGGCAGGGCGTCAAGCTCTGCCCGCGCATCATGCGCAAAAAGACCGACTACCGCCGCAAGGGGCGGCGGGTGGATGCCCTGGACACTTAAAAAAGTTGTGCAGCATCCGTATTTTAGTGTATAATGAAGTAAACTGCCCCGCGCAGGGGGCTTGCTTACAGGGAGATGATCCTATCAACGCTAAAGTTTCAGCCGCCTACGCCTGTGGGCGTCACCATACCTTGACAGGGACACCCTGCCAGGACCGCACAGCCGGCTTTGTGCGCGGCGCCCTGGCGGGGGTCGTGCTATGCGACGGCGCGGGCAGCTGTGCCCACAGTGAGAGGGCTGCGCAGCGTTTGATGGCGTGGATTCCCGATTACCTGCAGATCACGTTTGATACGCTCTGCGCCCTGCCGCCGGAGGAAGCCGCCGCCACGATGGCCGCAGCGGGTCAGGCGGCGCTGGAGGTGCTGGGCATGCCGCCGGAGGAATGCTACTGCACGCTGCTGTTTTATGCCGCCCATGCGGACGGACGCTGGCTTTGCGGGCATATCGGCGATGGCTACATCTTCCGTATCCGGCAGGACACTGCCGTAGTGTTCTCGGCACCGGAGAACGGCCATGCCATCAACGAAACGTATTTCCTGTCCGAACCGGGCGCCGCGCAGCATCTGCGCATCCGCAGCGGGGAGCTGCACGAGCCCTACGCCGTGCTGCTGACAAGCGACGGCGGCGGCGATACCCTGTTTGACAGACAGCAGCAGCAGCCCGCCCCCGCCGTGGAGCGCCTGTGTGACTGGCTGACAGAGAACGATGAAAAGACCGTTACGGAAGCCTTGGCGCATGTTATAAAGGAAAAAATGATCCCGGCCACAGAGGATGACGTCAGTGTAGCGATCCTGTATTGCGGCGAGGATGAATAACAAACGAGCAGCAAAGCGAAAAAACGCTTTGCTGCTCGTTTTACTTCTGCATCGGAAAAGCCTCTTACATGGCAAATTGGCAAGGGCGAGCAGTGCTCGCCCCTACAGGATTACTTCTGCAGCTGCTTTGAGATTTCCTGCAATATTTTTGCGTACCGGCGGCGCTGGTAGCTCACGGCTGCCGCGGTCACATGCTGGTAGGCGGCCACGCTGCTGTCCTGCAGCGGGTGGGTCGGCGCTATATCCAGCAGTGCCCGCAGGCGCTCCGGTTTGTTCGGCTCAAACAGGTAATGTATGTAGCCTTTTACAAGGATCTGCTCCCACAGCAGCTCCTCCTGCTTTTCCAGCAGGGCGCAGTACCGCTCCGGCGGCAGCTCCGGCTTGTCGGTGCACAGGGGGCCGAGCACATCGGTGGTAAAGAAAAGCCGCGGGTATTCCTTTACATCCTTGCTGGCAAACATGGCGATAGCGCGCAACGCCTCGGTTGTGCGCTCCAGATGCTCCTGCATATTCTCCTGGTTCGGGTCGGCCATATCAAAGCCCGGGCCGTCGTCTCTGTCGTTGCCCGGGTCATTCAGGGAGACCGTGCGCCGCGCGGCGGTAGCGTTGCGTCCGATAGATTTCAAGGCATCCGCATCCACATCCAGAATATCGGCAGCGCGATCATAGAAGGCGTCCGACAGCTCAGACGGGTCAATGCCCTGCTTATCGCACAGCTCGCACAGACGCTTCCAAAGACGCGCCTCCCCGCGGTTCAGGCGGATGTCGCCCTGCTCGCGCATGGACTGCCTGTTCATTGCTTCGTGCATGGCATTGGCATAGATCGCATCAAAATAGGCCATAAACTCCTTGCCGGAGCTTGCGTCGTACCGGGCGACTGCCTTGCGCATCGCCTCGGTAAAGGTCAGCGTGTCCAGCTTGTTGCGCAGCTTGCTGCGGCGGGTGTAGCGCGCATCCAGCATGGCATCTTCGTCCTGCTTCAAAAGCCCGGTATCATACGCGGTGTTGTTCAGTCGATTTTCCAGCTTCTGCAGGAACTCCTTAAACTCAAACACGAGCAGATACAAGCTCTGCCACTCTCGGTTGTGCTGCAGACGCTCCTCCGGCGGGTACTGCCAGATCGGGTGCTTCTCGATCTGACGGCGCAGAGCGGCCTGTTTCTCGCTGTCTTTTGCGTAATCCGCCATGGCTTACACCTCCTGGTCGGGGTGGAGCATCAGGTTGATAAAGGCCTTCTTGTCGGTCAGCTCTGCATCGGCAGCCATATCAACGATGCCGTCCAGCGTGAACAGTGTGCTGATGTCATACTGGCGCGCGTTCTTGACCTGACCGCTTTCCCGCGTCAGCTCGCGGTAGTAGATGCCGCAGACCTCGGTGTCGTCCAGGATCTTCTCGGCATAATGCAGGGCCGAGGACAATACCAGCGGATACGTCTTGGTGCCGAACGTCGCATCGGCGTAATAGCAGGCGTCGCTCTCCATCGCGTCTGTCAGCGCCTCAAACAGGGTCAGCAGGCCGTCGCGCTGCTGGTTTTCCGGCGTTGTCAGGTCTACGAGGGTGTAGGGCTTGCCCAGGCTGTCCAGCTCACGGCGGAAAACCTCCAGGTTCTCACTGTGAGGGCTGTTGACCTGGCGCACAGCGATGACCTTGATCTCATCCCCATCGTGGGCCGTATCGGCCAGGATCGGGGTAATGGGGTAGCAGGTGGGCTGTGTGGTGGTCTGGGTGTAGTTGACCGGCTCGGCTGCATAGGGGGTGATGGCAAAGTTGCTGTCCAGCGGGATCGCTGTAATATAGATACGTTTCATCGGAGGTAGGTTCCTTTCCTGCCGCGGCGGGCGGCATTTCCTGTGTATAGTATAGCAAATTCGGGCAGGGGATTCAACAAAAAAACATGCCGGGCATTGCCCGGCATGTTTCAGAGGTTGCCCGCGTTCCGCTAGGCCTTTTTGCGGGCTGCAAAGGCCATGGCGATCAGGATAAAGCCGACCGCGATGAGCACAAAGATCGCGATGGTGCCTACCGCGTTGACGACACGGCAGAAAGCGGTCTGCCCCAGGGGTTTCTGGGGCCAGACGAGCACCATGATGCAGGCGCCGGCCACGGAAAAGAGTGCCGTATGCACTCGGAGGATCTTGGAGGTCAGCGGATGCTCCTGCAGCATCCGCTTCTCGCTGCGGTCAGGGGTCCCGTCGGCGCTGTTGTACGCCTTTTGCAGGATCTTCCGCGTGATGGGGGAAGGTAATGGTCAGGGCTGCCGCGAAGAAGAACGCGGACGCGACGGCATCCAGGAGGAAGCCGATTACCGTGCAGGGAATGCCGAGGATGGTGGTGATTTTTTAGGGGGACTTTTCAGTCCCCGCAGAAGGCATCGGGGTCCTGCTCGGCCGCGAGGATCGGGCAGTGGTAGACATCATGCCCGTAGTCGCCGCAGAAAACGCAGTCCCCGGTAAACGGCGTATTGCCGGGTTGGCTGAGGTCGGTGTCCTCCGGGCAGGAATCATACCCGAAGATGACGTTCAGGGGTCCCTTGATGTACCGGGAGCCATCGGGGCGCTGGACGACGCCGCCCTCGGGGATATCGGCGTCGCCCTGGGAGTAGATGCGGCGGCCTGCCCAGTCGACCGCGTAGCCGGGGTCAGCGGCAGCCTGCTCGGCAGGCTGAGCCGCTTCGGGTTGCTGGGGTGCAGCCTCGGCAGGGGCCGCCGGTTCCGCCGCCTGCTGGGCCACAGAAGCTGCCTGGGTCTGCTCAGCGGCGGCCTTGCTGGGGCAGGCGCTGGCCGTGTGGCCTGTGCCGCCGCAGTAGCTGCAGGTGGCGACCTCCTGCACGAGGAGGGTGTAGGTGGTGGAGACGCCACCGGCCTCGCTGGCCGCCGTGATGGTGGTTGGCCGGGGTGGAGCGCCGTGATGACGCCCGCGTCATCAATGGTGGCGACGCTCTCGTCGGAGGAGGTCCAGCGGACGGTCTTGTCCGCGGCGTCCTCCGGCAGGACGGTGGCGCGCAGGGTCCAGGTCATCCCGCGGTTCAGGATGCCGCCCTCCTGGTCCAGCGTCACGCTGGTGGGGACGATGGCCGCGGGCGTCGGCTCCGGGGTAGCCGTCGGCGCGGGGGTGGAGGTGGGCGCCGGGGCCGCCGTTTCCGGCGTGGCCTCCGCACTGCGGGAGGTCTCGGCGGGCTGGGGAACGGCCTGGGCGGCTGTGCTGCAGCCAGCCAGGCAGAAGATGGCGGCCAGCAGAGCGGCCGCAAAGAGGATTCGGACATTACGGAAAGTGAACATATCAGTATCTCCTTTGCAGGTAGGTTGTTTTGCTTACACCATACCAATAGGGCCTGCAGTTGGAAGAGTTAAAGAAAATCCGTAAGTTTTTGTATTTTATGCCGGCACGGACGCGGATCTGGTGCGAACCCCTAAAATTTCGGCCTAAAATCAGTGAAAAAAAGAGGGCTTCGCACCGACCAACAGCGAAAAATCAAAGCAAAATTAACGGTGTTTTGGGCAGAATGTAGACAAGTACAAGCATCTGTGCTATACTATAAAAGACAAGAACAGCATTTTGCACAGGTGTACCAGATCCGGAAGCCTTATTCTTCGCTGTTTTTGCCGATGTATCTTACCCGCACTGCGGGAATTGAAACTCGGAAATATTTAAGGACTTATGTACCTCCTTTGCAGATGTATCTTACCCGCCCCTGCGGGAATCGAAACACAAAAGACAATCCACAGGGCATTTGCCTGTGGGTTGTCTTTTGCTATTTTTACGGAAGGAACCGCTATGAACAGCCTGATTCTTACTTTGGATGCCGGGGCGGGGTGCTGCCTGCCCATCGCTTACCAGCAGCTGACGCAGGGGGCGCTGTACGCTGCCTGGCGCGGGAGCTATCCCCAGCTGCACGACGAGGGCTTTGCCGGGGACGGGCAGACCTTCCGCCTGTTCACTTTTGGTCCGCTGGAGGGGCGCTACCGCGTGCAGGGCAATGAAATCACCTTTACGGGCCTTGTGCAGCTGGAGGTGCGCAGCCCGGTAGAGGACCTGCTGTATGCCCTTGGCAAAAGCCTGACCGGGGCCGGCGCGCTGCGGCTGGGGCGGTGCGTGCTGCCCCTGCGGGACCTGCGCAGCGAGGATCACTATTGGTTTGCCGCGCCGCTGCCGGTGCGGATGGTCAGCCCGCTGACGCTGCACAAATCCCTGCCCGGTGGCAAGACGCTTTTTCTCCGCCCCGACGATGACGCCTTTGCCGCCCAGCTGATTGCCAACACGGCCCACAAGCTGGCCGCCTGCCGCAGTACGGCGGACCCGTCCGTCACGCTGCGCCCGATGGGGACCCGCCTGCCGCGCAAGCGGGTGACACAGTTCAAGGGCATCTACCTGACCGGCTGGGAGGGGGATTTTCTGCTGGACGGCGACCCGGAGACGCTCTGCCTTTTGTACCAGACCGGCTTGGGGGACCGCAACAGCCAGGGCTTTGGCATGTTCCGGATGCTTTTGTAGGGAAAGCCGCCGTCTTTGGGGCAGATGTAGACAAGTGTGGGTATGTGTGCTATACTGTAAAAAACAAAGGCAGCGCTTGCACAAGGGCGCGATGCGCGGCGGCTGTGTTTGGCGGGGCTTTTGGGGATGTATCTTACCTGTGCTGAGGGAATTGAAACATCGTGTTGTTGATGGCCGTCATCTCCAGCATGTCAGATGTATCTTATCCGTGTTGCGGGAATTGAAACGGACTAGATTATAGCCTTTAACATTTCCAACGGCTGATGTATCTTACCCGCGCTGAGGGAATTGAAACATTACGATGTGGTTCTCGGGAGCCTTGACGTAGGATGTATCTTACCCGCGATGCGGGAATTGAAACTTTTCGTCGAATCAGATATTGCACATATTCTTCGATGTATCTTACCCGCACTGCGGGAATTGAAACGGTGTCGGTATCACATGATATTAGCGCTTTGCATGGTGGATGTATCTTACCCGTTCCTTACCTGCGGGAATCCAATAAAAATACCCCTGCCGGGATTTTCTCCCGGCAGGGGTATTTTTTCTTTATTCGGTTTTATGCCTGTTTGATGGAAAGCGAAATCTTCTCTTTTCCGCCCTCCTGTTTGATGTCCAGCACTCTGACGCGCACGGTCTGGCCGATTTGCAGCTCGTCGTCAACGGATTGGACAAAGTGGTTTGCGATTTCACGGATGTGTACCAGTCCGCTGCGGCGGCTTCCCAAATCGACAAACGCGCCGTAAGGCTTGATGCCCGTCACTCTGCCGGTGTACACCCTGCCGACGCACAAGGGCGCGTCCTCGTGCTGGGGCGTGGAGGTGTAACTCTCCCGGCGCGGCGGTGCGGCAAAGCCCTCCCGCCGTGGTGCGGGGTCAGGGCCGCGCTTCGGCTCCAGCGTAATGTTGTTGTCCAGCGGGTGCGGCAGCGTAACAAGGCTCTTTGCGTGCTTGCGGTTCTGGGAGAACCAGTTGAAAATCTTGTCGTTGCCGTTTTTGTCTTTGGCACTCGGATATTCCACAGTCTTGCTCTGGGTGCTGCGCTTGTCCGCAATTTTCAAAAGGCTCTTTACGGACGTGCTGTCTGTGTCGATGCGCCCATGGGCGGCCAACAGGGAATCTAAGGGGAGCGGCTCGGTGGTGTAGCAGAGCGTGCCGTCCTGCTGCGCCAGGGTGCGCAGCTCGCCGCCGGTCAGGGTGATTTTGCAGCTGCCGTAGCCCACCGGCTTGCCGTGGCCGATTTTGTGCAGGCGGGGGCTGGCGGGCGTGTTCTCGCCCAGCGTCAGCACAAAGGCCAGTTCCTCCAGCTGTGCGCGGGTGATGCGGTCAAAGTAGACGCTGCCCTTGAATGTGCCCTTCATGGCCTCAAGCGTGGCGTTCTGGTTGGAACGCTCGTTCTCCGTGCGGGGCGCGCTGTGCCAGTAGAACTTTCTGCCGCGCGGCTGTGGGGTGTACACGCGGAATTTTTTTATCGTTTGTTTGGTTCCGTCCGGAGAGCATTTGGTTTCTTCCAGAGAGCAGAAATCGTAATTCCAGAACCCAATGCTCGTTTCATAGGTTGATTTCGGCTTTTCAAGATAAAATTCATACGCACTGGGTTTGGGGCCGCTCAAAATCGGCAGCGTTTTATTGCCAAGGCTCTCGTACTGCGCAGCCTCGGCGTCGGTAAACCGCACGCGCCCGGACGTGCCCTTGCCCTTGACCGTGCCAAACAGCGCACAGCCGGGGCACAGGGCGTCGGTGTCCGCACAGGGGGCGTAATTACCCATGATCTCGGTCCAGCTGCGGCCCTGCATGACGCGGCCAATGGATGCGCCGCTCAGATAGCAGCGCAGCGTGCCGTTGTCGTCGGCCAGCAGATACCAGACCGGCACAAGCCCGCCCTGCTTGGGGTCGTTGTCATGCACACGTTTCAGCGCCGCCAGCAGGTCGCCGTGCGCGGCGCTCCGGGGGTCGTTGTCGGCGGACTTTTTCAGGATATTGCTCAAAGCGCGGTAGGGTGTGTCGTCCTGCCAGCGGAAGATGACCGGGCGGCCCTCCTTGGGTGCCAGCAGCCGCACATGGTAGTTTTTTTTGTACAGCGTGATGGGCCGGTTGAATTGCAGCCAGCCGGAGGGCCCGTCCGGGCGCAGCCGGGTGTGCTGGCCGCTGTGGTATTCATGACCGTACCAGTTCAGCCAGCCGTTGCACATGAGGGAGCCGTCGCGGCCCTCGGACAGTTTGAGGTAGTCCACTACATCCGCCGCATACAGCACCCACTTCCCCGTCTCCGGGTCGATGCCCAGCAGGCCGTGGTCCTTGAAGCCGTTCGTCGAGGGCAGACGCTGGCTGAACGGTTCCTCCGTGCTGTCCAGCAGCACGGACAGGCAGCTGTTGGTTACAGCCTCGTACACGGCGCGCATGGCACCGCGCATCTCACTGCCCGGGATAGCCGGTGTGCCGTCCGGCAGACGGAAAAACGGGTATCTCTTATGGTCGATTTTCTCATCCTTCACGACCTTGGCCGAATCCGGGATGAGAAGCGGCGTGTCGGTGGTCAAAGTGTAGTCCAGCCGCCCGGTCAGGAGCTTGCCAGTGTAGTAAGCATCCAAGGCAGTACGCGAAGGCGCATGTTCAAGCGGAACAAAGTTATAGGGGTTTACGACGTTTGCCATTTATTGTTCCCCCTTTGCAAAGCCCACCCAACGGGTGTCGGCCACAAAGGCCATCCCGTTTTCGGGGTCGTAGTCAAGATATTCGTGCAGAAGCAGCGCGTCGTCCTTGTCCGCGGGCAGGGTGTAGTGCCCGCCGCTGGTGGACATCATGCTGTCGCCATCCTGTTCGGCAATGTCCAGCAGTTGGGTTTCGGTCAGGTAGTCTCCCGCGTCCACAGCCAACCGCCAGCGGAACGGCTGGCCTACGCGGCTCCGGCAGAGCCAGAGTTCGCCCGCCTCGCCGAACACGCGCAGTTCCAGCAGGTTTTCCGGCGTGGACAATGGGACACCGTCGGCAGTGCGGCCCGCCGCAAAGCGGTCCGTGTAAAACGCCGCCCAGCAGCCATCTATAGGGTATTTTTGTACCCGCGCTGCCAGCTCAGATTCCGTCGCATGGCCGCTATCCTTCACCCATGGTTTGTTATCGCTCATTTTTCCACCTCCGCCAAAGCGTGGAGCAGATCTTCTTTTTGCAACGGGTATCCGTTCAGCGTCAGGGCTGTGATTGTGGCTCGCCCGCGGCCCACGCTGTTCTCACCGCCGACTGTCAGATAGCCGCGGTCAAGGTCAAGCAGTGCTGCGCCGAGCAGCTGCCGCTGGAATACATCCAGTGCGCCCCTGCGCAGCCGGATCGTCAGCGTTCCCTGCCCGCCTTGCTGCACGCAGGATGTATACAGCGCCTTGCTGGCTGTGCCCGCGGTAAAGCGGTCCAACGCGTTGCGGGTTAGGGTGTACGCCTGCCCGCCGGAAATTTCGGTTTCATCAAAAGCCAGAGCTGAGCGCTTTTTAAGTACACCGTCATCGGAATAGCCGAACAGCGCGTTCACGTCAGCTTTCTGCTGCGCAGTGCCGCCCATCTCATCCAGCATGGCCCGCATGTGGTGGCGGAACGCGCCTGCCCAGCCGGTGCCAGGCAGCACCGGGCGGCCATTGCCATTTTCCAGTGCGCAGTAATCCGGCCCGCTTTTGTCCTCATCAACAGCCACATCGGAAGTGTACCGCCGCACGATGAAGCTGCCTGTCATACGCAGTTCAGCGCACAAGACATTTTCCTGCGGGACCGTCTCGTGACCGGCTACGGCGTCCGCGTCGGCAAAAGCGTCCGCGGCGTCGGGGTCAAAGGCCAGCCAGGCATCCAGATCAGTTGGGAAACGGAACACTTTTTTGCAGACTTCCGCCGTCATGCGGCCATAGCCGCGGGTCGTGCGCCCGCCGAAGGCAAGCCCCTCGGCGGTGGCCCCGGCCAGCAGGTCGTCCAGCAGCGGCAGCGCGGGGTCATCCGACCAGCCGCTCCACTCAATTACGGCGGTGTAGGGCGCGGTGCACTCCGCCGTTTCAAAGTCGTATTTTGCGCCCTTGACGGCGACCTTGTGCTTGTCCAGCCCGACGCCGTCGCGGTGGGTGAACCGCACCTTCGCGTCGGCGGGCAGGGCGGCATCCCCCACCAGTACGGCGCTCTCAGTCATGGCATCGCCCACGGTGTCCCTGCCGAACAGCAAATTGGCTTCCTCACGGGTCAGTCTGCCGCGCAGCACACCGGCCAGCGCGCTGCCCGGGATCATGGGCAGACCGCGGCTGTCCAGCATCAGGTCGTTGTCGGTGCGGTCATTCTTGCCGCCGGAAAGGCGCAGGGGCGAAAGCTGGGTGAACCGGCAGCGATAATATAGCTTGAGCTTCTCACGCATTTTCCGTTTCCTCCTTCTCGCGGCGGTAGTACAGCAGGTGGATCGTGCTTTCCAGCGGCAGCTTCCAGCAGTCTGCAATGCTTTGCTGCAGCTGCGGGAAGGACTGCGCCATCTCGCCCGCAAATTCCGGGTCTGCCGCCAGCATGGCAGGCAGTGCGGGCGTGGTGTCCGTGCCGTACAGGCTTTTCAGCAGTGTGTCGGCGCCTTCCCGTTTGTTCTTGGTCTTGATGCTCTTGACTCGGTTGCGCAGGTCCTGCAAACTGTCGGCCTCGGCCAGCATCAGGCGCAGGCGGCCCAGTGCGCCGGTGTCCAGCCGGCAGGTTTTACCGTTTGCCAGGTTCCATGCCGTTGTCTGCATGACCTCTTTTGCCTGCTGCAGCATGAGCGCACGGCGCAGCGGCTCGCAATCGCCATCCGCCGTGGGATCGAATGTATCCACCGCCGCTTTGCGTTCCACGGTCAGCGCGGCCATCTCCGATTGATTCAGCACACGGCAGCAGCCGAAACCTTCCTGTACTTGTTCCGCGGTGTCCGGGGTGAAGTGCGCCGGCAGTGCGGTGTCCTCATCGGCGGTAAAGCTGTAGACACTGCCGCCGCAGACTGCGGTACGGCGCGGCTTTTGCATCTGCCACATCGCGTTATAGCCGCCAATCGTGTAATACAGTAAGTAATCTTTGCCGGTGCGGTGGGCGGCCACGCCAAGGCTG
>OJQB01000592.1_pt1 | contig 13726 bp, 11 predicted proteins | sample 1598601 | NCBI WGS metagenome assembly OJQB01 (sample SAMN03922496, study PRJEB24848) | human gut metagenome | isolation source: stool sample | host: Homo sapiens | place: Germany | collected 2011-11 | reverse complement strand
TCGGGCTTTTCGTGGCCCGTCCAGCGGCTGAAGTCGGGTGTGCCGTGCTTGTCGTTTTACAAGCAGAAGACGGCATACGGCACGAGCCACCGCCTGTTGGCCTCGAAAAACCGCTTGTATGTCACCCTTCGGCTCACCGCCTGCCACTCTTGCGCGAACAGTTCGCGCAGGTATTCGGTCTTGGCTGCATTCACCCTTTCGTAGTCCACCTGTGGCAGCGCGTTGAGTTCTTGGCGCAGCCTTTCGTAGTGCTCCCGGCGTTTGGCGTCCTTGAGCGGCGCCAGTTGCCTCAGGTCGGTGTATTGCGGGTGCAGGGCGTATGTGCTGATGGCGCTGTACGGGTAGGAGTCGCGCCATGTGTGGGTGGCCGTGGTGTCGTTGACGGGCAGCACCTGCAGCGCGTGCTGTGCTGTCGACGCTGCCCAGCGCACCATGGCTTTCAGGTCGCCGAAGTCGCCAACGCCGTAGCTTCCGCCGGAGCGCAGCGCAAACACCGGCACCACCGTGCCGGCCCCGCGCCACTGGCTTATGCCGAACTCGGCCTGCAGCAGCTCGTATGTCACCACGTCGCCGGCCTTCATGTCGGGCAGCGTGACCGTGCGGTTGGCGCCGTCTTCCCACATTATTATATTGTCGTTGTCGTTGCCCGCGATGACAAACTTAAACTCTATGAACGGGCGGTCTATCTTAGATGCGTCGAGGCTCACCACCCACTCGTTGGGCGTGTGCTCGGCCATGCGCAGCCCCGCCGGTTTGAGCCAGTTGCCAAGGTATGGGCCGCTGCCGGCCAGGGCCAGCCTCTGGCCCGCGCGCAGTTGCGGGGCCCGCACTTTCAGGCGTATCATCTTGCCGAAGTCGGCCACGGCGCTCAGCTCCCGCTTGCGCCTTGCAACGCACTCGGTGAAGGCCGAGCTGTAGAGCAGGGCGTCTGGAGGCATGTCAATCCACTTGTCGTACATCACGTGGCACGCGCTGCGCGAGTTGGCAAACTCCAGGCGGTGGGGCATGGCGTCCCATTCGCGCCTGGCCTCGCTGCCTCGCCGTTCCACACTGTAGTAATAGTCTATGTATGTTGCAGGCTTCACCGTTCTCGACAGGCTGCACGTCCAGCTTCGTCCGTCGAGCGTTTCCATGGGGTGGCGCTCTGCCTTTGCTGTGGCTTCGCCACTGATGATGTTGAGCACCAGTGCCTCGCCGTATGCGGTCAGGTAGTCAATGTTGAATGTAAGCTTCATTGGTTTCGGTTGTCTTTGATGTTATTGGTGGCGTAAAGTTAATAATAAAATGTGGAAAACCAACAAAACTTCACTGCTTTTTCGCATGTTTTTTATCCGTTGGGGGCTGTTGGCCACTTGCTCTGCCGCGCCGTGTTTCAATGGAGCCGGTCGGTTGGTGTAACAACTTGTATGCCAGAGTGTTGCCGTTGATGCCGAATAGCGGTGCAAAACGGGCTGTATGGCAGCGCGAAAAGGGCCGCCTGGCAGCTCGAAACGGGCTGTGCGGTGTATGGGCCCGGGGCGCATGCGGCCTTTCCGCCCGCTGGCGACGGCAGCAGGCTTGCCCCGCCGCCCGTTCACCTTATGTTTATGGCCACGTCAAAGCCGCGCCCGTTGAAAGCCACGGCCACGCCCTTGTCTTTCAGCAGCTTGCCGCCCACAAAGTAGCACAGCTCTGTCGACAGTATGCCTATGGCGGCCCCGGCGGCCACGTCGTACCAGTGGTGGCGGTCGCGCATCACCCTGTCGGCCGCCGTCAGCGTGGCCACGGAATACCCCGCCACGCTTATCCACGGCGAAACCTTGCCAAACTCCTTGTGCAGCACGGTGGCGCCGGCGAAGGCGATGGTGGCGTGGCCCGACGGAAACGAATGGTCGTCGCTGCCGTCGGGGCGCTGCTCGCTGACGGTGTGCTTCAGGGTGTAGGCCACCCCTGCCGAAACGGCCATCGACGCCGCTGCCGTTGCTGCCAGCCTGGGCCACTCGTGGCGGCTGTCTATGCCGCTTGCCTTGAGGGCTATCACTGCCGCCCATGGCGTGAGTTGCAGCACGTCGTCTGTCGTTTCGCCGCCTATGCCCCCGGCGAGGGCAGGCGCGGGGGCGGCCATCAGTGCCGCCATGATCAGGGTTTTTGTGTTCATGGCTGCAAAGTTAAGCATATTTTTCGGGCCGCGGGCCGTGTAGACATCGGAAAGATTTGGCCTGCCGTCATTGCCTTTCCGATTTTTTGCAGTATATTTGTGGTCTGAACGGGTTGTCCCGGGCAGGCGGCTGCTACGGCTGTCGCTGCTGTTGCCACTGTGGTTGCCCGATATTTTGGGTTGCCAATGCCCGGAATGTGTATAGGCAGTGCCGGCTTGTTCCGGGCGCCATGCCGCGCGCCGTGCCGTGCAGGCCGTGGGGCGCCCTCGGCCTGCCATTGTAACAATGTAAAACAAAGCTCAATGATATGAAAAGACGGATTGTGATGGCGGCCGCCGCGCTGGCGGCCATTGTCGTGCTGGCCCTTGCGGGCGGCAGCTTCTATATGCTCGGCTATTCGCTCGACCCCGACCCGAACCGCGCTGACACCGACAGCGCCTACGCCCAACTGTACAGCCGGATGCCCGACATGAGGCCGTGGGCCGACAGCCTGCGCCGCTGCGGACTGCTGCGCGACACGTTTGTGGCAATGCCCGGTGGCGAGCGGCACCATGCCCTGTGGCTCCGGGCCGACTCGGCATGCGGCCGCACGGCCGTCATAGTGCACGGCTACAAGGATTGCGCTGTCAAGTTTCTGTACCTGGGGCGCATGTACCACCGCGACCTGGGGTACAACATACTGCTTCCCGACCTGCATGCCCACGGGCTGAGCGACGGCGGGAGCATAGGCATGGGGTGGAACGACAGGTTCGACGTGATGCGTTGGGCTGAGGTGGCCGAGCGCATGTTCCGCGTGGCGGGCCATGAGTCGAGGGTCGTTGTGCACGGTGTGTCGATGGGTGCAGCCACGGTCATGTGCATGTCGGGCGAGCCATTGCCGGCTTACATAAAGTGCTTTGTCGAAGACTGCGGCTACACTTCGGTTTGGGATGAGTTTGCCTGCCAGCTGCGCGAGCAGTTCGGCCTGCCGCCGTTTCCGCTGATGTATACCACGAGCGCGCTGTGCGGCGCCGTCAACGGGTGGCGTTTCGGCGAGGCGTCGCCCCTGGCCCAGGTGACAAGGTGCCGCAGGCCCATGCTCTTCATCCATGGCGATGCCGACAGGTTTGTGCCCACAGAGATGGTCTACAGCCTCTATGCGGCCAAGCCGGGGCCCAAGCGGCTGTGGATAGGGCGCGGTTCGGCCCATGCCATGTCGTATGCCGACCACCCCGTGGAGTATACGCGGGTGGTGGCCGACTTCGTTGGCCGCTGACGCTGTGGCCGCCCAGCGCCCCGGGGCCACGGGCGGCAGCCGGCCGCGCCCTCTCAGCGGCGCTGTCGGCCGGCGCGGGGCCGGAGTCGGCGCAGCAGCTCCCTCACCGCAAACCACGCGTGCATGATGGTGGTCGGGGCCACCCCATAGTGGCAGGCCATCACGCTGAAGCGCTCGCGCAGCGACTCGCGGTGGTGGAGCGTGGTCTGCCCCTCCTGCGTGTAGCAGGCTATGGTTGCGCGGGCGTTGGCCAGCGGCAGCCTGTTGCGGGCGGCTTCTTTCATCACCCTGATGCACCAGTCGACGTCGGCCGAGTATTTGTACTTCAAGTCGTAGGGCGTGCGGCGGGCAATGTCGGTGCGGGCGTAGAAGGCTTGGTGGCACACCAGCATGCCATGGCGGAACGAACGCCACGACAGGTTGCGCGGCGGGCGCAGGCGGCGGGGGCCGAGGTAGCGGCCGGCGTCGTCTACTATGTCGGTGTCGCCGTAGATCACGGCAGGCAGTTCGCCACCGGCGGCCATGGCCGACGCGGCGGTGCGGGCCAGCAGCCCTATGGTGTCGGTAGCGGGCAGGTAGTCGCCTGCGTTGAGAAAGCACACATAGTCGCCCGTGGCCCGGGCCAGCCCTTTGTTCATGGCGTCGTAAAGTCCGCGGTCGGGCTCTGAGCTTATGGCCACGGCATGGCCGTTGGCGGCGCTGTCGGAGCGCCTCTTGTAGTCTTCGGCCACGCCCAGCGTGCCGTCTGCCGATGCCCCGTCGACAATCAGGTGCTCTATTGCCGGGTAGCCTTGGCGCAGCACGCTCTCGAGGGTTCGGGGCAAGGCGCCCTCGGCATTGAACGTTATTGTCACTATGCTGAACTTGATCATAGGCTGTAGCGTTTGTAAGCCACGGCTTGGTTGTACACCTCTATGTACTTGATGGCCACGCTTTGCTGTGAGTAAGACACCGAGACCTTGTGGACGGCGTTGCGCCCCAGCTCTTCGGCATCGGCGTCGGCCAGGGCCCAGCGTATGCCCGCCGCCAGGTCGGCGGCGTCTTTGTAGGCAGCTACATACCCGTTGCGCCTGTGGTCTATCATCTCGGGTATGCCGCCGGTGTTGAACCCCACGCACGGCACACCGCAGGCCATGGCTTCCATTATCGTGTTTGGCAGGTTTTCAGACAGCGACGGCATGACAAACAGGTCGGCGGCGCGGTAGGCCGCCACAATCCTCTCTGTGTCCGACACATAGCCCAGCGGATAGGCGGGTATGGCAAACTGACCTGCCAGTTCGATGCCGCTGCCGCCCAGCATCACTATGCCCATGTTGGCGGCAATGTCGGGGTGGCGCTCAGAAAGCAGCCTGCAGGCTTCAATGAGGTAGGCTGCGCCCTTGTTGCCGCTCGACACCCGCTGGGCCACAAACAGCATGAGGCGGCGCCCTTCGGGCAGCCCGAGCATCCGGCGGGCCTCGGCCTTGTCGCCCGGGCAGAACACGCGGCGGTCTATTGGGTTGGGTATCGACACCACGCTCTTGCCCTCGAGCAGCTTGCTCTGCCTGGCCTCCGAGGCCAGCCACTTGCTGCAGGCCACGAAGATAAGCCTGCCGCCGCCTTTGAGCAGCCGCTGCTTCTTGCGCCATACGTGGCGGGCCGTGTCGCCAAACAGCCCGGCCGGCAGCAGGGGGCACGCCGAGCAGCCTGTGGTAAACTTGCGGCAGCCCAGCGTGAGGTGGCATATGGCCGTGGCGGGCCACATGTCGTGCATGGTCCAGACCACGGGCTTGCCGCTGTCGAGTATCTTCCTGATGTCTGACAGCGACAGCATTCCCTGGTTGACCCAGTGCAGGTGTATTACATCGGCCTCCTTAAACTCGCGCAGGCCGGTTATGTCGGCACCGGCGCTGGCTATGTCTATCTCGAAGAGATGCTTGCGCGAGAAGTGTGTATGGAGGAATATGACGAGGCGCTCCCACAGAAACCGCCACTGCATGAGCAGCTGGTGTGGCGTGGCCACGACGGTTATCAGGTCTGTCTCCTTGTCGCGCACCAGCATCTTGGCCTTTACCCCGTTGTTTTTCAGGGCTTCCATAAGGCGGTTGGCAGCCACGGCTGCACCGCCCGTCTTCTCGCTTGTGTTTACTATAAGAACTCTCATGGCTGTGTGGTAATGTGGCTCGCGGGCGGCCGGCGCATGCCGAGGCCGTGCCGGCGTCGGGGTCGGAGGCCGCCCGTTGTTGATGCAAATGTAATTAAAATTTCTGAATCCGAAGCCCCATGTGACTATTATTTTCACCATTTTTAAGTAGGTGTTCACAATCAATTGCCGTCAAATAGCACACAAGATGGTGGCAAAGATAATGGAAGACACCTGCAAGGGCTATTGTATAGGTTAATTTTGAACAGCTACTTATGCCTGAATGCTGTCTTTCGGCAACTGCGGTGGCGGCTTGCCTGCCGCTGTTGGGGCTGTGGCGGCGGACAGTGATGTGTGTGTCGCGGCTGTGGCCTGTTGTAGCACAGCCGCCTGGCGTGGCCCGAGTGGCTTGGTTGTGGCCAAGGGAGTGACCCCGGCTGGCGGTGCCGGCGTGGCCCTTGCAAGGTGTTGCCGCACAGGCCGTTGCGCCGGGGCCCACCGCTGTGGGGCGGCTTCCGGCCAGTCGGCTTTCCGGCGGGTAGCCCGTGCCGCAGCGGTGTCGCCCGTGCTGCCTGCATGCCGGTTGGGGGTTGCACATACGGGGCTGTTTGTGCCGTTTTTAAGGCGCGTCTCATTGATTTTTGTTTACGCTGCTTTAATAGTGTTAATTTGATGCAAATAATGCTCCTTTTGGTAACAATGTATTCCTAAATTTACTATCTTTGTGATTGAAAGAGAGACTAATTCATCCATTCATTAATTCTTAAAATACAGGGCTTATGACTAATTATCTTAGCTTCAACGTAGGTGCTATATTCAGTGATCTGGATGATTACATGCTTAGCACGGGAAGATTGGAGATAGACGCGATCGAAGCCAATCGAGAGTTGGATCGCAAAGGCCTGTTAAAGGATGACCAGACGCATCCGGGTAAACCATTGGAGTTGCTGCTTGGCAGGCTGCGCGACATGAATCTGTTGCCACAAGGCGTTCGTCAGCTGTATGGAACCTGGAAAATCAAGCATTCCAAGACAATCGCTAAGGTACGCATGATATTCCAGTATTGAGCTGATTGGGCTTGGGGATTATGGCTCACGGGGTGGGGCAGAGTCCGAGGGCACAAGTGGAACAGCCTGCGCAGATGGTCTTGATAGATGGCCATCTGCGCAGGTTTTTTTCTGAAATAACATCAAAGACGGCCGATATGGGTTAAAATAACTTAACCCGATGTCACTTTCGGCGGCGTTATGTGTCATATAGATAACTTTGCACGGAATATCAATTAAACAGAAAGAATATGAAGAAAAATTTAGTAATGTTTTCAGTGATTGCCGGCTGTGTGCTTATGAGCAGCTGCGTGAGCAAGAAGTCGTTGGAAAACTGTCAGGCGGAAAACCAGAAACTGTCGGAGAATTTCCGCGACATGGCCAAGAACTACCAGAACGCCAAGGAGCAACTGGCTGCCAGCACGGCCCGCATGACGAGCCTGGAAGACCAACTGGCACAGCAGAAAAAAGACTATGCAGCGCTGCAGGGCTCGCTCGACAAGAGTCTTGCCAACGCCGGGCAGAACAACATCAGCATCGAGAAGCTGGTTGACCAGATCAACGAGTCGAACCAGTATATCCGCCATCTCGTAGAGGTGAAGAGCAAGAGCGACTCGCTCAACCTTGTGCTTACCAACAACCTGACCCGCTCGCTGAGCAAGGAGGAGCTCAAGGAGGTAGACGTGCAGGTGCTCAAGGGCGTGGTTTACATCTCGCTGGCCGACAACATGCTCTACAAGAGCGGCAGCTATGAAATCAACGACAGGGCTGCAGAGACGCTCAGCAAGATTGCCAAGATCATTAAGGACTACAAGGACTATGACGTGCTCATAGAGGGAAATACCGACAATGTGCCCGTGAACGCATCGGCTGCGTCGATGAAGAACATCCGCAACAACTGGGACTTGTCGTGCCTCAGGGCTTCGAGCGTGGTGCAGGCTCTGCAAAACCAGTATGGCGTCGACCCGAAGAGGCTCACTGCCGGAGGCCGTGGCGAATACAACCCTGTGACGTCTAATGACACAGAGGTGGGCAAGCAGCGCAACCGCCGCACGCAGATTATCATCACACCGAAACTCGACCAGTTCATGGATCTTATAGGGCAGGCTCCCGAGACGGAGTGATATTTGTCTGTACCGATATGTCTGCGGGCCGCCAACCGGGTGGGGCGCGAAGCCTATGGCTTCTGCTCTGCACTGTGGGCGGCCCGCAGTGTGTTTTCCGGGGGGTATGGGTGTGGCGGCGGCTTGCCTTGTCTTTGCCTTTCGTTTTCTTCGTTTTATCGGCGGGCAAAGTGTTTTCCGCCTTGCCAATGTGGCATTTCGGTAGAAAATAAGTGTGCTTCAGTAGGATATGAAGACCTTGACGGCACGGTAGACTATATCAACCGGTTTACCCTTGAGGGCGGCAACCCGTTTCTGAAGCACGAGAAAATACATTCGCTGGAGCTGATGGGAGCCTGGCGCCAGTTCTTCGCCCATGTTGCATATACATATAAGAAAGACCCGATAATGTACATTGCACGCCCTTCTGGCAATGATGGCGAGGTGAAACTCATTACGAAGGACAACCTTGCTGAGGTCCAGGGGCTGCAGGCTTTTGTAGGCGGGCAGTTCAAGGTCGGCATTTGGCAGCCGAGGGTCAACGTGGGGATAATGAAGCAGTGGCTCACCATCGACTATTCAGACGCACGCAAGAGCATGGGCAAGCCTATCGCCCTTGTGCAATTGCAGAATGCCATCCACTTGCCTTATGACATCTGGATGAATGTAGACATGCAATGGATGAGCGCCGGCAACGACGACAACACGTATCAGGAGCAGTCGTCATATCTCAACGCAAAGCTGTACAAGGCGTTTTTCGACAACCGTTTCAGCCTTACCCTTGAGGCCAATGACATATTCAACAAAAGCAACCGCGACGTGACTATGATGAGCAAAGACGTCACCATACAGAGGTTCAGCACAATCAGCAACCGCACTTTCATGCTCACCCTGCAATATACTTTCAACGCCACGCGCGACAGGTATCGCGGCCAAGGGGCAGGTAAAAACGAGCTGAACCGTTTTTGACCCGAACCGGAAGATGGCCAATTCAATGGCGGGTCGTAAAATAAAGATAGCCGTCCGGAACCCGGGCGGCTATCTTTGCGTCTGCTCATAAGTTGCTGTTTAAAATTTATTGTCATCAGATTGTGCGCAGTTCCGTGCATGTTTTTCAACGTCCGAGGTGGAAGTGTAGCGGGCTATACGACCGATGAGGCGTTGGAAAACAACGCGGAAGAGCGTGCAAGATGATGGAAAAGATTAGATAACCATCTAAATTGGTTTGGTTTCCGTTAATTTTCAACAGCTACTTAATCGTCTGAAAATGAATCTATGGTTATTTACACTTGGTTGAGCGGTGATGCGTCATTCTGTCGAATGGACTATTTCACCAATATTTTCTCTACCTTGACATTGCCGTTGGCGTCTGTCACCTTCCTTATGTTAATGCCTTTCGCGGGCTTCTCTACGCGCATGCCGGAAAGTGTCGTGTATTCGGTGCGCGTTTGTCTGTCGGCCCCAACGCCGGCAATGGAGGCCGGTGTCGGTTGCCATACGATGGGAGAGGCATGCTCCTCGCCGCCACCTTTGTACACGGTGCGTATGCCAACCTTCTGCATCTCGGAGTCATAGATGTAGAATTTCACTTGTCCGTAATTGAAGATGAAGTCGTAGTTGTTGTCGGAGTAAGCATAGGGCACCTGCGTCATCGCAGAGTCCAGGCGGTGGTACGGGCCGCCCTCTTCCTCCGGCACAAACCGTATGGGCTCGGTGTTGTCGTCTACATATACTTCATAGAACAGCTTGTCGGGGTCGATAAACTTGCCGTCGGTGCTCTCCAACTCCATTGTGAATATTATCTCTGCACCGTAATCCTCGATGTACCTACCCACTTTCTCTATCTTGGGTGCCACCGGTTCGGCTGCTACTTCATTGTATGGTATCAGTACCGGGTTGTCTATGATGCCAACGGGGTTTATCTTGGTGGTTGACAGGCTGCTCAGCAGCGACACGTTGCCTACGCTTGTCAGCATGCCGTCGGTGCCGGAAGGGCGCATCACCAGTTCGTCCATGTAGGTGTAGTCGTTGTAATTGCCGTATTCATCGCTCTTGACCACGTAGCTGGCGGGCATCTGGAACTGGTGCGAAATGAACCTCTCGTTCACTCCCATATACTCTTTGGCTGCAAAGTGGTAGTTGCCCTCTGCGTCCTTGGTGCCTTTCATCCATAGTCCGGGCGTCGACGGGTCGTTGATGAACAGGGCGTCGTCGGTGAGGCGTGCGCTTACCACGAGGCGCCTGTTGAGCGAGTACTTCTGGTCGCGGGCCCCTTCAGGCACAGTCACGGCTATGTAGGGGTTCTTGGTAAAGACGTGGCCGTATTCAACGGCGTACCAAGACTCCGACTCGTCGATGAAGCCCAGCGGCGTCTCTCGTGTGTCGTCGAGGGCTTTCAGCGTGTCGTTGCGCAGCACGAAGTACATGTTTTGGTCTGCGTTAAGCGTCCAGTTGTCCTGGCCGTTCTGCTTCATCTTTGCCACAAAACTGTTGCCGTAGCTTTCTGCCACCACGATTTGTGGCAGGCGTGCCACCAGCGTGTCGCCGTTGTACGGGTCAAGCTTCATGTAAGTGTTGCTCACCATATACGATATGGGGTTGAGCATGTACACCGTTCCGTCGCTCCCGGTCACATAGCTGCCCACGGCCTCCGTGTTGTCGTATTCGTTCAGGTCGTAGTAGCTGTCATAAAAACCGTGTGCGGCCCTGATGCAGTTGTCGTGCCTCTGGCCTTCCGGTGTGCGTATCACATCGGGAATCGTTGAGATTATCACTTTGGGGGCGGCGGTCAACTTGTGTTTGACTGGCAGCGTCTGTGGGCTCACCGGGGCTTGCTGGCCATGGGCTGGCAAGGCCAGGGCGGCAAGCATAAAGCCTTGTAGAAATGAGTAATGAATTTGTTGCATAGCTTTTTCTTTTTATTAAGTGAATGATATGGTTCTGTATCTATGCTGCGGAAGTTCTCAATGCCGCTGCCAAATATCTTTGTTTATGCCTGCAAATATATATAATATATGTCAAACCCCTATGTTCCACATAACTATAAAAACAGTCGCTTTGTCTGTTTCTTCCATTTTGGGGCCATTGTCGGGCAACAATCGCATGTTGTTGCCGTTCGTGTTGCTTGCCGTCATTGCCTGATGTGCGGCTGTTTGCGTCGGCGCAAGGTGCCTCGGTGGGCCTGTTGGCCTATGGGTTGCATGGCGCCAGGCGGCTTGACGGGCACAGTGCGGTCTTGTTGCCGGTTGGGACATGGTTGCCGGCGTGGGCGTTTCCGTCTCTCCTCCCTTATTGCCTGCCCCTGGAAAATACTTGCCGCGCCGTGCACAACGCACGGCGCGGCAAGCGGTAATCCACGTTCAATATGTTTGTGGTGCAAGGCTGTCAGCCTGCATGATGTTTATTTGCGGGGTGCCACTTTCCATGTGTTTCCGCCTTGGCGTATTATTGTCACGCCGTCATGGTCGGCATTTGTTGTTTTCCTGCCGTCGATGGTGTATGTCTCGTATGGTTCCGACGGGTCGAAAGCCGCCTTTCCGGTTGATGGCGCCGATATGTCGCTTGGCAGTCTTTCGCCGCTTACCGTCATCGACTTTATCTCCCAAGTGCCGGCCTCTTGGCTGGTGCTGGTATAGTGGAATGCAATCTTTATCTTCTTGCCGGCGAAGGCGTTTAGGCTTATGTCGCCCGACTCGTTGAATGTCCAGCTGTTGCCTCGCGGCCAGTTGATGCCGTTGAGCGGCGTGGCCACTCCGTCGCAGATGACCTCGACCGCCAGAGCGTCGGCCGGCGAAGCGAAGAAGTTGGCAGCATGGCTGAATGTGAGCGTGGCGGTGGCATATCCGGTCAGGTCCAGTTCGGGTGTCACCACCGATGCGTCGGCTGCATTGTTGGTGTTGTTTGCGAAGGCTGTGCCCTTCCAGCCGTATTTGTTGTCAAGCCTCCAAACCTCGAAGCCGTCTTGTGGCACCTCCTTGTTGCTTATTGTGCATCCGCCTGTGCCGTCTGTGAATATGGCGGTGTAAATGGTGCCTTGTTCCGGTGCTTCGCCGCCGGGTGTATATTCCGATGTGCACAGCGTCGTCCCGGGGTCGAAGGCATAGTCGGTGCTGTCGCCCCAGATGTATTCCATCAGGTTTGGGAAGTCTACAAAGGGGTTGCGGTTGCCCTGTATGCGGCTTACGGCCTCGTTGCGCGATGTCTCCGTCTCGTCGGGGGCGTCGGTCTTGGCCCAGCTTATATACAGTTTGTATGCCCATGGCTGCAGCGTGGGGTAGTCGCCCTTTTGAAGTATCTGCAAGGCTTGCGTGCCCTTCCAAGTGAAGTTCTGGTAAGTGGTGGCCATGTACATGTAGGCCCGGGCAAAGTCACCTTTCCATTTGTCGGCCGGTTCCCATAGCTTGTAGCCTTTGCTGCCGGTTCCCACCTTTGTGCATCCGTTGTATGTTGTGGCCTTGCTTACCTCGCCCATCGGGTAGTTCGATTTGGCCGAGTTTATTTTCTGCTCGCTCGGCATCAGGTTGTAAAGGTCTTTGTAGGCTTGGTTTTCTGAGCCTCCCCACCAGCTCTTCGGAAACGAGTGCTCTATGTTCATTCCGCCCACCGAGCTTCCCTTTGAGCCGAAGTACCTCGTGTCGTTGCTGTATCTGTCAATCACTTGGTTGTCGGCTGTGCGGTCGGTGGTGTAGAATCCCTCCCAAGTGTGGCCCTTGCCCTTGCCGTAGTCGAGCACGTTGGCGTCTTTTATTGTTTCGTGCACGGCATTCTTAAGCTCAGCCCCGCTTTTCCCTTTCAGGTTGTCGTAATACCCGGCCGGTATCTGTGCCGACGAAGGAGCTGTGTTCATGGCCACCGCAATGGCTGCGATGGCTCTGGAAATGGTAGTTTTCTTCATTAGTAAATATGTTGTTATGTAATGTCCGTTTGATATATTTTGCAAAGATAGTCATTTTTATCCATGTGGCAATGCTTTGTGTCGACATAACGCGGGTACGCCCGCGATTGGGGTGGTGCCGGTTGGTGATGTGTTTTGGTTAATTTTGAACAGCTACTTATATGCCGGCGGTTGTTGGCGCATCTGTATGATGTGGTGCTGAATGTTCCCTTGGCCCAAGCCCGGGCCATGCGTGCCCGGCCGATGGCGCCCTTGCGGCAGTGGTTGGGCTTCTGCCTCCGGCCGCCGCGGCAAGCCTTGGCCGAGGCGTTTAAATGTTGTTTGGCCGCATTGTGGCGTAAAATCCGGGTGATGTTTGCTGGGCAGCGGCGCGTGTCTGTAAGTCATTGTCTGTCAGCGGGGTTGCCCTATATGCCATTTCGGCTTGCAAGAGGGCGCGTATGGCGCGGCGTTATGTGCCGTTTCGCCACGCTATACGGCCTGCATCGCGCCCCATGGCTTCTTTTGCCTGCATCCCGTCGTGTCTTTGGCCCATGCCGGTCGTTATATGTCAAAGTGGTTTGGCTCTGTGGTCGGCCGGCAGGATGCCCGCAGCATGGCGAAGTCCAAGCAAAGCCTGCATAGGCAAAATTGGCGCATGCCCGGAGGGTCTGGTTGCCGTTTTTTGAAAATTCGTGCCAGCCTGGTGCCGCAGCTGCTTGTTGTTGGTTTCAACAAAAGCCGCGCATCGATGCACAGCGCATGCTGGAAGCGTAGTTGTATGTGTAGCCTGGTTCGTCTGACTCGCATTTATATTATAATGTGTGCGCACACATTTGCTTGATGTAACGCTGGTTAAATGCAAACGAAAGTTAAATACATGAAGATTTCTTTGCCAATTCTTTGCTGGTGTCAGAAAAATGCCTACCTTTGCATCCGCTTTCAGGGAACAACCTGATGAGCACCAAAAGAAAGAGTTCTTTGAGAAACTGAGATACAGAGACGAGGAGAGAGTAGCATTCAGGTTTGCCTGTTGGCCTTCGGCCATCCAGGCTATCCGATGTGGGCCAAAGGCGTGCGGCAAGTTCCGCGGTTCCTGCGGCCCGTTGCTATGGGATAAGGCGTTCCGGCAAAGGAACAGACCCTTCGGGCTTTACGTCCGTTAGGGTTGAAGATAAAAGTCAATTAT
>OJQB01000576.1_pt1 | contig 13938 bp, 12 predicted proteins | sample 1598601 | NCBI WGS metagenome assembly OJQB01 (sample SAMN03922496, study PRJEB24848) | human gut metagenome | isolation source: stool sample | host: Homo sapiens | place: Germany | collected 2011-11 | reverse complement strand
GATGCAAAGGTAAATACTTAATGTGTTAAAACCTTACGCTGTAATGGTGATATACAGAATCATCAGAAGCTTTTGCAAATTTCTTAATGAGTTTCTCGTTCTCAAACATAACATCAGAAAATTCCGATGTTCTAAAATAAGGTACTTGTTCTGCACCTATTGCTCGTACAGCATCACTAGACTGCACTGGGCCTACAGTAAAATTAATCATGATTATCTACGTTAAATTTCAAAGAAGTTTTTACGCTCATCAAACTGTTGCATGACCTGAGCCATGCATACGCTTTCTTTCCTTCGAAGCCTAGCTGAAGAGAAACGCTTATTAATGATGCAACTTATAAATTCCTGTATCTCATAACGAAGTCCATAGCCATCCCATTTATAGAAATACTTCTTATTCTCATTCTGATCTTCATATCGAAGTTCAAAATAATCCGTTTTCCACCAAGGAGCTGGTACATAGGCATATCCCTTCGTACCAGAAACCACGAGATTACCTTCTGTTTTCACACCAATGCCCACCTTAAAAGATGCTGTAGCATTAGGATAGCGCATGACACCATGCGTATATACATCCACATGGTTACTCATTCGACTAAATATAGTCAGGTCTTTATAGTTGATACCTAAGAGTTTGACTATAGGTAACAAAGGATAGCTACCCTCCTCATGCATAGCTCCACCAGCTTGAGCTACATCAAACTCTCTACCTTTCTTATCCAAGAGTTGAGAGCAAGATGCCTCTATATCAACTATCTCACCTATCAAGCCAGACTTTATCATCACCATCAAATGATTAAATGCAGGGCAATGAGCCGTCTTGTTCGCTTCCATCAGTATAACATTCTTGTTTTCTGCCAACTGATATAGCTCTTGTGCTTGTTCCCTGTTTAAGACTAATGGTGTTTCACAAAGAACATGCTTGCCAACCTCCAAGGATTTCTTGATATATTCATAATGACTAAGATGTGGAGTTGCTATATAGACAGCATCTACAGCATCGTAAAACTTATCCAGATCGGCATAAGCCCAAATACTCTCATTATCCTTTGACATAGTTACAACTGCATCCTTATTTATATCATAAGCAGCGCAAACATTCACACCATTCACAAAGGAAGCCTCTGTAGGAAATTTTTGGGCAATTCGACCACAACCTATAATTCCGATATTAACGGTCTCTTGGCTCTCATTTCGGAGCATCGTGGATGAGATGCCTTGCGTTCTTGGCAGATAAACCACTTTGCATAATTCATTCAAGTAGTCAAACTTACCCTCCCAGTCTGAGCCTATAGCAAAAATATCAACATCGTATTTTTGGATATCATCAATCTTCTGACCAACATAATCCTCTATAATAATCTTGTCGGCATATCCCGTGGCTTTCACTGCCTCAACACGTTCCAAGACATTATTACGGACATTTAATTTACCTCGATCTCGGTCGAAGTTATCATTGGTAACGCCTACAATTAGGTAATCACCAAGTTCCTTTGCTCTTTTGAGAAGATTAATATGACCTTGATGTAAAAGGTCATATGTTCCATATGTTATTACAGTTTTCATGAACAATGTTTTTTTTAATTCCTATGAATATAACTTCTCATTCTTCTACATTTAACCAAGAAGTATTTTATTACTGTCCAAACTCCTTGATTCGTCGTTCTTCCTTCAAAGAGCAAACAAGCAGTTGTCCATTCTTCTCGGCTACGATATAGCCATCCAAGCCTTGAACTACCCCCTCTCTTTCATCGGCTGTATGAACCACGCAGTTCTTACATTCATATAAGCGGATGTCCTTGCCTACCTTGGCATTGCCTGCCTTATCCTGTGGAAGCAAGGTACGGAGGCTACCCCAGCTGCATAAGTCGCTCCAGCCCGATTCGGCTGACAAGGTATAGATTTCCTTCGACTTCTCCATTACGGCATAGTCAATGCTTATCTTCTCGCAGGTTGGGAAGAGTCTGCCGACTACCACTTTCTCCTGTTCGGTATAGAAAGAAGGAGCCATCTCATCCATGATGCTGGCAAGGTTTGGCTGGAAGGTACGGATTGCCTTGCTGAGTACTCGCTGATACTCCGTGGTATTGATGACGAGGGCATCGGATGGTGTCACCACGATGTTGGCATCAGGATGCTTCTTTTGGATCTTCCAGCAAGCATAAGCAATACATGGAGCGGTATTGCGAGCCTCCGGCTCTGCTAATATGTTATCTACTGGCATGTCAGGGATTTGCTCCTTGACAATGCTGATATACTTCTCGTTTGTCACTACCCACATGTTCTCGACAGGACAGATTGGTTTCAATCTATCTACTGTCAACAGAATGATGGAACGGCCGACACCCATCACATCAATGAACTGCTTTGGGTAATCGGGGGTTGACATTGGCCAGAAGCGGCTGCCAACGCCGGCCATGATTATTGCCTAAATATCGTTGTACAGTACAATATACAAGACTATTAGTCTCTTCTAAAGATATCTCGTGTATAAACCTTATCCTTGACATCATCCAGACAAGCATCGTAGCGGTTGGCGATGATGGCATGGCTCTGTGCCTTGAAGGCTTCGAGGTTGTTCTCTACTCGGCTACCGAAGAAGGTGCTGCCTTCTTCCAAGGTTGGCTCATAGATGACTACCTCAGCACCCTTTGCCTTGATACGCTTCATGATGCCCTGGATGGCTGACTGGCGGAAGTTATCGCTGTTTGACTTCATGGTCAGGCGATAGACACCAATCACACAGTTGTGCTCCTTGCTGGCATCATAGCTATTGGCATCAGCATAGCTGTAATAGCCTGCCTTCTGAAGTACGGTATCAGCAATATAGTCCTTACGGGTACGGTTGCTCTCTACGATTGCCTCTATCAGGTTCTCTGGAACATCGGCATAGTTTGCCAGGAGCTGCTTGGTATCCTTTGGCAAGCAATAACCACCATAGCCGAAACTTGGATTGTTATAATGAGTGCCGATTCGTGGGTCAAGACCTACACCTTCGATGATTGCCTTGGTATCAAGTCCCTTTACCTCTGCGTATGTATCCAACTCATTGAAGTAGCTTACTCGGAGTGCCAGATAGGTGTTGGCAAAGAGCTTGACAGCCTCAGCTTCCTTCATACCCATGAAGAGGGTATCAATGTTCTCCTTGATGGCACCTTCCTGAAGCAGAGCAGCAAAGGTCTTGGCAGCTTCCTTCAACATGTCGACATTGGTTACAGACTTGATTGCCTCATTCTCCTCTTCGAACTCTGGGCGTTCGATAATCTTTGGATAGCCTACGATAATGCGGCTTGGGTAAAGGTTATCATAGAGTGCCTTGCTCTCACGAAGAAACTCTGGAGAGAAGAGGAGGTTGAACTTCTTTACGCCCTTCTTGGCATACTTCAAGTAGAGGCTGCGGGTGTAACCTACTGGGATGGTACTCTTGATGACCATCACTGCATCTGGGTTTACCTCCAGAACCAGGTCGATGACTTCTTCTACATGGGTTGTATCGAAGTAGTTCTTCACTGGGTCGTAGTTGGTTGGTGCTGCAATCACTACGAAGTCTGCATCCTTATAGGCTGACTTGCCGTCAAGGGTTGCCACGAGGTTCAATGGCTTTTCAGCCAAATACTTTTCGATGTAATCGTCTTGGATTGGAGAAATCTTGTTGTTGAGTTTCTCCACCTTCTCTGGGATAACATCTACTGCTGTTACATGATGGTGCTGAGATAACAGGGTTGCTATACTCAGACCTACGTAGCCGGTACCGGCTACTGCTATTTTTATATCTTTAAAATCTTTCATGCCGTGAAGTATGTTATTTTTCTTTTTTATTTGTATAAATCTACATTGATATCGAACGGACTATCGAAATCCTTCAACATCTTATGCTTTGTATCTTTCTCTGAGAGATTAGCATGCTCTGTTGGAATTCTCCAATCAATGCCGAGAGTATCATCAAGGATAGAGATACCACCATCAGCCTCTGGGTGATAGAAGTTATCACACTTGTATTGGAAGACTGCTGTTTCTGAGAGTACAGCAAAACCATGAGCAAAGCCCTTTGGAATGAAGAACTGGACATGATTATCTTCTGTCAGTTCTACTGCCACATGCTTGCCATAAGTAGGGGAGCCCTTGCGAATATCTACTGCTACATCGAGCACTCTACCTTTTACGCAGCGTACCAGCTTGCTTTGTGTGTAAGGTGGACGCTGGAAGTGCAGGCCTCGCATTACGCCATAGCTGCTCATAGACTCGTTATCTTGGCAGAAGTGAACACTGTGTCCCAGGATAGGAGAGACCTTCTCTTCAAACTCTCGCTCGCTGAAACTCTCGAAGAAGTAGCCACGAGCATCACGGAAGAGGCGTGGCTCTATAATGAGTACGCCATCTATTTCTGTTTTAATTATATTCATTGTTTCTAATATTCTAAATTCTTTTTTAATGTTTGATCTTTCTCTTCAAGTATTGAAAGGAGATACTTGCCATAGTCATTCTTCAACATTGGCTGAGCATTCTCTCTCAATTGTTCTGCGGTAATCCAACCTTGACGGTATGCGATACCTTCCAAGCAAGCCACCTTCAAGCCCTGGCGCTTCTCCAGGACTTCAATAAAGGTGGATGCTTCAGAAAGAGAATCATGAGTTCCGGTATCGAGCCAGGCAAATCCTCTTGCCATGGTCTGTACCTTCAGCTGCTTATCCTTCAAGAACTCCTGATTTACGGTGGTGATTTCCAACTCGCCACGAGCGGATGGCTTGATATGCTTAGCTACTTCCACCACCTTGTTAGGATAGAAGTATAAGCCTACTACTGCATAGTTGCTCTTTGGATGCTCAGGCTTCTCCTCAATGCTGAGGCAATTGCCTTGCTCATCAAACTCAGCAACTCCATATCGCTCCGGATCACTTACGCGATAGCCAAAAACGGTAGCCTTGTTGTTCTGCTCAGCATCTACTACTGCCTGATGCAGCATCTGATTTAATCCTGCACCATAGAAGATATTATCGCCTAATACGAGGCAAGCGGAATCATTACCAATGAATTTCTCACCGATAATGAAGGCCTGGGCTAAGCCATCTGGTGATGGCTGTTCTGCATACTCAAACTTGACTCCGAACTGGCTTCCATCGCCTAAGAGGCGCTTGAAGCCTGGCAAATCAAATGGTGTTGAAATAATGAGTATCTCACGGATACCTGCCAACATCAATACTGATATTGGGTAGTATATCATCGGTTTATCAAAGATTGGTATCAGCTGCTTACTGATTCCTTTTGTGATGGGGTACAAGCGTGTACCGCTACCACCTGCTAATACGATTCCTTTCATATAATTATTATTTATTGTTCCATAACGATGTTCGAAAACCTACCCGTCCTTCCTTACCGTTAAGGAAGGCTCCACCTTTCTCACCAAGCCTCTCTTTCCTCAGGAACGAGAGAATGTAACCGCCCTCCGGTGCTCAGAACCGCTACGCTATAAGGTTGGCGGACCAATCAAAGGTCTCGCCATGTTGTGCGGGATGGGACCGCATGGAGCTATAGATCATACCATATCATAATCATGTATTACATTATTGTTATTTCATCTTCAATAAACCAACCTTTATTTATTGCTGTAACCTTTGCTTTTTCAGGATTGGCAGTATACATCAACAATGCCAATGAATGTTTTGCACGAGTACAAGTAACATAAAGTAAACGTAAAGTTCTATCTATAGAAGTTTCTCGTCCCTCTAATAGATTTTTCTCATCCGTTTTTGACAATGGTTCGACTTCAAACAAACGTTCATAATTGAACAATTTTCCTTTTGCATCATGATCATCTATCAAGACCAAAACTCTTGAAAATTCTAAGCCCTTAACACCTTGATGTGTTGCATACATGGTTCTGTCATTCACATAATCGTCGTATGCTTTATATTCTGACAATGGTAAATCCAAAGCTTGCTTCCAAGCTATTATACTTGAATCTTCCTCTTCATCTACATCTGTTAATTTCAATGCCTCATCTATCAGTTCTGGTATAATAAACAAGCTATTTTCAAACACAAAATCCAAACACTCTTTTGCCGTGATTTTTTCTATATCATAGTTCTTAAAGGCTTCCAGTTTCGATTTAATATCCTGTAACTTACTAACATAATCTATATCTTGTACTGCCTTTAATAATGGAGAATTACGTTTGAAAATTTCAAGGACTTCAATGTTTTTTCCTTGCCGTATAAAATCTAACATCGGGAGCAATGCATTTGAAAATATTGCCATCTCAGGCATAACACCCTGCAAATAAGACATCTGGTATCTATGGATACCACTGAAAATATCATGAAAATGTTCAAACCCCAACCGAGTTGCAGCCATACGATGTTCAAGCATAAGGATCTTTATTGCTTTTTTCTCTGGTATCCAATCGTAATCACCATGTGATATTTCAACCATTTGATTACAAACGTATGCTTCCGCTTGGTGTTTATCTGCGTTGGATTTTGCCAAGAAAAGATGAACAGTGCCTTCGCCTGCATCAACTCTTGCAATTTGCTTGCTACCATCAATTCCTTCTGCTATTTTATTTGCAAGATTTATTATTCGCTTATCACAGCGATAATTCATTTGCTTCTGAGGCTGCAACCAACTCTTAGGTATTGAACTTTTAATATTTTCTTTACCATCCATATAGATACGTTGTTTTATGTCACCAATGAAACCAAGAGTAAAATTGTCTGGAAAATCTTCCTGAATCTTAAAGAATGCATCAACCAATTTTTTATTTGTATCTTGACTCTCATCAATTAACATAAATGGATATTGCTGGGACAGTATTTCTCGCAACAGTTTATGCCGACAAATCATCTCATATCCTATTTTTAATATATCCTGATGGTTCAAAGAATTTGTTGAAAGATTATCGCCATTCGGATTATAAACAAACTTATCTATCTTTTCTTTTGCTTCTTTACGCTCTTGAAGACGACAAATCTTTTCTTCTGTGTTCTTATAAGTCTTTGTCGTCTTATTCTTGAGTTCATCTCTTCTATTTATAAGCTGCTTTATATCTTCTTCGAGACCTTCTAAATACAATCGTTTAATCTCCTTTTGATAAGGCTGTATTATATCCCATAGGAAACTATGTATTGTAGAAATATGAAACAAATCGCCAAAGTTGCCCCTTTTCTTGATTTCGTCCGTAGCCGCATTAGTATAAGTTATTACAGCCACCTTTCTATTTTCATTGGCAAGTTTTGTTCCCCACTTTTCTCGAATTTTCTTCAAAAGCTTTACTAATGTATAAGTCTTTCCAGAACCTGCTCCAGCAAATAAGAAAAAGCTGTTACGCTCCTCATTAGAAATACTCGATTCCAATTGAGACATTATTTCATCGTCAACATTTGTCATCATGTTACTTGTTAGAATTTAATAACTTATCCAACCAATCCAAACCTTCCTCTATGTATGCTGGCGTTTTTAATTGCTCAAACTCTTCCATAAAAAGAAGATTAATAGCAAAAGGAGCTTTATTAGAAGATTTTAATTTTTCAAAGAGAGCTTTACAACATGAAGTAGCATTTGTAGCTGAAATCAGAATCTCATGAAAGTGATTAACCATTCCAGAACATTTTAAACCTTCCTTTATAAACAACTGATAGTTCGTTAAAGCAACAGAATCTTCAAAAGTATAAGGATAGGCGATGGTTTCTTTCGCTTTCCCTTTAAACTTAATTGGGATTCCTGTCTGGTAAGCTATCCTCACATTTCCTTTGATTTTATCCTCGTCTTTCAACTCAAGCAATTCATCAACATCTTTTATACCAAGCCATTGATCAATGGTGTCATTATTAGATGTCTGATGTTGACCTTTTTGAGTAAAACTTTTCTTTAATTTCCCGTCATCTCCTTTGCTTTGAGAATCAATATCTGTCACGATTAAAGTAAATATATTCAACCTTTCTATGAGCGACTTAAAACGATGTGCATGGCTACCATTTACTTCTATTACAGATATATAATTGTCCTTTACATTTGCTTTATCCAAAAAGCGATTCATGAGTATTCTCTCACCAGAACCTTCTACCAATATCACAGCATCTGCAAAGAAGAAATCACAATGATTAAGTTTTATGTAACGAGATACAAACCTTCTTGTTTCCTCATCTTCTCCAAAAACATCTTTTAAGCTTTCAACCTTTGATACCGGAATTTTTGATTCTTTAGATTTTTCTCTTCTAAAGTATCGCATGCAATTTAGGTCCAACTCTTTCACGATGTGATTAGAATGGGTACTTAACACTACTTGCGTAGTATAGATATTTTCCTCCTTAAGCTTATTTGAATTAGTCAATGCTTCACACGCTTTCTTGACAAAAACCTGCTGGGCTTGTGCATGTAGATGAGCCTCAGGCTCTTCTATTAAGACCAAATGAATAGGTTCAATAGGCTTGTCCTCATCAATAATTATATCATCCGTTTTTCCTTCATGTAGCCATTCTTCTCTGAATTGAATCAATTTGAAATACATAGAGATAAGGTTTTGATAACCCAAGCCATTATATTTTTCTGGCAAGACCAATTCCTCCTTATCCTTTGCAACCAAAAATTGCACAGCTGAATCATGAGTAAGGGTATCTTTGATATTAATCTTACTATGAATTTTGATCTCTGGATTTTGAAATCCAGGATAACTGATATTCTTGAGTTCATCTATTCTAACCGAGAAAGCCTTTTCTAATTTTTGATCACAAACTTTATTGGCATTATCGGCGGCCTCAAATATTTCAACATCTTCAGCTGATACTATTTCTTTCTGTTGAATCTGCTTCTCATAATAGGATTGCAATTGCTTAGAAAGATTATTCTGTCCATTATTGTCGTTTTCTTTAGGGTCAGAAAAATCACGCTGCGCTTCTATAGAATCTATCTTGAATAATTTACTTAAAGGATCTTTTGTATCGTATTCTACAGCTGGTATGAGGAGTTTTCCTGTATCTTCTGTTTCCTTGTCAATATCCAGGATATAATAACGACAGCAAAAATATTCATGAAGTTTTTTGTTTTTACTCAAATAATCCCATAAAGAAACAGGATAAAGTGTCTTATGATTCTTTTTCTCTAATTTCCTTACATGGTTATAAACTTCTTTAAAATCATCATGCAATCTCTCTATATCACTTGGTGCATAGACAATTCTCACTCCTACGGTTTTACCTTTCCATTCGAAAGAGGGAATTAAATCTCTAACAAGATAAGCATCATTTTTAGTAACATCGATCCAGACATCCATTGTTGGCAGATAGTCAGATATATCATCGAGAACCGGTTTGGAGGAACCAATAGATTCATCTATCCATTTTTCAGCAAACTCATTTAGGGACACCCAATTTGAAAGTGTAAAATCATTAGCTGTAAAACGATTATTATCTTTCAAAAAAGTAATAATTGCTTGCATAGCGGATGTCTTACCGCTATTATTAGCACCAACAAATACAGTTTGCTTGTCATCAAACTCAATATCGCAATTTTTCAGTTTGCGATAATTGTATATATGTATTTTGCTTAGTTTCATATCTTACCGTACAATGTTTAGATTATTAATCCTATACATTCAAGAGTATATCACTAATACAGCGTTCCCACTATATTACAAGTAGTTACAGCTATTAGTTTTTGAAAAAAGTTAGTTTGTATCGTTTTACAGAAGATAAGCTGCACTCGACAATTTGAAAGTCTGCTTTCATATCACTCCTATATGTTCGAAACATTCCTCAATACATACTATAGGAATTTTTGCTCTTCTGTCACCAGTTTATTCAATACCGGCAAGAGCCTTTCTATCTTGCGGCACTTCACCTTATTATAATAGAAGTCTATATCATCGAGGAGGTCATAAGCCTGGTCTTCTGGCATATCACCACCATAACCGCCAGCGACTATCGTTATGGCGGCAAGCTTACGAGCATCTAAGTGGATACGGAAATCGTACATGCTTCGAAGGATTACAGGAAGGGTATTGTATATGACGTTACAATAGTGAAGCAGGTCTTTGAAATCTTCTGATTCAGTTAAGTATGCTTCGAGCATCTCTTCCTGATATTGGCGGAGAAGCAATAAGTACTTTTCCTTTCCTACCTTACCTTTTATGTTTTGGGTCATTACCCAGAACAGGGCGTGGGAGAGGACTATTTTGTCTTCGGAAGGGTGATAATAGAAGAGGTCGTCTTCAGGGCGATTATTCTTAGCCCAATGTTCTTCTAACTTACCGAGCATTTTCTTTCGAAAGGTATTTCTTTCTTCTTTATTCATTGTATTATATTGTTTCTGTTGATACGCAAATCACGCAGAATATAAGTTTGATATTTCTTGTCTATATCACCTCACTCACGCTCACCTCATCCATAATCTTGCGCCACAAGTCCTTGGTCATGGCGATGGTGGGGGAGACGCTGAATTTATATTGCTTGCCAATTGAACGCAAGTTGTACACTACATTATGGCGACTTCTTTTTATTTGTTCTGTTTCATCGGCATTTCCTTCCTTGGTGATGATAGGGAACATATACTCTGTGTCGGAGGTATATTTGTCAGCTATCTGCTGCATTGCCTTGTCCCATTTGATCGTGACAGCAGGATTGTTGTCTGATGTATGGGAAATGTAGGTGAGCATTCCGTCTTTAACGTTGGATTTCTTCAGATATGCCATGTCCACATAGTTCATGCCTCTTGCATAAAGTGAGAACAGGAACATGTCTCGTGCGAAATCCTGCGACTTATTAAGATTGAGAGTTTGCAAATAGCGCAACTCGGCTATCGATGGAAACTGTTGGGCGGCAAGTTTTGGCGCTGGAGTCTTGTTTACCAGGCGAAAAATGTCGTGCCCTTGTATTTTGCCTTTTTTTACAGCTTGCTTATAGAATGCACACAATTGCGACAGGTAAAAAGCGGTTGTAGATGCCGACAGCCCCTGTGTTTTCAGCCATGTCTCGTAGTCCAGAACAAACAAATCGTCCCATTTGTCCATAGGTGTGGGATTGTCGCCCATAAACATCAATAGGCGATTGGCTGAATACTTGCGTGTTTCAGCGGTATGCTTTCTACCTTCTTTCGTAAGCTCGTCGATGATAATGTTTACAAAAGTTGCGAAATCGGTCATGGTATGATGTATGAATCTTTAGAACAGATAATCATATTGTGAAAAGATTCTTTGATAATCATTCTCATATCTGGTCTTGTCGTTAGGACTGATATGAGGACTTTTGATAATCTGTTCCATTTCTTGGAGTACCTTGCCTCCTTCGCGCATGATGGGGTCGAGGTGTTCCTTGAACTGTTCTATGAATGGTGAATAATAGTAGCCAATCTCCTCAATGATGAAGGAATAGATATTCCATGTGTCATTGAAGGTAATGCGATTGTGTGTCACCTCATCTAAGGCGTACTTTCTCAGAAAGTCGATGTTTTCTGCCTGCAACGACACCTCCTTGTCGTCTTTCACAGGATGGAAATAGCGGTCTATCAGTACTTGGCGCTCTTGCAGGTTGCGCTGGTAAAAGATATTCTCATGGGTGATTGAGGTTTTGCTTTGCTCCACTTCCTCAAAATGCTCGGCATGAACACCGCTGATTGCTACACTCATTCCACCGATGTCCATCACCAGACGGCGATCTCGGTCAATACGAATGATGTAGCCTTCCAATCCTGCCATCTCACCTGTGGTGATACGGAGAAGAATGCGGTTGCGAGCATAATAATGATAAGGGTGGAGAAGGAAACGGATACGCTCAGGTGAAGTCTCTACGATGCGCATGAAGGGTTGCATCTGTGAATCTTTGATTTCTGCCACTCTGCCTGTGCTGCAGTTCTTGCACAAATAAGTACGTGGGAATTTCTTGTCAAGATAGGTTTGTATTTCTTCTGGAAAACCTTGGAAGAAGACCAGACCGCTGACGGTCGGTACTTCCTGATGCTGCACCCTATGTTTGCCCTGTTTCTTGAAATACCGTATGGTTTTATGCACAAAATAGGTTCTGCCGTCTTTAATCAGCTGTGCCTCCATGCTCTTCACTTTGCTATGATGCATAAAGAGATACGACCATGTGGTTCCGTCCGATTGACGACACTTCTTTACCTCTGAACCAGTCTTTACGTCTGGCTCAGTAACGTGGTTGCCCTTTGGAGAAACAAGTTTCTCGTCGGCTGTAGAAAAAGAACTCGTACCATCCGGTTTCATAAATTCTGCTCTACTTTATGTCCTCAGCTGCAACCATACATGATGGTTGTGGAAGCCTAGTCCATTTGTTCTTGTTGTGCATAATCTTAATCGTAATATGAGTGCTTGGCATGCAGCCTCTGCACATGTATCTTTATCTTACATTTGTTGCACACTCTTATGGTAAGAGATACAACTTGGTGCAAAAGTACAAAAAATAGTTGAATTACGTGTCATATTTTTTTGTTTTCTGTATATCACTCCCCAGATTTAGCACAAGTGTTTAGCAAATCTGCCTCGGAAGAACTCTCCAAATGGCAGATTTGCGGTCATTTCGGCTGTTTTTGCTCTCTTACCATAAGAAAGGGCGAAGTTTGCTAAACATTTTACCCTATCATTTGGGAGAGGGGTAAATATACCGATTTATTTACAACTCTTTTAAGATTTTGCTTATAATCCGCTTGTTGGCTTCATTGATGGTTGCTACGTCTAATGACTGCAAGTAAATCTGTGTGGTCTTGTAGGAGTTGTGACCCATGCCCTGGCTGATAGTGGCTATTGGTATATTCATGTGCAAGGCTACGCTTGCCCATGTGTGGCGTGCCACGTAGGTGGTCAGCGGTATCTTCAAGCCTACCATCTCACCGATTTTCTTCAGGTTGTAGTTGGTGTTGTGCTCCACCTTGCGGTATGCCGTATATGGAGAGGATTCCTTGCCTGTCAGGATGGGTAGCAGATAAGGGGAGTTCTTCGTTTGTTCGGTGTACTTGTCGATGATGGCTTGCATCGGCTTCATCCACTCGATATTGAGATTTTGGTGGGTCTTGCGACGGTTGTAGTTCACCAAGCCACATTTCAAGTCTGTTTTCTTCAGAAACGCCATATCCACGAATGCCATGCCTCGGAGATAGAAACTGAGCAGGAACAGGTCTCGTGCCTTGTCAAGGGAGGAACCTGTTGGCAACTCCAGGTTTTCTATTTTACGAATATCCTTTACAGAGATGGCTCGTTTGGCAGTTCTCACGTTAGCGGTCTGCACGTGAGCAAAGATATCCTTGGCTGGCGCATGGCCTGTTTCCACTGCCTTGTTGTAGAGTGTGCGCAGGGTTCGCAGATAGAAGGACACGGTGTTTTGTCCGATACCTCTGTTGAACAGCCATGCCTGATACATTTCCATCATCTCGCTGGTCATCTGAGAGAAGGTGAGATCTTCGTGATTACGAAACTCCATGAAGCGGTTGGCAGCACTGGTATAGTTGCTCTTGGTGCCAATGCACTGCATCTGCTCCTTCTTGGCTATCTGTTGGCGGAAGAAGGTGAAGACGCTCTTGTTTGGTGGCAGCTGCTGTATCTCCTTAGCTATGTCATCAATGGTATAAGGGATGCCATCCATCTCCTTGTCATGGATGATACGCTGCATCTGCTTCATCTCCCAGTCTATTTGTGACTGGATGAGCTGCAGATACGCCTGTCGGTTGTTGCGGTTAGAAACAATGATAGCCGACTTCTTGTCGTTCCACTCTTCTGGAAAGACATGATAGTCGGTACTGATCCAGCGCAGGTTGCGCTGGTGAATGAGGTGATAATACAATGTGCCTTCCTTTCCCGGCACCGAGGATGCTCTGAATTTTACTTTTATTGTAGCCATAATACTAATTTTTTTATTTGTGACTCATGTTGCTTTTGGGTTATTTACTAGGGTGTCCAGTTCTGTGTTCCAGTTTTTAGTATCAAAAACAATGTAATAACCA
>OJQB01000574.1_pt1 | contig 13950 bp, 10 predicted proteins | sample 1598601 | NCBI WGS metagenome assembly OJQB01 (sample SAMN03922496, study PRJEB24848) | human gut metagenome | isolation source: stool sample | host: Homo sapiens | place: Germany | collected 2011-11 | reverse complement strand
TTATAGGTCTGTCAAATCGTTGTTCTCGCCATCTGGCACCACACTGTTCTGTATGAAGTGTTCATACCGTATGGATATCTATAGTGCAAAAGTAATAAAATAATTCTGCAATGTCGAAAAGTTTACTTATTTTTGCAACAAAAATATACGTAAACGATGACGTACGACAATAATGTTCTATTGATTTACACAGGTGGCACTATTGGAATGAACCGCAATCCTCAGACCGGGGCGCTCGAGCCTTTCAAGTTTGAACATCTTTTGAGTAACGTTCCTGAGCTTGCGCAGTTCTCGACACACATTGCCACGTATCAATTCACGCCGCCTATCGACAGTAGCAATATGTCGCCCCGGCTGTGGATTGAGTTGACCCATATCATAGCTGATAACTATGACAAGTATGACGGGTTCGTGATATTGCATGGCACTGACACCATGGCTTTCACCGCCTCTGCGTTGAGCTACATGCTTGAAAACCTCACAAAGCCCGTAATACTTACCGGCAGTCAGTTGCCGATAGGACAATTGCGGACTGACGGGAAGGAGAATCTCATCACCAGCATTGAGATTGCTTCTGCCAAGCATCCCGATGGAAGGGCCATAATGCCTGAAGTGGGCATATATTTCAATGGCCACCTCATGAGGGGAAATCGTACAACGAAGCAAAGCGCCGACAATTTCAACGCTTTCGAGAGTTTTAACTACCCGCACCTGGCTGACGCGGGGGTTAACATCTCGTATAGGGAAGACCTAATTTTAAAACCGGACTATTCTAAGCCGATGACTCCGCATTTTCGGTTGGACAACAACGTCATAGTGTTTACTATATTCCCCGGCATACGTGAAGATTTGGTGCGTCATGTCATTGCCACACCCAACTTGCGCTCCATTGTCATGCGTACCTTCGGCAGTGGGAATGCCCCACAGTCGCCATGGCTTATCAAGGCGTTGAAAGAAGCGTCGGCTAATGGCAAGACTATAATTAATATTAGCCAGTGTATGGCTGGAAGTGTTGAGATGGGGCGTTATGACACTGGCTATCAATTGAAGTCGGCCGGCGTCATCAGTGGTCATGACAGTACAGTTGAAAGTGCTGTCACCAAACTGATGTATTTGCAGGCAAGGTTTTCCGACCCAGAGAAGATCAGGCATTACCTCAACAGAAACATCAGGGGTGAGATGTGTGTGTGATCAGAAGGCCTCGCGTCGTGAAGGTGTGGTTGGCGACGTGGTGCTGTTTGGCTTTAACACAATGTGGTCATCAGAGTACAAGGAAATTATATCCAATTGCCGGGCAGGCTTATTGTCGGCTTTGTCGAAGTCGTAACTGGCTGTGTTGAGTCAAATTTGTAAGCTGATGCCGCCGGAACATGGATAATAGTTTGGGGCATATTGATAAATATCGGTGCAGAAGTTCTTTGGTCTGATGCGATTGGAGATTGGCGGTATCATTGACCAATGGCCATTTGACGGGGTATAAAAGGCTGTCGTTGTGTATGGCCGTTTGGCTGTGGCGCATGTCTATGCGTGTTTGCAGTCTATGGCTGATGAGGAAGTTCTTATTGTGCATGGATGTCGAGGTATTGTTTGTTATATTGTAACCGACAGCGCGCAGCCCCTACAAACAACAATGCCGACGTCGTTTCTATGAACAAAGAAACTACGTCGGCATTGTTGTCAAGCCTGTTTAAATGTCATGTGCCCAGCTTGACGGTTTGGGTATTGCCTTTTGTCAATGTGAGGTGGGCTGTTCCGTTCTGCTCAATTTCAACCTTTGAGTATTTGGCCTCGACAATGATTTTACCGTCAATCATGATGACTCCCCACTGGCTTGGTCTTTCTTCCACTGCGCAATACATGCCAACGGGTGCCTGTATGCTGCGGTAGATAGGCGGCACGACAATAATCTGCCCGTGCCGGAGCCCCCATTTATTGCCCGACATAAACGGTATCACACCTTGCAGAGAGTCTAGTCTGCGCCGCCGCCTTTCTTCCATCAACCTGTTTTTCTTTTCTTCATCGGCGGCTTTGCGGGCCTCGGCTTTAGTCAGAAGCCTTTCCATCATAGAATAAAATCCTTCGGGTGAAGTTTGGTTTTCAAAGTATATTTTGTGCAATCTTGCTCCGTCGGAGGTCAGGTAATAGGTGCCCTGTGTGTCTTCAATTATGGCGGTTCCATCTGGCAATATGCCAGACAGGTTGTAGTATGTAGATTTGTCTCCGGCTACCAGCACGCTGCATCTGTGGCCGATGAAGTTGTTTTCACGCAATATCTGATGACACTGGGGCCTTGACCCGAAGTCGTGAACAAACAGCATCTTTCCATCAAAGGTCGTTTGAATGCTTCCTGCGTCTGGTTTCCATCTCAATTCCCTCTTGGTGCGACTGCAATACATTCTGTCCGTTTCAATCACTTCCACTTGCCCAAACGCCTTCACTTTGGGCTTGGCGTCATGCTTGTGGCCTGTGGCAAGGTCTGTGTATTCCACTTTACCGTCTATAGCGGTTGTAGCAATAAATCCTTTTGGGGTGAATGCCAGCTTCCGGCATTTGCCCAAGGCCATGATTATTTTGCCGCCACAATCGCATACGGCCGCACTTCCGTTTGTTAGCAATACAGCTGCCATGTTGTTTTCAGTGGCATACACTTTCTTGAATTGGGGTGTGGTCGTCACCATGTCGCCACGCCTTAACCCGTAAAGTCCAGTCCGCCTGTCTTTAAACGGCATGAGCTTTCCCTGCTCAAGATGCATTGTAAGGTTTCTGCTTTCCTTAAGGTATTCCAGCAACCGTTCATGTGTCAATACTATCTCCATGGCCGGGTCTGGCCCTATCGGCTCGCCATTGGTGCAGCAATCTGCCATGGCGGGGTAACAGCATTCGTTTCTGCTTGTGGCTTCGTTGCCCTTACCCGCCATCCGTCCTTCAAACATTGCCTGCCAATCGCGGTCTGCTGCAGGCAGACCGAACAAGCGGTACAGTCCGACGTTGTCTATTATCACACAACTTTGTTTGTTTTCTGCCACTCGAAGTCCGCGGCCAACTTGCTGCAGGTATTTTGCTAACGACAGGGTAGGGCGGGCCAGTTGCACAAACTCGACATCGGGACAGTCGAAACCTTCGCTGAAAACGTCAACATTAACCAGTACCTGAATGTTGCCATGACGGAAGTCTTCTACAAGCTGTTTCCTTATTTTTGCCGGCGTCTTGCTGTCTATGGCCGCGGCCGTTATTCCTTTATGTCCGTAATAGTCGGCAATGTTCCGCGCGTGGCTGATGCTGATGGCATACACTATGCCTTTCTTTCCGCCGGCATATTGCTTTACGCTGTCATGCAACCGTTCTATGCTTGGGCGTTTGTTAAGCACGGCGTCCATTTCCTTCACTTGGAAGTCGCCGTCCGCCCCGCGTTTCTTCAGGCTCTCTATCAGCTTTTGTGTTTCGCTGCCTTGGCGTATAGACACATAGTCGAAGGCTGCAAGCCATCCTTGCCTGATAAAGTCTGCAATGCTGTACGAGGTGACCAGCACATCAAACAAGTCGGTGAATCCAACACGATTCAGCCGGCATGGGGTGGCGGTCATGCCCAACTTCATGGCAGCAGGATAGCGCTGCCAAAGTTCCTTGTAGGTCTCGGCAAGCGCGTGGTGTGCCTCGTCTATCACAATCAGCCCAGGTTGTTCGCCTTGCACGTCATCCCAATGTCTCGCAAGCCATTGGATTGACAGTACTTTGATAACTCCATACTCTTTCCGTATGCCATATCTTGCCACTGTTTCTTCAATCTGTTCGACAAGCTCACGGCGGTGAGCGACTATCCAGACGGAGCAACCATGTTTATCACTTTTAAGTTTCAGATGTTCGCTTACGAGCGAAGCCAGCACTACAGTCTTCCCCGTGCCGGTTGGCATCTGTACCAAAACGGAATTATTTGATGCCCAACTATCCACTACACGCCTTATTATGTCACTCTGGTAGTCGCGTAGTAAGATTCCGGTATGCTTCGTCATCTCATTTGTTTATAAGACATGTGTATACAGAATGGCAGGGCGTATCCTGGCTGACTATGGATTTATGATGGTTTTATCAGATGAGCCGATATACACGTCAGCCACTTGGCTGGCGATTTTCTCCCAGTCATATTTCTTCATGTCGTAATCAATGTGCTGCAGCGGTTGTTCGATGACAGCTTTCAGTTTTTCCGCCAATACCCCGACATTGCCAACGGGGAAATAGTCATCTTTTTGAAGACCCACTTCAAGGTTTGCCGGTATGTCGCTCACAACAACTTTTACACCGTAACTCATTGCTTCAAGCAGGGCGATAGGTAGTCCTTCGTGGCTTGACGGTAGGCAGTATGCCCGGCAATTAGTCAACAATGAATGCAGTTTCTTGCCCTTGATGAATCCGGTGAGGATAATGCCGTTCTTCCTCGCCATCTCCTTCAAACCACGTGAATAATCATCCTCAAAGTCTGTATCGCCAGCCAAGACCAGCTTTATTCCGCTATCTTTCTGCACCTTTAATTCTTCATTCTTAGCTTGAGCGTAAGCAGAAATGAGGTGGTGCAAATTCTTTTCCGGCACGAAGCGGCACATGCCAAGGATATACTTGCCTTTCTCTATGCCAAGCTCGTTAAAGTATTCGGGATAATCGCATATTTCTGGTTGCGACACTCCATTGTAAATCAGATGAACGTGGCTTGTACGGTTGTACTTCCTCTTTATCAGATTACGTATGACATCAGATATTGCAATCACTTCATCTGCAAACATACAGCCCATCCGCTCGCCCAGTTTCAGCATCGTCTTTGCTGCAAATCCCCATTTGTCACGGTCGTAATCTGGGCCGTGATGGGTGAAAACAACATTCATGCCTAACATCTTGGCGTATGGAACGAGCAATGCGGGGCCTATGGCGTGGATGTGCAGGATGTCCGCCTTTAGCCTTTTTGCCTCGTTGATAGCCCTGAAAGTATGGATGATGGCCTCAAATGATTTCTTTTTCGGGCTGTCAATATTAACCAACTTTACGCCTTTCCATTCCTTCAGGTCGTCCTTGACATAATCTGTCCTGCGTATCACGGTAATGTCAAAGCCTCGTTTGGCTATCCTCGGGAACAGTTCCTCGCAGTGCGTCTCAACGCCTCCCATGATGTTAGGGATGCCACGTGTGCCGGTAACTATTATCTTCATAATTCTCGGATTGTAAGGTTTTCGTTTTATTCAAAAACTACTTTTACTTTTGCTTAAATGTGGAAAATATGCTCTGTAAGGAGAGCACAAATCCACGATTATGGCTCTATATGGATTGTTTTTTGTAACTTTGCCAACAGAAAGACATTAGCGGTTGTCATCTTAACAAACACAGATTTAAATCTGGCAAACCCAAAAGACTTTCCGATGCAAGTCAAGCCAAGATCGATAAAAGAGTCGTTGCAATATGCAGGCGCTGTCGTCCTTTCGTTGCTCTCTGCCTTATGGTTGTTTGTCACGGGCAAGAGGATAAGGTGACTATCTTTCAAGCCTTTTCACCACAGGCTGCAACACTTTGTATTTCACCACGTGGGCGAAGCAAATAACACCGGCTATCGTGAGCAGTGAAGTGACGATATAAAGCAGGTCGTGCTGCGTGATGCGGCTCTCTATATGCAACTTCTCCACGGCGCGGTAGACAAGCATGTGCGAAAGGTATATCTCCATACTTATGCCGCTTAGGTACTTCGCTACGCAGTTGTTCAGTACCTTGTCTTTGGAGCCGACCGCATAGGCTAGCCATGCGAAGAAAAGCGCAAGCTCAAGCAGGTAATTCACGAAAGCGTCATGCACGTATTCCCTTGCAACAAAGAAACCTATTGAAACAACGGCCACACCAATTGCCGACAGCCATGCGTGCCGCCTGCCGAAGTCCGCGAGGCCGTGACGGTAAAGGAAGGCAAGACCTCCGGCAATGAACAGCGGAGCGCAGAACACCATGCAACGCCGTCCAGGTGCGCCGAAATGCACGAATGACACAAGGACGAACACCAGCGCGATGGCAAATGAAATCCACGCGCGCCGCCTGTTGTCGAGCATGAAAACGTAAAACGGGAACAGCATGTAGAATAGGAACACTACACCTAAAAACCAGCCTACGCCTATTACGTGGATTTCTGCATCTGGCGGTAATAGCCCGAAACACAGCGTCATGTTGGCGAACGCCTCATAAAGCGAACCAATGTTGGGCTCAAGCGCCAGGTCTATAAGACACAGCAAGGCGAAGAACGGCAATATGCGCAGGTAGCGTTTCCTATAGAATGCGTTTGGCGTAATCGTTCCTTCCTTTATCCGTGTGTAGTAACCGCAGCAAAGTGAAAAGCCACTGACAACCATAAACAGCAGCGTAAAATCGGTAAAGAATGGTATGATGCTTTCAGTGAGGTAATTCTCGGATGGCTTGACGTTTATGTTTGCCAGCACGTGCATCAGTATTATGCCAAGCGCAGCATAAGCACGGCCGTCGAGCGAGCCATACCGCTCTCTGTTAACTTTATTTTTGCTTTCGGGGGGGGGGTAATTAATGTTTTGTTACACATTTTTGGGTTTGATTGTATAAAATATATGCGCGGTCGGAACAGGCGAATCTCATCGATCGCCTGTCCCTTGCTTGATCATAAACCAATGGAATCAGAACTTCTCCCTCATGTCTCCCTGGCACGGATCCTGGCCTACGTCGCACCACTTCGGGTCTATGCAAGCCGGCTTGCCTTGCATCGAGCGCAATTTGTTCTTCAATGCCCACGTGGCAGGATACTTGATGTACTTGTGCATCACAGGGCTTGCCGTGCCCACCATCCAGCAATTCTTCGGACACTTACGAACCATCTGCCTTACCTTCTGCGCCTGCTCGCTCTCCCAGATTTCCATGAAAGGCTTGTCGTGGATGTTGCCCATGCTCTCTTTCCAGTACCTTTCCTCCAGTCCGTTGCAGGGCATCACCTCGCCCCAAGGGTCTATGAAGAAGTTAACCATGCCAGCCTCGCAAGGCAGCATACGGCGCCCGCCCTCGATATAGTTGATGAGCCCCATGTTGAACCATGCTCGGAACCAACTCTTCGGGTGCTTCTCCTTCAGCTGCCACTCTATCAGTTGCCTGAAGTTGCCCGTCACCTCGTCCTTGTTTGTGATTACGTTGTCGCTCTTGTGGAAGTAGTACGAGTTGTGGAACGCCGCCGTGGCGAACTCCATGCCGAGCGAAAGTGACAGTTGGTAGAGCGAAAGCATGTCCTTAGAGTTGTGGTTTGACACTGTGCAACCGAAGCCGATGTCCTTCAGGCCCATGTGCTTCAGGGTGAGCAGCGTTCGCAGACCCTTGTCAAAGCCGCCTGCATGGCCTCGCAACTCGTCGTTCTTCTGGCTAAGCCCTTCTATGGAAATGCGGATGCCTATGTTTGGGAACTTCTTTGCAAGGGCCACGACACGGTCCTCAAACCAGCCCGAGGTGGAGATTACTATTCGTGGGGTATGCTTGTAGCACTCCTCAACTATCTCGGCCAGGTCTTCGCGGATGAACGGCTCTCCGCCCGTAAGGTTGATGAACTTCAGCTGCGGCAGTGTCTTCAGGTCTTCCGCCTTGATTTCCTCCTGCCTGTTAGTAGGATTTTTCCAGATGTTGCACATCTGGCAACGCATCGGGCAACGATACGTCAGGATGATGCTTGCGTCAGTTGGACGCGGAACTTTTGTGTTAGCCATTTTATTTGTCCTCTTATTTGTATATTTTCATTATTTCGTTGTAATAGTTTTCGGCGTTGTAGCATTCCATCGCAGCGTCGGCTATGGCCTTGTAGTCAAATTCAGCGTTGAACATAGCCTTTATTTTCCCGGCCAAGTCGTCGGCGTTGCCGCTTTCGAATGTCATGCCGTTCACGCCCTCGTCTATCAGTTCGGGTATGCCACCGATGCGTGCGCCAAGCACGGGCGTGCCTATGCACTCCGCCTCGATTACCGACAGCGGGTTGTTCTCGTACCATTCCGACGGAATGACGGTAAACCTCGCGCGGCCGGCTATCTCCTTGATTTCGTCCCACTGTTTGAAACCAAGGAACTCAACACGATTTTTTAATTGTTCATTTTTAATTTTTAATTGCTCCAAGAGCGGTCCTCCTCCTATCACTTTCAGCCTGTACGGCAACCGCGACGCTGCCTCTATAAGTGTGCTCACGCCCTTCTCATGGCTTAGACGACCTACATAACAATAATAATCATCCTTTGAGTAATCGTTCTTGCGGCACTTCTCCACGTCAATGAAATTGCAAAGCACCTTCAGTTTGTCCTTTCTGAAGCCGCCCTGCGCCATCTTCTCCGCCATGAAACGGCTCGGACAGATGAACAGGTCGGTACATTTCTCAAGCCGTTCACGGTTCCACATCACAGCCTCACGGTAGCCCACAAATGAAGCCAGGCGTGAGCCTTTCATGCAACGGTAGGTCTTGCACGGCGTTTTGTCGTCGTTAAAGCATTGCTCGCAAACCGTTTTCCCGTCGCGCAAACAGTCGTAACGAGGGCACTGCAGCTTGTAGTCGTGTAGCGTCCACACCACCCTTATATCGCGTTTATGCGCCAATTCGGCGATGACAGGCGACAACTGCGTATGTATATTATTAACATGTACCACGTCTGGGCGGAAGTCGTCAAGCAGTCTGTTGAACTTGCTCTTTACTTCGTGTGAGCCGAACGGCCGTGTCAACGCCATCAGCTTGTTCATATTTTTGGGAAAGTACTTCCGCCACGGCGTGTCCAAGTTTTCAGGATAGTCCATCGCGAACACCGCAACCTCGTGTCCGTGCGCCTTCAGCAGCTGTTCAAGATTAAGCATATAGATGCAGTCGCCGCCTCGGCGGTAATAGAATTTGTTGGATAGTAAGATGCGCATAATATATAATTTTGACCGTCAAACACAGCTCGTGGACAGTGTTTGATTTTACAATAGCTATTCTTTTAGTCCGTAAAAGCTATCCTTATAGCGTACAATTGGAGACCTTTTATAAGACGAAAGGATATCTATTGTTATCACATTAGTAATTAGAGAGTTACGTATGAGTTTAAAATGAGTTATAACTGTACTTTTGTACTGCTGTTTCATAAGCCTTGTCGAACACGCTTATCCTATTTGTCCAAAGATATTTCTTTGAGCACTCTATGACACCCTTTGACAATCTGTTAATTTTCTCAGGTTCGTTTATGATGCCCTCTATGTTCGCCGCCATATCGTTTACCACTTGCTTGTATGAATGTATCTGAATCTTTATTCCGCATTTCTGACAGACGACGCCGGCCATTCCGCAATGGTCGAGCGTCATTGTCGGCACGACAAACGACATGGCCTCAAGCAATACAGTAGTGGTGGCATCACCCAAAGAGGATATAACGTGCAAGTGCGAATCTGACATCAGCTTGAACACTTGTTCACGGGGAATACTTCCGTGCCACGTGATATGTTTACTTATATTATGTTTGTCGGCATATTTCTTCAAACTTGGTAGCAAATTACCCCCCCCAATTACATTTAGGCACCATCTGTCCGACTTTACCTTGCTTAGTGCGTCAAGCAACAATATCAGTCCTTTGCGGTAAACAACGGCGCCACACCAGACTATCCTAAGCACATCACCCTCATTGTAAGTAATAGGTTCTGTGCGGTTCATTTTCTGGATGCCGTTCTCGGGCAGGTAAATCGTCTCCTTGCCGAACACCCGCTTCATCTGCTTGACCGTGTTGGGAGTGGCGGCAAACATACAGTCGGCACGTTTTACGGCCTTTCGTATTTTGGGTGAAAACAGCAGCATTCCATTGTGTACTACCAGCCTTATTAAAGCGTCAACGCATCCGCTTATCCCCAGCGCCTTGTACAAGCAGAGCGGTCGGTTCTCCACTCCCTGCACCGGCCCCCACACGTATGGCACGCCCTTTATACGCCAGCACTCGCTTGGCTCCTTGAAACCTATCGGATTCAAGTAATGCACAATGTCTATGCCGTCAGTCCCCACTATTTCCAATGCCTTGCGGTAAACCTGCTTGTGCCAATACTTGTATTGGAAGAACGAGCCGAACTTATAGTTGAACGCCCTAAGCCGTGCCAGCACTCTTGACAGAACATTGTCTGGCATCTGCACATCTATGAAATGAACATTGTTGAGCGTATGAGTTTTAAGCCAGCCTTTCAATTCACTCACATTGCCCAAACCGCCGCCCGACGTGCCGTAAAGCACAAACAGCTCATGTTCACGACTCATGTTGACTATGTAGTTCCACGACACAGAAAACTCTGACCCACGATAAGGAGAGACTGGATAGGTTATCAGCAGTATCTTCATTTCCTTTTGTTTATTGAGCATAACTCTTTCATGGTTTCCATAGACTTCCGCCTTTCCTTTGCAAGAACGGCATTGACACGCGCGTAGTCAATCATTTTTTCCGCGATGCTGAAGTCCTCATAGTCGGTCACTATCCTGTCTTGCAATCCCGTAAGCTGTAATATGCTCTGGTTGCGACTGCCAGTCTTGTTGTTCGGCAGAATTTCTATGAACTGTCGGTTGAAGTTCAAGGCGAACGCCGTACCATGAAACGAGTCTGTTATCAAGTAAGTACAGTTCTTTATGCACGAAAGGAAGTCGCCGAGGTCTGGCAGATAGACGAACTTGCCGCCACGGCGGAATTGGTGGAACGTTGGTGATACACGGTAGAGTGGCAACCCTGCGTGACGGGCATAGCGCACGGCATAGTCGCTCAGCGCGTGATTGTTGTGCAATTGGTAAACAAGCACATACTTGCCTTTGACAATGTTGCGCTTGATGTATTCGCCCCACTCGTCGCCTGTGAGCAGCAGTGTCGGATCCAGCACTTGACCGGCACATTCTATCCCCATCTGCCTCAACAGACTTACAGCGGAGTCTTCCCTCACGGCAATGGCATCATAACGCGATAGCAGCCGCTTGCATTCCTCAAGAGTCTGCGGAGTGAACTCAGTGCGCCCGAAACTTGCCGCATACGCCACTTTGGGCTTGTCTTTAACGAATGAGAGAAAATAGGCTTCGTCATAATGCCCGTTGAGTGTCGGTCCCCACACTTGGTCGCTGCCAGTCATAAACACATCGGCATCCAACTGCGCCAAGTCGTCATGTGTGCGGCAGCGGCGCGTCAGTTTCAGGTAACGGCGGCGCATGTGCTCAAACTTCGCCTCAGCCCGTTTCTCCTCAGGGTATCTCATCATCACGTATGCCATACGTTTAACTGCGTTGCCAAGCCTGTCACGCTTGCTGTTCATGTCTGTCATAACGGCCTTCAGTCCATGCTCGTCGTCGCGCACGTAATCTATGATTTCGCATTGGTGCCCAAGTCGTGCGAGTATGGTCTGCGTGGCGATAGACTGGAGCAACGACCCGTAGTTTGACGGGGCATGCCGCGTTATTACTTTTATGTCCATCAATAAAAGGTAAAAGGGTGAAAGGGTAAAAAAGGTAAAAAACGACACCGTATGTTCAACGGCAAATACAGTTAGTAAAATCCAACCTCAAGCTTTTATCTGTTGGATTTTCTATTAATAGGAATCTAATTTGTAATGCTTTCAATCCTTGGGTGAAAGTATTTTGTTACGGGCATCTGGCCAGAAATGGCACAACGCCCTGTAAAACAATATAGGCATTTGAGGCAATGTCTCAACTACTGTGCGGAGGAACTTGCGCTGGCGCACTTCCGCCTTGCCGGCCTTGCGGACAACCGCGCCGCACTCCTCGCCACGGAAGAACGGCACGAGCTGCTGCTTGCGCCATACGTCCTTCAGGTCAAGGGCGGGCTTAACCTCTGCGAATGTCTTTTCGTCAAGCCTGATGTTGACGATGCTTTTCAGCAGATCCATACCACGTTCTGTATGGACGGTTACAAGTGTCTCGCCGAGGTTGTTTGATTGACGTATGGTCCATGGGTCCATGAGCGATATGTCGGCACAGGCGTTCGCTCCGAACGGGTCGCCGCAGACGTTGCAGCCGGCGACGGTCCACAATCGTTTACCGAACGGAAGCGAAGCTGCCCTATTCCATGGCAGCTTCGCTTCATTCACCCTCACGATTCCCTGCCAGCCCTGTCCGCGATAGCGGACAAAAAATTTTCGGTTTTCGGGCACCTTCGTGCCCATCATCTTGGCAAGGAAGCGCGTGGAGCCGAGAGTCTTCTGTTGCTTGCAAAAGATACATACGCGAATTATCTCGTCCGCCTTGCCCTTCAGCGCGGCGTTCATGGCGCGCAGCTGGCAGCTCGTGCCGACGACAATCAGCCTTTGGCATTTCCGTATTTTATATATATTGCGGCACGCAAGAAGCGTGTGGTAAACAGAATTGGGCATATCCTCATAGTCAGGGATATTCTCCTTGGTGAAGAACTCGCCCTCGGCAAACGGGAAACCGTCAGTCCGCCGCAGCGTATAAACGCCGTCAGCCAAGCCCTGTCTTAGGCTCTCTATGACGATGGTTTTGCACACTCCGCCCGACGAGCTTTCACGCCTTACGCTGTTGTCGGCGTTATATCCGAGAAAATAACGCTTCTTATCAAAACCGTCAAAATACCCCTTGTAGTCCTCCTCCTTGTTGGCCGGGCACACCCTGACGCACCTCTGGCAGCGAATGCACTTGACGTCATCAACCACCACGTCGTGCGTCGCGTCGCCACGCATCGTGAACGTTATCGCGCCTTTGGGGCACACCGCCCCGCACGCCCCGCACTGCTGGCACAGGTTATAATTAAATATAATCTTATTATCTCTTAGAAGTAACATCTTGACTTAAAGCTAAGCAGTCAGACAAAAATTTCACAGACTCTTTTCTCATTTCCTCTAAAGTCCTGTCAACAAAATCATAGTTTATTTCATTTTGCATTTGTGAAAGGATGTCGCCCCCACAAAAGATGCGGTCTTTGATTTTAAACATTCCGAACAAGCTATCTATTCGTGAGTGTGTTGAACCTTTAGTTTTTGGGTCTTGCCTGTAAAAAGTCAAGAACTTTTTATGAAACAAAATGGAAAAGACTGAACCATGAAACGAATCAGTAACCACATATTTTGCGTCACGCACAAGATGAATGAAATCAAACGGGTCAACATCATACAGATTGATGTCACCAAGCTCGTTGTCAATTGAGTGGTAATTGTCAATATGGGGTAAATTCACTATCTTCAATCCTGATTTTTTCCTCAAATCCTTTATCATCAGCCTGATATCTTTGCGTTCACCTAAAATATAGCACAATATATAAGGCTCATTCACTACACATCTGCGTTCATCTATATTTTTCTCCCACTCCTCTCTTGACAACAACAAAGTAGGATCCAACACGACCTGAGCGTCATCACGTCCCGTAAGTTCTTTGACGATTTCTTTACCTCGTTGTTCCCTTACTCCTAACTTATCTATTCTGTTTATATAAGCAGCTACAGCTTCTTGCTGGCAAGGAGCAATATTTGAGACACCGAAACTGGACGCATAAGAAAATTTTGGAATAGAATCATCAACAAATAGCAGATTGTAAAATTTGGAATACAGGCTGAACGGTCCCCATACTTGGTCACTACCGACCATTACCGTCGAATAATTTAAGGAGCCATTGTGAAGATCTTGAAAGCCAACATAGAACCGTGACACGGAATCAAGATATTTAGACTCAAAAGCATCCACAGCTTTCGTGCGTCCAGCTTTCGTCCTTTTATATTCTTTGTGCAGCAGCAAGTCCCGCTTCTTTCTAAGCCTGTAGCATATCTGCCCTATAAGTCCAATCTTGAGCAGACTTGGAAGGTTGCCAAGCAACTCGCGTATTGAGCGTTTCTTTATATATCGGATGATTTCGTAATCGTAGCCGAGTTGTCCGATTTTGTAAATGGTCGCATATCCCTGCAACGAACTTCCATAATTGTTCTGCCCAGGAT
>OJQB01000567.1_pt1 | contig 14035 bp, 9 predicted proteins | sample 1598601 | NCBI WGS metagenome assembly OJQB01 (sample SAMN03922496, study PRJEB24848) | human gut metagenome | isolation source: stool sample | host: Homo sapiens | place: Germany | collected 2011-11 | reverse complement strand
TAATCGAATAGAAGATATAATTAGAATAGAAAATGTTAAGATTTGAAGATCCTATATTTCTCTGGCTGTTGTGGATAATACCAGTACTGATTCTGATCAGACTGATAGGATGGAGAAGAAGAAAGGCAAAACTGAAGAAGCTCGGCGATCCGGAACTTCTGAAACAGCTCATGCCCAACATCTCCAAATATCGCCCTACAGTTAAGTTTGTGCTGATGCTTGCAGCCTTGGCGCTTCTTATCGTGATGGTAGCTCGCCCACAGATGGGCAGCAAGATTTCGCACGATAAGCGACATGGCATTGAAACCATCATCTGCCTCGATATTTCAAATTCCATGCTCTGTCAGGACGTGGTTCCATCCCGTTTGGACAAGAGTAAGATGCTTATCGAAAATCTGGTTGACAACTTTAACAACGACAAGATTGGACTCATCGTCTTTGCAGGCGATGCTTTCGTGCAGTTGCCAATCACCACCGATTATGTTTCGGCAAAGATGTTTCTCCAGAACATAACCCCAGGTCTTATCCAGACCCAGGGAACCAATATCGGAGCAGCCATCGATTTGGCTTCCAAGAGTTTCACCCAGCAGGAGAATGTAGGCAGAGCCATCATCGTTATTACCGATGGCGAAAACCATGAGCCTGGCGCACAGGAGGCAGCGGCTGCTGCCAACAAGAAAGGAATCAATGTCTTTATCCTGGGCATTGGAAACACCAAGGGAGCACCAATCCCTATGGGCGACGGCTCTTATCTGAAGGACAATGCGGGCAACACCGTAATGACCGCGCTGAATGAGCAGATGTGCAAGGAACTTGCCCAGGCAGGCAAGGGTCAGTACATTCATGTAGATAACACCAGCGATGCGGAAAGAGCATTGAATGATGATATTGCCAAATTGCAGAAAGGTGATGTAACGAGTGTGGTTTACAGCGCCTATGATGAACAGTTCCAGGCTGTAGGTATTCTCGTCATCCTGTTGCTTATCATCGAAATCTGTCTGCTTGAGGTAAAGAATCCTCTGCTCAGAAACATCAAGTTTTTTAAGAAAGACATCAGGAAGCCTTTCTGATAAACGTTTATACATTATTATATTATAAGAATGAGATATTTAAGATATATATTGGTTTTTGCCCTGATGGTGCTGGGCTTGGCGAAGGTGGGAGCACAGAACGACCGCAACTTCATCCGCCAGGGAAACCGCGCCTATCATAAACAGAAGTGGGCTGCAGCCGAAACGCAATATCGCAAGGCTATCTCCAAGAACCAGAAGAATGCGCAGGCTGTCTATAATCTGGGGTGCGCCCTGATGATGCAGCAGAAGGATTCGATGGCGATGATACAGTTTGAGAATGCTTCGAAACTGGAAACGAACAAGATGCGACTCGCCAGAAGTTACCACAACATGGGTGTGGTCATGCAGCAGCATCAGCAATATGCGCAGGCCATAGGATGTTATGAGAACGCCCTGCGCTGCAATCCGCAGGACAATGCAACCCGATATAATCTTGCCCTCTGCAAGAAACTGCTTAAAAACCAGAAGCAGAACAAGCAGAACGATAAGAATAAGAACAACAAGAATAAAAACAAGGACAAGAACAAAGACAAGCAGAATAAGGATCAGAACAAAGATCAGAATAAAGACAAGAACAAGAACGACAAAAATAAGAACAACCAGAATAAGAACAATCAGCAGAATCAGAACAATCAGGACAAGATGAGCAAAGATAATGCTGAACAACTCTTGAACGCTGCCATCCAGCAGGAGAAGGATACGAAGCGCAAGATGCAGAAAGCGATGAGTCAGCCTCGCAGAAAGCAATATGAGAAAAACTGGTAAAAAGTAAAATAATACAACGAGCATAATAGATTTAGAACATGAAACATATAGGTTGGTTTATTATTATATGGGCAATGCTTCTGGGCTTCAGTTTGCAGCTGAAAGCCCAGCATATCAGTGTGTCGGCACCAACACACGTGGCGGCGGGAGAAAACTTCCGTGTGGCCTATACCATCAATACACGTGATGTAGAGGAATTCCGCCTGGGCGGAGTAGGAGAAGGACTTGAGGTAATCGCAGGTCCTTACACCTCATCGCAGTCCAGTTATCAGATGATCAATGGCCATACTTCCTCTTCATCGTCGGTAACCATTACCTATACGCTCTACGCAGCTAAGAACGGAACCTTTGGCATTGGTGCCTCTCATGCCATCGTAAATGGTAAGAAACTCTCTTCCCATCCGGTTAAGATTACGGTTTCTGGCCATGCTGCACGCAACAACGGTGCACCTTCCATGCACGGACAGAATAATTATGATGAACCACGCATGCGAACAGCCGGATCAAGAATATCAGGCAGCGACCTCTTCATCAAGGTTACAGCCAACAAGCGACGTGTTCACGAACAGGAACCGGTGCTCCTTACTTATAAGGTTTACACGCAGGTAGACCTTACCCAGCTGGAAGGCAAGATGCCTGACCTGAAGGGATTCCACAACCAGGAAGTTCCGCTGCCTCAGCAGAAGACTTTCCATACTGAAACCGTAAACGGCCGACCTTACCGATGCGTTACATGGAGCCAGTATGTCATGTATCCGCAGATGACGGGAAACCTCACCATTCCAGCCATTACCTTCAAGGGAATCGTAGTTCAGCAGAACAGAAACGTTGACCCGATGGAAGCTTTCTTCAATGGCGGCTCCGGCTATGTTGAAGTAAAGAAAGATATTATAGCACCTAGTGTGAAAATTCAGGTTGATCCATTGCCTCAGCGCCCTGCCAACTTCTCGGGCGGTGTTGGTAAATTCAACATTAGTGCTTCCATCGACAAGAAGGAAGTGAAGGCTGGCGAACCTATCACCATCCGTGTCGTGGTAGGAGGAATCGGAAACCTGAAGCTGCTCAAGCAGCCTGTCATTACCTTCCCTAAGGATTTTGACAAGTACGATGCGAAGGTGACAGACAAGACCCGCCTTACAGCCAATGGAGTAGAAGGCAATATGATTTATGACTTCCTGGCTGTGCCTCGTAATCAGGGAAATTATACCATTCCTGCGGTAGAATTCACCTATTATGATACTTCGGCTAACAAGTACAAGACGATCAAGACCCAGCCGTTTACGCTGAATGTAGAGAAGGGCGATGGAACTTCAGACAATGAAACTTCAGATTTCAGCAACAAGGATAAGGACATTCACGCGCTGAAACTGGGCAAGTCTAAGCTCCATGATATTGACGATATGTTCTACGGAAGCTTCGGCTACTGGACCAGTCTGCTGGTTCCATTGGCAGCCTTCTTTGCCCTGCTCATAGTCTTCCGCCGCCGTGCTCTCGAGAATGCCGACCTTGTAAAGGTACGTTCCAACAAGGCAAACAAGATAGCAACCAAGCGCCTGAAGAAGGCGCATCTGCTGATGCTCGGTGGCAAGCAGGAAGAATTCTACGATGAAGTGCTCCGTGCTTTGTGGGGCTATGTAAGCTACAAGCTCAACATGCCTGCCGAAAAGCTCTCACGTGAAAACATCCAGGCTATGCTCGAAAAACATTGTGTAGAGGAGAGAACTATCGAGAAGTTTACAACTGCGCTCGATGAATGTGAGTTTGAACGCTATGCGCCGGGCGACCCTGCCGGCAATATGAACCGTACATTCGAATCAGCAATGACTGCTATTATGGATATAGAAAATGCTATCAATGCAACGCGTAAGCAGCACAAGAAGAGTGCAACCGGATATTCCTTCGTCTTGATGATCATGGTGATGTTGGGCTGCTCGGTTTCTGCAGGCGCTGTAACCAAGAACAATGCTGATACGGAATATCAGAAAGGTAACTATCAGCAGGCCATACGCGACTATGAGGAAATATTGAACAACTATGGTGTTTCTGCCGAAGTTTACTATAACTTGGGCAATGCTTATTACCGTACAGACAATATTACCAAGGCTGTGCTCAATTATGAACGTGCCCATCTGCTTTCGCCAGGCGATGAAGACATCAGCTTCAACCTGCAGTTTGCACGTAGCAAGACCATCGATAAGATTACTCCGGAAAGCGAGATGTTCTTCGTAACCTGGTGGAAGGCGCTGGTTAACTTTACGAGTGTTGACTGTTGGGCTAAGACAGGCATCATTGCCATCATCATGGCGCTGGTTCTGGTCTTGGTTTATCTCTTCGGTTCGCATATCGTTTTGCGCAAGATAGGTTTCTTCGGTGGAATCTTCTTCGTGGCTGTCTTCCTGCTGAGCAATCTCTTTGCTTACCTGCAGCGACAGATGCTTATCAACCGTACGGGAGCCATCATCATTGCTCCTTCTGTCAATGTGAAGAAGACTCCAGCCAAGACGAGTGCTGACCTCTTCCTGCTGCATGAAGGAACCCGAGTTGACATTACCGATAAGGCAATGAAAGGCTGGCGTGAAATCAAGGTAGGAGACGGCAGAGAAGGCTGGATTGAAACCAAGGCAATTGAGGAAATCTGATTAAGATAAAATCTGATTAAAATAAAGAGAATGGATTTTAGTAGGATACAAGATTTTGACATGCAGCTGTTGCATGTGTTTAACGGCAGCGAGAATGTCTGGCTCGATCAGATGGCGATGGCGCTTACGTCGGGCTGGACATGGATTCCGCTTTATATCGTCCTCTTCGTTGTTGTGATAAGAAACAACGAGATGATGGGCCAGATTGCACTCGTGGTTGGAGGAGCGGTGCTCTGCATCTTTCTGGCTGATGGACTGGTGGATGGAATCATCAAACCGCTGGCTGAAAGATGCAGACCTTCCAGCGACCCGATGTTCAAGTATACGGTTCAGGTGGTTGACAATATGCGCCTCAAGAGTTTCAGCTTCTGTTCGGCTCATGCAGCCAATACGCTTTCGTTAGCCATCTTCTTCTCGTTGCTTATCCGCAGCAAACTGGTTACGTGGACCCTGTTATTATGGTCGCTCGTGAACTGTTGGACCCGTCTTTACCTGGGTGTTCATTATCCGGTCGACATTCTTTGCGGTTTGGCTATCGGAGCTGTGGTGGGAGTTGTCGTTTATCTTATCTACATCAGGATGTATTACCGCATCTCCCCAAAGATTAAGTATATTTCCAACCAGTATACGAGTACGGGTTACGACTATGATGATGTAGATAAAATCATGACCGTAGTGATATTTACCCTTATCATGGTTGTGTTTTATGCCACCTACCAGATGGCAAATCTTTAGTACAGAAATAAAAGTTCAAAAAGTAAAATAAATAATGGATACAAAACACATTAAGATTAGTGATTATAACTATGATTTACCGGATGAGCGCATCGCAAAATTTCCTATTGCCCAGCGCGACCACAGCAAACTGCTGGTCTATAAGCACGGCGAGGTAAGCGATGATGTTTTCCATCATCTTCCCACATATCTCCCTCAAGGAGCCTTGATGATATTCAACAATACCAAGGTGATACAAGCGCGTCTGCACTTCCGCAAGGAAACAGGTGCGCTTATTGAGGTTTTCTTGATGGAGCCTGCAGAACCTACTGATTATGAACTCATGTTCCAGACCACCGGACATTGTTCCTGGCTCTGCATGATCGGTAATCTGAAGAAATGGAAAGAGGGAAGCCTGAAGCGTGATTTCGAAATCAAGGGTCACAAGCTTACGCTCAGCGCCACTATGCGACGCGGAGATGCTCTCGGTTCTGAGGCGCAGGAAATGGTTGCCAAAGGCGGAGGAACCAACTACTGGGTTGATTTTGATTGGGACAACGACAAGGTGTCTTTCGCTGAGATTCTCGAAGCAGTAGGCGAGTTGCCTATTCCTCCATATCTCAACCGCAAGACTGAGGAGAGCGACAAGACCACCTATCAGACGGTTTATTCTAAAGTCAAGGGAAGTGTGGCTGCTCCAACTGCCGGACTTCACTTTACCGATGCGGTTCTCAAGGATCTTGATGCGCATGGAATCGACCGCGAAGAAGTAACCCTGCATGTAGGAGCCGGCACATTCAAACCGGTGAAGAGCCTTGAAATCGAAGGTCATCAGATGCATACGGAATACATTGTTGTTCATCGCCGCAGTCTGGAAAAACTCATCAAGCACGAGTGCCGGGTCATTGCCGTAGGAACCACCAGCGTCCGTACCATCGAGAGTCTCTATTACATGGGTGTTCATCTGCTGAAGCATCCTGAGGCAAATGAAGAAGATCTGCACGTAAAACAGTGGGATCCTTACGAGCTTTCTGAAGATGGCAATCTGGTAGATGGAATCACTCCGATGCAGGCTATTCAGGCAATCATCGATTATCTGGACCGCAACGGCTTGGAGGCTCTCCATTCCAGCACGCAGATTATCATTGCTCCTGGCTATCAGTATAAGATTGTGAAGATGCTGGTCACCAATTTCCATCAGCCTCAGAGCACACTCCTGCTCCTGGTGAGTGCTTTCCTCAAGGGCGATTGGAGGAAGGTTTACGATTATGCTCTTTCACATGATTTCCGTTTCCTTAGCTATGGAGATTCATCCCTGCTCATTCCGTAAAAGAAGTTAGTAAAACTATAAATTATTCAAGTTTCGCAAGTGAGCTCCACACGCCCTGAAAGGGCAGAAGCTCCTAGCCCAGGGCAACGCCCTAGGTAATCATGGACGCAAGTTTGTCGCCCTGAAAGGGCAAAAGCTTTCAAGTACCAGGCAATTTACAAAGCTTTTGCCCTTACAGGGCGCATTGTTGACTGCCATTATACCCAGGGCGATGCCCTGGGAGGGCACTGAAAAAGTAAAATCCACTTTCAGATTGAAAGTTAATGACGGACAAATCGTAGTTTTATCCTTCTTTTTCTGTCAAATACAGCCTTATTAAGACGATTTATGGAAAGAGAAGTTATAAATCGTAACCTTTTTCCGTTTTAGTCCTTAAAAATGGGGACTTTTTCAGTGCCCTCCCTGGGCTAAGAGCTTTTGGGCCTTCAGCCCGTACTTGAACCACGTGCGATAGTTCAGTAAATTATTAATTGTAAATTATAAATTAAAATAGATGATTTCAGTAGAAGGACTGAAAGTAGAGTTTGGCGTCAAGCCTCTCTTTCATGATGTAAGTTTCGTCATCAACGACCGCGACCGCATTGCCCTGGTGGGTAAGAATGGTGCGGGAAAATCTACGATGCTCAAGATTCTCTGCGGTTTGCAGAAACCTACTGATGGCGTTGTGGCTATTCCTAACGAAACCACTATCGGCTATCTGCCACAGGTGATGAAACTGCAGGACGATACGACCGTGAAAGAGGAAACCCGCAAGGCTTTCGCCCATAATACCGAGATGAAGGCGCGTCTGGACAAGATGCAGCAGGAAATGACCGACCGCACCGACTATGAGAGCGAAAGCTATGCTCAGCTCGTAGAGAAGTTTACCCAGGAACATGAACGCTACATGATGATGGGTGGCGAAAACTATGAGGCTGAGATAGAGCGCACCTTGACCGGTCTTGGCTTTACGCGCGATGATTTCGATCGCCCAACCAAGGAGTTTTCCGGCGGTTGGCGAATGCGTATCGAACTTGCCAAGATTCTGTTGCAGAAGCCTGATGTCCTGCTCCTCGATGAGCCTACCAACCACCTTGATATTGAAAGTATCCAGTGGTTGGAGCAGTTCCTGGCGCAGAGTGCCAAGGCTGTGGTTCTGGTGAGCCACGACCGTGCTTTCATCAACAATGTAACTAACCGTACCCTCGAAATTACTTGCGGAAGGGTAGAAGACTATAAGGTGAAATACGATGAGTATGTGGTGTTGCGTGCCGAACGCCGCGAGCAGCAGCTCCGTGCTTACGAAAACCAGCAGAAGGAAATTGCCGACATCAAGGATTTCATCGAGCGGTTCCGCTACAAGCCTACCAAGGCGGTTCAGGTGCAGAGCAGAATCAAGCAGCTCGAGAAAATCGTGCCTATCGAGGTGGATGAGGTTGACAACAAGCAGATGCACCTCAAATTTCCCCCTTGTCTCAGGAGTGGCGATTATCCTATCATCTGCGATGAGGTTCGCAAGGATTACGGTGCACACACCGTCTTCGACCATGTTACCTTTACCATTAAGCGTGGCGAGAAGGTGGCTTTCGTGGGTAAGAACGGCGAGGGTAAGTCTACCCTGGTAAAATGTATCATGGGTGAGATTCCTTTCACCGGAACGCTCAAGATTGGTCATAATGTGCAGATTGGTTATTTCGCCCAGAATCAGGCGCAGCTCTTGGATGAGAATCTTACCATCTTCCAGACTATCGACAATGTGGCAACAGGCGAAATGCGTCTGAAGGTGAACGATCTCCTGGGCGCCTTCATGTTTGGCGGCGAGACTTCAGAGAAGTTTGTCAAGGTTCTGAGTGGAGGAGAACGCAGCCGACTGGCTATGATCAAGCTCCTGCTCGAACCGGTGAATCTCCTCATTCTCGATGAGCCTACCAACCACCTCGACATGCAGTCGAAGGATGTGCTGAAAGAAGCCATCAAGGCTTTCGATGGAACAGCCATCATCGTGAGCCACGACCGTGAATTCCTCGATGGTCTGGTAGATAAGGTCTATGAGTTTGGCGGCGGCAAGGTTCGTGAGCATCTCGGTGGTATTTACGATTATCTCCGTGCCCATAATGCCGAGAACATCAATCAGGCTCTTGCCAACCAGAGCATGGCTTCTGCCGGTTCGCCTTCTGCCAATACTTCCGGTTCTTCTGTCGCATCAGGTTCTACAGCCGACAGCCTTGCCTCTGCCACATCCGGCAAGCAGAGCTACGCTGAACATAAGGAACAGCAGAAGAAGATCCGTAAGGCTGAGAAAGCCGTGAAGGAATGTGAGGCGAAGATAGAAAAACTGGAAGCGAGAAAGAAGGAGATTGATGAGCTCCTGATGAAACCGGAAAATGCAACCAACATGGAACTCGTGACCGAATACACTGAACTCATGAAGAGTCTCGATGAGGAGAACGAGCGCTGGATGCTCCTTTCGGAAGAACTGGAAGAAGTTTCGAAATAAAAGTAACATTAATATAAAATAAAGAGAAGAAAATGAAAATGAAAATGATCTTACCGATGATGCTGATTGCAGCTCTGCCATTAGGCGCTGATGCTCAGAACAAATCGGGTCTTGTCATGAGCAATCTCGACCAGACAGTGAAGCCAGCAGACAGTTTCTATCAGTTTGCTACAGGTGGATGGCAGAAGAACAATCCTCTTCCTGCCGCTTACAGCCGTTATGGCAGTTTTGACCAGCTGGCTGAGAACAACAACAAGCGCATCAACACCATTCTTTCTGAACTCCAGAAGAAGACTTACAAGGCTGGAACCATTGAGCAGAAATTGTCTGATTTCTACAAACTCTCTATGGATGTTGACAGCCGCAACAAGGCTGGAATCGCTCCAGTAAAGCCTCTGTTGGATGAGATTGAAGCTGCCAAGACCAAGGAAGAGCTTCAGAAGCTTCAGGTTAAGTATGCATGGATGGGTCTCGGTTTGGGCTATGTCTCAGGTTTCGATGCCGATGAGAAGAACGTAGCCATGAACATCTACATCCTGATGCAGGGCGGTCTTACTCTCGGTGCCAAGGATTATTACCTCAACAACGATGCTGCAACTGTAGCTATCCGTGAGGCTTATAAGACTTACCTCAGCAAGATGTTCCAGCTCTATGGTTTCTCTGCTGATGAAGCTGCCAAGAAGGCTTCTGCCGTATTCCTTCACGAAACAACGCTCGCTACTTTCTCAAAGAGCCGTACCGAACTTCGTGATCCTCAGGCCAACTACAACAAGATGACCTTGGCAGAATTCAAGGAGAATTATCCTAACATTCCACTCGAGGCACTTGCCAACGCCGAGGGAATCAAGAGCGAAAATCTCAAGGAGATGATCGTAGGTCAGCCTGCTTTCTTCGCCGGTTATGACAAGGTGGCAGCTGCAGAATGTGCAGGCACATTGAAGGCTTTGATGGAGTGGGACATCATTAATAGTTCTGCTTCTTACCTCAGCGATGAGATTCGCGAAGCCCGTTTCGAATTCTTCGGCAAGACTATGAGTGGCCGTAAGGAGGATTATCCTCTTTGGAAGCGCGCTACTACTCAGGTTGATGCTCAGTTGGGCGAGGCACTCGGTCGCATCTACTGCAAGCGCTACTTCCCAGAAAGCTCTAAGAAGATGATGGAGACACTCGTGAAGAATCTTCAGATCAGCCTCGGTCAGCGTATCGATGCTCAGACCTGGATGAGCGATGCTACAAAGAAAGCTGCTCACAACAAGCTCGACAAGTTCTATGTAAAGATTGGTTATCCTAACAAGTGGACTGATTTCAGCAAGCTCAGCATCGACCCATCTAAGAGCTATTATGAGAACGTAATGGCTTGCCGTAAGTTTGCCAACGATAAGGAGATTGCAGAGAAGGCAGGAAAGCCAGTAGATAGGGATGAGTGGTTCATGACTCCTCAGACCGTGAACGCTTACTATAATCCTACTACCAATGAAATCTGCTTCCCAGCCGGTATTCTCCAGTATCCTTTCTTCGATCCTAAGGCTGATGCAGCATTCAACTATGGTGCTATCGGCGTAGTAATCGGTCATGAGATGACTCACGGATTCGATGATCAGGGTCGTCAGTATGATGCTAGCGGTAATCTGAAGGACTGGTGGACTCCTGCTGATGCAGAAGGTTTCAACAAGCGTGCTGATATGTATGCTGATTTCTTCAGTAACATCAAGGTGTTGCCTGATCTGAATGCCAACGGCCGTTTCACCCTCGGCGAGAACCTTGCCGACCATGGTGGTTTGATGGTTTCATACAATGCCTTCAAGAATGCTACAGCCAAGAAGCCATTGAAGAATAAGGATGGTTTCACTCCTGACCAGCGTTTCTTCCTCGCCTATGCAGGTGTTTGGGGACAGAACATTACTGATAAGGAAATCCGCAACCGCGTAAAGAATGATCCTCATTCTCTCGGCAAGTGGCGTGTTGATGGTGCGCTTCCTCACATCGATGCATGGTATGAGGCATTTGGTGTAAAGCAGGGCGATAAGCTGTTCATTCCTAAGAACCAGCGCCTGGAGCTTTGGTAATATCCGGAAGGAAATTTTTCCGAATAGAATTTTTCGGGAATGGTTTCCCCGAATAGATAGAAAAAATAAAGTCCTGATGTTTCGTATGTTTGAAACATCAGGACTTTTTGTTTTATGCTTGAAATATTTTTTGATAAGAAAACAATAGAATAGGGGTTATTGCTTCTTCTCCAGTTCCTGAAGATTTTCCATCTTCTTCGATTCCAGGAATTCGTAAATGCCGCAGAGATGTTCGCGGACGCGACCATGACCGAACTCATAAACTTTGCTGACAAGACCATCGAGGAAATCACGGTCGTGACTAACTACGATGAGCGTTCCGTCGAAATCGAGCAAGGCCTGTTTCAGCACATCCTTGGTCTTCAGGTCGAGGTGGTTGGTAGGCTCATCGAGAATCAGCAGATTCACCGGCTCCAGCAGCAGTTTGAGAATGGCAAGGCGGGTGCGCTCACCTCCCGACAATACTTTCACCTTCTTGGTAGAATCCTCTCCGCCAAACATGAATGCTCCGAGCAAATCGCGTATCTTGTTGCGGATTTCACCTTTGGCAACATCATCGATGGTCTGGAATACGGTAAGTTCGCCATCGAGCAGAGAAGCCTGGTTCTGGGCGAAATAACCTATCTGCACATTATGTCCCAATTCCAGCTTTCCTTCGTTCTGAAGCTGACCCATGATACATTTCACAAGCGTTGACTTACCCTCTCCGTTTCTTCCTACGAAGGCAATCTTGTCGCCTCTTTCTACGGTAAGATTCACGCCGCTGAAAATCTTCTTGTCGTCAAACGACATCGCCACATCGCTCATCTGAACCGGATAAGCACCGCTTCGTGGGCTCGGCGGGAACTTGAGTCGAAGGCGACTTGTATCTTCTTCATCCACTTCGATAAGTTCCAGTTTCTCTAGCATCTTCACGCGGCTCTGCACCTGGAAGGTTTTAGAATAAGTGCCTTTGAAGCGTTCTATGAAATCTTTGGTTTCAGCAATCATCTTCTGCTGTTCCTCATATTTCTTCATCTGCTGTTCGCGGCGTTCCTTGCGCAGTTCCAGATATTGGCTGTAAGTGGCTTTGTAGTCGTAGATGCGGCCCATGGTTACTTCGATGGTTCTTGTTGTAATGTTGTCAACGAATTTTCGGTCGTGGCTGATGACAACTACTGCTTTCGAACTGTTGATGATGAAGTCTTCGAGCCAGCCGATAGATTCAATGTCGAGATGATTGGTTGGCTCATCGAGCAGCAGTACGTCTGGTGATTTCAATAGCAGTTTTGCCAGCTCAATTCTCATTCTCCATCCTCCCGAAAACTCGCTGGTAGGGCGGTTGAAATCAGAGCGCTCGAAACCGAGACCGAGCAGCGTCTTCTCTACATCTTCCTCGAAATGAGTCATGTCGATGGCGTAGAATTTCTCTGAGAGAGAGGATACTTTCTCAATGAGCTGCATGTAATCATCGCTGTCGTAATCGGTACGGGTGGTGAGCTCGTTGTTGATGCGGTCAATCTCAGCCTGCATTTCGTGCAGATGGGCAAACGCCTGACAGGTTTCCTCGAATACGGTTCTGCCGTCTTCGGTCATCAGATGCTGAGGCAGATAGGCGATGACGCAATCCTTGGGAGCGGAAACGGTGCCACGAGTAGCATTTCTCACACCGGCGATAATCTTGAGCAATGTGCTCTTTCCTGCGCCATTCTTTCCCATCAGGGCTATACGGTCCTTCTCGTTGATCTGGAAGGAAATGTCTTTGAATAGGGTGGTGCCGCCAAATTCTACGGTCAATCCATCAACTGTAATCATATAATTTTCTTCTTGTTCAAATTTTTGTTTCTTTAAGCAACTCCCCAGAATGCCCCGTTCCTGCCGTTTTCGGGGTCTTCATTGATGACCAGCGCCTGCCATCATTTATGACCCGTGTTGGTCTTAAGAGAAGACCCGAGCAAGGCACAAAAGGCTGTTCTTTCGATTGCCGGTGCAAAGATACAACATTTTTGGGCAGAATGCAAGCTTTTACCCTGACTTTCTTTCGGAGAAGTAGTGTAAGTGATTGATTGATACTGATTTCTATTGGCTTTTTAGCTGAACTCTATTACTGGTTAACGTAAATGGGGGTGAATGGGGGCATTGAGAACCAGAGTGGCAAGCGGTCATTTTCGGTCATGGTCATTTTCGGTCATTTTCAAAAAAGAGTTTGGTCATTTTGAGCTATAGTAAATATAAATAATTATTTATATTATACTATAGGTGACCATTTTCTCCCCCGAAATAAAAATGACCGAAAATGACCATGACCGGAAATGACCGGATTATAATATTTGAGAACATGTGAAATGATGAAAGGTGAGATATGCTAAAGTGTTAATTGTTAGCACCATACGGAATTTATATATAGAATTACTTCAATAGCATTGGTGTAACCTAATCTATATCTGTCACTATATGATTATGCCTTATTCGTACTCTAATGTCCTCTATTTACCTTTTGTTTCGCTTTTGTTTCGGTCAAAAATATCTAAAATCGAAAGGGTTTTGAAGTCCGAGGATGGGCATTATTCACCCTTTGTAGAGGAGGTAAAACACCTTTCTAACCCTCTTATTTTGCGTTTTTCATTCGAAAAATCACTAAAAAGCACTGATTTTTGCCTCTTTTGGTTTCTGTTTTGGGTAGGTAAGGATAATTTACATTACTCAGACTGATTACGCTTCTTGCTCCGTTTCTTTTAGCGGATTAAAAATCCATAATGGTTCGATCTGTACGGTTGAAATTACCCAATACGCCCTGAAAGGGCAGAAGCTCATAGCCCTGGGCTAAGAGCTTTTGGGCTTTCAGCCCGTCTTATACCACATGTGAATATTCTGTTTTCTTTACAAAACAATTAGAATTGCCCCTAATGAACTCAATCTTAAAATCACGTTTTTTCCCTATGTTTCATCACTTATTTCCAATTTTTACATGAATATGGAGCATTTTTAAACAA
>OJQB01000563.1_pt1 | contig 14107 bp, 8 predicted proteins | sample 1598601 | NCBI WGS metagenome assembly OJQB01 (sample SAMN03922496, study PRJEB24848) | human gut metagenome | isolation source: stool sample | host: Homo sapiens | place: Germany | collected 2011-11 | reverse complement strand
AAGCAGATAAATGAAAACAAGGCAAAGGCGATGAAGCTGACGTACAAGGATGATGAATATTTATACATAGCGGAAGGCTTTGGCACAAAGGAGACAGGTGGCTACAGTATTACGGTTAACCAGTTTTATGTTAAGGATAAGGCAATGTATTTTGATACGCGTCTGATAGCCCCGGATAAGGGCGAGAAGGTCAGCAATCAGGCGAGTTATCCGTACATAGTAATAAAGACGGAATTGAGTGAAATGCCTGTTGTGTTTGAGTGAAAATTTCGTAAATTGTGTTAAAAGTTGCGAAAAAACTGACAATCAGTACTAATGCCCTATTGCTATCACTGCGATACTTTGCTATAGTAAAGTTACTAGATATTGTGGTGACATATTTATATATTCAAATATATTGATTGATATAATTGTTGATTAATTTGACCTGTTTTATATTTATACAGAGATTGATTTCATATATATGACACCGTCGTTACAATACTGGTTACCATGAGGACTATAGTTATGTGCCAGTGGGCATACCCACAATAAGGAGGCTTAAAATGGAACAGACAGAAATTAGAAAAGTCAGAGCATCGATTCACCAGCAGTGTGGCAACAGGGTAAAAATCCAGCAGGATCTTGGCCGTAACAAGGTTGACATCCAGGAGGGTGTTATTCAGCAGGCATACCCAAGTGTGTTTACGGTTCTGATAGATGATGAATTTGAGCAGAATCCGCCACAGCTCTTATCTTTCACCTACACTGATGTGATTACAAAAGATATAAGGATGCAGCTTTGCTAGTATCATGAAGTAAAGATGTTACGTCTTTATTATAATGATCATGAATTTAAATATTTGCATCTGCATAAAGTTACTCCATCTTGAATATGTATTTTATATACATATTTGAAGTGGGGTATTTTTTATGGAATTAATTACACAAAAAATCAGACAATGCATAGAAAAGGTAAAGGATATGTCGCAGATTGGCTTCGACAGGGATTATGTCATAAAGGACAATAAGCCTGATGTTTCCAAAGTGGTTTGTCAGAACGGGCAGGTAAAGATTGACGAGATAAAAGCGTCAGGCGAGAATATCTGGCTGAGTGGAAGCATTGAATTTGAAGTGCTGTATACGAGAGAGGAAGTTTTTGAAGGCGATGAGCCGGAGGAAAATATCGGCGGAAACAGAGTGGAGCATATAAAGGATGCAATACCGTTTCAGGAGAAGCTTGTTCTTCAAGGAGTCTGCGAGAAGGATACGGTTCGTGTGTATACCGGGCTTGATGAGCTTACGGTTGGGGTTATCAATTCGCGAAAACTCTCGGTCAGAGGCATTATAAGCGTGGAGCTTTATGGAGAGAAGGAAGAAAATCTTGAGGTTGCACAAAGGATTGATGACAAGGACGTGGAGCAGCTTATGGGGCAGATGAAGGTGCTTAAGCTTGACAGTGTTGTAAGGGATATTGTCAGAATTAAAAATGTCGTCACCTTGCCAAAGACCAAGCCGAATATATGCAAGCTCATATCAAGTCTTGTTGATATGAGAAATCTGGAGTATACATACGAGCGTGACCATATCACACTGACAGGCGAGTGCCATGCGTGTATAGTGTATCTGAGTGAAGAACAGGAAATTTGCTGCTTTGAGGTGCAGGAGGGATTTTCAAATGAAATACGCTGCGAGGGTGATGATGCCGGAAATATTGCCTGGCTTCGCACACAGCCTGCCATGCATCAGGTTGAGGCGGAAAATGATTACGACGGAGAGCTCAGGCAGCTTTCGATTGAGGCAGCGCTTGCGGTGGATGGAAAGGTCTGGAGTGAGGAAACAGTAGAGGTGCTCAATGACATGTACAGCGTATCATGTCCGGTAAAACCTGTATTTGAAAATATGAAGGTATGCAGTCTTCTTATGAAAAATGACACAAAATGCCGTATTTTGGAGCGGTTGTACAGAGAAAACAGCAAAAAGAGAATTTTAAGAATATGCGGTACAAAGACGCAGGCCGCTATTGCACAGATAAAAAATGCAGACACAGGAATTATTGTGTCAGGTGTATTGCAGGTGAACTGTGTGAATATTGTGGAGGATGATGGCTGTCCGATAGAGATGCATACAGACTCTGTGCCGTTTGAACAGTTTGTTGAGATACCCGGCATGGATGCCAACACCTGCTGCGAGGTAAATGTGCAGGTAGACCAGGTGCAGGTCAATCTACTCGACAACAGCGAATATGAAATTAAGGGTGTTGTCAGCATAAACGCTATTGCCCTGCAGCAGGATGAAGTGTCAGTCATAACATCGGTGGAGCAGGAAAAAACATCGTCTGATACTGAAGAGGAAGCAGCTCTGGTTGGCTATATAGTGCAGAAGGATGATAAAATGTGGGACATTGCAAAAAGATACCGCACCACTGTTGAAAACATAATGGAAATAAACGCTCTGACCTCAGATAGCGTCAAAACTGATGATAGACTTATAATAGCGCGCATGTGAATCATAAATGAGGGGCAAAATAACTTTTGACATTTTAATCATATCATTATATAAAATGTGGAAAATTCTGTAAATTTACAAAAAGATGTGGAAAAAAGATTCATTTTGTGTAATAATATATCCGAATGTATATTGAACATAAATTGTGGAAGGAAAGGTCAATCTGACCGTCGTATTACAGGAGGAACAAAATGAATCGGAAATGGACACGTGCTATATGTACTGTGTTAACATCGGCACTCGTTTTTACAGGACCGGCAGTAGAGGGCATTACATTTAGCGGATACATAAACAGTGGACTTGAGAAGGTATATGCAAAGACAAAGAAGCAGAAGGATGCAGAGAAGAAGAAGTCACAGGCTGAGCAGGATCTCAAGGATAAGAAGAATGAGATTAATGGTTTAAAGGATCAGCAGCAGACTACTGCTGATGATATAAAGAATAAATCCGCAAAGCTTGATGAGATTCTTGCAGCACAAAAGAAGCTTCAGACAGATATCACAAGCAAACAGGCAGAGATAGAGCAGAATCAGAAGGATCTTGCAGCAGCCCAGGAAAAGCAGCAGGAGCAGTATGACGCCATGAAGAAGCGTATACAGTTCATGTATGAAAACAGCGCTGAAGACAATATCTGGACAGCAATTATTGAGTCAAATGGTATCACAGATATGCTCAATCGTATAGAGTACGTGTCAGATGTATATGATTCGGATCGTGCTCTTATGGATTCTTATCAGGCAGCAGTTGAGCAGGTGAAGGAGATTGGTACTAAGCTTGACAACGACATGAATGAGCTCACAGCCATGCAGGATGACTATGAGAAGCAGCAGGCAGATGTCGAGGCGGCTATAGTAGCTCTTGAAAACCAGAAGGAGCAGTATGCAAGCCAGATAGCTCAGGCACAGCAGCAGGCAGATAATTATCAGAATATCATTACGGCACAGGGCAAAATCATTCAGGAGCAGGAAGCAGCGGCCGCAGCAGCGGCACAGGCAGCCGCTGCCAGAGCGAACAGCTCAAGCTATGATGGTGGTGGAGCCGGCAAGGGCGGAAGCATTGCCGGTGACTATGCATCAGGCGGTGGAAAGAACCCGGGTGCTTCAACAGGAGTTTCAGGAAGCTCTGTAGTATCATACGCTATGCAGTTTGTGGGCAATCCATATGTATGGGCTGGAAACAGTCTTACAAACGGTGTAGACTGTTCAGGCTTTGTACATGAGGTATATGCACATTTTGGTATCAGCACACCGAGATATTCACAGGCATTTAAGTCTGTGGGACAGGCCGTATCCTTCGATAATATACAGCCGGGAGACGTAGTGGTATATCCGGGACATGTAGCTATATATGCAGGTGGTGGTGTTATAGTGGAGGCACAGTCCACAAAGGCAGGAATCACAGCAAACAGAAGCGTACAGTGTCATACAATACTTGCTATACGGCGTCTTGTATAGGATGGTTAGGAGCCGATAAGTATATTTATTATACTTACCGGCTCTTTTTTTATCACAAAGAGCTGAATGGTTACCAATAAAGTAAGGGGCGTAAGACGCGGACATGCCTCCAGATGCAAGGGGCTCTCAATAAGCGACTAGCGGAGCTGTTTAGAGTCTGTAGAATTATGCACATGGAACACAGAAATGTCCTGCCATGGACGGCAGGGCAAGGTGTTATGCGCCATGGACGGCGCATAAAAGCCGGTTTCGTCGAGCATAGAAAACCATACAGGCATAATTCGTACAGCCTCTTGACAGCATAGCGTTAGCGCATTGAGAGCCCCTTGCATCTGGAGGCATGTCCGTGTCTTACGCCACGAACCAATGTTAGTAACCGGCAACAAACTCATTGTAATAAATAATAGCAATTTCCAACCATAAGGTGTATTATAGAGATAGACGGCACCAATTCGCACAAAACGAACTAGCAAGCCTGTAAATAAAGTAAGAAAAGCAGGAGGAACAAGCCATGCAGATGGAACAATTACAAAAAGACATGATTGCAGCAATGAAAGCAAGAGACAAGGTAAGAAAGGATGCTATATCCTCACTTGTATCGGCAGCCAAAAAGGCGGCAATAGATGAGGGCTGCAGAGACAATATACCGGAGGAGCTTGTCAACAAGGTCATTCTTAAGGAAATGAAGTCTGTGAAGGAGCAGATTGACACATGCCCTGCAACAAGAACAGATCTGCTTGATGAGTACAATACCAGATATGCAATCTTTGAGGAGTACGCTCCTGCAATGATGTCGGCAGAAGAGGTAGAAAAGGAGCTCACAGAGCAGTTTTCGGATGTAATCGCAACAGGAAACAAAGGACAGATAATGAAGGCAGTCATGCCGCATTTCAAGGGCAAGGCTGACGGAAAGGTCATAAATCAGGTGGTTGCAAAGCTTTGCGCAAAATAAGAAAACACATCACAACAATTATACTTGCAGTGCTGGCTGTCATAGCCGGCGTGTATGCATATAATTATCATGATATGAAGCAGAATATTGTATACAATGAGCATCTGGAAGACGTGGCTGTTAACGTGAATGGGAAAGAGCTGACATTGCGCGATATGGCATTTTATGTGGCATATGAGGAGATGAATGTCGAGAAGCAGGCTCTTGTGTATGATTCCGATAATCCAAACAAGTATTGGAATATCCACACAAACGGTGAATTTGTCCGTGTTGCAGCGCGCAAAGCAGCTATGTCCATGGCCATTCACGATGAGATTTTTTATGAGATGGCCAAAAAAGAGAGCATTACACTTACTGACGACGAGAAAGCAGCTTTGAAAAATTCCGAGAAGGACTTCTGGTATGATTTGTCTGATATAGATGGTGCAAAGAAGCTTGGAGTCGAAAAAAAGGATATTTATTCGTCCATGGAAAAGTCTGCAATAGCCCGGAAATATCAGGAAATATATGCAGGGCTTGACAATGCCGATATAACGGATTATGATTTCTCGGGAGGCAGATATGAGAAGCTGCTGGAGAAAAATAACTATAAAATAAAAGAAAAAGTGTGGAAAAGAGTCGATATGGGAAACGTTACTCTTGATCACTAGAAAGAAGATTTTATGTCAACAAAAATTGGAAGAAATGACCCTTGCTGGTGTGGCAGCGGAAAGAAATATAAGACCTGTCATGCGGCATTTGATATGAAGCTTGAAAAGCTTGCTGAGGCACATCATAAGATACCGAGCCATTCAATCATTAAGACACCTGACCAGATAGCGGGAATCAAGGAGAGCGCCAAGATAAATGTCGCAGTGCTCGACTACATAGGAGAGCATATCCACGAGGGTATGAACACAGCAGAGATTGATAAAATAGTCTATGATATGACCACCAGCATGGGCGGCATCCCTGCACCGCTCAACTATGAGGGTTATCCTTACAGCGTATGTACATCGGTAAATGAGCAGGTTTGTCACGGATTTCCTTCAAAGGACGTCATCTTAAAGGATGGTGACATCATAAATGTAGACTGTTCTACAATTTTAAACGGATATTTTTCGGATTCATCAAGAATGTACTGTATCGGAAATGTAAGCCCTGAGAAGAAAAAGCTCGTTGAAGTCACAAAGGAGTGTGTGGAGCTTGGACTCAAAGAGGTAAAGCCGTGGGGCTTCCTCGGAGATATGGGACAGGCGGTGCACGACCATGCATTTGCAAACGGTTACACAGTAGTGCGTGAAATCGGTGGACACGGAGTGGGACTTGAATTTCACGAGGATCCGTGGGTAGGCTACAACACCAAGCGCGGCACCGACATGGTCATGGCACCAGGCATGATATTTACCATCGAGCCAATGGTCAACATGGGCAAGGCCGATATCTACGTAGATGACAAGAACAACTGGGAAGTATACACTGACGACGGACTTCCATCAGCCCAGTGGGAAATCATGGTACTCGTCACAGAGGATGGCCATGAGGTGCTGAGCTGGTAAACCGGTAAGTATTACGAGAGTGCCTTTATAAAAGGATATTATTTCATAGGTGATAACATTATGAAGGGCGTGTGAAAAACGAAGTGTTTTTCACACGCCCTTTTATATAACAATAAGATAAGCAACTTGATGGTTAAGCCCTGTCCGGGCGCAGAAACGCCCTCTCGGAAGCGTTAGCTTCGGGAGAGCATTTCTGCATCCACGGACATGGCTTATAAACTCATAGTAGATTGCTTCGCATAAGTACCCTAAATTTACCGGAGAGTATGCGGTGTGTTCCGAAGAAAAATATAAACTGCCACGGCGTTCCATAAAATGTGGATACGACAATTCATAGCAAACTATCAATAAACTATCTGCAAATGATGCCGTGGCTGATTTTATATTTTTCTGAGGAATATACTGCATGCTATGCCGGTCTTCACAGCCTGAATATGCGAAGCACCATGATAGCGAAGCCCCTATAAACTTGTATTCACCCCATTTATGGTCGCATTCTCATTCTCCCTCATAGGAATGACGAGACACTTCTCCCCATTGATGACCTGCGCATGAATCTGTGAAGCCTTCTCCGGCTTTACATGAAGCACCACATCATAGGTCTTAATTTGGGCAGTGTAATTATCAATCTCTTCCTGCTTCTCAAGAAGCTGTGAGGTGCGCTCCTCAATCTGATTATTTTTCTCCTGAATAACAGAATCCTTCTCCTCAAGCTGCGCATTTTTCTCATTGAGCTCGAGAGTTAAATCGCCGACCTGGCTCTCAAGAGCAAGCTTTTCCACGCGGATTTCATTAGCTGCAAGAGCCTTTGAATCAATGACATTGGCTGCGATAGGCGGCTTGTCACCGAAGGCCTCATTGACGGATTTTTCAATGCGTGAAATCTTTTCCTCAGAGACATGGCAGTCACTAAGCACCTTGTTCATAGCCTCGCTGTCGAGAATGAACGGATCATCGTCATCATCGTGAGTCTCAGCGTAGTCATCGGCCATCTCGGACAGATTCTGCTGGATATCAAGCAGCTTGTCATCAGTGCTCTCGTCCTCGGCACCTAGCACGTTTCTGACGATTGAATGGAAAGCCATCTTCTGCTCAGTAGCTGTGCGCTCCACACCGCAGCCGAGGCCGTTTGTCATAAACTCAGAGTGAGGCTCCTTGGTATTTTTCGTATAGAAAAGAGTGGAGTGTATGTCAGTGCTTCTATCGTTGAAGGCAGGGAATAAAAAGCCTGTCTCAGGAGCGCCGACCACCCAGTCCCTTATGCGGGCTCCGATACGCTGCTCCTTTTCCAGATAGCCAAGGCCCGGCTTTGAAAGTGTGACAGGGCAGATGGCGCAGAGCATGTATTTGTACACCTCCTCGGACTCATCCACGTTGATGTTGTCCTTTGTGCGTGTCATGACATCGTAGCTGTCGAGATACAAAAGAATCAGATAGTTCCCGGCCTCATCGTAGGTGTCGATGACCAGATCATAGTATGTATCGAGCAGAGTCTCATCATTAAGCTCGCTGTCGCGAAGCGCCATGAGAATCTGCTGGCGGCCTCCGACCTCTTCCTCCTCAAGAGGAAACTGCAGATTGAGCAGGTTGTTTCCGAGAGTGCCGGAAAGCACCTTGTTTGAAATCTCCAGATATTTGTAGTATTCATCCTCCTCCAGAGTGAGAAATTTACCACCGAATTTGCAGACCTTTTCATGGTTGCAGTCCACGTAGCAGCCGACCAGACGACTGAAGGTTGCCTGGTCTTTTTTTAATCTTCGTTTTAGTTCCAATACTTCTTTTTTGTTCATATTATCCTCGCATTATTTTCATACCATTCAAAAATTTCCGTAATCACATTATATGTATGGAATAAATATTTGTCAATTGAGCGGCGCCTTTTATGTCACGCTGTCAATCAAGAAAAAAGATGACAGACCAACCACAAAATGCTATAATTTAGGAAATCAACGGATTATGATATAAAGGCTGACACAGAGACATCCACAGGTGTCTCTGTTCTTGGATTGAGGCATAAATGGAGCAGAAAATGACAAACAATCACATTACAATAGGCATTCTCGCACATGTAGATGCGGGAAAGACAACCCTGTCTGAGGCCATGCTTTACAGCACCGGGAAGATTCGTTCACTCGGGCGCGTGGACCATCAGGACGCATATTTGGATAACGATGCGCAGGAGCGAGAGCGTGGAATAACCATTTTTTCAAAGCAGGCAAGGCTTGATATTTCGCGTGGCACAAATGCGGCAGATACAGCAGATGTAGCACGTACAGCAGATGTAGCACGTACGGCAGATACAGCTCGTACATGGCATGTAGTCATGCTTGATACACCGGGGCATGTGGATTTTTCGGCAGAGATGGAGCGCACCCTTCAGGTGCTCGACTATGCAATACTTGTAATCAGCGCAACTGATGGAGTGCAGGGGCACACGCGCACACTGTGGAGACTTTTAAAGCACTATAACGTGCCGACATTTATTTTTGTAAACAAGATGGATATGCAGGGCACGGATGCGGAGAAAGTGCAGGCAGAGCTAAGGAGCGAGCTGAGTGATGGCTGCGTGGATTTTTCTTCACAGGATTTATTTGAGGAGCTTGCCATGTGCAGCGAGCCTCTTTTAGATGAATTTATGGAATCGGGAGAGCTTGCGGATGCACATATTGCGCAGGCGGTGGCTCAAAGGGAGGTGTTCCCCTGCTTTTACGGCTCGGCACTTAAGCTTGACAGAGTGGATACGCTGATTCAGGGGCTTTCGCGGTTTATGTGTGAAAGAAATTATCCTGACGATTTTTCTGCCCGCGTATACAAGATAGGCAGGGATGACAGAGGCAGCAGGCTTACATTTTTAAAGGTTACCGGAGGCTGTCTTAGGGTCAGGGACAAAATAGAGTACAAAGCGCATGGCGGTGACGAGGCGAAAGGCCTTCTGATTGAGAAAATCGACCAGATAAGAAAGTATTCCGGCGAAAAATATGAGATAGCTGATGTGGCAGAGGCGGGGGAGATAGTTGCTGTCACAGGTCTTAGCTCGACATTTCCGGGGCAGGGGCTCGGGTTTGAGCAGCAGTCCAATATGCCAATCCTTGAACCGGTACTAAACTATAGGATGATTCTGCCGGATGATGTAAATCCGGCTGCATTTATGGAAAAGTTAAAGCAGCTTGAGGAGGAAGACCCACAGCTTTACATAGTGTGGGTGGAGGAGTTTAAGGAAATCCATGTCCAGCTCATGGGGCAGGTGCAGATGGAGGTGCTTGTGCGTCTCATAAAGGACAGGTTTGGTGTTGTTGTCACTTTCGGACCGGGAAGCATTGTATATAAGGAAACGATAGCAAGGGCTGTCGAGGGAGTTGGACACTTTGAGCCGTTGCGCCACTATGCAGAGGTGCATCTGCTTTTGTCGCCGGCGGAGCGTGGCAGCGGAATCACGGTTACATCCACCTGCAGTGAGGATGTGCTCGACAAAAACTGGCAGCGCCTCATAGCCACACACGTTGAGGAAAAGGAGCACAGGGGTGTGCTCACAGGCTCAGCGCTTACCGATGTGAAGGTCACTATTCTTACAGGAAGAGCACATGTAAAGCACACGGAGGGAGGCGATTTCCGCCAGGCTACATACAGAGCAATCCGCCAGGGGCTTAAATCCACAGAGAGCGTGCTGCTTGAGCCATACTACAGCTTTATCCTACAGGTGCCGATGGAGTATGTCGGCCGTGCAATGACAGATCTGGAGCAGAGATTTGCAAGAGCCGAGAGCCCGCAGTTTGCCACAACCGCTGCGAGGGAGATGGCAACAATTACAGGAAAGGCACCGGTTGCGACAATGCAGGATTATGTGAGTCTGGTGCATGCGTATACAAAGGGGCTCGGGCACCTGACACTGGAGCTGTGGGGTTATGATGAGTGTCACAATCCTGCGGAGGTGATTGCGCAGATGCACTATGACAGCGAGGAGGATTTCCGCAATCCGACAGGCTCGGTATTTTGTGCGCACGGCTCAGGCTACGTGGTGCCGTGGGATGAGGTCCCGGAGCATATGCACCTGCCGTATGTCTACCACGGAGATGAGTCTGAGGAGGCACTTGCAGCGAGTGCCCGCACGCAGAATGCATTTTCAGCGGAGGATGCACAGGCGCTTGCCGGAAACCGCCGCAGGACGAGCTTTGAGAAAGCTGTTTCAGGTATGTCATCAGTGGAGCTTGATGCGCAGCTTGCAGATGTTTATGCCAGGGAGTTTGGCATGGGCAAAAACGATATCGCAGAGGATCAGAGGCGCAAATGGTCAGGCAAAAAGAAAAATGAGTATGAAGGTCTAAGTGGTAAACCGCGCACCGTAAAGCATGATAAGCACGGCAATCCGATTTATCCGAAGAAATCCCCGGGGGAAGAGTACCTGATAGTTGATGGATATAATATAATATTTTCATGGGAGGATTTAAAGGAGCTTTCACGCATAAACATTGATTCGGCGAGGGATGCGCTGAAGGATGTTTTATCGGATTACCAGGGCTATAAGGGCTGTCATCTGCTGCTGGTGTTTGATGCGTACAAGGTGAAGGGCAATGCCGGAAAGAGAGAGACCTTCCACAATATAGAGGTTGTGTATACAAAGCAGGACGAGACAGCCGATGCATTTATCGAAAAGACTGTGTTTGGCATACGTGACAGGTACAAGGTAACAGTGGCAACCTCGGACGGACTGGAGCAGCAGACGGTCATGAGCCTGGGGGCACTGCGAATGTCAGCCCGCGAGCTTAAGGAGCATATTGAGATGACGAAGCGTGCCGGGATGGAGGCATTCATATCAGGATAAACGATCATGAATGGTAACAATATGTGTATAAAGAGATGTTTATAAAGAAATTTGTATGTCATAAGCAGAGATATTATAATGGTAAATATGCAAGAACATCAGAGATAAGGAGACAAGAAAATGGTAGTAAACGAAAGCATGTACCAGCTCGGAAGCGTGCGCTCAGCAATCAGGGAGCTTTTCGAGTATGGTAAAAAAAGAGCAGCAATTGTAGGTAAGGAAAATGTATATGATTTCTCAATAGGAAACCCGAGCATACCGGCTCCGCAGATAGTAAACGACACAATAAAGGAGCTTGTGACAGATTATGATTCTGTTGCGTTGCACGGCTACACGTCAGCACAGGGAGACGTGGAAACGAGAGCGGCGATAGCTGAGTTTTTGAACAACACACATGGCACACATTTTAATGCGGACAACCTTTACATGACAATGGGAGCAGCGGCATCGCTGTCAATCTGCTTTCGTGCGTTGACAAGCGACGCATATGATGAGTTTATTACCATAGCGCCATATTTCCCGGAGTACAAGGTATTTGTGAATGCAGCAGGAGCAAGGCTTGTAGAGGTGCCTGCAGATACAGAGCATTTTCAGATAGATTTTGAGGCTCTTGAGGAGAGAATCAATGCGCACACCAGAGGTGTCATAATCAATTCACCAAACAACCCATCCGGCACAGTCTATTCTGAGGAGACCATCAAAAAGCTCTCAGACCTCCTTGAGAAAAAGTCTAAGGAGATAGGAAGACCGATATTCATTATCGCAGATGAGCCGTACAGGGAGATAGTTTACGACGGAATCAAGGTACCGTTTGTGACCAAATATTACGACAACACACTGGTATGCTACTCATACAGCAAGTCACTTTCACTGCCGGGAGAGAGAATAGGATACGTCCTCGTGCCTGATGAGGTGTACGATAAGGCAGAGCTGTATGCAGCAGTCTGTGGTGCGGGAAGAGCACTCGGTTACGTGTGTGCACCAAGCCTGTTCCAGAAGATGATAGTAAAATGCCAGGGGGCAACCGGTGATATCAATGCCTACAAAGAAAACAGAGACCTTCTGTACGAGGGACTCACAAGGATAGGCTATCACTGCTTCAAGCCGGACGGAGCCTTTTATATGTTTGTAAAGGCACTCGAGGATGACAGCAATGCATTCTGCGAGAAGGCAAAGGAGGAGGATGTGCTCATAGTAGCAGCAGACGGCTTCGGCTGTCCGGGCTGGGTGAGAATATCATACTGTGTGGACAGGGAAATGATAAAGCACTCTATGCCTGCGTTTGAAAAGATATACAACAAGTATAGTAAATAATAGTTATAAAAAAATAATCCGAAAAAGCGTCGAAAATTGTCTAAAAAATATGTAATTTTCGGCGCTTTTATTATGCAGTTTTCACAAAGTTGTCTCCGTGTGACCGTTGTGTGACCATTGTTTTGTATAATGGAATGAAGAGTGGGAATATAAATAAAATCGTAACGGAATAGTTACAAAAAATACTATAGAAAAGGAGATATGAGAGTGTTTAATAAAAAACTTAACAGGTTACTAGCAATCATGCTAGCTTCTGTAATGGGTGCGACATCGCTTCCGGCAACACAGGTAAGTGCTGATACACCCTCTTCAGAGTATGATATATCTAACGACGCAGCTTCGGATGATATATCTGACAGTAAAATTCCAGATGAACAGGATTCGGATAATAATGCCACCGAGGAAAAACAGCCACAGCAGCTGACGGTAGAGTATACACCGGCGGATGATATTTATGTGGGGAACAAAGTTGTTCCGGTGGTAAAATCCGACAGGGCGGATGCAGCCGTTGACAATTTAAAATACACTGTTGTAGAAGGCAAAAATCTGATTGAAAAGGATACAGACTTTGCATCAAACGGTATATGGACAGCAAAGGATACCGGAACTGTAAGGATAAAGGTGACAAAAGCAGAAGATGACAAATATAAGTCAGCAGAGGCAGAATATACTGTTACCATCAAAGAATATGATTACAGCAGTATGAATAACAGCCTGACAGGGACAATGCTGCAGGGTACACAGTTTTATGTAGAAGCACCTACATTATCGCTGGCAAGTGACAATCAGGCGGTATATGTGGTTAGAAAAGGTGATGAATGGATTGAAGCTGATAAATATCAGCTTATGCCACAGCAGGGTGATAACAGACAGACTCTTGTAATAGCACGTAAGGACAAGGAAAGCGGAGCTATCACAGATATTGGAAGTCTGCGGCTCGACTACAAATATGATACACAGCCTCCAAAGATAACATTGAATCCAAAGGAGGATGATAAACCTGCTTTCACAAAGGATGCTGTGGATTATTATGGAAATGTCAGAAAAGTAGACATGAATATCCACGATGTCTCTTTGGATGATGGTTCCACACAGCTTTGGGTAAAGGTTGATGACCGGGAAGAATTCGATGTATTTGATGTCGATAATGCCCAGAAGCTGATTGATGCAGGAATAGAGTATAGTGACTGGATCGTGACAGGGGCTGATTATAGCAGCTGCATCACATTTGGTACAAAAGCGGATGAGGAACACAAATATCAGATAATTAGAATGTATGCGAAGGATCAGGCGGAGCATGAGTGTAATGATACAAGCTCAATAGAGCAGCCGTTTTATGTGGATAGAAAAGCGCCTTCAGGTACTATTGGATATGATGCTGATTTAATAGACGAGCAGAATATGGCCAGTCAGCAGGCATCAAATGTATATGGACAGCTGGAGGATATCAGCGGAATAAAGCAGGCATTCTACTATGTGAATAAATCAGATGAAAGTGGCAGTATTTTAAATGATGAGCAGGTAAAAGCGCTTGATGATTCAG
>OJQB01000529.1_pt1 | contig 14766 bp, 8 predicted proteins | sample 1598601 | NCBI WGS metagenome assembly OJQB01 (sample SAMN03922496, study PRJEB24848) | human gut metagenome | isolation source: stool sample | host: Homo sapiens | place: Germany | collected 2011-11 | reverse complement strand
GTCAATACCCACCGCAAGAACATCTTCCGCAAGTTGGGCGTAAACAACGTTCACGAGGCTACGAAATATGCGCTGAGAGCCGGTTTGGTTGATTCGGCAGAATACTATATTTAAGTTGATAGTTTATAGTTGATAGTTTATAGCAATCTTGCAAACGGCTAAGTCCTATAAACTATTAACTATAAACTATTAACTTTTTTAGTGGGGGGTTAACAGGGTTAACAGTTAACAGCTGTTTTTTGCATGGTCCCCCTCGCGTACCTTATTATATAATAATATATATATACTTATTTTTATATAAGTGTGTGGATGGAAGTATGCATTTTTGGGGTGTTAACTGTTAACCTGTTAACCCCCATCTTAATTTTCTCTTTCCAGAGCGCATCTTTTTATCTTGGCAAGCGTCTTATATTAAGACGGAGAAGTGCCTTATATTAAGACAGATAAGAGGCTTAAATGATGACCAGCGGGAGGCTTCAATGATGCCTCACGAGGGGACAATTAATGCGTCGCGATGGAAGAATTGGTGCGTCGCGATGAAAAAAATATTGCGTCGCGACGCAAAAAATAATGCATCGCGATGGAAGAAAACAGCCATTTTACAGCCATTTTACATCCTATCGCGATGCATTCTTCATTTTCTCAACCGGAAAGCTATGAGTTGCTAACCGGAAAGCTATGAGTTGAGAACCACAAAACTATGAGTTAGTTTTTTTAACTTTTTAGCCCATTTTCTATCTTTTTTACGCCTAAACGGCCCCAAACAGAGACTTTTAAATCTTCTTCTTATAGCAGCGATGACGGCGATGCTGTTCGCTCTCCAGATACTGCCACTGGCTCTGAACACCGGTATTGGTCTCCATCTGCGGCATTGCCTCAGCCCATTTAAAGCCATAACGGTGATACTGCTCTATCAGATCGGCAAAAATAAGCGCATTGGCTCCCTTCTTGCGATATTCCGGAAGAACACCAATCAAGAGCAAATCTACCGTATCCGTCTTGTGCCACTTCAGAACCTTCAGCACCTTCAGCCAACCCGTAGGGAAAAGCTTGCCATCGCCTATCTCGCGCAGCGCATCGGTAAACGAAGGGAAGGAAACACCAAAGGCTACCAGCTTGTTGCCAGCGTTGCCATCCACTACACCCGTTACCAGGTTCAAGTCAGCCTTCTTGATATAAGTATTTACATATTCATCTATCTGCTTCTCCGTAAGCTGCTGGAAATCATAGAGATTCTTATAAGTTTCGTTCACTATTTCGAACACTTTCCTGCCCATTCCTCCCGAGGTCAGTTCCCGGCGGGTAAACTTATGAACCTGCAGATTATATCGGCTCTCTATCATCTGGGCAGTCTTGGCAAACTTAGCCGGCGTCACTTCCGGAATCCTGATGCGGTACTCCAGCCAGTCGTTATCCTTCTCATAGAGCGAATAACTCTCCAGATGCGTCTTATAATAAGGATAATTGTAATTGATATACATCGTAGACTTCCGGTCGAAGCCCTCGATGAGCAAGCCCTCACGGTCCATATCCGTAAATCCGAGCGGACCTACGCATTCGTTCATTCCCCTGCTCTTGCCCCAGTTTTCTACCGCGCGCAACAAGGCACAGGAAACCGCTACATTATCCACGAAATCGAACCAGCCGAAGCGAACCTGCTTCTTGTTCCACTCTTCGTTGGCACGATGGTTGATAATGCCAGCAATTCTACCTACGATACGAGCCTCGCTGTCAACCGCCAGGAAGTATTGAGCCTCGCAGAATTCAAAGGCAGGATTCTTCTTTGGGTCCAGCGTATTCATCTCGTCGAAACGCAAAAAAGGAATGGCAAACTTATGGCCTCTGTAGAGATCATAATGAAACTGAATGAAGGTTTTCAGCCCTTTTTTAGTCGTTATCGGTATGATTCTTATCTCATCATTCATTAGTATATTGTTTTATGTATATATATTCAATTGCGGTGCAAAAATACAATAAATTTATGAATAATGCAACTCTTTTCTTATAAATTTATAAAAGTTTGTTCATAATTGTCCAACTTTGTGGATATTTATGTACCTTTGCAGGTTGAAATGCCCCAAAGAGCATCATAAAGTTATGAAGAAAGAGAAAAGAGACAACTATACGTTCCTCACACATGCCCCTGTGCATCATGTGATTTTCACGATGGCCATACCAACGATTATCAGTATGCTGTCGACGAGCATGTACAATCTCGCCGACACCTATTTCGTGGGCAGCATCAACACGCAGAGTGTGGCAGCGGTAGGCGTTTCCTTTGCAGCAATGGCTGTGATTCAAGCGATAGGTTTCTTCTTCGGTCACGGAGCGGGCAATTATGTTTCGCGACAGTTGGGCGCCAAGCATACGGAAGAGGCACAGAAGATGGCAACCACGGGCTTTGTGCTGAGTTTTCTTACCGGTCTCCTCATCGCCATCCTGGGTCATGTGTTCCTCACTCCGCTCTGCCTTCTGATGGGTTCTACGCCCACCATTCTTCCTTATACAGAGCGTTATCTGGGCATTATTCTGCTGGGTGCTCCCTTTATGACCACCTCGCTTACGCTGAATAATCTGATGCGATTTCAGGGCAATACGATGTATGCGATGAAGGGCATCATGTCGGGTGTGCTGCTCAATCTGATTCTGGCTCCTCTGCTCATCCTCTACTTCCAGCTGGGCATTACCGGAGCCGCCGTAGCCACCCTCATCAGCCAGTGTTTCGGCTGCGCCATGCTCTTTTGGATGACGCATAAAGGCGAGAACATCCGCATCCATCTCAGCAATTTCACCCCTACCCGCACCTTTGCCAAGGAGATTATCTTCGGCGGAACCCCTTCGCTGTCAAGACAGGGACTGGGAAGTATCGCTACGCTGATGCTCAATGTGGCAGCAGGTGCGTTTGGCGATGCAGCCATTGCGGGCATGAGCATCGTTACCCGCATCTCCTTCTTTACCTATGCGATGGTCATCGGTCTGGGGCAGGGATTCCAGCCGCTCTGCGGATTCTGCTACGGCGCCAAACTCTATGGGCGTGTAAAGGAAGCCTTCTTTTTCTGCATTAAATGCGGCACGGTTTTCCTCAGCGTCTGTGCCCTTCTCGGCTTCATCTTCTCAACTTCCATCATCAGCATCTTCCGCGATGATGCAGCGGTTGTAGCCGTAGGTTCGGTGGCTTTGCGATGGCAGGTGCTCAGTTTTCCGCTCGTAGCCTGCATCGTGCTCACCAACATGCTGATGCAGACCATCCGTAAACCGGTGAGAGCCAACATCGTAGCGGCAGCACGAAGCGGACTTTTCTTCATTCCGCTCATCTTCATCCTCCCCTATTTCTTCGGATTGCTGGGCGTGGAGATGTGTCAGATGTGGGCAGATTGCTGCTCGTTTGCCGTTGCGGTTCCGATAGCCTGGAGCGCTTTCAGGGACATGAGAAGAGAGCAGATGGAACTTGGGAAAAGCCACTAGAAGATAAGAAGATACTAGAAGATAAGAGAAAATACTTGAGATAAGAGAAATGGAGAAGACATATTACATAGGATTGGACGTTGGCTCTACGACAGCCAAAATAGCCGTTATCAACAGCGATAACCGGGTAATTTACTCAAAATACGAACGCCACAACGCTCGTGTCAACGAACTTGTGTCGCAATATTTCGATGAGATTTTAGCCCTCACGGGCGATGCAGAGGCAAGAATCTGCGTAACGGGAAGCGTAGGAATGGCTACTGCCGAACAGCTCCAGGCGGAGTTTGTACAGGAGGTGGTGGCTGCATCAGTCTATGCCCGTACTGCCCATCCTGAGGCGAAGGCGCTCATCGATATTGGTGGCGAGGACGCGAAGGTTATCTTCTTCAAGAAAAACGGAAATATGGAACTGCGCATGAACGGCAACTGTGCCGGCGGAACGGGCGCTTTCATCGACCAGATGAGTGTGCTGATGGGCGTAGAAAACCAGAAGATGAGCGAGTTGGCGATGAAGGCAGAGCACGTTTATCCGATGGCTGCCCGCTGCGGCGTGTTCGCCAAGACCGACATCCAGAACCTGATGGCACGCAATCTGCCCGAAGCAGATATTGCAGCCAGCATCTTCCATTCCATCGCCGTACAGACGGTGGTAACGCTTTCTCACGGCATCAGCTTCGAGGCTCCTATCCTGCTCTGCGGCGGTCCGCTGACCTTTCTTCCGGCTCTCCGCAAGGCTTTCTGCGATTATCTCCATCTCTCACCAAACGATTTCATCGTATCAGGAAACAGCAATCTCATCCCGGCTCTGGGCTGTGCTTACCGGGCTAAATCGGCAGATTCTGCAGCCTCAGTATCTATTCTCAGAAGCCGGATGAAAAAAGAAATACAAACGGAATGGACCAGCAGTCTGCTGCCTCTGTTCAAAAACGAGAAAGAGCACCAGGAATGGCTCAAATCAAAGGCGAAATTCGCTACCGAAACCCAACCGCTGAATAAAGGAAAACAGCAGGTTGTGATTGGTATTGACTCGGGCTCTACTACGACGAAGATTGTTGCGGTAAGGGTGAATGCGGGGACGCCTACGGGAGATATTGTCTTTACCAATTACCGCCTGAATCTGGGAAATCCGATCAAGGCAGTAGCGGATGGACTGAACGCCCTGAAGCAGGAAGCAGCATTGCGAGGCGCTGAACTGGAAATCGTGGGTTCCTGCTCTACAGGTTACGGCGAAGAACTTATCAAGGCGGCTTTCGGTCTCGACAGCGGCATTATCGAAACAATGGCACACGAAAGAGCTGCTGCCTCACTCATGCGCGACGTGAGTTTTATCCTGGACATCGGCGGACAGGACATGAAGGCTATCTTCGTGGAGAAAGGGGCTGTGGTGCGCATGGAACTCAACGAGGCGTGCAGTTCGGGCTGCGGAACATTCATCCAGACCTTTGCCAACAATATGGGTTATTCTGTAGGCGATTTTGCCCAACTCGCCTGCCAGTCGAAGGCTCCCTGCGACCTGGGAACCCGCTGCACCGTCTTCATGAACTCGAAGGTGAAGCAGGTGCTCAGAGAGGGCGCATCTGTAGCTGATATTTCTGCCGGAATCTCTTATTCGGTCATCAAGAACTGTCTTTATAAGGTATTGAAACTCCATGGTAATGAGAACCTTGGAGGAAAAATAGTTGTGCAGGGTGGTACGATGAGAAACGATGCGGTGGTAAGAGCATTTGAGTTGCTCACCCATACCGAAGTGGCACGAAGCAACATGCCGGAACTGATGGGCGCCTACGGCTGTGCCCTTCATGCGGCGGCAGATTACAAGCATCGCACATCTGCAGAAGACGAGCACCCTGCCTCATCAAGATCCATCGATGATCTCCAGAATCTGGCTCATTTTGAAACCAAACAACTGCAATGCAAAGGCTGCGAAAACCATTGTTATGTTTCCCGCTACACCTTTGCCGGCGGCAACCGATTCTACTCCGGAAACAAGTGTGAGCGTGTGTTTAACAACAAGGGAGCAAACGGGATAAAAGGCAAAAACATCTACGAATACAAATATAGTTTACTATTTGATAGAGAAGAAGTTAACCCACTTGAAGTTGCAAAACACAACGTCAAAGTAGGCATTCCTCGCATCCTCAACATGTACGAGGAATATCCGTTCTGGAATGCGCTGCTCCGGGCAGCAGGATTGGGCGTGATTCTCTCTTCCGATTCCACTTTCAGCCAGTATGAAGGAGCCTTGAATACGGTGATGAGCGACAATATCTGCTTCCCGGCTAAACTGGCTCACAGTCATCTGAAGGAACTCAACGAGAACCCGAAAGTAGACCGCATCCTCATGCCATACGTGGTTTATGAACATAATGACGACCCGAAGAATACGCTGAACAGTTTCAACTGTCCGGTCGTTTCGGGCTACAGCGATGTCATCAAGTCGGTCATCAATCTGAAGAAACCGATCGATACGCCCGTCATCAACTTTGCCCAGCCTAAGGCGCTGGAAAAGCAGATTACCGATTATCTCAAGCAACTGGGAGTAAGCAAGAAGACTGCCCGTAAAGCGCTGAGAGAAGCCCTCTATGCTCAGGCAGTATATGCAGCTGAGATTAAGAAACAAGGCTGGGAGATTCTGAAAAATGAAGAAACAGAGGCTCAGAAAACGAACGAAGACAAGATTCTGAAGCCAAACAAGGGACTTACGATTCTGCTGGCTGGCCGTCCTTATCATACTGACCCGCTGATTCAGCACAAGCTGAGCGAGATGATAGCCAATCTGGGAGTCAACGTCATCAGCGAAGACATCGCCCGGGGTAATCTCTTTGCAGATTTCAAAGACTTCAATTTGGAGAATCTGGCGGCAGAAAGAAATGAGGCAGCATTAGCCAGCCAGGACAACAACGAAGCATACAACTGTCAGCCAGAGACTTATCTCGTGAAGCAATGGGCGTATATGAACCGCATTCTGAAGGCAGCACAATGGGCAGCCGAACAGGGCGATGAGGTTCATTTCGTCCAGATGACCAGCTTCGGCTGCGGTCCTGACAGTTTTATCCAGGACGAGATTCGCGACATCATGAAGCGCCATAACAAGCCTTTCACGCTGCTGAAGATAGATGATGTGAGCAATATCGGCTCCCTGAAACTCCGTGTCCGCTCGCTCATAGAAAGCCTGAAGGGAGTAAAGGAAGTGAAGAGTGAAGAACGAAGAGTGAAAAATTCAACAGCAGAAGAAATTCAACATTCAACACTCAACATTCAACATTTACAACAGACCAAGGTATTCACCAAGCAGGATATTCATCGCAAGATTCTCGCTCCTTTCATGACCGAATACCTCACCCCTATCATTCCGCCTATCCTGAAACTGATAGGCTATGATGTTGAGGTTCTTCCGATGAGCAATGAGGTAAGCGCCGAACTCGGCTTGAAGTTTGCCAACAACGAAGTCTGCTATCCGGCAACACTCATCGTCGGCGACATCATCAATGCCTTGAAATCAGGCAGATACGACCTGAACAATACAGCAGTAGTGATGAGTCAAACGGGCGGCCAGTGTCGCGCAACCAACTACGCTGGTCTCATCAAGCGTGCGATGATTTCCAATGGATTCCAGGACATTCCGCTGCTCACGCTCGGTGTAACAGCCTCAACAGGCGAAGCATCAGGCTCAACAGACGACAAGCAAGACTACAACGAGCAGGACGGCTTCAATGTACCTTGGCTGAAATACAGTCAGATTATTGTTACCGCCATTTTCTATGGCGATGCAATCAACGAGATGTACAACGCCTGCATCGTAAGAGAGCGTAAACCGGGCATTGCCAGAGAGTTGCGCGACAAATACATGCAGCTGATAGACGGACCTATCGCCCAAAATTCAGCCAAAGAACTCATCCGACTCCTGGAACAGGCAGCCGAAGAATTCAACCAGATGACCCTCGACAGAGAACTGCCGAAGGTAGGAATCGTAGGCGAAATCTTCCTGAAGTTCAATCCTTTCGCCCACCAGTTCCTGGAGCAGAACATCATTTCGCGCGGCATTGAGGTGGTTCCGCCTCTGCTTGCCCCTTTCTTCCTGCAGGAATTTGTGAACGTGGAGATACAGAAACACATGCGGCTGAGTTGCACCAAAGTGCCCGATTTCATCATCAAGGGCGCTTATCAGGCGCTGATAGGCAGAAGATTGCGCCAGGTAAACAAGGCAGCCGGCAAGTTCCGCTACTTCCGTCCGTTCACCAATATCTATGATGATGCGAAGGACGTACAGGGACTGGTTTCGCTCGCAGCCCAGTTTGGCGAAGGCTGGCTTCTGCCTGCCGACATCGTAGGTTACATCCGTGATGGCGTGAACAACATCATCTCGCTCCAGCCTTTCGGTTGCATCGCTAACCACGTGATTTCCAAGGGCATCGAGAAACGTCTCCACGACCGGTTCCCAATGCTCAACCTCGTATCGCTCGACTTCGATTCCGGTGTTTCAGAGGTAAACGTCACCAACCGACTGCTCCTCTTTCTGGACAGTATCTCAAAATAAGACAAGCCAGACCCATGTACGGTAAAACACCGTATATGGGTCTTTCCGTCTTTCATCCCCAAAAAATCACTCTAAAAATACAAAAAACCGTAGCTATTTCTTTGTCATTCAAGAAAATAATCGTATCTTTGCACTCAAATTTTATTGAGACATTAAGAAAATGAGTAAAGATACATTAACTCATCAGCTGACAGAGACCATCGAGGAGCTTTCGAGCGCCGAATCTTTGAAGGGTCTCTTCCATCAGCATCGAGACGGGAATCCACTTCCTTCGGGCAAGGCGCTCGAAGAAATCATCAGTTTGTCCCGTTCTATCCTCTTTCCGGGATATTTCGGCAATTCTTCGGTAAATATCTCAACCATCAAATATCATATTGGAGTAAGAGTAGAGAAACTCTATGAGATGCTGTCAGAGCAGATTCTCGCCGGTCTCTGCTTCGCCAACGACTGTGAAACGGAAACCCAGGCTGAACTGCAGCACCAGCGTGCCAAGGCAGGCGTGATTGCAGCCAAGGCAATCATGGAATTCCCGAGACTGCGCAAGATTCTGGCTACTGATGTAGAGGCTGCCTACGAGGGCGACCCGGCTGCCATGAGCCACGGAGAAATCATCTCCTGCTACCCGGTCATCAAGGCGATTACCAACTACCGCATCGCTCACGTGCTGCACGAACTGGGAGTGCCGCTCATTCCGAGAATGATGACCGAACTGGCGCATTCGGAAACCGGTATTGATATCAACCCGGAGGCTACCATCGGCAAGCACTTCACCATCGACCACGGTACGGGTGTGGTGATTGGAGCTACCTGCATCATCGGCGACAATGTGAAACTCTACCAGGGTGTAACCCTCGGAGCCAAGAGTTTCCCTCTCGATAAGGACGGCAATCCTATCAAGGGAATCCCTCGCCACCCTATCCTCGAAAATGATGTCATCGTCTACGCCAATGCCACCATCCTCGGTCGCATCACCATAGGAGAAGGCTGCGTAGTGGGAGCCAACGTATGGGTTACCAAGGATATGAAACCGAAAACAAAGAAATATAAAAAAGAAAAACAAAGTTTATTAGATATAGAATTCAATAATGGAACAGGAATTTGAACTCATTGCCAAGACCTTCATGGGCCTCGAGCCTGTCTTGGCTGAAGAGCTCACCCAGTTGGGTGCCAATAATGTACAGATCGGTCGCCGCATGGTGTCTTTCACAGGCGACAAGGAAATGATGTATCGTGCTAACTTCCAGTTGCACACAGCCATCCGTATCTTAAAGCCTATCAAGCACTTCAAGGCTAGAAGCGCTGAAGAGGTGTATGATCAGATCCAGAAGATCAAGTGGGATGACATCTTAGACGTGAAGAAGACTTTCTCTGTTGACTCAGTAGTCTACTCAGAGGAGTTCCGCAACTCACGCTTCGTAACCTACAAGGTAAAGGATGCGATTGTTGACTGGTTCCGCGAGAAGCAGGGTACGCGTCCAAATATCAGCGTATCTAACCCGGATATCCGCCTCAACATCCACATTGCAGAAGACAATGCCACCTTGAGTCTCGATTCGAGTGGTGAGAGTCTGCACCGCCGTGGCTACCGCCAGGAGCAGGTAGAGGCTCCTCTGAACGAGGTTCTCGCTGCAGGTATGATTCTGATGACCGGCTGGAAGGGCGAATGCGATTTCATCGACCCGATGTGTGGTTCAGGTACCATCGCCATCGAAGCTGCCCTCATCGCCCGCAACATCTCTCCAGGTGTATTCCGCAAGGAGTTTGCCTTCGAGAAGTGGAACGATTTCGACCAGGATCTCTTCGATACGATTTATAACGACGACTCTCAGGAGCGCGAGTTCGAGCACCATATCTATGGTTACGATGTTGACATGAAGGCTGTCAATACAGCTAATCTCAACGTTCGTGCTGCCGGTCTCAGCAAGGACATCACCATCTCACAGGCTGATTTCAAGGACTTCACCCAGCCAGCCGAGAAGAGCATCATCGTGATGAACCCTCCATACGGTGAGCGCATCTCTACCCCTAACCTCCTGAACACCTACAAGATGATCGGTGAGCGTTTCAAGAAGGCTTTTGCCGGCAACGAGGCTTGGGTATTGAGCTACCGCGAGGAGTGCTTCGAGCAGATTGGTCTGAAACCATCTATCAAGATTCCTGTATTCAACGGAAGCTTGGAGTGCGAATTCCGCAAGTATGTGATGTTCGACGGCAAGATGAAGGACTTCCGTTCTGAAGGCGGTATTGTGAAGACTGAGCGCGAGAAGAGCGAGATGGCTCAGAAGCACCGTTTCAAGAAGGAGCGTGAATTCAAGAAGCGTGTAAGCGAGGAGACTGAAAACGAGGAGGACGATATCCGTTCTTTCAAGTTCCATACTCACCGTCTGGAAGACTTCGAGAAGAAGCGTGCTGAGTTCCATAAGGGCGGCCGTTCACGTATCGGTGGCGGTCGACGCAATGATGACGACGATGACAAGCGTGGAAGCCGTAGCTTCAAGGGCGACCGCAAGGGTGGCCGTGACTTCGGTGGCAAGCGCGACGGAAAGCGTTTCGAGAAAGGCGACAAGCGTGGTGGCTTCAAGGGCGACAAACGTGGTGGCCGTGATTTCGGAGGCAAGCGCGGAGGCAAGAAGAACTTCAGCGTTGACTTCGACGACGAGGATTAAAGACATATCGACCCATACGTCGTGTTTCACGACGCATGGGTGGTAAACCCGATAAAGTAAAGTAAAGAATATAATGAATCTGAAGAATTCAATTTATAAATTATCTTTTGCTGCTATGATTATGATGGCTATGAATGCAACCGACTTACAGGCTCAGGGCGTGGTTCCTGCTCAGAAAGGCGAGAAAACCTTTACATTGGAAGACCTGAACTTCGGCGGCAACAACTATCGTAACATGGTGGCTAAGAACCGCTGGTGCACCTGGTGGGGCAATGAACTCGTTCGCCAGGATGTGGATGCCTGCTATCTCGTCAACAAGACGACAGGCAAGGAGACCAAGCTCTTCGGCATCAATGACATCAACCAGTGGATTGCTCCTACCAAGGACATCAAGGTAAGAGCCCTCTACAATGCTCTCTTCCCGTTTGCAGGCAAGAGCATCGTGATGGTAAGCAACGGCAGCAAGACTTATACCGTAGACTTCAAGAAGCATAAGCTGCTGAGCGAGATGGATTTTGCTGACGGCGAGAACCTCCTGGAGGCCAACGCCCAGCAGAACGCCTTCGCCTATCTGAAGGGCAGCAACCTCTATGTGCGTATCTTCGATGTAACCAGCAACGCCCTGACAAAAGAGAAGAAATCTCACGATTTCCAGCTCTCAAAGGATGGAAGCCGCGAAATTGTTTATGGACAGAGTGTTCACCGCGATGAGTTCGGTATCAGCAAGGGAACCTTCTGGAGTCCGAACGGCGAACTGCTCGCCTTCTATCGCATGGACCAGAGTATGGTAACCGACTATCCGCAGGTCGACATCCCGGAAATCGGTTTCAATCATCCTGAGACACAGAGTTGCATTGCTACTCCTGCACCAGACAAGTATCCGATGACTGGCGAGACATCACACAAGGTAACCGTAGGCGTGTTCGACTGCATGACCGGCAAGACCGTCTATCTGAAGGCTGGCGATCCAACCGACCGCTATTTTACCAACATCGCATGGAGTCCGGACAGCAAGACCATTTATATGTTCGAACTGAACCGCGACCAGAACGATTGCCGTCTGACTGCCTACAATGCAGAAACCGGCGAGAAGACAGGCGAACTCTATCGCGAGACCGACGAGAAATATGTAGAACCATGTCATCCTATCCAGTTCCTGCCTTGGGACAGCAACAGCTTTATCATGCAGAGCCGCAAGGATGGCTACAACCACCTCTATCTCTGCACCCTGGGCAAGCACGGAAGCCGCATGGCCAGCAACACAGAATCGCTCGAAATCAAGCAGTTGACTTCCGGTAAATGGGAGGTGATGGAAGTGCTCGGCTTCAACACCAAGCGCAAGAGCATCATCATCGCATCCAACGAGAAATCGCCTATCCAGAGAAACATCTTTGCCGTAGATACAAAAACCGGCAAGCGTACGCTGGTAGATGATTGCGGCAAGGGATGGCACAGCGCCACTTTGAGCGAGAACGGCCAGTATGTCTTCGACAACTACTCTACTCCTACCGTGCCTCGCAAGATTGCCCTCGTGAATACCGAGAACGGCAAGCGCACCGCTTACTTCACAGCCGAGAACCCTTGGAAGGGCTACAATGTGCCTGAGTACAGCTGCGGTACCATCAAGGCTGCCGATGGCGAAACAGACCTTTACTGGAGAATGGTGAAACCGGTAAACTTCGATCCAAACAAGAAGTATCCTACCATTATATATGTATATGGTGGTCCTCATGCCCACAACGTAGATGCCCGCTGGAACTACTCTAGCCGTGGTTGGGAAACCTACATGGCAGAAAAGGGCTATCTGCTCTTCATCCTCGACAACCGTGGAAGCGAGAACCGTGGCAAGGCTTTCGAGCAGGCTACCTTCCGCCAGCTCGGACAGATTGAGATGCAAGACCAGATGAAGGGCGTGGAATATCTGAAGACGCTTCCTTACGTAGATGCTGACAAGATTGGCGTTCACGGCTGGAGCTTCGGCGGATTCATGACCATCTCGCTGATGACCAACCACCCTGATGTGTTCAAGGTAGGCGTAGCAGGCGGTCCGGTTATCGACTGGCACTGGTACGAGGTGATGTATGGCGAGCGCTATATGGACACCCCACAGACCAACCCAGAGGGTTACAGGAAGACCTCTCTGCTCTATCAGGCAAAGAACCTGAAGGGCAAGCTGCAGATTATCCAGGGCTTGAACGATGTGACCGTAGTGCCACAGCACTGCCTTACCTTCCTCAAGGCTTGCATCGCAGCAGGCACCCAGCCAGACTTCTTCGTCTATCCTGGCGAGCCTCACAACATGAGAGGTCATCAGAGCACTCATCTGCATGAGCGCATCAGCAATTATTTCTTCGATTATTTGAAATAACAAATTCAAGTTTCGCAAGTGGTTCAAGAACGGGCTGAAGGCCCAAAAGCTCCTAGCCCAGGGCATCGCCCTGGGTATAATGGCAATTAGTAAGGCGCCCTGTAAGGGCAAAAGCTTTATGTTTTGTCTGGAGTTTTAAAGCTTTTGCCCTTACAGGGCGACAGGTTTGCGTCCGTAATTACCCAGGGCGATGCCCTGGGAGGGCACTGAAAAAGTCCCCATTTTTAAGGACTAAAACGGAAAAAGGTTACGATTTATAACTTCTCTTTCCATAAATCGTCTTAATAAGGCTGTATTTGACAGAAAAAGAAGGATAAAACTACGATTTGTCCGTCATTAACTTTCAATCTGAAAGTGGATTTTACTTTTTCAGTGCCCTCCCTGGGCTAGGGGCTTCTGCCCTTTCAGGGCGTGTGGGGCTTACTTGCGAAAATTTAGTAACAAACAATAACTTACAGCAAATGAAAATTTTATTGTTAGGAGGCGGTGGCCGCGAGCACGCCTTAGCATGGAAAATCGCTCAGAGCGAGAAGTGTGAGAAACTCTTCATCGCTCCTGGTAATGCCGGTACACAGAATGTCGGCGAGAACGTAGATATCAAGGCAGACGACTTTGAGGCGCTCAAGAACTTCACAGTAGAAAATGGCGTTGATATGGTGGTAGTTGGTCCGGAAGACCCATTGGTAAAGGGTATTTACGATGACTTCAAGAACGATCCTCGCACCCAGAACATCCCTGTCATCGGTCCATCAAAGGCTGGCGCCGTATTGGAAGGCAGCAAGGACTTCGCCAAGAAGTTCATGAAGCGCCACAACATCCCTACTGCCCAGTATGAGACTTTCGACGGCGAGCACGTAGAGGAAGGCTTGAAGTTCCTGGAGACTCTGAAGGCTCCTTATGTATTGAAGGCTGATGGTTTGTGCGCCGGTAAGGGCGTTCTCATCCTCCCTACCCTGGAAGAGGCTAAGAAAGAGTTCAAGGAGATGCTCGGCGGTATGTTCGGCAACGCTTCTGCACGCGTAGTCATCGAGGAATTCCTCAGTGGCATTGAGTGCTCTGTATTCGTATTGACCGACGGCAAGAACTACAAGATTCTGCCTGAGGCTAAGGATTACAAGCGCATCGGCGAGCACGATACCGGTCTGAACACCGGCGGTATGGGTAGCGTTACCCCTGTACCATTCGCTACCAAGGAGTGGATGCAGAAGGTTGACGAGCGCATCATCCGTCCTACCGTAGAGGGACTTGCTGAGGAGAACATTGACTATAAGGGATTCATCTTCTTCGGTCTGATCAACGTTGAAGGCGAGCCTATGGTCATCGAGTACAACTGCCGTATGGGTGATCCTGAGACAGAGAGCGTGATGCTCCGTCTGAAGAGCGACATCGTGGATCTCTTCGAAGGTGTAGCAGCAGGCGACTTGGACAAGCGCAGCATCGAGTTTGATGAGCGTGCAGCAGTCTGCGTGATGCTTGTAAGCGGCGGTTATCCTGAGGCTTACAAGAAGGGTTATCCTATCCATGGCATCGATGACGTGGAAGGCTCTGTAGTATTCCACTCCGGTACAGCCATGAAGGATGGTCAGGTAGTAACCAACGGTGGTCGTGTCATCTGCGTAAGCAGCTACGGCAAGGACAAGGAAGAAGCCTTGAAGAAGAGCTTTGCTGAGGTACAGAAGATCCAGTTCACCGACAAGTACTTCCGTTCTGATATCGGACAGGACCTTTAG
>OJQB01000522.1_pt1 | contig 14898 bp, 13 predicted proteins | sample 1598601 | NCBI WGS metagenome assembly OJQB01 (sample SAMN03922496, study PRJEB24848) | human gut metagenome | isolation source: stool sample | host: Homo sapiens | place: Germany | collected 2011-11 | reverse complement strand
ATCCCTGCCATCAAGCATAATTTCACTTTGGTAACGTTAGGCATCATCGTCTTTTCCCTGTTGCCTGTGTTATATGAATTCGTAGGCAAGAAATTTTTAGGCAAGAAATAAGAAGGTCTTGGAATTTTGGTAACAGGCTCTCCCCAAGGAGAGCCTTTACACAGTTAAACTCCAAAGTACATATATAAATTTTAAAAATTGAGGGTGATTTAAAATGACTTATCGTTTTAACAGTGATTACACCGAAGGCTGCCATCCTGCAGTCCTTGAAAAACTCGTGCAAACCAACATGGAACAGACTGACGGCTACGGCCTTGATCCATACTGCGACGAAGCACGCAAATTGATTAGAGAAGCCTTTGATTGCCCTAACGCTGACGTGCACTTTCTCGTTGGCGGCACCCAAACCAACCTGACGGTTATCTGCGCTGCCTTGCGTCCGCATCAGGCTGTTTACGGCGCTGTTCCCAGCCATATTAATACGCATGAGGCCGGTGCTATTGAGCATGTAGGCCACCGCGTACTGCCACTTCCGAGCGAGGACGGTAAGCTCACCGCAGAGCAAATCCGCCACGAATGGAAGATGTACGATACCGATCCCAGCCGCGAGCATTGGGCTCAGCCGAAAATGGTTTATATCTCCCAACCAACAGAAATCGGCAGCATGTACAGCAAAAAAGAGCTGCAGGATTTATACCAGGCCTGCAAGGACTGCGGTCTTTACCTCTTTGTTGACGGCGCACGCTTAGGCTATGTTCTCGGCGCTCCCGACAACGATATGACTGCTGCGGATTTAGCAGCAAACTGCGACGTTTTCTATATCGGCGGCACCAAATGCGGCCTGCTCTTCGGCGAAGCAGTTGTTATTTTGAACGATGCACTTAAGCCTGACTTCCGCACTATTGCTAAGCAATGCGGTTCTATCATGGCCAAAGGACGTCTGCTCGGCGTACAGTTTGGCGCAATTATGAAAGATGACCTTTACAGCAAAATCTGCGGTAAGGGCACACTGCAGGCACTGAAAATCCGTGATGCACTGTTAGCCAAAGGCTTCAAGTTCGTTACTGAATCCCCTACCAACCAGCAATTCGTGATTATGACTCCGGCACAATTTGAAAAGCTGAGCGAGGAATTTGCTCTCAGCCATATTGCTTACCTGGAGAACGGCAATTACAGCGTGCGCATCTGCACCAGCTGGGCAACCAAGGACGAAGAGGTTGACAGACTCATTGCTATGATCAACGAGCTGTAAGCTTGACAGAAAACGTAAATTTGCTATAATAAAGACAAAGAGAGACTCTGACAGTCGCGTGTCAGCCCTCTCTGTTGATTGTTGTTATTTGACAAAAGGCTGACATTGACCTCTAATGTCGGTCTTTTGTTATATTGTAAGCAAAATTACTTACGTTTAGACATAATGGTCGCAACAAGCAAACCAAATGTTAACATTATCTGTAACGCTTCGGCTACTGTCATGCTCCCACCTCCTTACGGAGGAACCGACCTGTCAGAATCTCTAGTGTTATTATAACAGCTATCCTATTTATTGACAATATGTTCACGAAAATAAAAAGACGGTCGCTTAACCGTCTTTTTATTTTGCTCTTTTTACTTCAACTTTTCTACAACGCTCTGCAGCTTTTCCTGCCAGTCGGCGCAATAATCCGTACCGCCCTGCGCGCAGTCGCTCTTGCCGCCGCCACGGCCGCCAAAGGCTTCGTTGAGCAGCTTAATAACACTACGGCAATCGCCTGCAGTATCAGCCCCCAAAGCAACTGCGTAGCTGATGCGCTCAGGCTGCACTGCTACCAAAAGGCTCAGCGTGTTTTTCAAGGCAGTAACCTTCGGCAGAAAGGCTTTGATATCCTTGGCATCGTGACCTTCCATAGGCAAAGCCAAAACCTTGACACCCTCATCATTCACCGGTGCAGCAGCATACGTTTCCTGCAGCTTTTCTTCTTCAATCTTCAGCAGCTTGCTCTTGGCAATGTCAAGCTGTGCCAGCAAATCAGCTTTCTGCTTATTTACGGCAGCAGGCACCTGCTCAGGCTTTACGGAAAGACTTGCAGCGACGCTAAGTAATGTGCTGTTCTTGGCGTCCGCATCAAGCAGTGCTCTGCGGCCGCAGACAAACTCTACGCGGCAACCACCCTTATGCTTTTCATGACGGATGACCTTAACACTGCCCAGCATCCCTGTAAATGGTGGATGCGTACCGCAGCAGGTACAGATATCGGCATCCTCAACGGAAACGATACGCAGCGTGCCTGTCAGCTTGCTGTTGAACTTACGCATTTTATCCTTCAGCTTGACAGCCTCTGTGCTGTCCATATAGCTGATATGTACCGGGCGATTCTCCCAGATGATTTCATTCGTATATAATTCTGCCTGCAGCAGCTCCTCGTCCGTCAGCTCCTTATCAAGGTCAATGAAAACATCATCCTCATTCATATGAAAGCCGATGTTGTTAGCCTTAAACAGCTTCCAGCAGGCGTAGGACAAAAGATGCTCGCCCAAATGCTGCTGCATTCTGTCCAGACGCACAGGCCAGTCCAGCACAGCCTCTGTCTCGGCGCCAACCTCCAACGGTTTGTCGCACTCATGGTAAATGTGACCATCCTTTTCGCTTACGTGGCTTACAACCGCATCAGCCAGCTTACCTCTGTCACTCAGCTGACCGCCGCCTTCCGGAAAGAAAACCGTCTGGTCAAGCTCAACCAGATATTTGCCATCCTTAGGCGTGCAGGCCGTAACCTTCGCCACGCACTGTTTGAGCAAAGAATTATTTTCAAAAAGCTTAATTGTCATTTTTTATTCCCCCTCATGAAATCTATCTGTCTCTAATAACCATTATTGTATCACTAATTTGCTAAAGTGTGTTATAATCAGTTATACAAGTCCAAAAAAATTCTATTGAAGCGAATAAGGAGCAATAAATGTTTCAAAATTTACTCTTTGATTTAGACGGTACCCTGACAAATTCCGCCGAGGGTATCACCAAATGCGTACAATACGCCCTGCGCGCTCAAAATATTGAGGAGCCTGATTTAAAAAAGCTGGAGGTTTTCATCGGTCCGCCTCTGCGCGACAGCTTTATCAAATACTACGGCATGACCAGAGAAGAGGCTGAGGCCGGTGTAGAAAAATATCGTGAACGCTACACTGATATAGGCATCTGGGAAAACAAAGTTTATCCCGGTATCATGGAATTATTGGCTGACCTGCAGCAGGATGGCCGCCGCCTCGGCATGGCTACCGCCAAGCCGGAGGTTTTTGCACTGAGAATTGCCGAACGCTTTGGCTTCAACCCCTATCTGGAAGATATTACCGGCTGCAGCCTGGACGGCAAAACCGATAAGAAAGCTTTAGTAGTTGCCGCCGCTCTGGAAAAATGGCAGCTCACTACACCAGAAGCTAAAAAGACTGTAGCACTTATCGGTGACCGCCGTGAAGATGTTCTTGCAGCTCACGCCAACGGTATCGCCTGCATCGGCGCAGGCTTCGGCTTCGGCAGCTACGAGGAACTGTCGGAAGCAGGTGCCGATTACTATGTTTCTGATGTCCCGGCCTTAGCACGCTTTCTGCTGAGCAAAGCGTAAGAACGAATTTAACACGCAAAGGTGATAATATTATGCATATTTACGCAATCGGTGACCTGCATTTATCAGGCGAACCGGCGAGCAAACCCATGGAGGTTTTCGGCGAGCATTGGCGCAACCATAAAGAAAAGGTTGCCGCTAATTGGCAAAACACCGTAACCGCACAGGACACCGTTATTGTCTGCGGTGATATTTCCTGGGCCATGACTTTGGAAGAAGCAGCACAGGATTTAGACTGGTTGGCGCAGCTTCCCGGACGCAAGCTGCTGCTGCGCGGCAACCACGATTACTGGTGGAGCAGCCTGAGCAAAATGCAGCAGCGTTACGGCGCTCATTTTGAATTTCTGCAGAATGACTGCATTATGGTTGAGGATATCGCTGTCTGCGGCACCCGCGGTTGGCTGCTGCCCTCAGCCGAAAGCTTCAGTGACGCCGACAGAAAAATTTACAATCGCGAAGGTATACGCCTGGAGCTTTCCCTGCAGCAGGCACATAAAATACAGGCGCAGCAGATAATTACGGCCTTTCACTATCCGCCGCTTTTTGCACGCACGGAGCATACCTGCTTTACTAATCTGATGCTGCGGTACGGTGTGCAGCACTGTGTCTACGGCCACATTCACGGTGAAAACCACATTCCTGTTTTTGAAGGATTGCGCGAAGGAATCAACTACAAGCTGGTTTCCTGCGATACGCAAGGTTTCCGGCTTTACAAGGTAATATAACAGCGAAACTTCGCTTAGAAACAGACAGGCTCCCCTGAACGAATCGTTCAGGGGAGCTTTTTGTATACAAAAACAAGCCCTCGAATTTCTTCGAGAGCTTGCCATTTACGTTCATTTAATTATTTAGGATAGTTGCTGTTGGAGTTTTCTTTCAGCATAACGTCATGTGCGCCGCCTTCAACCAAGCTGGTTGCGGAAACCAGAGTCAGCTTAGCCTTCTCCTGCAGCTCGCGGATGTTCAGAGCACCACAGTTGCACATGGTGGAACGAACCTTTGCCAAAGTCAGGTTTACGTTATCCTTCAGGCTGCCTGCGTACGGAACGTAGGAGTCAACGCCTTCTTCAAAGGACAGCTTAGCTGCGCCGCCCATGTCATAACGCTGCCAGTTACGTGCACGGCTGGAGCCTTCACCCCAGTATTCCTTCATGTAGGTGCCGTTAATGTTAACCTTGTTGGTCGGGCTTTCGTCGAAACGAGCAAAGTAACGGCCCAGCATCATGAAGTCAGCGCCCATAGCCAAAGCCAGAGTCATGTGGTAATCATAAACGATACCACCGTCGGAGCATACAGGAATGTATACGCCGGTTTCTTCGAAGTATTCGTCACGAGCCTTGCAAACATCAATCAAAGCAGTTGCCTGGCCACGGCCGATACCTTTTTGTTCACGGGTAATGCAGATAGAACCGCCGCCGATACCAACTTTAATGAAGTCAGCGCCAGCCTCAGCCAGGAAGCGAAAGCCTTCAGCATCTACTACGTTGCCTGCACCAACCTTAACGCTGTCACCGTAGTGCTCACGGATCCAGTCCAGGGTGATTTTCTGCCATGCGCTGTAGCCTTCGGAGGAATCAATGCAGAGTACGTCTACGCCTGCATCAATCAATGCGGGAACACGCTCAGCATAGTCGCGGGTGTTGATACCTGCGCCAACGATGTGGCGTTTTTTGCTGTCCAGCAGCTCTAACGGATATTCCTTATGAGTTGCATAGTCTTTACGGAAGACCATGTACAGCATACGGCCGTCATCATCAACGATAGGCAGAGTGTTGAGTTTTTTCTCCCAGATGATATCGTTAGCCTGTTGCAGAGTGGTATCCTTCGGAGCATAAACCATTTTATCAATCGGAGTCATGAAGTCACGAACCTTAGTATCCATAGACATACGGCTCGGGCGATAGTCACGGCTGGTAACAATGCCTTCCAGCTTGCCGTTAGCGGTACCATCGCTGGTAACAGCAACAGTGGAGTGACCGGTGCGTTCCTTCAGTGCCAAGATGTCAGCCAGAGTGCTGTCCGGACGGATATTGGAATCGCTGCTTACAAAGCCTGCGCGATAGCCTTTAACACGAGCAACCATAGCAGCTTCGTCCTCTACGGATTGAGAACCATAGATGAAAGAAACGCCGCCCTCTTTGGAAAGAGCTACAGCCAGCTTTTCTCCGGAAACAGCCTGCATGATAGCAGAAACCATCGGGATGTTCATAGTAATTGCCGGCTCCTCGCCTTTTTTGAATTTAACCAGCGGCGTACGCAGGTCTACATTGGCGGGGATACATTTTTCGGAGGAATAACCGGGAACTAACAGGTACTCACTAAATGTGTGAGCAGGTTCATCATAATAAAAAGCCATTCTTTCATCATCCTTTTCTTAATAATTTTTTTGTTTACCACAGCCAAAGCAATTGTTAATCATGTAACATAATTACTTGAAAAAATTGCTTTTCTGAGGTCCGAGTAGGTATTTTATCTATTTTACCTCTTTAAGGCTCTCCATGCAATATCTTTTCTGCAAAAAGCACCATTAAAATTAATTTTTTCTACAGCAGTATATGCGCGGTCACGTGCAGCCTTGATATTTGCGTCTACGGCAGTTACACCAAGTACACGTCCGCCGTTGGTAAGAACCTTAGCACCGTCAGCCTTTGTACCTGCGTGGAATACAACAACGTCTTTATCTGCAGCAGCGTCAGCCAGACCGGTAATTTCCATGCCCTTAGCATAGCTTTCAGGATAACCGCCGGAAGCCATTACTACGCATACAGCAGCCTTGTCGTACCAGCCGAAATCTACCTGATCCAGAGTACCTGTAGCGCAGGCCAACATAATTTCAGCCAGGTCGCCGTCAAGCAGAGGCAACACTACCTGAGTTTCGGGGTCACCGAAGCGGCAGTTGAATTCTACAACCTTCACGCTGTCGCCCTTAATCATCAGACCAGCATAGAGGCAGCCCTGATAAGGCATGCCTTCCGCTGCCATGGCAGCGATAACGGGCTTCAGAATCAGCTCGGTTGCTTTTAAGCGCAGCACGTCGGTCATAACCGGAGCGGGAGCATAGGTGCCCATACCGCCGGTATTAGGACCTTCGTCACCGTCAAATACGCGCTTGTGGTCCTGAGAAGCAATCATCGGCACAATAGTTTTGCCGTCGGTAAATGCCAGGAGAGAAGCCTCCTCGCCTTCCATGTATTCTTCCAGAACGAGGCGTGCGCCTGCGTTACCGAATTTATGGTCAGCCATCATTTCGTCGATAGCGTCAAGTGCTTCCTGCTTAGTCATAGCAACAACAACGCCCTTGCCAGCTGCAAGACCGTCAGCCTTAACTACGATAGGTGCGCCCTTTTCTTCAACGTAAGCCTTAGCGGTTTCAATATCCTCGCAAATTTTGAAGAATGCGGTAGGAATATTGTATTTTGCCATCAGCTCTTTGGAAAATGCCTTGGAGCCTTCCAACTGTGCTGCAGCCTTAGAAGGACCGAACACCGGCAGACCGCGGCGCTTGCAAACGTCTGCAAGACCTGCAACAAGCGGTGCCTCAGGACCTACAACGGTCAGGTCAATGCTCTTTTCCTCAGCGTAATCTGCTACACCCTCCAGATTTTCAACATCCAGGGCAATGCATTCGCATTTAGGCAGCAGTGCCATGCCCGGATTGCCGGGAGCAGCATAAATTTTTTCAACCTTAGGGCTTTGCGCCAGCTTCCAAGCTAAAGCGTGTTCGCGGCCGCCGCCACCGATTAATAAAATATTCATGGTTATTTCTCCAGTTGCTTCTTCAGATATTCGCTGATCATTGCATCGTATTCAGCAGTATGAGTGAAGGCTTCCAGTGCCAGCTCCTTACGGGTGCGTGCATCAACGTCGCCTTCTTTAGCGAGCATTTCCATTAAGCCGGCATAACGGCTCGGATAGGTTACGATAACAACGTCCTTGAAGTTTTTAGCGCTGGCACGTACCATTGCCGGACCGCCGATATCAATGTTTTCAATTGCCTCAGCCTCGGTTACACCGGGTTTGGCAACAGTTTCGCGGAAGGGATAGAGGTTAACTACAACCAGGTCAATCGGGGTGATGTCATGCTCAGCCAAAGCCTTCATATGCTCCGGATTGCTGCGTACAGCCAGGATTGCGCCATGAATTTTCGGATTCAGAGTTTTTACACGGCCATCCATGATTTCCGGGAAGCCGGTTACATCACTTACATAGGTTACAGGAATGCCTGCTTCCTTAATAGCCTTCATGGTGCCACCGGTAGAAATAATTTCTACGCCGTTGTCACTAAGGAATTTTGCCAGCTCTACAATGCCAGTTTTATCACTAACGCTTAATAATGCTCTTTTAATTTTCATGCTTTAACCTTTACCTTTCTGCCTTCGATTGTCAGCTTTCCTTCTGCCCAAAGCTTTAAAGCCTCCGGCATTGCGATATGCTCCTGTACCAGAATACGGTCAGCCAGAGTATCCTCGGTGTCGTCATCCATAACAGGAACAACCTTCTGCAGGATAATCGGGCCGCTGTCAGTGCCTGCATCGACAAAATGAACGGTGCAGCCGCTGAATTTTACACCGTAGTCCACAGCCTGCTTCTGGCCGTGCAGACCGGGGAAGCTCGGGAGCAGCGCCGGATGAATGTTAATAATCTTATGCTGCCATTTATTTACGAAATCAGCGCTCAGAATACGCATGAAGCCTGCGAGAACTACCAGCTCACAGCCCTCTGCCTCCAGAGCAGCGTTGATTTTTGCTTCAAATTCTTCTTTGGAAGCGCAAGCCTTACGCTCTACGGCAACGGTTTTGATATCGGCCTTTTGCGCACGCTCCAAAGCAAAAGCATCAGGCTTATCGCTGATTACAACCGCGATTTCCAGCGGCAGATAGCCATCAGCGATACGGTCCATAATTGCCTGCAGGTTGCTGCCGCGACCGCTTACAAGTACGCCGATTTTATGCACCGAAAACGCCGCCTTTCATAATCGTTTCTTTGTGGCCGGGAACAACCTTACCCAGCTCATAGAAGGTTTCGCCCTCAGCCTTCAGGTGAGCGCGTACAGCGTCAGCCTCAGACGGGTCAACAACCAATACCATGCCTACGCCCATGTTGAAGGTGCGGTACATTTCAGCCCAAGGCACATTGCCCCATTCCTGCAGTTTTTTGAATACAACAGGAATTTCCCAAGCTTCGGCATTTACCTCAGCATCGCAGTCTTCGGGCAGAATGCGGGGAATATTATCATAGAAGCCGCCGCCGGTGATGTGCACCATGCCGTGCAGGTCGAATTTTTCAATCAGCGGCAGGCAGGTTTTCGGATACAGACGAGTCGGAGTCAGCAGATTTTCGCCCAAGGTGCAGCCAAATTCCGGTACTTCGGTATCCATAGTATAACCCATAGCCTCAAAGCAGATTTTACGTACGAGAGAGAAGCCGTTGGAATGCACACCGCTGGAGGGCAGGCCCAAAAGCACGTCGCCGGCCTTAACCTTATCGCCGGTAATCATTTTGCTCTTCTCAACTACGCCAACACAGAAGCCTGCAATATCGTATTCGCCTTTGGAGTAGAAGCCGGCCATTTCGGCAGTTTCGCCGCCGATAAGAGCACAGCCGCTTTCCTTGCAGGCATTGGCAACACCCTTAACGATGTTGGCAACCTTTTGGGAATCAACCTTATCTACTGCAATGTAATCCAGAAAGAACAAGGGCTCTGCGCCTTGTACCAGAATATCGTTGACGCACATTGCCACAGCATCCTGACCGATAGTATCATGCTTATCAGCCATGAAAGCCAGCTTCAGTTTAGTGCCTACGCCGTCAGTACCGCTGACGAGCACAGGCTCCTTGTATTTGCCGCTGTTTAAAGCAAACAGGCCGCCAAAACCGCCCAGATCACCGATAACCTCAGGTCTGTAGGTAGCACGTACGCTGTCCTTCATTAATTCTACTGCTTTATTACCAGCATCAATATCTACACCGGCATCAGCATAAGTAAGTTGTTTCTTTTCCTCGCTCATGAGCCTTCCTCCTGTTATTCAATAATGCTTTCAGGTTCTGCTTTGATTACACTATCTGCGTTATCGGGATATTTAGCGCTGAAGCAAGCACAGCACAAACCTTCGGGGTCAATTTTATCAATAGCACCTTTCATGCCATCCAGAGAGATATAATGCAGGCTGTCTGCCCCAATATAACGGCAGATTTCATTTTCCGTGCAACGTGCCGCAATCAGCTCCTTGCGCTCGGAGGTATCAATACCGTAGTAGCAGCTGTCAGTTACCGGGGGAGAAGAAATGCATACATGCACCTCACGTGCGCCTGCTTCCTTCAGCAGTTTAACGATCTTGCCGCTGGTGGTACCGCGAACGATGGAGTCATCGACCATAACAACAGATTTGCCTTCTACAACGCTGCGTACCGGATTCAGCTTCAGACGTACGGCATTAGCACGTTGCTTTTGCGTCGGCTGAATAAAAGTACGGCCTACATAACGGTTTTTGGTAAGACCTTCCAGGAAGGGAACACCGGCCTCCATAGCATAGCCGATTGCCGCCGGAGTACCGCTGTCAGGAACGGAAATAACGATATCCGGATGAATATCAGGAGTTTCCCTAGCCAGCTCGCGGCCCATCTGGATACGTGCATCATATACAGACTGGTTGTCGATGATACTGTCATTACGAGCAAAGTAAACATATTCAAAAATGCAGTGCGCAGGCTTTGCCGGTTTGTTTTCAGCCCACATCATGCTGCGCGGTTCGGAGTTATCGCTGTCGATAATAATCATTTCGCCGGGCTTAACATCGCGTACCAGCTCTGCACCAACCAAGTCAAAGGCACAGGATTCGGAAGCAACGCACCAGCCGTTTTCCATCTTGCCGAGTACCAGCGGACGGAAGCCGTAGGGATCGCGTACTGCGATAATTTTGTTATCAGTCATCAGCAGAATAGCAAAAGCGCCCTTAATCTGGTTAACAGCCTCTGCTACACGCTCTTCAATAGTCGGACGTGCACTGTAGGCAATCAAGTTCAATACAACCTCACTGTCAACAGTAGTATTAAATACTGCGCCTTCCTTAGCCAGGTTAGCACGCAGCTGACCGGCATTAGTCAGGTTACCGTTATGGCTCAGAGCCAGGTTACCGCCGTCAAAATAAACCTTCAGCGGCTGAATGTTATACGGCATGCTGGCACCGGTGGTGGAATAACGTACGTGGCCGATTGCCGCATAGCCCTGCAAATCAGCAACGCCGTCCTTGAAAACATCGGCAACGAGGCCCATGCCCTTTTTAATTTTCATACGCTCGCCGTCAGTAACAACAATACCGGTACTTTCCTGGCCACGATGCTGCAGCGCATACAGTCCCCAATAGGTGTTGAGTGCTACATCCTCATTATGGCTGAAGATACCAAAGACACCGCACTCCTCATGCAGCTTGTCTTCGCTAAAATTTTGCTCCTCGAAAATCTGCTCCACAATTTTTCTCCTTAATTTTAGTTTTTAGTTATCAATTGTCAGTTATTAGTGGTTAGTTATAAGTTATAAGTGATCAGTAATCAGTAATCAGTAATTAGTTATTAATGTTTAGCAGTCAGTTTCTATTCACTATCCACTACTCACTATTCACTATTACAGGTGTAAGTCCTTGAACTCCTGCGCAGGAACGCCACGCATGGAAGCCAGTTTTTCACCCTTAGCTCTTACTTCTTCACGCATTGTTGCACGATGCTCTGCCAGCTTTTCTACCAGCTCCGGATATTTTACGGAAAGAATCTGAATTGCGAACAATGCAGCATTCTTAGAACCATTGATGGCCATCGTTGCAACAGGTACACCGGAAGGCATCTGTACAAAGCTCAGCAGTGCATCCATACCGGCCAACGGTGTTGCATTAATAGGAATACCGATGACAGGAACGGTAGTAAAGGCAGCGATGAAACCACCAAGATGAGCAGCTGCGCCGGCTGCGGCAATAATTACCTCTACGCCACGGTCACGGGCACCCTTAGCAAAGTTCTGTACTACGTCCGGAGTACGGTGAGCGGAAGCAACTACTACTTCAGTTTCAACGCCAAACTCCTTCAGAGTTTTTTCTGCAGCCTCAAGTACAGGCCAATCAGAATTACTACCCATGATAATTGCAACTTTCATTGAAATCTACCTCCCAAAAATTACTTGTAGAAACAATAAAACCCAAGCAGAAAGCTGTTCAGTTTCGAAATCCTGTGCAAAATCTAACCCGGGTTCTCAATCACTTAAATAATTCACTTTAATTATACCAATCCAACGCGTAAACGTCAAATAAACTGTGAACTTTTTAACAGTTTTTTAGAAAATCGTTCGGGAAACTTCGGGGGTAAAGAAAAAAGCACCCGCCGCCGCCGAAAATTCGGCAGCAGCGGGTGCATAAAGCCAAAGCTGTTTTATTTTACGACAACGTCAATTACATCGTTTACCAATACAACCTCAACCTTATCGCCATTTTTAATTTCGCCTGCAACAATCTTCTTGCCCAGGATGTTTTCAACAGTGTGGACAATCAGACGTTTCAACGGACGAGCACCGAAGGCAGGATCAAAGCCGGCCTTTGCCAGGAAAGCAACAGCCTCGTCAGTATAAGTAAGCGTCAGCTCAAGCTGCTTGTTCAGGCGGTCACCCAGCTCATGCAGTACCAGTTTAACGATTTCCTTAATCTGTTCTGCCTGCAGCGGTTTAAATACAACGATGTCATCAACACGGTTCAGGAATTCCGGACGGAAGAAGTTCATCAGCATCTGCTGAATCTTTTCTCTGTCCATAGAGCCCTGTGCTTTCATAATCTCGTTGCTGCCAAGGTTACTGGTCATGATAATCAAAGTATTCTTGAAGTCAACGATACGGCCTTTACCATCAGTCAGACGGCCATCATCCAGAACCTGCAGCAATACGTTAAAGACATCTGCATGTGCCTTTTCGATTTCGTCCAACAGGATTACGCTGTACGGATGACGGCGTACAGCCTCAGTCAGCTGACCGCCTTCATCATAGCCGACGTATCCCGGAGGCGCACCGATCAGACGAGATACGGTATGCTTCTCCATGTATTCGCTCATATCGATACGAACCATGTTGCGTTCATCATCAAAGAGCACCTCGGCCAAGGTCTTAGCCAGCTCGGTCTTGCCGACACCGGTAGGACCAAGGAAGATAAAGGAACCAATCGGACGGTTAGGATCCTTGATACCGGCACGTGCACGGATAACAGCCTCGCTGACAGCCTTGACTGCTTCATCCTGACCGATAACATGCTCGTGCAAGATTTCCTCCAGATGAACCAGTTTAGCACGTTCACCGGTGCCTAAGCGGGCAACAGGAATACCGGTCCAGGTGCTGACAACCTTAGCGATGTCCTCTTCGTCAACCTCTTCCTTGAGCATAACATTATCATTGCCGTTTTCATCCTTCTTGGACAAAGCAGCCAATTCCTTCTGCAGCTCAGGCAGACGGCCGTATTTCAATTCAGCCATCTTGTTCAGGTCGTAGTCGCGCTCAGCCTGCTCCATCTGGTTTTTCACAGCATCAATTTCCTTCTTTACCTCACGTACGCGGGCAATAGAAGCCTTTTCTGCATCCCAACGTTTAACAAGCTCGTCATTTTCCTTACGCAGCTTTGCCAGCTCCTCATTCAGCTTAGCCAAACGATCCTTGGACTGAGCATCCTCCTCTTTGCCCAAAGCCTGAGCTTCAATTTCCAGCTGCAGAATACGACGTTTGCTTTCATCCAGCTCGGTCGGCAGCGAATCAATTTCGGTACGCAGACGGGCAGCAGCCTCATCTACCAGGTCAATAGCCTTATCAGGTAAGAAACGGTCATTGATATAACGGTTAGAAAGCACAGTAGCAGCAACCAGGGCAGCGTCTTTAATGCGAACGCCATGATGTACCTCATAGCGCTCACGCAGGCCACGCAGGATGGAAATTGTATCTTCAACGCTTGGCTCCTTAACCATTACCGGCTGGAAACGACGCTCCAGCGCACTGTCCTTTTCAATATACTTACGGTATTCGTTCAGCGTAGTTGCACCGATACAGCGCAGCTCGCCGCGTGCCAGCATCGGTTTCAGGATGTTGCCTGCATCCATAGCGCCTTCGGCAGCACCGGCACCGACAACGGTATGCAGCTCATCAATAAACATAATAATCTGACCGGCGCTTTCGCTGACAGCCTTCAATACTTTTTTCAGACGCTCTTCGAATTCACCACGGTATTTGGCACCGGCAACCAAAGCCGCCAGGTCCAGAGCATACAGGGTTTTATTCTTCAGGCTTTCCGGTACATCGCCGGCAATAATACGTCTTGCCAGACCTTCAACGATGGCAGTTTTACCAACGCCTGGTTCACCGATAAGCACCGGGTTATTTTTCTTACGACGCGAAAGGATTTCAATCGTACGACGGATTTCCTCATCACGGCCGATTACGGGGTCCAACTTGCCTTCTTTAGCTTTTACTGTCAGATCCTGGCCGTATTTTTCCAGCGTCTTTTTAGTTTCATCATTCGCTTCGCTATTTTGATACTGCATAAATGCCGCCTCAACTTTTTTCTTATCTATACCATATTTACGGAAGAGCGATACAACATCGCTGTCACCGTCACTGGCCATAGCTGCAACCAGCTGGCCGATGCCGATTTCTTCCTTACTTTGTCCCAGAATAGCCATTACTCTGGCAAAGCCGGTACCCATCATCAGCTGACGGTCCTGACCTTTTACTCCGGGGATTTTTTTTACTAAAGCCTTAGCATCCTTGCTGAAAGCATTTTCATCAATGTGCAGGCTCTGCAGCAAATATTTAAAGAAGCCGTCGCTGCCGCACAATGCTGCCAGAACATGTGCCGTTGTCAGCTCCTGGTGATAGTTCATAACTGCCTGCTGCTGAGCAGCCTCCAATATAGCCTTTACCTCTTCACTGTAGCGTTCATTCATCACGCTGCACCTCCTTCTATCAGGTTCAATAGCGGTCAATAACCGAATGGAGTTGACTCTTTTCCATTTCCGGACCACTATTCACTTTCTAATTGCTATTATATCAGTAAAAGTCAAAAAGTCAAATAGTTTTCTGTGTTAATTCAGTGAAAAATCACCGTCATTTTGTTGACATATTGTTATGTTTGTGGCAATATTAATAACATGTCGTTCTGTCGGCCAAGTACTCTTTACCCCAAAGACCATCGGCTAACCCCGGCCGTTTTGACCTTTATGCGTACTTCCACCAACAGGTCTATAATTATATTATTTGTCATGTTTTTATGAGGAGGAACCAAAATGT
>OJQB01000510.1_pt1 | contig 15020 bp, 9 predicted proteins | sample 1598601 | NCBI WGS metagenome assembly OJQB01 (sample SAMN03922496, study PRJEB24848) | human gut metagenome | isolation source: stool sample | host: Homo sapiens | place: Germany | collected 2011-11 | reverse complement strand
CTAGATCGCTCGTCGGCAGCGTCAGATGTGTATAAGAGACAGGATTGGGAGATATACAGGGCCTGAGCGGCGGCGGTGATGTTGCCGGCCTCGGCCACCTCCTTGAATACACGATAAAGCTCCAATTTCACAGACATGATGCAGGACCTCATAAATAGGGATAATATATATCACTGGTGCAATATGCTGTCATTATAGCAGATTTTTACGGGATTGCAAGGGAATTTATAGCGCCCTGTCTCTTGAAACACCGGGGAGAATGTGCTACAATGCCATATAGCATATGGAAAAGGATGACTTCTATGGATAAGCGCACCACAGATATCGTCTGCTACTGCACATGGGTCGGTCTGCTCGTCGCCGTACTGGCGGGGAACCGGGAGGCCAGCCGCTTCCACCTGAACCAGTCGCTGGTGCTGGGTATTTTCGGCCTGCTGGGGGTCATCCCCTGCGTGGGCTGGGTGTGGGCCGTCTTTGTGGCGGTGTGGTGGTGCATGGGCCTTACCGGGGCCATCTGGGGCGTGGAGCGGCCGGTGCCGGTGCTGGGTGGCATCCGTATCCTGCTTTGACGCATCGTTGTATGGAGCGTGCTGCGGCACGATTTTCATAGTGGACCAATGTTCAACAATTAGGAGGAAAAAACCATGTCTTTTATGATCGAAACGTCTGCCCGTCACATTCACCTGACCCAGGAGACGCTGGAGAAGCTGTTCGGCGAGGGCTATGAGCTCACCGTCCGCAAGCCCCTGTCCTATCCCGGCCAGTTCGCCAGCAACGAGCGTCTGACTGTGGTGGGCCCCAAGAAGGAGATGGCCAACGTGTCCATCCTGGGTCCCGTGCGTAAGATGGATCAGATCGAGCTGTCCGCCACCGATGCCCGCACGCTGGGCATCGATGCCCCCGTCCGTGAGAGCGGCGACGTGAAGGGTTCCGGCGCATGTAAGCTGGTAGGTCCCAAGGGCGAGGTGGAGCTGACCGAGGGCGTCATTATCGCTAAGCGTCACCTGCACATCACCGAGGCCGACGCCGCCGAGATGGGCGTGAAGAACGGCGAGATCATCAAGGTGGCCTGCGGCGGCGAGGGCCGTAAGCTGATTTTTGACGATGTGGTGGTTCGTGTCAACAAGGACGCTGTCACCACCATGCACATCGACACCGACGAGTCTCAGGCTGCCGGCAACCCCAAGGTCGGCGAGATCGTGCGGTAAGCAAGCACAAAAAAGGACACGACAGGCTGTGCCTGCCGTGTCCTTTTTTACTTCTTGGGGATGCCCCATTACAAAGACGCCACGATGGCCTCCAGCTTTTCGGTGAAGTCCCGGTTCAGCCGCAGCAGCAGAGCCTGCTCCTCCGGCGTCCAGCTGGCGTAAATACGGTCCTCCAGACGGATCAGGCGGCACACGGTTCTATCGGCCAGACGATGCCCCTGTGCCGTCAGGGAGACACAGGTGTGCCGTCCACTGCCGGGGGACAGGGTCAGTATGCCCTCCCGCTCCAGCTTCTTCAAAGCGGAATTGACGGTGGAGCGGCCCATACCCGTGGCCTCCCGCAAGGCGGACTGAAGATAGCCGGGCGCATTGACGGCCAGCGTGTACAGGATGCGGAACTCGCTGTCCGACAGTCCCATTTTCAGCGCCGCTGCATGATACAGACTGCTGATACGGCCGTCGATCTGGTTGAACTCCTGAATGGTGGTCACATCCTCGCCCCCTTACGCATAGCCGTACTTTTTCCGCTTGCCCACGAGGCACGCCGCTGACAGGAGCAGCGCCAGTGTCTCGGCGGCCACCACGGCGGCCCATACACCGTCGATATCCCATAGCACGGGCAGCACGGTGACGGCGGCTACCTGAAACACCAGCGTCCGGGCAAAGGAGATCAGGGCGGAGATGAAGCCGTCATTGAGGGCGGTAAAAAAGGAGGAGGCATAGATGTTGTACCCTACCATCAGGAAGGACAGGGAGTAGATGGAGAAGGCCCGGATGGTCACCGGCAGCAGGGCCGGCTCCTTGGACACAAAGATCAGGGACAGGGGCCGGGCCAGCAGCAGGGCAGCTGCCGTCAGTACCACGCTCATGACGGTAATGATGCACAGGCTCTTCCGCAGCAGCCCCCGCAGCTCCGCCCGGTTCCCGGCGCCGTAGTGATAGCCCACGATGGGGGCGCTGCCCATGGAATAGCCCAGAAAGATGGCGATGAAGATGAAGTTGACGTACATGATGACACCGTACACCGCCACGCCGCCGGAGCCCATGAGCCGCATCAGCTGCCAGTTGTAGAGCATATTCACCACCGACATGGAGATGTTGGTCATGAACTCCGAGGAGCCGTTGGCGCAGGCCTTCAGCAGTGCCCGCCCATGGAAGGCGGTGCGGCCCAGCCGCAGCTTGCTGCTGTTGGGCCGGAGGAAGTACACCAGCGGGATGGCGCCGCCTACGAACTGGCTGAGAATGGTGGCCAGAGCGGCGCCCTCGACACCCCATTGCAGCACCGCCACGAACAGAGCGTCCAGCACGATGTTGGTGACGCCGGCGGCAATGGTGACGTACAGGCCCAGCTGAGGCCGTTCCGCCGTCACCAGAAAGCTCTGGAAGGTGTTTTGCAGCATATAGGGGATCAGGCCCAGCAGGACGATACGTCCGTAGCTGACGCACACCGGCAGCATGGTCTCGTCGGCGCCCAGCAGCCGGGACACAGGCGTGAGAAAGGCAATGCCGCCGATGGTGAACACGGCACCCAGCCCAATCAGCGCATAGATCAGCAGGGAGAAGATCTCGTTGGCACGCTTTTCGTTGTCGGCTCCCAGGGTGTACGCCACCAGCGCACTGCCACCGGTACCCAGCATGAAGCCCACGGCACCCAACACCATGAGAAACGGCATAATGAGGTTCACGGCAGCAAAGGCATCGGAGCCCACAAAGTTGGACACGAAAACACCGTCCACCACGCAGTAGATGGAGGTACACACCATCATGATGACAGACGGCAGAGTGAAGCGCAGCAGTTTTCGATAGGTGAAGTGCTCGGATAGTTGAATACGCATGAAAAGAAAGTCCTCCGCAATAATGTCCGAAACCGGACAAACATATTTTAGTACGATTTCGTACATGAGTCAAGAAAATCTTTCGACGGCCCTCCGCATTTTCCTTGCATTTCCACATGGGATAGGATATAATATTTCCCGATAGATACGGACAGAGGCAATGCGCTGCAAAGGCCCGTGGGGTCAGGCGCAAAGCTGAACAAGAGAACGGGGACGAGCCCCACGTTGACCAACACCGTGTGCATCGAGGTGTCTATCCCGCCGACGAAAGTCAGCCATTGGAAGCGTGCTTCTGAGAAGGCAGGGGAGATCGCCGCTTGAGATGCGAGCCGGGAGACCTACTGTTGCCGTTAGAATGATCCCAGGAATGGTTATGGTGTTATTCTGCCACGCAGGATGACCCCATATTTTTTTGCGCCTGCTCCCGTACACTGCGGGAGCGGCGGCACGGAGAATGAGGAGTATATGAAGAAGATTCGACCCTATCTATGGCGGGGCGGAGCGCTGGTGCTGGCGGCGGCCTTGGTGGTGCTGCTGGTGCTGTCCGGGATGGGCCTTTCCACGCAGGAGCCGGAGCCGCTGCCCCAGCCCCCGGCCCAGACTATCCGCACCGAGGGACAGGGAGGCGCCTCCCAGCAGGAGAAGCCCGACGCCCCGGAGCAGCCGGAGGACCCGGAGGACGAGGACACGCCGGAAGAGCCGGAGACTCCGGAGCAGCCGGACGAGGAGCCGCCTCAGGAGGAACCCGATGCCCCGGAGCAGCCGGAGAATCCCACAGACGATCCGGAGCAGACGGAGCAGCCCGGCGATAATCCGCAGCCCGGCGATAATCCCGGCAAGGGCGATAACGACGGCCCCGGCCCGGTGGACCCGGAGCCCGGTCCCTCCGACGATACCAGCACCCGCATCATCACGGATCTCAGCAACTGTGAGATCACCTATAACCAGCTGACAGATGACACGCTGCCCTTTTACGCCTATCTCATCAACCCCAACGGCGAGACGCTGAAGGTGAAGCTGCAAAACAGCGATACCCCCATGAACGGCCGGTATCTCACCAGCGCCGACGGCAAGAACTACACCGCTCGGATGGTGCGCAATGAGACCAACCACATTACCCTCTACCGCAAGAAGGGGAACACCACGGTGGAGGAGGTTCGCTTCTCCATCCGGTATGTAGCACAGAAGGCCGATGAGGATCATCCCACCATCGGTGAGCATCCCCCCACCATCGTCACCAATCTGGACGGCGTGACGGAGACCAGCAACCGCAACTTCACCCTGACGGTGAAGGCCACGGCCTACACAGGCTCTCCCCTCTACGCCAGCCAGATCGAGGTGCAGATGGACGGAAAGCGCATCACAGGCCCCACCGGCGGCCCGGTGTACGAGTATCAGCTCTACTTCCCGGATCCCATCGTGGGCGATACGGTGGAGCACACCATTACCATCCGGGCCTGGGACGGGGAGGGCAACTCCGCCTTCGTGTCCTATCGCATCCTCTACCGCTTCGTGGATACCGGCGACGTCATCGGCACGGCCTATATCGTCATCGACGCCACCACCGTGGGACTGGATGTGATGGAGGAGCCGTATACCTACAAAATTCGCCAGAATACCCCGGCCTCCTATGCCGTTATCGAGGCGCTGGAGGAGTGGGGCTACGAGTACGAATACTCCGGCTCCATGGACGTGGGCTTCTATCTGCGGCGCATCAGCCGGGGCGGCATGATGGACTATCCCGCCATCCCGGAGAACCTGTGGAGCAAGATCCTGCAGGACGGCCTGACCCTGACGGGCCAGACGGATAACAACAGTCTGGGCGAGTTCGACTATACTCAGGGCTCCGGCTGGATGTACTCTGTGGGCGGCAATACCTATGCCGGTAAGGGCCTGTCCGGTTACTACCTCACCGACGGCGATACCCTGTATCTGCGCTTCACGCTGGCCTACGGCAAGGACATCGGCGGATACAGTTCCACCGGCGGCAGCTACGGTCTGCTGCCCAGCTATTGCGGTAAGTGGCTCAACGGCACCTACATTGAGGAGCACGTCTGGGGTGAGCCGACACAGACAGTGGCGCCGGACTGCACCCATCCCGGCGAGATCAGCACCGTCTGCACCGTCTGCGGCGATCGGAAGGATCAGCAGGAGGTGCCGCCTCTGGGGCATGATTTCGTGGAGACGGGACGCACGGAGCCGGGAGAGGACGGAACACCGGGCTACATCGAATACACCTGCTCCCGCTGCGGGGAGCAGAAGCGGGAGCCGATCCCAGCGGTCAATGCCGGGTGGCTTCCCCGGCGGCGCAGACTGCCGGACTACGCTATGACAGGAGCGAGATATGAACGATAGAATGAGAAGAGGCTGCTGCCGCCTGCTGGCACTGCTGCTGACGCTGGTGCTGGTGATCCCCGCCTACGGGCAGGAGACGCTGGATGCGCTGGCGGCGGCGCAGGGCTGCACGGCGGAGACACTGCTGCAAAGCGACAAGCTGACGGCGGGAGACTCCGTCAGCGACTGGGTGGCCATCGCCGTGAGCCGGGCCGGTACGGAGGGGGATACCTCCGCTTACCGCAAGGCACTGGAGCGCTATGTGACCCGGATGTACCGGGAGCAGGGGGGCTTGGACCGCTTGCGAGCCACGGAGTGGCAGCGCACCGCCCTGACGGCGCTGGCGCTGGGAGCGGACCCCACCGCCTTCGGCCGGGACAAGAGCGGTCGGTCGGTGAACCTGCTGGCCGACGGCGTATATCAATTCACCGCTGCCAAATCTCTGGGAACACAGGGACTCAACGGCTGGATCTTCGGCCTGATCGCTCTGGACAGCGCCCGCTTCGCCGTGCCGGAGGATGCCGTCTACACCAGAGCCGCTATTTTGCAGGCGCTGGTGGCAGCGCAGGAGCCGGAGGGCGGCTTCGGCCTGACGGTAGGGAACTCGGACGTGGATCTGACAGCCATGACCCTGCAGGCGCTGGCGCCCTATCAGAACAGCACAGTGACGTATACCGGAACCTCCGGGGAGTCTGTGACCATCCGGGAGGTGGTGCGCTGGGCGCTGGCGTGGCTGTCTGACCAGCAGACGGCGGAGGGCGATTTCATCAGCTGGGACGCCGCCAATCTGGAGAGCACGGCGCAGGTCATCATCGCCCTGTGCAGCTTGGGAGTGGACCCGGCCACGGACGCCCGGTTCGTGAAAAACGGCATCAGCGCCGTGGACGGGCTGCTGCGCTACCGGCTGGACGACGGCACCTTCCGCCATATTCTGACGGACGGCTCCGATGTCATGGCCACGGAGCAGGCCCTTCTGGCGCAGGAGGCCATGGAGCGGCTGTCCGCCGCCGGCCGGAGCCTGTATGACTTCCGGGAGGAGATGCCGGAGGATGTAAAGATGCAGGTGACGGCCCTGAACGAGGCACTGACGGATGTGGCGGTGGCCACGCCGGAGGAGGTGCAGGCTCTGTATACCCGGTATCTGGCCATCCCCGCCGCCGAGCGCAGCTATGTGTTCACTGCCGGGGCGCTGCTGGATCGGATGCAGGAACTTTCCCTGGAGATCACGCCGGAGGATCCGGCGCAGGCATATGAGCTGCGGGTTGCGGCGGAGGTGACCACCTCCGGTTCCGGCGCCGTAGTATGGATCGCCGCAGGCGCCGGCGTGGTAGTGGTGGCCGCAGGCATCGTGATTTGGAGCAAGCGGAGGAAAATATGTACGAAGTAACGGAGAAAATTCTGCGGGAAGTGCGGAAGGTCATCGTCGGCAAGGACGATGTGGTGGAGAAGGTTTGGATCTCCATTCTGGCTCAGGGCCATGTGCTGCTGGAGGACGTGCCGGGGGTGGGTAAGACCACCATGGCGCTGGCCTTTTCCAAGGCGCTGGGGCTGGAAACCAAGCGTGTGCAGTTCACACCGGACACCATGCCCTCGGATATCATCGGCTTTTCCCTGCCGGAGCAGGGGCGGATGGTGTATCAGCCCGGTGCGGTGATGACCAATCTGCTGCTGGCAGACGAGATCAACCGTACCTCCAGCAAAACCCAGTCGGCGCTGTTGGAGGCCATGGAGGAGGGCCATGTCACCGTAGACGGTGTGACCCACGATCTGCCGGCCCCCTTTGTGGTGCTGGCCACTCAGAACCCCATCGGCTCTGCCGGTACACAGAATCTGCCCAACTCCCAGCTGGATCGCTTCCTCATGAAGCTGAGCATGGGCTACCCCGACGTGGGCAGTCAGGTGCGCATCCTGAAGGAGCGCAGCCAGCAGGAGCCTCTGGAGCAGGTGGAGCCGGTGATGCGCCGGGAGGAGCTGATCGCCGCCATTGCCAGGGTGCGTCAGGTCCATGTGGACGACCAGATCTATGATTACATCGCCCGGCTGGCGGAGGTGACACGCACCCATCCGCTGCTGAAGCTGGGTATCAGCCCCCGTGGCGCTCTGGCCCTGTGCCGCACGGCTAAGGCCAGAGCCTTCGCAGAGGGCCGGGATTTCGTGGTGCCGGAGGACGTGACGCAGATGGCGGAATATGTGTTTGCCCACCGTCTGATGCTTTCCTCCAAGGCCCGCCTCAACGAGTACACACCGGAGGCCATCGTGGCGGAGGTGCTGGCACAGACCCAGCCGCCGGTGCTGTCGGAGCGGCGGGCATGAGCACGTTGCTGTGGCTTTTGACGGAGGCCGGACTGGTGCTGTGCTGGCTGGTGACGCCTTGGGCGCCTGCCCCGTGGCTGGCCCTGTGCTGGCTGATGGCGCCGCTGGCGGGCTGGCTTGCACTGCTGCTGACAAGGAAGCGGTCGCAGGTACGGCTCACCTGCCCCGTGACGGCGGAGAAGGGTAAGCCCTTTTCCGTGACGGCGGAGGTGCGGCAGGGTGTCCCCTTCGGCCGGGGCAGGCTCACGGTATCGGTGGAGAACACCGTTACCGGAGAGACGCACCGGGAGAAGCTGACCCTGCATCAGGGCCGGGGAACGTGGCAGGTGCAGAGTACCTGCTGCGGCTGTCTGGTGATGCAGGCGGCGGAGCTGGTGCTGTGGGATCTGCTGGGCGTGCTGCCGGTGAGGATCCCCTGCACGGTGCAGGGACGCATCTGCGTCATGCCGGATACCTTCCCCATCGAGGCAGACCCGGTGTCGGCCGTGAGCCGCCAGACGGACTGCGAGGAGTACGCCCCGGACGTCCGGGGCAGCGATCCTACGGAGATCTTTCAGATCCGGGAATATGTCCCCGGCGACAGTCTGCGTCAGATCCACTGGAAGCTCTCCGCCAAGGCAGGACGCTACATGGTGCGGGATGCGGCCAAGCCAGTGGATCACCGATTGACCATCTATGTGGAGCGCCGCACGGCCCCGCCCCGTCTGGCGGACGGCCTGATGGAGGCGGCGGTGTCGCTGTGTCAGGCCTATGTGGATCAGCCCTTTCGACTCATGTGGAGCGGGGAGACCACCTCTGTCCGGGAGATCACCGGGGAGGAGCAGCTGCCCGAAGCAGTGACGGCGCTGCTGAAAAGCAAGGCACAGGAGGAGCCGCAGCCGCCGGAGCTGCGTCCGGAGGGGAAGCTGCTGTACTGCTGTACCCAGCTTCCGGCGGACGGGCAGCTGCCGGAGGATGCCGTCGTGCTGCTGTGCAGCGATGAGCCCTGCGCCGGGGAGGGCGTGTGCCGCTTCACCCCGGAGGATATGCAGGAAATACTGGGAAAATGGATGTGGAATTAGGAGCTTTTGGTGAAAAAACAGACTGTTTCATTCCAATTTGATACGATGCCGGCCCCATTCAGGCCTCTGCGCCTCACGGATGCGGCGGCGGGCGTGCTGCTGCTGGCAGGCATATGGGGCCTGCTGTGGCAATGCCTGCGCCCGGAATCGGTGCCGGGCCTGCTGGGGCTGGGCGCTCTGGCGGCGCTGGGCCTTGCTGCGGGACTGCTGCTGCGGTGGGATCGGAAATGGCAGCGGGCTGCCCTCTGCGGAGCGCTGCTGGTGCTGTTGGCGGCGGGCATACTGCTGCGGAGCCACATCAGCGCTGCTCTGGCGGGGCTGGGAGACTTGTGGGGTCAGTGGCGCTTTCAGCAGACCGGACGGTACACGCCGCCCTATGTGGGGGCGGGCAGCGTCTGGTGGATGCTGCTGCCTGTGGGGGCTGTAACGGGCCTTGCTGCGGGTCTTGTGCTGCGGCAGCGCTGGCGGGTATGGCCGGCGGCCGTCTGCGCAGCAGGACTGCTGGCGCTGCGTCTGGCGGGCCTTGTGCCGGGGGGCTGGTGGTTTACCTGCTTCCTGCTGGGGGTGCTGCTGTGCTTTGTGCAGGGCAGTGCCATAGGCCGCAGGGCCAAGGCTGTCACGGCGGGAGCGCTGGCGCTGGTGCTGCTGATGGGACTGCTGCCGGAGGGCCTCTCCGGCGGCGCATCCCCCACGGCGCTGGGGCGGCGGTTGGGCAAGGCCCTGCACCGCTGGCGCTATGAGGATGCCGCCGATCCCCTGCCGGAGGGAGACATCTCCGGCTCCGGAGCCTTTTCCCCCGGACAGGAGCCGGCGCTGCGGCTGACCATGGATCACTGGACGCCCCTGTATCTGCGGGGCTATGTGGCGGGGGAGTACACCGGCACCGGCTGGCAGCAGCTGGCGGCCCGGCGCTTGACGGAGGAGGCCCCGATGCTGTATAGCCTGCAAAGCGGCTATTTCTTCCCGGCCCAGCAGCTGGCAAAGGCCAACGGCGAGGCCGAGAGCGAGAACCATGTGACCATTCAGGTGCTGGGCGCCTGCCGCTCCGTGGCCTATACCCCCTATGGCGGGGGCGACGGGCTGGAGAGCGCGCTGGATGCCCGTGACCTCACCGGCGAGGGCATGACCGACCCCACCCAGCGCAGCTATGAGGCGGCGCTGTACCCGGTGGAGGAGAGCTACCTGCTCCAGCAGCAGCTGGCGCAGGCGGAGACGGACAGCGACTACCGGACGGGGGAGAGCGTCTATCGCCAGTGGGTCTATGACCACTATCTCACGGTGCCGCAGGACACCTACGACGCTCTGACGGCGCAGTTCACCCCCGGTCAGGGCTGGAACACCACTCAGGCCAAGACGGAGATCAGCCGCTTTCTGGCGGCCAACCTGACCCTCCGGGAGGGGACGGTCACTCCGGCCACCGGCGACGTGGCGGCGTGGCTGCTGACCGGCGCCCGACAGGGGTACAGCGTCCACTATGCCACGCTGACGACGCTGCTGCTGCGCTGCTGCGGCATCCCGGCCCGGTATGTGGAGGGCTATGTGGTGACCCGGCAGCAGGCGGAGGCCCTGTCAGACGGGGCGCAGCTGACCCTGACCCAGCGGGCCGCCCATGCCTGGGCGGAGTACTATCTGGACGGCGTGGGCTGGATCCCCTTCGATACCGTCCCCGGCTACGAGGAGAACATCGTCTACCAACTGCCGGAGGACGGCGACCCGGCGGAAAACGAGAACGGCACGACCTACACGGGGCAGGATCAAACGCCCCAACAGAACCAGACCGACATCTCTCAGGAGCCCCAGGATGACCACAGCCAGCGGATCTTTGTCCAGAGCGTGCTGCTGGCCTTGGCGGCACTGGTGCTGGTGTGTCTGGCAGCCATGGCGCTGCGGACGGTACTGCTGCGGCGAAGGCTGAAGCGGCAGCGCAGGCGCTTTGAGGATCCCGACGGCCGCGCGGCCTGTCAGGCTATGCTCAGCGCCCTGCACCGACAGCTGACGGCCTTGCAGCCGGGAGCGTGGAGCGAGGCATCCCCCCAGCGGCAGGAGGCCCTGACGGCCCTGCTGGGCGACGAGACGGCCCGGCAGCTGACGGCGCTGGAGCAGGAGGTCTGGTTCAGTGACCACCCCATCGAGGAGCCCCAACGCCAACAGGCGCAGAAGCTGCTGGAGGGGACGGAGCGCCTGTGGCGGGAGCGTGTCCCGGCGGCCAGACGCTGGAAACAGAGATTCCTCACCTGTCAGGTGATTTGAATCATAAAAGAACAGAAAGGAGTATGAAAGATGAAAGAGAAGACACATCTCGGAAACCGCCTTCTGTCGGTTCTGCTGACGTTCCTGATGCTGCTGTCGCTGCTGCCTTCGGCGGCGCTGGCGGCGGACACCCAGCAGATCGCCCTGATGGCGGTGACGCAGAACGGATTCCTCATCAAACCGGAGTATGTCACCTATCACTCCGGCGACACGGTGAAGGATGTGCTGAAAAAAAGCGGCCACACCTTCAGCGGCATCGACAACGGATACATTACCGCTGTCGATGGCACCACCGACAACTTCAGCATCCATTACGACGAGGATGGATACAAGCTGGATCAGTCGGCAGATGGCCTGACGGCCATCTGGTTCACCACCAACTCGGACCAGAGCCATGGAGCAAACCTCCAGAAGCTGGCGGCCAACATGGCGGTCTACAACACCGCTACCAACGGCCTGAAGGATTACAAGGCCGCTCAGGAGGCCTATGATGCCGCCGTGAAGGGCTTCTATGCCGCCACGGACACCACGGCCAAGACCCTGAATGATGCGCTGTTCAGCGCCATCGACAAGCACGCCAAGTTCCTGGAGGGCAAGACCACGCCGCTGACCATCAGCGCCACCATGGGCGGCGAGGCCATCACCCCCGGCGAGGCGGTGTTCACCAGTGAGTTCGGCACCGTTGTCACGGTGAAGAACACCAACACCGTGGACCTGATCCCCGCCACCTACACCTTCGACCTGTCCGACGGCGAGTTCCGCCATGTCCGTGGCACGCTGGAGGTGAAGGAGGGGACCACCCTCACCGCCCAGCTGCCTGCCGGCCAGTGGATCAAGGAGACCCGACTAGGCTATGATAACCAGTGGAAGTTGGATACCGCTCAGGAGAGTACCCGCTTCGACGTGACCGCTGCCGAGGGCACCTATCTGGTGCCGGACTACACCTACAGCGGACTTTATCCCTATTTTGAGCCGGGTGATGGTGTAGATACCAGCAAGATCCGTGTCTATAAGCAGGGCGACCCTAACGGCAATCTGGCCCATGTTTGGAAGAGCAATTCGACATCCCTGAGCAACGTCATGGAGCCTTACAGCCTGAAAAATGCGGACGTAGTGTGCGAGGCCCGTCTGACGGGCGGCACCTATGAACAGTATCAGACCTATACCATCCACGTGATTCGTACCGCCAGTCTCAGTGATCTGACGGCGGCGGACTCCGTATCCAGCCTGACCCTGAGCCCCACCTTTGACAAGGCTACCAATACCTACACCGTGGCCACGTCGCAGGATCAGGTGAAGATCACCCCCACGGCGCTGAACAGCGAAGCCGCCATCACCGTGGCCGGGAAGTCCACCCAGAGCGGCTCCCCCGTGGCGGTGAACCTGGCGGACTGTGAGCAGGACTCCAGCAACTACTACCTGATCCCCGTGGTGCTGACCGCCAACGGCCATAGCGTCACCTATACGGTGAAGGTGCAGAAGCGTGCCTCCATCCCGATCATCCTGAACCACGAGGAGGGGCTGGATGTGAAGGTGTACAGCCAGACCGGCGATTACATCGCCCCCACCTCCTCCACCGGCACGGCGGACACCTATATGCTGACGCTGGGCTGCGGGTATACCTATCTGGCCACCAAGGATGTGTATTACCATGCAGAATGTGCTTTCCCGGCGCAGCCCGGTATGACGCTGACGGTACCCACCCCTGTCACCGGGGACTGGCTGACGGGTCTGAGCGCCAGAACCGGCAACAATGCACCGTTGTGTGATATGTCCCCGGCGTTTACGGAGGGTACCCATGAGTACACCTTTACGGTGGAGTCCAACTCTTCCATCTTCCAGCTCAAGCGTGTCAGAGCGGATAGTTCTTACAAAACTACGTTCTATGCAGCGTATCACCGCAATACTGCTTGGCCCGACCGGACGATAGAGAAAGCACTGACCACCTCCGATACCAGCTATACCACCACCGCACTGAACAACTTCATGGCCGTGGGCGGCTATGGCAACACTGCCCGCCTGAAGGTAGCCCAGTCCAAAACGGTCAACGGCGCTACCCTGTATCAGGACTACTTCATCCATGTCAACCGCACCATGACGCTGGATTCCCTGTCCGCCAAGGACCAGAACGACGTTGTGGTTCCCCTGAATCAGGGCGGCGACACCACCAAGGCCACCTTTACCAAGCTGGTGTATGACTACACCGCCGATGTCAGCGAAAAAGCCTCTGAGCTGCGCCTGACCCTGCGGCCCCTGTCCTCCTACCGGATGGATGCAGATATGACAGTGACTGTGGCCTGCGGCGACTGGAGCCGGAGCATCACCTATGATAAGGACCACAGCCCTGCTGTCCGCCAGACTGTGGCGGTCCCCCTGAAGGCGGGCTCTGCGGCGGCGGAGACCATCACGGTTACCGTCTCCCACAAGGAGACCGGCAGCATCGCCGGGACCTATACCATCAAGGTCAATAAGCAGGCCCCCATCGAGACCACCATCACCACGACCCCCGGTGATGCCACGGTGTTCCTCACCAGCGACGTCACCGGCGACCGCATCCTGCCGGGTGACAAGGGCATCTACACCCTCGACAGCGGCAGCAGCTACACCGCAGTGGTGACCCGCTACGGCTATGTGGGCCAGAAAAAGACCTTCACCGCCGGCGAGGCCAACAAGACCGTCCAGATCAAGCTGGAGAAGGCCCCCGACAGCACCCTGAAGGATATCGAACTGCCCACCGACTGGCCCCTGTTCCGCAAGAACGATGAAAACAACGGCGTGGTGGATGTGCGCACCCCCATCACCGCTGAGGACACCGTTCTGGTGTGGGCCAACAAGCTGGGCGAGGGCTACAGCGGCGGCGCTGTGGGCAGCCCCATCATCGTGGGCGGCTACCTCTATACCTATTCCGGTACCACTATCATGAAGGTGGATAAGGAGACCGGCCTGATCCTCAAGACCGGCACCATGGTAGGCGGCTCCTCCTTTGCCATCAACACCGCCACCTATGCCGAGGGCATGATCTTTATAGGTCTTTCCAATGGCCGGGTGCAGGCCCTCAACGCCGAGACGCTGGAGTCCCTCTGGGTCTATAAGGATGCGCTGGGCGGCCAGCCCAACTGCCCCATCGCCTATGCAGACGGCTATATCTACACGGGCTTCTGGAACAGCGAGACCAAGCAGGCCAACTTTGCCTGCCTCTCTGTCACCGATGAGGATGCCACCAAGACCAACGAGGCCAAGCTTCCCACCTGGACCTATACCCACAACGGCTTCTATTGGGCCGGTGCTTACGTCAACAGCGACTTCGTGCTGGTGACCACCGATGACGGTGCGGATGGGTATGTCACGGGCCGTGGTTCTATCCTGTCTCTGAACCCCAAGACCGGCAAGCTCATCGACAGCCTGCAGGCCACCAACGTGGGTGACCTCCGCAGCAGCGTCTGCTACGATGAGGAGACCGAGGCCTATTACTTCACCTCCAAGGGCGGCGACCTGTATCAGGTGAAGGTCAACGCCGACGGCACTTTTACCAAAGGCTCTCTGCGTCGCCTGCATCTGGATAATGGCGCCGACAGTGCCTCTGCGCCTCCCATGAGTACCTCCACCCCCGTGATCGCCAACGGGCGTGCTTACATCGGCGTGTCCGGTACCAGCCAGTTCACTGCCTATTCCGGCCACAACATCACGGTGGTGGACCTGTCCACCTTCTCCATCGCCTACTCCGTGCCTACCATGGGCTATCCTCAGACCAGCGGTCTGCTGACCACGGCCTATCAGAACGGGGACGGCTATAACTACGTCTATTTCTTCGATAACTTCACCCCCGGTAAGCTGCGGGTCATCCGGGATATGCCCGGCATGACGGAGGTGGATCACGACTACACCACCATGGAGACCTACAGTAAAGACGGCGAGGAGCACACCATCGAGACGGCCTATGTGCTGTTTACCCCTAACGGTGCTCAGGCCCAGTACGCCATCTGCAGCCCCATTGTGGACGAAGAGGGCAACATCTATTT
>OJQB01000494.1_pt1 | contig 15295 bp, 10 predicted proteins | sample 1598601 | NCBI WGS metagenome assembly OJQB01 (sample SAMN03922496, study PRJEB24848) | human gut metagenome | isolation source: stool sample | host: Homo sapiens | place: Germany | collected 2011-11 | reverse complement strand
GGGGAGGGTGCGCTGCTGCTGGATAAAAACGGGAATCGCTTTACCAACGAATTGCAGCCCCGCGACGTGGTGAGCGCAGCGATCCGCGCACAGATGGAAAAGGACGGCACAGACCATGTGTGGGAGGATATGCGCCCCATCGGTGAGGCGGCTATCCGTGAGCATTTCCCCAATATTCTGGAGCGCTGCGAGGAGGAGGGGTACGACCCCATCCATGAACCGATCCCTGTTGTACCGGCCCAGCATTATTTTATGGGCGGCATCACGGCGGACCTGAGCAGCCGCACAGCACTGCCCCGGCTGTATGCCTGCGGCGAGACCTGCTGCAACGGTGTGCATGGACGCAATCGGCTGGCCAGCAATTCCCTGCTGGAATCTTTGGTCTTTGCACAACGCGCGGCAGATGATATACTATATGGAGAACCGCCTGTCTTTACAGGCGATAAGCCCGATTTGGCCCCATACCGTGAACAGGAACCGCTGTTTGCCGCGTATCGGCAGGAGGTTCTGACCGCTATTGAGAGGAGTAAAAACCATGAATGAGATCACCCAGCTGCTGCATATAGACCCGCTGCTGCTGCAAGCGCTGCGGGAGGATATTCCGGAGGAGGACGTTTCCACAAACGCCGTCATGCCCCACGCCTGCCCCGGCACCGTAGATCTGATTGCCAAGGAGGACGGCATTGTTGCCGGTCTGGCGGTCTATGCCCGCGTCTTTACGCTGCTGGACCCCGGCGCCAAGGTGGAATTCTTCTGCCAGGACGGCGATACCGTACAGCCCGGCCAGAAGTTGGCCGTTGTTACGGGCGATATACGCGCCCTGCTTTCCGGTGAGCGCGTTGCGCTGAACTACCTGCAGCGAATGAGCGGCATTGCCACCTATACCCATCAGTTGTCTGCCCTGCTGGAGGGAACCGGCATCACCCTGCTGGACACCCGTAAGACCAGCCCCAACAACCGCATTTTTGAAAAGTACGCTGTCCGCGTTGGCGGCGGCAGCAACCACCGCACCGGCCTGTCCGACGGCGTTCTGCTGAAGGACAACCACATCGGCGCTGCCGGCGGCGTGGCGAAGGCCGTCAAGATGGCCCGGCAGTATGCGTCTTTCGTCCGCAAGATCGAGGTGGAGGTTGAAACGCTGGAACAGGTCAAAGAGGCCGTGGAAGCCGGTGCGGACATCATCATGCTGGATAACATGAGCGACGAGGATATACGCAAGGCTGTGACTTTGATTGCAGGCTGCGCCAAGACCGAGTGCTCCGGCAATGTCACGCGGGAAAACATTGCCCGTCTGCGGGACATTGGCATTGACTATGTGTCCAGCGGTGCCCTGACCCATTCGGCCCCCATTCTGGATCTTTCCATGAAGCATCTGCGCCCCCTGACCGCGGAGGAGGCCTGATATGACCACCGCAGAGCGCCGCGCCGCCATTTTGCAGCAGCTTGCCCATGCCGGAGCGCCTATTGCCGCCCGCACGCTGGCTACCCATTACGGCGTCAGCCGTCAGGTCATCGTGCAGGATCTGGCGGTCATACGGGCATCACACCCCGGGATCATTTCCACCGCACGCGGCTATGTGCTGGAGCAGCCTGATCAGCCCGCCGGCTGCACACGGGAGTTCAAGGTGCGCCACACACCTGACCGAACCGGGCAGGAGCTGAACCTGATTGTGGACTGTGGCGGCCAGGTCAAGAATATCAGCATCAGCCACCGGGTCTATGGCCGTATCACCGCTGAGATGGACATCCGTTCCCGGCAGGACGTGCGGGAATTTCTGCAATCGTTTGAGGACAGTTCCTCCACGGTGCTGTCTACCGCCACCGACGGCTACCACTATCATCTGGTGGAGGCAACTACCCCGGACAGGCTGAACCTGATCGAAAAAGAACTGAAAGAGCACGGTTTTCTGGCTCCGCTGCAACCGTGGGAGCATTGAAGAAAGAAAACGAGGCATAATTATGACTGTCCATGAACTGCAGCAGGAGATCCTGCGCCTGAAACGGGAAAAGAATATCTGCATCCTGGCCCATGCCTACCAGAGCCAGCCTGTGCTGGAAGTCGCCGATTACACCGGCGATTCCTACGGGTTGAGCGTGCAGGCGGCCAAAACCAACGCTGACGGGGTCATCATGTGCGGTGTGCGCTTCATGGCCGAGACCTGCAAAATTTTAAGCCCGGAGAAAACCGTCTGGCTGGCCAACCCCATGGCGGGCTGCCCTATGGCCGAGCAGCTTGATCTGCCGACCTTGCAGGAATTGAAAAAGCAGTACCCAGGCTACGCCGTTGTGGCGTACATCAATACAACTTCGGAGCTGAAAACGGCCTGCGATGTCTGTGTGACGTCCTCCAGCGCGTTGAAAATTTGCAGTGCGCTGGAAAACGATAAGATTCTGTTCATCCCAGATCCCAATTTGGGCAGCTATGTAGCAAAGCAGCTGCCGGAAAAGCAGTTTGCCTTTTACCACGGCGGCTGCCCGCGCCATATCGTATGTTCGGCAGCAGATGTAGCCAAAGCCCGCGCTGCCCACCCGGAGGCGCTGCTTCTGGTTCATCCCGAATGCCGCCCCGAGGTCGTGGAGCAGGCTGATTATGTTGGCTCTACCACCGGCATTATGGCTTATGCAGAAAAGTCCGATGCCAAAGAGTTCATCATCGGCACGGAAAACAGCATCGTAGAGCACCTCTCCTATGTTTGCCCGGAAAAGCGGTTCTATCCGCTGGCCGTGCAGCTTACCTGCATGAACATGAAACTGACCACCCTGATGGACATTTACCATTGCCTGCAGGGCAGCGACGGTGAGGAAATCACCCTGCCGCAGGACGTCATGCAGGGAGCCGGGCGCTGCATCCGCCGTATGGTGGAGCTGGGCGGCTGACAGATTGCGCATGAAAAAAGCATATACAGCATCGCGTTGCGAACCGCCGAGAGGCCGTTCGCCATAAACGCAGCTGTATATGCTTTTTACTTTGCCGTACAGATCCTTTGTACGCTATTTAAACACGATCACGAATTCTGTTTGAAAACTTTATCCAGTGTTCCCATCAGGATGTTCACATCAATCGGTTTTGCAATATGTGCATTCATCCCTGCTTTGAATGCTTTTTGGCGGTCTTCCTCAAAAGCGTTGGCTGTCATGGCCACAATGGGAATGTTTGCCTTTTTATTGCTGCTCAATGTACGGATCTCCCGGGTGGCGGTGTATCCGTCCATTTTGGGCATCTGAATATCCATCAGGATCAGATCATACTCATCCTCCGCAGCCTCGTTCATTCTGGCCACGGCATCCGTGCCGTCCTCAACGGCGTCCACTTTCAGTCCGGCTTCTTCCAGAATGGCCGTTGCAATCTCGCGGTTCAGTTCGTTATCCTCGACCAACAGCACCTTTTTGCCCGTATAGTCGCCGTGCTTGGGCAGAAGGGGCTGCCTGCCCGACACCACTTTGTGTGTCAGTGCATCGCGCAGTTCCGACATAAACAACGGTTTGGAAACAAACGCCGTGACACCGGCCTGCCGGGCCTCGTCCTCAATGTCGGCCCAATCGTAGGCCGTCAATATGATGATCGGCGTGCCGGGTTCGATTACTTTGCGGATCCTGCGCACCGTCTCAATGCCGTTCATATCCGGCATCAGCCAGTCAATGATGTAAACCTTGAACCCCGCACCCTGATTGTGCGCCTCCATCGCGCGCAGGATGGCTTCCTTGCCGGAGGTCGTCCAGTCGGCTTCCATCTCAATTTCCCGCAGCATTTTGCTTACGCTCATGCAGGTCTGTGCATCATCATCCACAACCAGTGCACGGGTGCCTTTCAGGCCCGGAATCGGCGGATATTTCACCGATTCCGTACAAACCTTGCAGTCCAGGGTGACCGTAAACTCGCTGCCCTTTCCCTGCTCGCTCTTGACGGCGATGGTTCCGCCCATCATATCTACGATGTTTTTCGAGATGGCCATGCCAAGGCCCGTACCCTGAATGCCGCTTCTTGTCGCAGTCTGTTCCCGTGAAAAAGAGTCGAAAACGTGCGCCTGGAAGTCCTTCGACATACCGATACCGTTATCTTTCACGCTGAAAACAAAGGTCGCATACCCACTGCGGGCAGACGGCTTTTCTTCAACGCGGATATTGATGGTACCGCCCGCCGGTGTAAACTTGACAGCGTTGCCCACGATGTTGAGCAGGACCTGATTCAGGCGCAGCTTATCGGTGATAATATCCTCGTGGTGCACATCCTGCGTGTCGATGTAAAGGTCAAGCTGTTTGGCGCTGATATTGCCTTGAATGATCGTGCGCAGGTCGTGCAGCACATCGGGCAGGTGGACTTCTGTGTTGTCCAGTTTGACCGTGCCGCTTTCGATACGGCTCATATCCAGAATATCGTTGATCAGACTGAGCAGATGCTGGCCCGATACGCTGATTTTCTTCAGATACTCTTTGACGAGGTCAATGTTATCAATATGCGCCGTGGCAAGGGCCGTAAACCCGATAATGGCATTCATCGGGGTGCGAATATCGTGCGACATACTGTTCAGGAACACCGTCTTGGCCTTATTGGCGTGTTCCGCCGCCGCCAGTGCATCGCGCAGGGCATCCTCCTGCTTTTGCTCCCGCCGCTTTTCCTCGGTAGCGTCGCGGGTAGCAACCAATACGGCTGTTACGTTGCCGTCCGCGTCTTTTCGCTGCGGTGTGATCAGCGTAAGGATCCATTTTCTGTCGACAGTCTGAGACGCAAGAGCTAAAGAGGTGTGACCCTTCAGACGTTCGGCCATTGTCGTCATGTCCGCAAAGGCGAGATACTCCTCACGGTATGGCTCCGCGATAATTTTCTCGATTTGCTCCTGCTGTACGGATCGTTTCAGTGCAAAGTGCTTCTGCTTCTTGACCGTATCGGACGCGTTCTTGACAATTTCAACGGTGTTTTTCTTCAAGTCCACCAGTGAAATGGACGTATACGCCGTGCCAAGCGCTGTGATGATTCCGGTACGTTTCTGGTGCTGCCGCAGCGCGTCTTTTTCCATTTTGGTCTGCCACAGCAGTGCCATTAAAAAGACCATTACGGCTATGGCCAGATAGGATGCACAGACAATGTTGCGCGTCATGAACACCTGAGATGCCGGGAAAAACACAAAGAGCGCATAGTTCTCGGTATTTTCCCGGCTGCCGTACCAGACGCCCTGATTGCCGTTCAGGCGCACAATGCCATCCTCCGCAGCATCGAAGGTTCCGTTATATAATTCCTGGCAGTCCTCTATTGCCTTGTTTACCTGTTTGCTGCTGTTGCTGCTGATGACCCTGCCGTTCTCCGTGATCGTAGCGATGCCGCTAAGCTCCAACGGAAAATCTCTCAACAGGGAATCCACCGTCAAATCCCCAATATCCTCATTGTCCTTCTGTATATAGGTAATCAGGATACCTGGTGCATCCGCGCGTGCCACCGCGGCAAAATCATAGAATATCCCATTTTCTTCCAGACGGGTCGAGTATGTCTTTTTTGGATAGTCAACGATATTGTGTACATAGGGGCTGTCGATCAGCTTCTCCCACAGCGGCATGGCGTCGCCGCCCTTTGTGGTCTGCATGACAACATTCAGGTTTTCATCTAATACAAGCGCACCGGTCAGACGCTGTTCCTCTGCAAAAGAGTCCAGGTCCTGCGTGCCGAAACCCTCCTTCAGCGTCATTTCGTTGCCAAGGCTTACCGTTTTATCCAGCAGGCGGACAAGGCTTTTCACGCGGTCGTTGGCCGCATCAGTCTCGTACTGCTCTAAGCGGATCTTTACAAAACCAATCGTTTCATCCAATGTATGACGCAGTGCAATTCGGTTCAGATTCGTGAATGTGATCCAAAGTACAATGCCGAACGCAACTAACACAAGCAAAAACAGTCTTTTTTTGCCGGACTGCTTTTTCTCATTCATTTTCCCTGTTCCCCCCACACAGTTTTCTCTGCATCAAGTCCGAATTTTTCTGCAACGCGGCCAATCGTTCCGTCCTGCTTCATATCTTCCAAAGTTTGGGTCAGCTGCACAGCCAAATCCTCATGGGTGTCCTTTGCGAAGGCAACGCCAAGTTCGGAACTGTAAGGACTCTCTGCCAGCACACGGTAACTGCTTTCATCCAGATTTGTCAACTTGGCTACCAGTGCTTCATGGCCCGCGACAGCATCTACATAGCCTTTGCGCAGTGCCGCAAACATATCCTCTGTCGTCTCAAAGCTGTTGACTTGCTTGACCTCGGGCAGCAAAGAGGAAATTTCGCCGAGAAACAGCGACTCCGCCTTTGTGGTTGTCTGTACGCCGATGCGCTTACCGGCCAGATCGGACAGCGACTGGATATCGCTGTCCGCACGAACAGCCACGACCTGACGGCTGTACATATACGGACCGGCCCATTGGTACTTGGTTTCCCGCCCGTTCATGCTGAAGCATGACCAGATACAGTCGATCGTTCCGTCGCTGAGAAGGTTGTCTTTGTCCGGCCATGAAATCGTCCGGAATTCCGGCGTATAGCCAAGTCGTGAAAACGCTTCCGTCGCCAGTTCCACGTCGATGCCGGCAAACTGCCCATTCCTGTCCAGATAGCTGTAAGGGTCAAACACATCAATGCCGACCACAATCGTCTGCGGCGCAGTCTCTGCCGCAGAGTGCGGCTGTGCGGAACAGGCGCACAGACCTGCCATAAAAAGCATAGCCAAAGCCATAAGCAGACCATACACTTTTGCCCTGCTCATTGACGTTTTTCCTGTGCGGTGATGCCTGTTTGAAAAATGGAACATGCGCTTCCCTTTCCTTATTATGTAGGTTGTATACCGCTTGCCGCCGAACCCTGTCGGACGCAGCAAGCCATGAAGTAAACTATATTATAACTTTTCCGAATTGGAATTTTATCATACTACGGACATTATTGCAAGTGCTTTGCCTTGTTTTTGGCTTACAGTTTACCACATTTATACAATATCCGACGATAACTCCAAAAGGCGGTTTCAGCTATTGAAAAAATCTGGCAGAAGTGCTATAACAAGGATGGATTACAGTAAATTGAGAGAGATGACATGTATGTATTCCATCTTCCGTGATTTGGCAATTATTATTCTGAGCGCCAAGTTTTTTGGCCTGGCTGCCCGCAAGTGCAAGGCCCCGCAGGTGGTCGGTGAAATTCTCGCCGGTCTGCTGATTGGGCCTTGTCTGCTCAATCTGGTGCAGATCAACGACACGATCTCCGTTTTTGCTGAAATCGGTGTTGTGCTGCTGATGTTTTCCACAGGACTTGGCACCAACCTGAAAGAACTGATGCGGGCCGGGCCTATTGCCACGCTGATTGCCTGCATCGGTGTGCTTGTACCGTTGATGGGCGGCACGCTGCTCTACAGCGCATTCTACGGCTTTTCGGCAATCGGCAGCCCGGAATTCTTCCGCGCATTGTTTATCGGCACGATTATGACCGCAACCAGCGTGTCCATCACGGTGGCAACGCTGCAGGAGTTGGGCCACTTAAAGAGCTTCCTTGGCACTACCATTGTCAGCGCTGCCGTCATTGATGATGTCATCGGCATTATCGTGCTGACCTGTGTGCTGGGTGCCAGCTCCGGTGAGGGCACCGGCATCGGCGGCGTGCTGGTCCAGACCGCACTGTTCTTTCTGGTTGCCGTTGGTATCGGCTATGTGTTCCACTGCGCCATGAAGTGGCTGGATTCCCGCAATCCCCATACGCAGCGCATAACGATTGCCAGTCTTGCATTCTGCTTTGCAATGGCCTATATTGCCGAGAAATACTTTGGCATTGCGGATATTACCGGCGCTTACATTGCCGGTATCGTTCTCTGTACGCTGCACGACGCCGCTTATGTGGAGCGCCGGGTCGACATCAGTAACTATGTGATTTTTGCGCCGATTTTCTTTGTCAGCATCGGTTTAAAGACCGACATCAGCGGACTGACGCCGGAGATTCTGCTGTTCAGTGTTTGCTTCGTTCTCGTTGCCCTGCTGGCAAAAATCATCGGCTGCGGACTGGCGGGCAGAGCCTGCCGTTTCAACTGGGGAGACTCTCTTAAAGTCGGTGTCGGCATGATGACCCGCGGTGAGGTCGCCTTGATCGTGGCCCAGAAGGGCCTTGAGGTCGGCGTTGTCGAGCCTGTTTATTTTACGGCGGTCATCCTTTTGATCGTGGTTTCCAGCGTCGCCACGCCGCTGGCGCTGAAAGCGCTGTTCACGAAAATGCCCCCTGTCCCCCATCCAAGTGAAGCAAAAAAGTGACCGCTGCATAACCCCCGCCTGTCAGCCGATGCCGGTGCCGGATGACCCATAATGAAAGGAAAGCCCTGGTAGCAGGCTTAAAAGTGAGAAGCTGCTCATTCCCTACGGAGTGAGCAGCTTCTTTTGTGGCAAAATATGCGAAAATGCGAGATAATACGGCGCAGCAACGGCCTGCCGGTGGGCGCTTTGCATTTATCGCAGCTTATTTTCCCAGCCGACATTTGAAATCTGTATATCCAAACGTCACGATTTTCCGCGTAGTGCCGTCGGGCTTGCGGGCGTAAATAGCGGGCAGGGGCATACCGTTGAAGGTGTTGTTCTTGCAGGTGGTGTAAATGGCCATATCGCCGAACACCAGCAGATCTCCCACAGCGGGCACAGCGTCAAAGCTGTAATCACCGATGACATCCCCCGCAAGGCAGGTCGGCCCGGCCAACCGCACAGTGCAGGGCTTTTCGCCGGGTTCCCCTGCCCCCAGCAGCGGCGGGCGGTAGGGCATCTCGATCACGTCCGGTGCATGGCAGGCAGCGCTGGCATCCAAGATGGCAACCGTCGTATCGCCGTTTTGCACCACGTCCAGCACGCGGGTCAAGAGATACCCTGCGTTCAGGGCGCAGGCCTCGCCGGGTTCCAGATAAACCGTCACGGCCCAGTCATTCCGTGCGCGGCGGATACACTTTTCCAAAGTGGCCATGTCGTAGCCGGGGCGGGTGATGTGATGCCCACCTCCGAAGTTGAGCCACTTCATTTTTGGCAGCAAATCGCCGAATTTCTCTGCCACTGCGTCCAGCGTCACGGCCAGCGCATCGGCGTCCTGCTCACATAAAGTGTGAAAGTGCAGGCCGTCCAACAGCCCGGGCAGGGCAGAATTTTCTGCCGCTGCCGCGTCCCACTGGGCGCGGGTCGTGCCCAAACGGCTGCCGGGGGCGCAGGGGTCGTAAATCGCATGGCCGTCCTGGGTCGAGCACTCGGGATTGATGCGCAGTCCCACACTTTTGCCCGCCGCCTTGGCCGCGGGGCCAAATTTTGCCAGCTGCGCGGGCGAGTTGAAGACGATATGGTCAGCGTACCGCAGCAGCTCGTCCATTTCATCTGCGCGGTAGGCCGCGCAGAAAACGTGCACTTCTTTGCCGGGCATTTCCTCCGCGCCGAGCCGCGCCTCAAACAGGCCGCTGGCCTCGGTGCCCGCGAGGTGCGGCGCCAGCAGCGGGTACAAATTGTAGTTGCTGAACGCCTTTTGCGCCAGCAGCACCTTGCACCCGGTACGACGGGCCAGCCCGCCCAGAATCTCCGCGTTGCGGGTCAGGGCAGCTTCATCCAGCAGGTAGCAGGGCGTGGGAAGGGCGGAAAATTCCGACGGCACTGCGCCGTCGATGGCCGCAAACGGCGGCCGTGCGTCGAACTGTGCCATCAGTCCACGAGAACCGGATCATGGTTCTCGCTGCGGGGCAGGCCATACTTGTCCAGCGCGTCGAGGAACGGGTCGGGGTTGAACTCTTCCACCGTGTAGACGCCGGGCTTGGTCCACTCGCCGGTCAGCATCATCAGCGCACCGCACATCGCGGGCACACCGGTGGTGTAGCTGATGGCCTGACTGCCGACCTCGCGGTAGCACTCCTGATGGTCGCACACATTATAAATGTAGTAGGTCTTGTCCTTGCCGTCCTTTTTGCCGGTGAAGATGCAGCCGATGTTCGTCTTGCCCTTGGTGCGGGGACCGAGGCTGGCGGGGTCGGGCAGCAGCGCTTTCAGGAACTGGATGGGCACGATCTCCTGACCGTTGTAGTTGATGGGCGTGGTGGAGAGCATACCCACGTCCTCCAGGCAGCGCATATGGTCAAGGTAGCTCTGGCCGAAGGTCATGAAGAAGCGGATGCGCTTGACATCGGGCAGGTTCTTGCCAAGAGACTCGATTTCCTCATGATGCAGCAGGTACATATCCTTCTGACCGACCTGGTCAAAGTTGTACTCGCGCTTGATACTCATGGGCGGGATCTCGACCCACTTGCCGTTCTCCATATAGCTGCCGGGGGCGGAGACCTCGCGCAGGTTGATCTCGGGGTTGAAGTTGGTGGCGAACGCATAGCCGTGATCGCCGCCGTTGCAGTCGAGGATGTCGATGGTGTCGATGGTGTCGAACTCATGCTTAGCGGCGTAGGCGCAGTAGGCCTGGGTCACGCCCGGGTCAAAGCCGCAGCCCAGCAGCGCGGTCAGGCCGGCGTCCTCAAACTTTTTCTTGTACGCCCACTGCCAGCTGTAGTCAAAGTAAGCGGAGAAGCCGGCCTCCTTGCAGCGCTTCTCATAGATGGCGCGCCACGCGGGGTCGTCGGTGTTTTCCGGCTCGTAGTTGGCAGTGTCCATATAGTTTACGCCGCAGGCCAGGCAGGCGTCCATGATGGTCAGATCCTGATACGGCAGGGCGATATTCATGACGAGGTCGGGCTTGTAGCTGTTGATGAGGTCGCACAGCTGCTGGACGTCGTCGGCATCGACCTGCGCGGTGGTGATTTTGGTCCGGGTGGTGGGGGCCAGCTTGGCGGCCAGCGCGTCGCACTTGGATTTGGTGCGGCTGGCGATGCACAGCTCGGTAAAGACGTCGCTGACCTGGCAGCACTTGGAGATGGCGACGCTTGCCACGCCGCCGCAGCCGATAACAAGAACTTTGCTCATGATGGAACTCCTTTGTATTTTTTTATTGTATGATGTGTATGGGTGTTTTGTAGGGGCGAACATTGTTCGCCCGTGCCTGTTTGTGGCAGCGGCAGCTTTCCCGGTCGGATATGGAATCCACCCCTACATCCTCTCCCCCGATAAGGTTGAGAATGTAGGGAGGGGTCTTGACCCCTCCGCGGGGCGTCGAGGACGCCGCTCCCTACAGGGATGGCTGCTTACTTTTCCAGTGCCAGCAGCAATTCCCGCAATACCTTGCAGGCCGTGGCCGTGGAAACGCCGCTCTGGTCGAGCATGGGTGCCAGCTCGTTCACGTCCGCGCCAATGATGTTCGCTTTCGTCACGGTGCGGATGGCCCCAAGCAGCTGCAAAAAGCTGACGCCGCCCGCCTCGGGCGTGCCCGTGCCGGGGAAGGCCGACGGGTCGAGGCAGTCCAAATCAATGGTCAGATAGACAGGCACATCGGTCTGGCACAGCCAGTCGGTCAGCTCGGTCAGGCCGGTAAAGTCGAACTTGTGCATATCGGTGTGCCGCGCGGCGAACTGAAATTCCTCCCGGTCACCGCTGCGGATACAGAACTGGTGGATGCGCCCGTCACCGACCAAATCATGGCAGCGGCGCAGCACGCAGGCGTGGCTCAGCTGCGCGCCGAGGTAATCGTCCCGCAGATCGGCGTGAGCGTCAAAATGTACGATATGCAAATCGGGATACTTGCGCACCGCCGCGCGCACCGCGCCCAACGTGACAAGGTGCTCGCCGCCCAGCAGCAGCGGCAGCTTTCCGTCGCGCAGAATTTCCGCCGCGCGGGACTCGATGTCCACAAGGGCACTCTCGCTGGAACCGAAGCACAGCTCCAGGTCGCCGCTGTCAAACACATTCCCATCGGTCAGGTCCTTGTCCTGATAGGGACTGTAAGTTTCCAGACCGTAGCTTTCGTGGCGCATGGCCGCGGGGCCAAAGCGCGCACCGGGGCGGTAGCTTGTGGTGGAATCAAACGGCGCACCGTACAAAACGATACTGGCCGTGCGGTAGCTGCTGTCGCAGCCGATGAAATTCTCTATATTGCGGTGCAGCATCAGCAATCCTCCACTTCCCGCAGCATTTCCTCAAGGAAAGCGGGCAGATAAAACGCCCCGACGTGCAGCCGGGAGGTGTAATAGCGGGTGCGCATGTTCAGCGCGTTCCACGCATCGGCGTCCATATCGTTGATGGGATGATATTTTTTGCTGGCAAAGCCGAACAGCCAGTATCCCGCCGCAAAGGTCGGGATGTGCGCCTGATACACCTTGCTGATGGGAAAGGTGCTGGCAATGCGCTGGTGGCTGCGCTGCATGGCGGTGGCGTCCTCGGCATAGAACGGGCTGCCCTGCTGGTTGACCATGATGCCGTCCGCGCGCAGGGCGTTGAAGCAGCTGCCGTAAAATTCGCGGGTGAACAGCCCCTCCGACGGGCCGAACGGGTCGGAGGAATCCACGATGATAAGGTCGTACTCATCCTCACACTTGCGGATGAATTTCAGCGCATTTTCGTAATAAATATGTACGCGGCGGTCATCCATGCGGCAGGCGTTGCCGGGCAGGTAGGCGCGGCATGCCTCGATGACCTGCGGGTCCATCTCCACAAGGTCAATGCTTTCCACGCGGTCATAGCGGGTCAGCTCCCGCACAACGCCGCCGTCGCCCGCACCGATGACGAGAATATCCTTGGCGTTTTTGTGTACCGACATCGGCACGTGGGTGATCATCTCGTCGTAGATGAACTCGTCGCGCTCGGTCAGCATGACGTTGCCGTCCAGCGTCAGCACGCGGCCAAACTCCGGTGTTTCAAAAATGTCGATGCGCTGATAGTCGCTCTGCTTGGAGTAAAGCTGGCGGTTGACCCGGATGCTGTGCTTGACATCGGGGGTGTGAAACTCCGAAAACCACATTTCCATTGTAAAACCTCCCTGTCAGGCCAGCACGTTCAGGCGCAGAATGTCGGGGTCTTCCGGTCCGGTCATGCTGCAGCCCTTGGCCTTGGCGTACTCGATATAGTCTAAAATTTCAGCGGTGATGCGCTCGCCGGGTGCAAGGATGGGGATGCCCGGGGGGTAGCACATGACGAACTCGCTGCACACCATGCCCTCGGTCTCGCGCAGGGGCAGGCTCTTCTTGGGGGCGTAGAACGCTTCCTGCGGGCTGGCGGCGACCTCGGGGTCAATGTACTCCTGGCTCAACAGGCCCGCACCGTCGGTGTGGTAGCGGCGTTTGATTTCGGCCAGTGCGCTGACAAGGCGCTCGACCTCCTGCGGGCGGTCACCGATGGAGAGATAAGCCAGTATATTGCCGATGTCGCCAAACTCGATCTGAATGTCGTACTCGTCGCGCAGGATGTCATAGACCTCAATGCCCGCAAGACCGATGTCCAGCGTGTGGACGCTGAGTTTTGTTGTATCAAAGTCAAAAACAGAGTTTCCGTTGCAAAGCTCCTTGCCGAAGGCATAGTACCCGCCCACGGCGTTGATCTCCTCGCGGGCGTACTCGGCCATATCGGCCACCTGATGGAACACCTGCCGCCCGCGCAATGCGAGATTGCGGCGGGAAATATCAAGGCTCGACATGAGCAGGTAACTGCCGGACGTCGTCTGGGTCAGGTTGATGATCTGCCGCACATAGCCCGCGTGGACATTGGGGCCGGTCAGCAGCAGACTGGACTGGGTCAGGCTGCCGCCGCTCTTGTGCATCGAGACGGAGGCCATATCTGCGCCCGCCGCCATGGCAGAGACAGGCAGCCCGCCGCCAAAATAGAAGTGTGTGCCGTGGGCTTCGTCGGCCAGACAGAGCATCCCGGCGTCGTGGGCCATCCGCACAATGGCGCGCAGGTCGCTGCAAATGCCGTAGTAGGTGGGGTTGTTCACCAGCACGGCCACGGCGTTGGGGTGCTCGGCAATGGCCTTGGCCACCTGCTCCCGCTTCATGCCCAGACTGATTCCGAGGCGGTTGTCCACCTCCGGGTTGACGTAGACCGGTACCGCACCGCAGAGCACCAGCGCGTTCAGCACGCTGCGGTGCACGTTGCGCGGCAGAATGATCTCATCCCCGCGCTTGCAGGCGGTCAGCACCATGCTTTGTACCGAGCTGGTCGTGCCGCCCACCATTAAAAAGGCGTGTGCCGCGCCGAACGCATCGGCGGCCAGCTCCTCGGCCTCGCGGATGACCGAAACCGGGTGGCAGAGATTGTCCAGCGGCTTCATGCTGTTGACGTCCACGCCGACGCACTGCTGGCCCAGAAATGCGGTCAGCTCCGGGTTGCCGCGGCCGCGCTTGTGGCCCGGCACGTCAAAGGGCACGACGCGCATACGGCGGAAGTTTTCCAGCGCTTCATGGATGGGTGCGCGGCGCTGGTCCAGCCGAGTGCGCTTTGCTTCTCCGTTCATTTTTACCTCCGTTCGCGGTCCCCTTGCAAAATAAAAAACGCAAGCCGTGCACATACGTGCAGACTTGCGTTTGAATCCAGCGTATTTTTGCACAGGTCGAATACCCCCGGTACCACACCGGGAGAGCGTCCTGCATGATTCAAAAAGGCTGAGCGTGTCAGAGTCTATATAGCAATTACACTTTTACTACTCTTTATTGACCGTTTCACAAGTCTGCACACCAAAACGTGCAATTTCATGGTTGTAAAGGAACCAACTTATAAAATTTGAGCTTTTAACTCAATCAATAAGGCAACTAAAGTTGCCGATCGGCAGTGGACCCGGCTGTCCGTATGGCCTTAGCCCCCGATGGGCGGTCCGTAGGTAAATTGCTTTGAAAAACTCTTACAAACTCGATTCGTCTTTCAAAATCGATGAAAGTATAACACGACATAATTGCTGTGTCAATATTTTGGTGAAAAATAATTTATAGAGGGGTTTTCCTGCAATTCTCAAAGATTGTCGCGCGGCTACGGAATCGTTTCCGCTAAATTTGTCACTATTTTTGGAACTTTTCCACAAAAACAGGGGGTGCAAATTTGTGCATCAGGCCGATTTTGCAGTAAATCGCAAAAAACGATTGATTATTGCGCTGGAAAGGTGTATTATAAGATCAATCCGAAACGGAAACGTTTCCGACGAAACAAATCAACACCCTTGCAAATCATTGTTTTTCTTGAGAAGGAGGAAAAAACATGAACGCAAAAAAGACACTCTCGATGACTCTGGCAGCTGCTATGGCTGCGGGTCTGCTGGCAGGCTGCGGCGGCAGCTCCTCTACGGCTGCTTCCTCTACCAGTACCAGCACCGAATCCAAGGCTGAATCCACTGCCGCTTCTACCGAGGCGACCACTGATGCAGCCGGCAAGGTCTACTACCTGAACTTCAAGCCCGAGCAGGACGAAGCCTGGCAGAATCCTGT
>OJQB01000483.1_pt1 | contig 15481 bp, 8 predicted proteins | sample 1598601 | NCBI WGS metagenome assembly OJQB01 (sample SAMN03922496, study PRJEB24848) | human gut metagenome | isolation source: stool sample | host: Homo sapiens | place: Germany | collected 2011-11 | reverse complement strand
ACGAGATTTCTGCCTGTCTCGTGGGCTCGGAGATGTGTATAAGAGACAGGCGTAAGCGGCTGCACGATCACCGGCACGTCGGAGAGCATCGGCGCCATTGCGGCGTACAACCGCGCGGGCGCGACCATCCGCAACGTCAGGCTGGCAGATGACGCCAAGGTGCGGTTCAGCACCCCGGCAGTCACCATCGGCGGTCTTGCGGGCATGAACGAGGGCGCCGTCACCGGCTGTCAGGTCGGAAACGGCGCGCTGGCGCTGGACGTCGGTCTGCGCGCGGGCACCAACACCGTCACGCTGGGCGGCGCGGTGGGCCGCACCACGGAGGACGGCACGGTCAGCAGCACCGACGTTCTGCTGGACCTTACACAAAATCTTGATAAATATACAAATTTGGGCGGCGTCGCAGGCCAGAACGACGGTACCTTGAAGCAGTGTACCTATTCCGGCACGATGGGCGGCAACGCGGACACGGACGGCCTTGTCTCCGTCGGTGCACGCAGCACCGGCAGCACGGTGGGCGGCATTGCCGGCCTGAACAACCGCACAATCACCGGCTGTGAGGTCAAATACATCAAACTGCAGGTCAGCGGTATCAGCAACATCACCACGACCCAGACCGCAGACGAAAAGCTCGCCAGTGCCAGCCATGTGGGCGGCATTGCGGGCCGCAACAATGCCGAAATCGTCAACAGCTATGTCGCCACCGAGCGCAGCGGCAGCGCGGGCAGCATCATCACGGCGCGTTACGGCTTTGTGGGCGGCGTTGCGGGCTCCAACAACGGCACTATCAAGGGCAGCGGCAGCAAAAAAGCGCTGGTCAGCGACGACACAACAAAACTCGCCCTTGTTGCACAGGTTGAAAAATGGCTGGGTGCGGCAGATGCCAATGTCGGCATCAACAGCATGGCGGCAGAGCTGACCACAGGCAAGACCTACGCGGGCCTTAAGGGCGTTGACACTGTGTCCAAAGAAGGCTGCGGCTATGGGAATGTCTATAGTCAAAGCGGCCTTGCCGCCAATGATCTGCTTGTCGCCCTGCGCGGCAGCAACAACAGCGAGACCGTCCGTGCCGCCGGTTATCTGGGCGGTCTGGCAGGCTTTAACTCTCTCCGCGGTACAATCGACACTTCCGCCACCGGCAAGTGGTTTGTCTATTCTGACAATGCGACAACGGCATCCACCGTCGGCGGTATTGTCGGCCAGAACGAATCCAACGTCACAGACAAAAGCGTGCTGGACACTGTGGTAAACTGTGCCGCTGTGCGCCGGTTTACGCGCGTGTTTGATAGGTCTAAGAACAAGGACGATACAGACGATGACAACATTTACAAGAGCGAAAATCGTGTTGTTGTCCATGTGGGCGGTGTCATTGGCCAGCAGCAGAACCGCAGCGATGACCGGTGGTCTGTCAGCAAGGTAGTCAACTGCGGCAGTGTGTTCAACAGCCGCTCGTCCAATGTGGGCGGCGTGATCGCCTATTGGCTGGACTACGGCGGAACCGTGCAGAAATGCTTCAATTTTGGCAAAATTACAACAAACACGAACGACAAAAACAGCGGTTACGGTGCAGTCGGCGGTATTGTCGGCTTTATTGACCAGCCTATTTCCGGCGGCACCACAAATGTGCTTTCCTGCCGTAACTACGGTCAGATTTGGTATAAATCAAACGGCGCAAATGACTGCGCGGGCATTATCGGTAAAATCGAGATGAAGAAGGTCACCGATATTATGACGCTGAACATCATCGACTGCGTCAATAGCGGTGCAATCAAGGCAGAATCGCAGGCAGTCGGCATTCTGGCATGGATCGGCCCGTACGACAAGGGGAACATTGATAATGTTACGGTAAATATTGACCGCTGCCGAAACCTTAATACAGACTTTACGTGTGGCGGAGTGTATGACAGGAGAGTCGGCATTGTCGGCAGCCGCGGCAATGGCTCTGGGTCGCAAGAAGCAACCAATGTCACAAACTGCTTTGCCACGGTTGGTACAGGTTGGTATCCTATTGCCTATTTGCGCCAGAGTTACGAGAATGTCACCGGCCACGGCAACTATTATATTGAAAATTCCGAAAGTGCAGGCAAGAGCTTCTTTAAGAAAGATTCCCGTAAACTGACCACGACAAAACCAGCCAAAAAAACAGGTAACTGGAATAATCCTAACTATGAACCGGCCTACAAGGAAACAGCGTGGAACCCGTCCTCGGAAAAAGTAAAAGCACATCGTCTGTACATAGGCTATAACGTCGATAGTCAGACAGATCCTTATATTGCGTTCCTGCCCACTTTGGCAAAGGATGGGAACGGCGCAGCGTACAGTCTGTGGTGGATGCGAGGCACTACTTCTACGGATCAGGATGCCAAACCAAACTCTGCCTATATCAAGACCGACGGTAAGAAAGCCTACATTTTCGATGATACCGGCGCGGGCGATGATACCAATCCCGGCAACCAGAGAGCGACTGTGATGCTGCAATTCGGCGAAGCCGCGAACAGTACGAAATCGGACGTTGATATTACCGACATCACCGACGAGGTCATCCAGAACTACTATAAGTACGTGCTGGACAGCACCAAGCCCGCCCAGCCGGGAAAAATCCACGTCAAGGCCAGCCAGGTGCAGGACGCGGACAACAACGTCTATGGCCGCTACGAGGTTACGTGGGAAGCGCCTACCGATACGGACGCCAGCCCCGCCGCTTACTACCGTGTTGAAATTCTGCCCTGCAACGATGCGGGTACTGTCGCAGAGGATGCAGTTCCCTATCTGCAAGCTGGCGTCTACCAGCGCAGCTATACCTTTGTGGCAGATAAAGCGTGGACGGGTTACTTCGTCGTGCGTGTAACGCCCTACAACACCAACAACGACTCGACGCAGGTAGATAACTCCCGGACCAGCGCCGTGCAGACCTTTATGCACGCCCTGCCGACACCTGAGATTGAATTCCGGCTGGTCAAACGCGAGAACGGCGGCTTTGACTGGAATCAGTGCCAGACGCCGGATGAAAAATCGAGAGAATTCAAGTATGAAGTTGTCGCGGTGCTGAAAAACTACGCCGAATACCCGACAGACGAGGCTTGGACCGTCAAGCTGACCGATGGAAAGCATCCTTATTATTTCAGCAGCCAGAATGGCAAACAGTACATCCGCCTGACCCAAAATTTGGAACGCACTTTGACGCTTACGGCGTTGGCAACCCCGGACAACAGCAGCAGTACAAAGTATCTGCGCTCGGCTCAGTACAAGTCAGAGACCTATCTCCCGTCCCAGTGGCGTGACCACAACGGCCCTAACGGCAAGGACGAGGACGGTCTGCCGCTTGGCACGCTGAAACAGGACGGCAACACGGAGTTTGTGACCTACACTGGCCAGACAGCGGAGAGCTTTGAAGCAACCGTGAAGTTCAGCTTTACCCCGAAGGTCAAGAGCGACAGCAGCGAGCACGGCAGCCCGACCTACCGCGTCATGCTGCTGGCAAAATATCTGGGCAATGACACGGTCAAGGGGCAGTCCCTGAACGGCCAGTACATCACGCTGGCCGCGCGGGAAAGTATTGTGACAGAGTCTCCCGTCACCTTCAACCTGAACAGCCTGCCGTCGGATGCCATGACGAACTACACCGACTTCCTTGTTGTCGCGGTGCCCGTCACCAGCGGCAAGGGCGATATGAAGTATCGCTGGGATGCCACGGAGGACGAAGTGTCCGCAGCCATCGCCAGCCACGCGAGCGAGACAAACGACACCAACAAAGAAATCTGGTGGAAGAACGGCTATGAGATCGTCCGTACGGGCGAGCACAGCTATACCTATGCCCATCTGACGCCGCTCTGCTTCTCCGACGTGAGCCGCACCGTTAACACCGATGACAAGGAATGGGCTATACAGGCCACGCAGACGACCCCGCAGATCATCTTCAAGCAGCTGAACCTGAATGTTCTGAAAGCCCCGACGCTGGCGGAAGATACCGACGGCGGCAAGGTGAACCCGGACAACAATCAGCTGACCTACACGTTCAAATGGACTCAGGACGACATACAGGCCACTGACGCAGCCCCCGACTACCAGATCAAGCTCTACGGCCTGTTGACGGGCGCGGACGGCAATGTGACCGGTCAGGAGCAAATTGCGCTGAAGGACGGCGTAAATCTAGCCAAGGAGGTTCAGAACAGCGGCAACAGCTTTACCCTGCCTGTCAACGTGGATACCATGCTGGCCAACGGCAGCGACAGCTGGCGCTATGACAAGGTCCGGCTCGAGGTCACCCGCGTGGCGGCAGCCGACACCAAGGAAATCGGCGCGTCCGCTGTGGCGGATTACAGCGTTAAGCAGCGCCTGCCCGGCATCAGCGCGCCGAGCTCCATCACCCGCGTCAACGGCGAGACCGACAACGCGGATGCCCTGCTCTACACGGTCAGCTGGTCGCCGTCCGACGACGAGCGCATTGACCACTATGACCTGTGCGTCGTCGATGCCGGCGGCAATACTGTGCTGACGCTGCCCACCACGGACAACGTCGGCAGCCTGACGCTGGATCTGGAGCAGTATCAGGGCAAGGCATTGAGCTTCCGCGTTATTGCCCGCCGCAAGGCTGGTAGCAATTGCTTTGACGGCCCGGACGGCGCGTTGAGCCAGCCCGAGACCATCGTCCGCCGCGCCGATGCGCCCAAGGTTACGGCCAGCAGCTTTGCGCCCGACAGCCCGAATCAGGAGACGTTCCTGAACGACCTCAAGCTCAACATGACGCTGGACGCACCCGCACAGGGCAATGTCTACTTTACCGGCTATATCTTCAGCAACAAGGGCAATTACAATACAATTGCCAATCTGGCCAAGGCTTGGCAGGGCGAAGGCACCGGACAGGCCAAGTACGAGGCCCAGCAGGAGTTGACCAAAAAACTGGACGAGATGCTGAACAGCGGCGACGCCGAGCTGGTCATCCCGAAAGACAGCCGCACGGTGGGCGGGAGCGCCAGCGTCAACGACAAAACCGCCAGCTATACCTTTGTGCCCGACGGCAACGGCTTTACGCTGACGCCCGACCATGCAAAACAATACCTGCTGCCCGCGGTGCGCGTTATGCCCACCGACGGCAGGACAGCGTCGAACTGGTTCTACATCCTGCAGCAGGATACCAAAGCGGCACAGTTGCCGGCCATCACGCTGGACGCCCCCGTGGACGCTGCCGAACCGAAACGCGCACTTGGCAATGCCGTTTACACGCAGGAAGTCAACCTGTACAACGACCCCGAGTGTAAGAGCAATCGCGGTACGGCCCCGCTGGAGCTGCGCCGCTTTACGGTGGAGTGGACCGCGGTGAACAAGTACACCCAGGCCGACGGCACGGTGCGCAACCTGACCGACAGCTATACCTTTACCGTCACGCCGCTGGATAGTAAGACGAAACAGCCCTACATCATTACGGTGACGAACTACGACAGGGACGAGACGGACGAAGACGGCACCACGCATAAGCGCGGGGAAATCAAAACCGTCACCAAGACGACCTATAACGGCGAAACGACGGAGCTTAAGAAGACCGACGATGTGGACAAGGAGACTGGCGAGACCCGCATCTGGTACGACCTGAGCGTTGAGCCTGTGACCGACGAGAACGGCAACGTGACAGACTGGAAATCGCAACCCTATAACGTCACCGGCACGGTGGAAAAGGACGGCGGTACGCTGTACTACAAGGCAAAGACGGTTCCCATGCTGGAGCTGGTGCAGGAGGACGGTGCCGAGCCTGTTTACCGCATCACCCTGCCCGAGCTGCAGGAAAAGGTGCAGGACGACTCGCTCGAGCTGCAAAAGTTCACCGCAAGTGTGACGCTGAAGACGCTGGCGCACTCGGATAACAAGGGTAAGACCGTCGAATCCGGCACGGTCAAAGTCCCCGTCAACGAGACGAACACCGCCGATGCGGCGGAGGATGCCCAGAGTATGGATTCCGCGGAGAGCGTCGCGCCCGCCGAGACTGCAGAAAGCACGGCGGCGGAAAGCGCCCCCGCAAGCGTGCCCCCGGTCCTGATGCGGGCCCGTGCGGCACTGCCCATGGCGACCCCGGAGACCGCCGCTGCCCCGGATGAGACGGACGCGGCGGAAACCGCGCCCCCGGAACGGATAGAAACAAGCGACGCATCGTAATTTTATTTCAGGAAAGAAGGTGGCATTATGCACCGCAGGGCACGCAGCATTCTGCGCGGGGAGCAGGGGCTTTCGATGATATTGGTCCTCTGTATCGGCGCGCTGTTTGTGGCGCTGTCGGCAGCGCTGGCCTATGCGGCCTCCGTGCTGACGGCCAATGCCAACCGCCAGCTGCTGGAACAGGAAGCCTACCAGCTGGCAACCAGCTTTTCCGACGTGCTGGAAGGGGAGCTGAACAAGAGGGACAGCAGCTTTGCCAAGTTCGTCAATGAGCAGTTCATGTTCTCCCAAAGCTACGGCAAGGACATCTATGATTTGGAATCCCAGCCCAAGGAGTTCGCCTGGAAACCGAACGGCAGCCAGCCTGATGGCGGGGCCGAGGCCATCACGGTAACACTGCGCCGCCGCCCGGGCGACGGTGCCGACAAGCTGAACCAGACGGCGAACAGCACCAATGCCACAGACCTGCGCAACCTGCTCGACACACTGGAGGGCGAAGACCGCAAGGGCATGGCAATCGTCGATTTACAGCTGGACATTACGGTGACAGTCACGAAAAACGGCGAGAGCTTTGCCTTCACGCGGACCTATGACCGCACGGTAAAGTACAGCAGCAGCGGCAATTCAACAAGCAAGGTGTACTACACGGTAAATGGCAGAACAACGAAGTATTACCGTGAGAATGCCCTGACATTTGTTGCCGCCGGTTATGAGAAATTGATAATCACAGACGATACTATCAAAAGCAACCAGCTGACGTTCCACTGCGACACCAGCCAGCAGCCCGATTCCATCACCTACACCCGCGGTGCCAAACAGAGCACCGGCACAACACAGGAGTGACCCGCTATGAAACATACTTTACAAAATCAGCGCGGCGAGACCATTGTGGAAGTGCTTGTGTCGTTCCTGCTGCTGATGATTTTTACGTCGATGTTCGTCGTTTCGCTGCGGTACGCCCGCGCCATGTCCCAAAAGGCCGAGTCGCTGCGGGAGACAGCCTATGCCTTCTGCGCCGGGCTGTACCCGGCCAATAACGCGGCCCTCCGCTGGGTGAAGGAACAGGAGGGGCTGGAGTTCTCCTTTGGCGATTACGGTGAATTTACGGTGAAAGACGTCGAGCTGGACAGCGTGGAGACAAGCGCGGAAGTTACGGAAAACGGCCAAAAAACGACGGAACAGCACAAGTTTTACCGCTACAGCAAGAGCACGGCAGAAGGGACGACCAACCCATGAAGCAGCGTTTGAAAAACCAGAACGGCACAACGCTGGTGGAGCTGATCGTCTGCATGGTGCTGCTGTCGCTCTTTACGCTGGCGGCGGTCACGCTGATACAGCCCAGTGCGCAGGCGTACATGGACATCCAGCAGCAGACCCGCGCGCAAAATCTGGCCGATGCGCTCATTGAGACGATCCGCGGTGAGGTGCTCGAGGCGAACGGCTATATCCGCTTCACCGACGGCGCGACGGACCTTAATAATTTGGACAGCGTTTTTGCGTCCAAGGGTAACGACTACAGCCAGGGCACGGCATTGGAATTCAGCGTCTACCCCAACCACATTGAGCTGATCGACAAGGACTGTGTGCCGATGCTGACAAAAACAGACGGCACAGCACTGCTGACAGCGGATCAGGCCAATGCGCTGAACGGCTACCTGCACATGCGGTTTTACCGCGATGAACTGAATGGCGACGGGCACTACGGCAACCCGCAGCACACAAAAGAGAACAAGGACGCGGATGGCAACGTGACGGACACACTGCCCTACGTTGCCTACGGCTACACAACGGCCTATCCCCGGGATGCCTATATGGGGCTGTTCATCAGTGAACTGCATTTCTACGCCCGCAGCTGGACGCAGGACGGCGACGAAACCAAGACCCCGCGCATTACGGCTATGACGGTGGTGCTGACTGTGGCCAAGCGGGACGCCAACGACCAGATCGTGCCGCTGTGCACCCAAAAAGCCATTGTGCAGCTGCCCGGTGAGCCGGTCATCCTGTATAAACCCGGCACCTGGGATGGCAAGGCATCGTCGGAGTCGTGAGCGGTGCCCTCCGGGACGATTTTTGAAAAGTTTATTACAATCCCGGCGGAGGTACTGGACAAATTCAAATGGACTTGTTATACTTTAAAACATGAATACCTGTGTGCCGGACAAAAATGCAGGAATGTCATGGGCATCAGAGCAGAGAGGATGACTAGGATGGCAACAATTGAAATCAAAATGCTGGGCGGCTTTGAGATCCGTGTGAACGGCAAGCCCGTGCTGGCACAGCTGGCGCAGTCCCGCAAGGCAACGGCGCTGGTGCAGTATCTCGTTTTGCGGCGCGGGGAGCGCGTCTCCCACAAGGTACTGACCGATACCTTGTGGGCAGGGGAGCGGTCCACCAACCCGGACATGGCCCTGCGCGCCATCTTGCATCGCTTCCGCCTTATGATTGACGCGGAGGGCCTGGATGAGATGAAGGACTGCATCGTGACCAGCCGCGGCTACTACCAGTGGAACCCCCATCTGGACTGCAGCGTGGATGTGTTTGAGGTCAACGACCTGTCGGAGCTGGCCCGCAAGGAGAGCGACGCCGAGAAGCGCAGCCGCATTTATGAACAGATCGTCAACCTGTATGACGGACGCCTGCTGCCGCAGTCTGCGTCCGAGCCGTGGGTCGAAAGCGTCAGCGTGCGCCTGCACGGGCAGTACCGCACAGCCATTTTAAACCTGCTGGAGCTCTGCAAAAAATGGGGCGAGAGCACCCGCATCGTTACGCTGTGTACCCGCGCGCTGGAGCTGGACCCCTACGAGGAGCGCCTTTATCTGGAAAAGATCGTCGCGCTGGAGACGCTGGGCCGCCATGAGGAGGCGGAGAATCTGGCACGCCGCGGCAGCGCCATGGGCTGCCTGCATCATGCCATTGAGCCGGGCCGCGCAGGCTCTGCCTACCGCCAGATGCGCCAGGCAGACCGCAATATGGAGAGTGAGATCTCCAAGCTGATCTCTGCTCTGCCGGATACCGAGGACACGGGGGCCTGCATCTGCGACTTTGAGACGTTCAAGGAAATTTACCGCGTACAGCGCGGCGTGCAGGTCCGCTACGGTCTGCAGGTATTCCTGGCGATCCTGACCGTGGCTCCCAGTCAGAACACCGATGCTGCCGAGACCGCTCTGATGGTGGAGCAGCTGGGCGATCTGATCCGCACGAATCTGCGCCAGTGCGATGTGGCCGCCCGCTACACCGATATGCAGTATGTTGTTATGCTGAGCGGCAGCACCGCCGAGAGCGGCACCGGCCCGCTGGAGCGCATCAAGGCCGCGTTCTACCGCATCCCTGCCCATGGCCGCTACCTGTTGAGCTATAGCCTCTATGTTCCCGAGGCCCAGGCCGACAGCGGGCGCGTCCGCCGTCGCAAAAAGACGGCGAAGAAGGAAAAATAAGTGAGCCGTTAAGCCGTACAGTGAAAGCTGTGCGGCTTTTTCATTACCCTGGCCCCCTCTGCGAGGGGGCTCCGCCCGCAGGCGGTGGGGGAGAGAACCTTGCGATAATCCGACATATTTTGGGCTATGGAAAGGTTCTCTCCCTCCGGCCCTGCGGGGCCACCTCCCTCGCAGAGGGAGGCGAGGGTCTGTTTTTTACACTTTCCACAATCTTTTGCCTAAAAATTTTTACAAAAAATCCGAAAAAACTGTTTAAATTTCCACAGCAATGTGGTAAAGTAGTATCAAACAGGCGGGAGTGTTCAAAAATCACTGCGCCGCAATGAAATTCTACGCCGCAGGGCTGCCGGAAGCAGCCCCGGCGCGAAAAGAGGTTTGACGATCCATGGGCTACGCAAGCAAAGACATCCGCAACATTCTGGTGGCCGGCCACGCCGGCTGCGGCAAAACGACGCTGACCGAGGCACTGCTGTACATGAGCGGCGCTTCCGAGCGTATGGGCCGTGTCGAGGACGGCACCACCGCCAGCGACTTTGACCCCGAGGAGATCCGCCGCAAGGCATCGCTCAACTCGAGCGTTGTCCCCGTCGAGTACGAGGGCATCAAGTACAACCTGATCGACGCACCGGGTCTGTTTGATTTTGAGACCGGCGCTGCCGAGGGCATCATGGCCGCCGAGAGCGTGCTGATCTGTGTGTCCGGGCGTTCCGGCGTGACCGTCGGTGCTGAGAAGGCGTACCAGCTGGCGCTGAAAAACAACAAGGCGCGGATGATCTTTGTCACCAAGGCTGATTTGGAAAACGCCGACTACTTTAAGATCCTGGAGCAGATGAAAATTAAGTTCGGCCCCAGTGTCTGCCCCTGCGTCGTGCCCGTCCGTCTGGACGACGGCACCGTCGCCTACATCAACCTGTTCAGCCAGAAGGCCTTCAAATACGAAGGCGGCAAGCAGGTCCAGATCGACCTGCCCGACATCGGCCACCGCTTTGAGGGCCTGATCCAGGCCATGAGCGAGGCCATCGCCGAGACCGACGAGGCTTTGATGGAGAAGTTCTTCGAGGGTGAGGCTTTCACCACAGAGGAGATCGTCCAGGGCATGGCCTCCGGCGTGCGCAGCGGCCAGATCACGCCCGTGTTCTGCGGCTCTGCCGTCAACGCGCAGGCGCTGGATATGCTGCTCTACAACATGAACGTGCTGCTGCCCGGCGCGGACACCGCGTCCGCCGTGGGCGAGTCTGGCGGCGAGCCGGTGGAGATCACCGCCGACCCCGCCGCCCCGCTGTGCGCCTACGTCTTTAAGACTGTGGCCGACCCGTTTGTCGGCAAGCTGAGCTTTATTAAGGTGCTGTCCGGCAGGCTGACCGCGACGAGCAACGCCGTCAACGCCCGCACCGGCCAGCCGGAGCGCCTGGGCAAGACGCTGACCGTCTGCGGCAAAAAGCAGACCGACACGCCCGAAATCGCCGCCGGTGACATCGGCGCAGTTGCCAAGCTGGCCACCGCCAAGACCGGCGATACCCTGTGTGACCCCGCCCGCGTCGTGGCGCTGCCCGCACCTGTGTACCCCATCAGCAGCTACCGCATGGCCGTCAAGGTCGCCAAGAAGGGTGACGAGGGTAAGGTCGGCAGTGCGCTGGCCCGCCTGATCGAGGAGGACCCCGCCATCCGGTTCGTGGTCGACCCCGAGACGAAGCAGCAGATCATCAGCGGTCTGGGAACCCAGCATCTGGAGGTCGCGCTGGCCAAGCTGAAGAATAAGTTCGGCGTCGAGATCACGCTCGAGAATCCGCGCGTGCCGTACCGTGAGTCCATCCGCAAGAGCTGCAAGGCACAGGGCCGCCACAAGAAGCAGACCGGCGGCCACGGCCAGTTCGGCGATGTCTGGATCCAGTTCGAGCCCATCGAGGGCGAGGGCATCGAGTTTGCCGAGAACGTGTTCGGCGGCAGCGTGCCGAAGAACTTCTTCCCGGCAGTCGAGAAGGGTGTCCGTCAGGCCGCCGAGCACGGCGTGCTGGCCGGTTACCCGATGGTCGGCATGAAGGCCACGCTGCTGGACGGCAGCTACCACCCTGTTGATTCCAGCGAAATGGCGTTCATTATGGCCGCCAAACTCGCGTATAAGGCCGCCATCCCCGAGGCCGGCCCCGTCCTGCTTGAGCCCATCGGCGCATTGAAAGCCCACGTCCCCGCCGACAACACCGGCGATATTATGGGCGAGGTCACGAAGCGCCGCGGCCGCGTGCTGGGCATGAACCCCGATGACGACGGCCTGCAGGTCGTCGAGGCCGAGGTCCCCGTGGCCGAGATGCAGGACTTCACCACCTTCCTGCGCCAGCTGACCCAGGGCCGCGGCTACTTCACGTTCGAGTTCGTCCGGTATGAGACCCTGCCGCAGATGCTCGAGAACAAGGTCATCGAGCAGGCAAAGGCATTGGGCAACTTTGCGGATGAGGATTAAACGAGAGATGTTCTTTCTTTGCAAAGAAAGAACCAAAGAAATTCTAAACAAGTAAAATAAAAGCACCTGCTGACCGGTATGCGTGTGACCGGCCAGCAGGTGCTTTTTGATTGAGATATTGAAAGCTTCTTTGCTTACTTTCTTCTCGAAGAAAGTAAGAGATAAGGGAGTCTGCGGAAAGGTGCCAAAGCCCCTCAGGCCCCGCAATGCGAGGAGCCTTTTACAGCCTCCCCTCACAGGGGAGGTGGCCGAGCGCAGCGATGGCCGGAGGGGCTTTGGCCGTTACCCGTTAGCACCAGCCTCCCGGGAAAGCACCAGGCCGGGCATGCCCGGCCCCTACAGCGCAGCAAAATGAAAGGCAACGCCCCCCATCACGTGATCTTCAACGCCCGCTGCACGCGGTACACAATGTACTTGAACAGCCCGGCGATCAGACTGAACTCCACCCAGACATAATTGGGCAGGTTCCGCCACTTGAATTTCGGTTTGTTTATCTTCGGCAGCGCCGCCCACGCCTCGCGGAAGCCTTTCGCGTAATCCCCGCCGAAGCCGCGCAGCCGGAACATAAGCACTTTGAGCAGATACCCCAGCAGCATCGGGATAAAATTCAAAACCAACATCAAAAGCGGCTGGTTCTTGTAGGGCAGCAGAATGCTGTTGCGCCCGCTCTGGATGCTCTTAAACGGGTTGTAGCGCACAGCGCCGGTGGTCGCGCCGCAGATGTGGCGGCAGCGGGCCGTGGGGCAGTAGACGTTCCTGTAGCCGAAATTGTTCGCACGCCAGCTCAAATCGACGTCCTCGTAATACGCGAAAAACAGCTCGTCAAACACGCCGATCTCGTCCAGAATCGACTTGCGGTAGAGCGCCGCGCCGCCGCACGCGCTGAACACACGGCAGGGCTTTGTATAGCGGCTGGCCTTTAAGCCGTCGCCGCGCTTGCAGGCAAAGCCCAGGATCGTCACGTAGTCGCCCGCGTCGTCGGCCAGCTCCGGCTCATAGTAGCGCAGCATCAGGCTGCTGACCGCAAAAATTTTCGGGTCGGCGTCAGCGGTTTTGATCAGCTCCGCCAGCCAATCCGGCTCCGCAAAGGCGTCGTTGTTGAACAGCGCCATGTACTCGCCTTTGGCAATCGCAATGCCCTGGTTCACCGCATGGGAAAAGCCGGTGTTCCCGGCGTTCTCAATTAAAGTGTAGCGGTCCCGCCCGCAGTAGCTGCGGGCGATGTCCAGGCTCTCGTCGGTGGAGCCGTTGTCAATGACGATCAGCTCAAAATCCTGCTCGGTCTGCGCCCAGACGGACTCGATGGAATCCCGCAGCCAGCCCGCGCCGTTCAGGTTCGGGATGATGACAGATGCTTTCATGGCGCCTCCTCAACGGTAATAGTAGTAGGCCAGCTGGCTGTGCAGCGCGGCGGTAAACACCATCGCGGCCACAGCCACAAACAGGATGACCAGCCCCGCCACGACCAGCGCACGGATCAGGTACGCCCGGGCCAGCCGCCTGCGGGCAGGGTCCTGCGTGCCGCCAAAGCTCCACACCACCGCCAGCACGAACCCGGCGATGGGGATGGCGAACAGCAGCATGGCCGCCGTCGTCGCGCTCTGGCTCATGGCGTCGATGCGGTCCTCCTCCAGGTCCTGCTCGTACAGCGGCTCGGCGGTCTCAACGGTACCCTCCGGGGACTGACGCATGGACTCCAACAGAGCCTCGCCCATCGGGATATGCGGCAGCGGTGCGCCGCACTTGGGGCACCGCTCGTCGTACGGGGCAGTCAGCAGACCGCAGTTTTTGCAAAAATGTGCCATAAAAACCTCGCTTATTCGTCGAATGCCAGACCGCGGTCCAGCTGGGTGTTCAGGATGATCTGGGTGTTGGTGGAGCCCATCTTCTGCATCTTGGTCAGCAGGTGCTCCAGCGCGTCAATGTCGGTGCAGCTTACCTTAATTATAAAGTTGTAGCTGCCTGTCACGCGGAAGCACTGCAAGACCTGCGGCTCCTGCTCGATCATGGTCAGAAAGCTCGCGCGGGTCGCTGCGTCCACCAGCACCGAGATCAGCGCCTCGACCCGGGCGGGCGCGTCGGGGTGGCGCAGCACGACAGTGTACCCGCCAATGACACCCTCCTGCTCCAGGCGGTGGATGCGGCTGGATACGGCGGGACTGGTCAGGCTGACCCGCTGGGCGATGTCCTTAACGGGCATACGCGCATTTTCCGCCAGCAGTTGTAGGATTTTGTGATCCAAATCGTCCATGGATTGACTCCTTGTCCTTGTTTTGTGTAATGCGCACAAAAAAATAAAGTGAAGTATACAATCACTGTTATCTTTAACAAAATTGGAAAAGTATGCTTTTTTGTGCGCTTGCTAAATAAAATTAAGTAGGAATGACTTTATTATAATCTTTTGAAAACCAAAATGCAAGTCTGACATTTGACATTTTAAGAAAACTTGCTATAATGATATTTGTAATCAATCAAGACATTCACTGACCTTTATATACTTTCCCACCCCTCTATGCACAAAGCCCCGCAGGTATCCCCTGCGGGGTTTTGTGTTTGTGTCGGCAGGACACAATGCGGGAAAGTGTGCAAGAATTGGGGGCTTTTTGCCTTCCCCCGCGGGGGAAGGTGGCCCGCAGGGCCGGATGAGGGGCGTGTGCACGGCAGCAGCCTGTAAACGGGCAGCATCTGCAAGGTCGACCCTCATCAGTCAGTGGTCGGGGCCACTGACAGCTTCCCCCTCCGGGGGGAAGCCATGCGCGCGAAAGGCTGCATTTTTACATTTTAAACCCCGCCCCGTTTGACGGCGCCCGGACTGCCGTGGTATAATATAATTTCCGACACATAACGTGCATTTTTAACGGAGGAATCAATATGCTCATCCCTGTGCTGCTTTTTATTGTCGGTCTGTTGTTCCTGATCAAGGGCGGCGACTGGTTTGTTGACGGCGCGTCCGCACTGGCCCGCCGCTTCCACCTGCCGGAGCTGCTCATCGGCGCGACGGTGGTCTCCATCGGCACGACGCTGCCGGAGGTCATGGTCTCCACGATGTCCGCGCTGTCCGGCCATGGCGAGATCGCCTACGGCAACGCCATCGGCTCGGTCATCTGCAATGCGGCACTGATCGCGGCCATCACGATTGCGGTGCGCCCCGGCAGGGTAGACCCCAAAACGCTGAAAACCCCCGTCGCCTTCTTCTTCGCGGCGGCGGCCATCTACTGCATTGCGGCCTATGTTTTCGGCAGATTCACCCGCGTCATGGGCATCATCATGCTGGCAATGTTTGTGGCGTACATGGCCGCCAATGTGCTGCAGATGAAAAACACCCCCGCCGGTGAGCAAGAGGCGTCCGAGGAGGAGGAAATGCCCCTCGCCAAGACGCTGATCCTGCTTGTGCTGGGCGCGGTGCTGATCGCCGTCGGCGCAAACCTGCTCGTGGACAACG
>OJQB01000476.1_pt1 | contig 15560 bp, 18 predicted proteins | sample 1598601 | NCBI WGS metagenome assembly OJQB01 (sample SAMN03922496, study PRJEB24848) | human gut metagenome | isolation source: stool sample | host: Homo sapiens | place: Germany | collected 2011-11 | reverse complement strand
GGCAATAGAGACGTCATCCAGAGCCGCCTCCAAATGCTTCCTGTTCATGTATCTCTTGCAGCCCCACTGGGCTTCGCCATGTGGCGGGCACAGACCAGCATCAGGGAGACAAATTTGTTGTCCCCGGCCTGTGTGGTGCCGCTGTAGAAGTTCATCAGGCTGTGAATCAGAGCGGAAAACGGTATATCGCCCATATTGTCCAGACATGGTATGAGGTCAATAAGGACAAGGACATCATGTTCAGAATGCAGGATTGGGTAGAATCCGGGAAAACGGAGAGCACTGGGAGTAGTTCTATCAAACAGGCTTATCAAAACATTCTTATTTCCGGCAGTGCCGGAGATATCTATGCATCAGGATGCTGGGCCAAAGGCGATTCCGTGCCGCTGACCTCCGGCACAAGCCGCAGATTCGGGATCGTGCTGCGTTTTTAGTATTCGGATGGTACGGAGGACGAGGAGATCGCCAACGTCAATCCGGACTGCAGCAGTCAGAACGACTGGCAGTATCTGTCCCTGCGGGCAGTTGCGAAAAAAAGCGTATACCTCCATGCGGATCGTGTTGCGTTATGACAAGCACCCCTGTAACCGTCAGGTTACAGGGGCGCTTCTTTTTTCACAGATGGAACACATTCACCAGAAACAGCAGGGCCAGTCCATAGTAGGTCACCACGGCCACCAGATCGTTGACCGTCGTGATCAGCGGGCCGGAGGCCACCGCCGGATCGATGTGGATCTTATGAAACAGCATGGGAACCATCGTCCCCACAAGGCTGGAGATCACCATAGCCACCACCAGCGACACCCCAACGCAGCCGGAGATCAGAAAAGCCGGCCCCCACGCATAGCCCTTGCACACATGGATGTAGACCCCTAAAACCGCCAGCGCCATGAGTCCCAGGCACCCGCCGTTGAGAAGACCCACCCGCATCTCCTTGCCCAGCAGGGCCAGCTCCTCCTTCAGGGTAAGGTTCTCGTCCATGAGGACACGAATGGTGACGGCCAGCGACTGGGTGCCGACGTTGCCCGCCATATCCAGCACCAGCGACTGGAAGCAGATGACGATGGGCAGCACCGCCACCACGGACTCGAAGATGCCCACCACCGACGAGACGCCCATACCCAGAAACAGCAGCACGATGAGCCACGGCAGACGCTTTTTCATACTGACGGCGGCAGGCTCCCGGAGGTCCTCCTCCGAGGTCAGGCCGCCCAGCTTGGCGTAGTCATCGCCCATGGCGTCATCCACCAGCTCCACCAGATCCTGAGCGGTGAGGATACCGGCGATCCTTCCGTCCTCCGTCAGCACCGGCAGGGAATCCTCCTCATACTCTGCGATCCGGTCGATGCAGTCCTCCACCTTTTCATGGGCCAACACATAGGGATAGCTGCGGCGGATGATCCCGCTCAGCGGATCGTTTTCACGGGCGATGATCAGATCCTTCAGGTCGATGGCCCCGGCAAAGACGCCGCTGCCGTCCACCACATACAGCGTGGAGATATTGTCGTGCTCACCGGCCTGCCGCACCAGCTCGTTCATGGCGCCGCAGACGGTCAGTGTGTCCGGGATGCAGACGAAATTGCCGCTCATGCGGCTGCCGATCTCCTCCTGATGAAAGGCCAGCAGCCGCCGGACATCCTTCCGGGTGTCGTCGTCCAGATGGGCAGCCAGAGCCTGCTTCTTCTCCGCCGGAAGCTCCCGCAGCATATCCAGCGCATCCGCCGTGTCCATGTCGGTGATCACCGCCGCCGCCAGATCCGCCGGAAGTTCCGCCAGGAAGCGGGAGGCATCGTCCAGATAGGGGAATATCTCTGCCAGCGTCCGGGCGTCCAGCTGCCGGAACAACCGCTCCCGCTCCGCATCCGTCAGCAGTGTGACGGCCTTGGCCACATCCCGCTGGTGATAGTGCTTCAGCAGCTCCGGCAGACGGCCCCCGTTTTGGGCCGTGCGGATGACCGCTGCGATTTCCTGTGCGAACTCCTTGTTTACCATTCTGTTCATCATATTCTTGTCCTCCTTTGACGCTACTTTGGGCAAAATGGGCGCAAAAATACACCGCCTCAGAGATAGTTGCCACAGCAAGACGTCTCCGGTGCGGTGCAGAAGGACACGACAAAGTAGAATGTGGTCAGCTCCTGTCCATGGATGACCACACCCTGTGTCTCTGCGGGCCGCATACCCGGCTTCGTCCTGTACTTCCGCAGCTATCCATGAACATTCACCTCCGTTGATGGCTGAAATAGGTCTTTTTTGACCACAGCCCATCATAGCAGAACCCATCGGCACTGTCAACCGTTTCTTTCCCCGGTTTTTTGCAGCCCCGGAGGCCCCACGGCCTCCGGGGCTGCACTCTCGGCATTTACTGTCCTTGGGGCCGGATCTCCACAGTCCTGCCGCCAAGACTCTCATAGATGCGGTGGGAAACGGAGAGGACAGTGCGTCCACGGGAGGCCTGACGCAGGGCCTCCCGTACACAGGCCTCCGTCTCGGCATCCAGATTGGCGGTGATCTCATCCAGCAGCAGCACAGCGGGGTCTGCCGCTGCGGCCCATGCAATGGACAGCAGCTACCACTCCCCCTGAGAGAATATCCCGTCCGTACACACCGTGTCATACCCCTCCGGCAGCGCCTGGATGGCCTCGTCGATCTCCGCCAGCCGGGCGGCCTCCTTGGCCATCTCTCCGGTGATCTGCGGGTCGCACAGGGTGATCTGCTCCAGCACGGTCCCCGGTATGCGGGAAAAATGCTGCTCCACGCAGTCAATACAGATGCGCCGCTGTCGGTCCGGGATGGCTGAGGCGTCCACTCCGCCGATGGTGACTGTCCCCGCCTCCGGCCGGTACAGCCCCAGCAGCAGCTTAAACACTGTGCTCTTTCCGACTCCCGCCCGGCCCACCAGCGTCACCTGCTCCCCCTGCTTCACCGTCATGGAGAAGTCGGTGAGCACGTGGCTTTCCCCATAGCCGAAGGTCACATGGGAGAACACCACATCGCCACGGGCCTCCTCCCGCTCCGGAGGAATGTCCCGCTCCGGCTGGGCCAGAAAGGCATCGATGCGGCGAACGCCCGCCATGGCCGACTGGATGGTCTGTATCTCCATGCCAAGACTCTCGATGGGGGCGAAAATGCGGGAGATATAGCTGATGACCGCCACCGACGTACCCACGGACATCCCGAACAGGGTCAGCAGCTCTGCGTTGCCGGAGGCGGAGAGCAGCATGACCACCCCCACCACCACGGCGTCCAGCAGCAGCACCACCGGCGAATAGACGGCGTCATAGAAGTTGGTGCGTTCCACGGCGGCATAGCTGTCACCGATGCGCCGTTCATAGCGGCGCTCCATGTAGTCCTCCAGCCCCAGCGCACGGATGGTGCGGATATTGTGCAGCGTCTCCGGCACCTGTCCGGACACGGCGGCCACGGCGTGACGGTGATCCAGCTGCGCCGCCAGCATCCGCTTCTGCACGTGGCGGGTGAACACGGCCAGCAGTGGCAGCACCAGCAGCAAAACCAGTGCCAGACAGGTGTTCTTCACGGCGATGACTCCCAGAATGGAGAGGATGCGGCAGGCGTCCGCCACCATACTGATGATGCCGGAGGTGAACAGCGCCTCCACGGCATCCACATCGCCGGAGAAGCGGCCGGCCACCTCACCGGGGTTCTGGTCCACCAGCGTGGCCACCGACAGCTGCGTCAGCTTTTGAGACATCTCCCGGCGCAGGGCATGGGTCATTTTCTGCCCGAACAGCACCAGCAGGTTCTCCTGCGCCGAGGACAGGATACCCTCCAGCGCCAGACTGCCGAAGTAGAGCAGCGCCGCCAGAACGCTCAGGGGGAGTCCCCCCGTCAGCCGGTCGATGATGCAGGCCAGCACCAGCGGCGGCAGAAGCGACGCCGCCACCGAGGCTGCCACACATAAAAGCGTCCCCACGGTCAGCAGCCGGTGCTCCCCCGCCGCCGCCCGGATGGCGGCAAACACGCCTTTTTTCTGTCTGTTTTTCATGACTGCTCCCCTCCCGTCTGACTCTCATACAGCTGGCGATACACCGGAGCGGATGCCATCAGCTCCTCATGGGTCCCCACAGTGACTTCTCCGTTCTCCATGAAGATCACCTGCCGCAGCTGTGGGAAGTGATACAGCCGGTGGGAAATCAGGAACACCACCTTGTCCTTGGCATAGTCCTGCAAATGTGCGAACACCACGTCCTCGGTGCTGCGGTCCAGCGCAGAGAAGGGGTCGTCAAGCACCAGCACCGGCCGGGGATGGGCAAGGGTGCGGGCCAGCGCCAACCGCTGGGCCTGTCCGCCGGACAGGCGGGCGCCGCCGCTGCCGATGACGGTATCGGGTCCGTTTTCCATCGCCGACACCTCCCCCCTCCAGCGCCGCAGCGGCCAGATACGGCGCAGCGTTCTGTCCCTCACCGCAGAGGACGTTATTGCAAACGGTATCGGCGCTGAGCTGCGGGCTTGGTGCCAGAGCCGCTACGACTGGATCTTCCCCGTGAGGAGCTGACCTTCTCCCCCGGCGTCATCCCGGCCCTGTATCAGATCGTGGAGGATCTGGTGAAGCCCGACCACGGCAAGGTGCTGACCATGACCCCGGCCTACGGCTTTTTCCTCCACGCCTGCGAGTATAATGGCGTGGAGTTGGTGACGTCTCCCCTGAGGAAGGTGGAGGGATGGTTTGAAATGGACTGGGAGGACTTCCGGCGGAAGGTCGCCGCCCCCGCCGTCTGCGTGCATCTCCGCCACGCAGTAGGAGCCCTTGCCCAGATGCGGGTCCTTCACATACTCGATGCGCTCCAGCTTCGTCATCACCTTGGCCGCATCCACCAGCGCACTGCACCCCTTCTCTGGGGTGGACTTGGAGAGCGCCCAGCGGGATTCCTTTTACTGGGCGCTTTACTGCTCTGACAGCACCATGGAGGCCGTCCGGGCCACGGAGGAGCGCTACCGACGGTGTTTACTACGCCAGCATCAACATGAAGAACGCCAGCAATCCGCAGCAGTATTCCATGGGCAACGCCTCTCTGCGAGGCAGCGCCAGCCAAGACCATCCATCTGACGGCTCTGGGGACCGGAGTCGCTCAGAGCATCTACGAATAAAATCAAATGCTCCGGGATTTTCTCATCCGGCTGGGCGTCAGCGAAGCACCGCTGCCAAGGATGCCCGCAAAATGGAGCACACTGTCGGTGCGGCAGACAGAGCATCTGGTGTACTTCCTCTGCTTCGTCAAGACCCTCCGCAAAGAGCCGGAGACGACGGAGTCCTGAGCCGCTTCTTGCAAAGTGTAAGGCTTCGGGTATATTTTCTTCTTCCTTTTGTTCCGTTTCTCTGCTATACTGGAGCCATACTAGGAAACACACGGCGGAGGTTCTTCCCTTCTCTGCCGGAAAATCGTAAGGAGGATACCACTATGCGTTATGAGATCAAAGGCACTCCCTTCCCCGTGGTGATCTGTCAGCTGGAAGACGGCGAGCAGATGGTCACGGAGCGTGGCTCCATGGTCTGGATGAGCCCTAATATGGAGATGCAGACCCATGGCGGTGGACTGGGGCGGATGTTCTCTAAAATATTCTCCGGCGAGAGTATGTTCCAGAACATCTACACCGCTCACGGCGCCGGGATGATCGCCTTCGGCTCCAGCTTCCCCGGCCAGATCAAGGAGATCGCCATCACTCCCGGCCACGATATGATCCTCCAGAAGAGCGCCTTTCTGGCCGCCGTGCCGGGAGTAGAGCTGTCCATCCACTTCAACCAGCGGCTGGGTGCGGGCCTCTTCGGCGGCGAGGGCTTCATCATGCAGCGCCTCAGCGGCAGCGGCATGGCCTTTGCCGAGATCGACGGCACGCTGGTGGAGTACGACCTCCAGCCGGGTCAGCAGATCGTGGTGGACACCGGCAACGTGGCGGGCTTCACCGCCGGGGTGCAGATGGAGATCCGTCAGGTTCCCGGCATGAAGAACAAACTGTTGGGCGGCGAGGGCCTTTTCAACACCGTCCTCACCGGCCCCGGACGTATCTGGCTGCAGACCATGCCCATCTCCGGCGTGGCCGCCGCCTTGCTGCCCTATATCCCCACCGGCAACAATTAAGCTGTCTGTCAGGCCCGCAGAGTCCTTCTTTGCGGGCTTGGCAAATTTTTTTATTTTTCACGCAATAAAACCGCATCTCCACGCATTACAGGGATGACAGGAGATAAAAGCCTATGACTGCATGGCCCGCCACAACCGAATATGCCGGCAGCAGTGCTCATCTGACGGAGCTGCTGGCCGCCATCGCCGCCGGGCAGCAGGATGCGCTGGCGCAGCTCTACCATCTCACCCGAACGGCGGTGTATGGTCTGTCGCTGTCGTACCTGAAAAACACCCACGACGCACAGGATATCACACAGGATGTATTCGTTCATGTGTGGGATCACGCCCCGCAGTATCGCCCCACCGGCTCTCCCATGGGCTGGCTGCTGACGGTCTGCAGGAATCTGTGCCTGATGCGCCTGCGGCACACGGAGCGCCACGCCGTTCTCAGCGAGGCAGAATGGGACGCCATTCCCCAGCAGGAGACCGGTCTGACCACAGAGGAGCGAACGCTGCTGCAGCACGTTCTGTCCCGTCTGGGGGAGGAGGAGCGGCGCATCGTACTGCTCCATGCCGTCACCGGGCTAAAGCACCGGGAGATCGCCGCTCTGCTGGAGCTGCCCCTCCCCACCGTCCTGTCGAAGTATCACCGAGCAATCCGAAAAATGCGTGCTGATCTGGAAGGAGATAACGCCCATGACAAATGAAAAGCTGGAACAGCGCCTTGCACAAGCGCTGGAAAAAACAGCCCCCCATGACGTGGACGGCGTTCTCTCCCGCTGTGAGAAGCGGAAAGGAACGGAAATCCCCATGAAAACAAAACCTTACTCCCTGAAAAAATGGATGGCGATGGCGGCCTGTCTGGCCCTTCTGCTGCTGTGCGGCGGCGGACTGTTTCTGCGGCAGGCCAATGCTGTGGCCTCCGTGGTCTCCATCGACGTCAACCCCAGCATCGAGCTGCGGGTCAACCAAAATGAAAAGGTTCTGGCCTGCGTGCCTATGAACGACGACGCCCATGCCATTCTGGCGGATATGGGCGACGGCGAGGATCTGAAGGGGGCCAAGCTGGATGTGGCAGTAAACGCCATCGTCGGCAGTCTGGTCCGCAACGGCTATCTGGAGAGCATCTCCTCCGCCATCATGATCTCCGTAGAGGATCGGGATCAGAGCCGGGCTCACCGACTGCAGCAGGACCTCTCCGCCGCCGTGGACGGCATCCTGCGGGACAGCGCCTCTCAGGCCTCCGTATTGACCCAGACGGTCACGCAGGACACGTCTCTGGAGAAGCAGGCCAAGGACCACCACATCTCCACCGGCAAGGCGGCGCTGGTGAACCGTATCCTCGCCCTGAACAACAGTCTGTCCTTTGAGGAGCTGTCCAGGCTCTCCATCGGTGAGCTGAAGGATCTGGCCGAGACCGGCGCTCCTGCCATGCCCATTGGCATGGAGCGAGCACTGGAGATCGCCCTGCTCACCTGCGGGCAGTCCGCCGACCAGCTGACCAAGCAGGAGGTGGACGCTGAGCTGGACGAGGTTCCCGCCCACTACGAGGTGGAGCTGGAGGACCGCAGCGGTACGGAGTACGAGTATCGCATCGATGCCTATACCGGCGCTGTGCTCACCTCCTATGTGGAGCCGGACGGTCACGACGATGTGGATGACCACGATGACCATGATGATGACCACGACGATGACGACGATGATGCCCAGCCCACCGGCAGCGCCCAGCCCACCGGGCAGATCGGCCACGCCGCAGCCAAGTCCGCTGCCCTGACCCACGCCGGTGTGTCAGAGAGTCAGGCCTACGACATGGATGTGGAGCTGGATGACGAGGATGGCCGCTGGGTATACGAGGTGGAATTCAAGGCGGATGGCATGGAGTACGAATATGTCATCGATGCCTCTACCGGCGCTGTACTGGAATACGATATGGAGCAGGACGATTGACCCCTTATAGCAAAAGAGGCAGGCACAAAAGTGCCTGCCTCTTTGTCGTTATTCCGATTCCGGCGGCGCTCCGGGGTCTCCCTCCGGCAGCGATGCCTCCTCGTCCTCCGACAGGGTGGGGATAAATGCCTGCGCCAGCTTTCCCTTGCCCCGGTGCTTGATGTAGAAGTAGCCGATGACGCTGAAGGTCACGGCACCGATGAAGTTGACGAACAGATCCTCCATGGTATCGTACAGCCCGATATCCAGATACCCGTCAAAGCCCAGATCCGTGCCGTTGACGGCCACCGAGTGGATGCCGTCGATGGTGATGGGGGTGTTGCTGTTGGTGGGGTCCAGCATCACGGAGGTAATGCTCTGCACCACGGTGTCCTTCTGCATATCCAGATGGAACACCCGGTCCATGCCGAACTCGAAGAACTCCCACAGCACCCCCACGGTCATGGAGAAGCAGAAGGCCGCCAGCGCCACATATACCGGCGACAGCTGGAACTTGATGCGGCTGTTGCGGTTCAGGATGTCGATAAGGGCAAAGCCCGTGGCGGCGCAGAGGAAGCCCGTGGTGGTGTGGAGCATGGAGTCCCAGTTGGGGTAGGTGATGAAGTAACACTCCAGTTCCCCCAGTATCTCCGCTGCGAAAATGAACAGCAGGATAATGATCTCCAGCACCGACGGCAGTTGGATACCGAAGTTCTGCTGAATGAAAAACGGCAGGATGAACAGCGCCAGCACCAGCAGGCAGATGAAGGCGCTTTCATATTCGCCCCGGATGATTGACATTACCAGCTCCGCCAGCACGATCAACCGCAGGGCCACATATACGGCGAACACCGCCGGCTGCTTGTGAATGGCCTCCTTCAGCCGCTGGACCGTATCTCTGGGTTTGGGCGTTTTTTTCATAAAGGCTCCTTCCCGGCACAGCACTGCGCCGCTGTGGTTTTTTCTGCATGGTATCATATCCCCGGTCAAAACGCAACGAAAAATGTGACAAAAATCGTGGCGGCCCGTCTTGACAAGCGGCCCGCTGTGTGGTAATCTAATAAAAATTTGCCATGCGGAGGTGATCACCGTGACCGTCGTTTTTCAGGATGCCCAGATATTCCGCCGAGGTGTTCTCACCCGTGGGGATGCTGTTTTCTCTTTTGAGATCCGACACGGCACCAGTGTTTCTCCCGTTCATATTCCCGCCTCTTCTTTTGTGATATGTCCCGGTTTCGTTGATGTACACGTACATCTTCGTGAACCGGGCTTTTCTTATAAGGAGACCATGTCCAGCGGCACCCAAGCTGCCGCCCACGGCGGATATACCACGGTGTGTGCCATGCCAAATCTGGACCCGGTGCCGGACAGCCTGCCCCATCTGGAGCAGCAGCTGGCCCTGATCCGCCGGGATGCCGCCATCCGGGTGCTGCCCTATGGCTCCATCACCCGTGGCCAGCTGGGGGAGGAACTGTCGGACATGGCGGCCATGGCCCCCTATGTGGCGGCCTTCTCCGACGACGGGCGAGGTGTGCAGAGCGAGGCGCAGATGCGCCTTGCTATGGAAACCGCCAAGGGGCTTCATAAGCTCATCGTGGCCCACTGCGAGGACAACTCCCTCCTCCACGGGGGCTACATCCACGACGGGGCTTACGCCCGCACCCACGGCCACCGGGGCATCTGCTCCGAAAGCGAGTGGGGGCAGATCCGGCGGGATCTGGAGCTGGTGCGCCAGACCGGCTGCGGCTACCACGTCTGCCACATCTCCACCAAGGAGAGCGTGGCCCTGATCCGCCGGGCCAAGGCGGAGGGGCTGGACGTCACCTGTGAGACGGCCCCCCACTATCTGCTGATGGACGAAACCATGCTGCAGGAGGACGGCCGCTTCAAGATGAATCCCCCGCTCCGCAGTCCCGCCGACCGGGAGGCCCTGCTGGAGGGGCTGGCCGACGGCACCATCGACATGATCGCCACCGATCACGCCCCCCACAGCGCCGAGGAGAAGTCCCGCGGGCTGGAGAAGAGCGCCATGGGCATCGTGGGGCTGGAGACCGCCTTCCCCCTGCTGTATACCTATCTGGTAAAGCCGGGCCTGCTCTCCTTCCCCCGTCTGATGGAGCTGCTCCACGATGCTCCCTGCCGCCGCTTCGGTCTCCCGCAGGGGGAGATGGATGGCCCCCACGCCGATTTCACAGTCTTTGACCTGTCGGCTTCGTATCCCATCGACCCGGCGGACTTCCTCTCTCAGGGGAAGGCCACCCCCTTCACCGGCTGGCCGGTACAGGCCCGCTGCCTGCTGACGGTCTGCAACGGCCGCCTCGTCTGGCAGGACGGCGATCTCTTTTCCAAGGAGGACCGCACATGAAGCAGGTCACATGGACTATTACCGAAAATATGCCGCTGACGCCGGACACCTACCGGCTGCGCCTTGCCGGCGACACGGAGGCCATCACGGCCCCCGGTCAGTTCGTAAACCTGAAGCTCTCCGGCTTCTACCTGCGCCGCCCCATCTCCGTCTGCGACTGGGAGCCCGGTGCCGCCACCCTCATCTATAAGGTGCTGGGCCACGGCACGGCGGCCATGACCCATCTCCCCGCCGGAACGGAGCTGGATGTTCTGACAGGGCTGGGCAACGGCTACGACACGTCTCTCGCCGGGGAGCGCCCCCTGCTGGTGGGCGGCGGCGTCGGCATCCCGCCCCTGTACGGACTGGCCCGCCGCCTGACGGCGGAGCATCGTCAGGTCACGGCGGTGCTGGGCTACAACCGGGCGTCAGATATTTTTCTGGCGGAGGAGCTGCAGGCGCTGGGCGTCACCGTCCGCCTCCTCACCGCCGACGGCAGCGCCGGGACCTGCGGCCTTGTCACCGACGGCATGGAGGGTGTGAATTACACCCACCTCTATACCTGTGGGCCGGAGGCCATGCTCCACGCCGTGTGGCAGCGCTGCCGCACCGATGGGCAGTTCAGCTTTGAAGAGCGCATGGGCTGCGGCTTTGGGGCCTGCATGGGCTGCACCTGCCGCACCAAGTACGGCCACAAGCGCATCTGCAAGGACGGCCCCGTCCTGCGAAGGGAGGAGATCGTATGGTAAATACCGCCGTCACCCTCTGCGGCCTGCCGCTGGAGAATCCCGTCATCCCCGCCAGCGGCACCTTCGGCTATGGGTATGAATTTGCCCGGATCTACGACATCAACTGTCTGGGGACCTTCTCCTTCAAGGGGACGACGCTCACCCCCCGGTACGGAAACCCCACCCCCCGCATCGCTGAGTACGCCGGGGGCCTGCTGAACTCTGTGGGGCTGCAAAACCCCGGTGTGGAGGCCGTCATCCGGGAGGAGCTGCCCCGTCTGCGGGAGGTCTTTCACAAGCCGGTAATGGCCAACGTCAGCGGCTTTTCCATAGAGGAATACGCCCAAGTATGCCGGCAGCTGGACGGCGAAGAGCAGGTAGGCTGGCTGGAGGCGAATATCTCCTGCCCCAACGTCCACGGCGGCGGAGCCGCCTTCGGCGCAGACCCCCGGACTGCAGCCGCCGTCACACGGGCCGTCCGTGACGTGACGAAAAAGCCGGTCATCATGAAGCTCTCCCCGGCTGCGGCGGATATCGCTGCCGTGGCACGGGCCTGTCAGGAGGCCGGGGCCGACGGTGTCAGCCTTATCAATACTCTGCCGGGGATGCGGATCGATCTGAAGCGCCGCCGTCCCCTGCTGGCCAACGGCACCGGCGGAATGTCCGGCCCCGGCATCTTTCCGCTGGCGGTGCGGATGGTGTATCAGGTCTACGAGGCCGTGGACATTCCCATCGTGGGCATGGGCGGCGTCAGCACCGCCGAGGACGTGCTGGAGCTGATGCTGGCCGGGGCCACCGCCGTGGGCGTGGGAGCCGCCAATCTGGTGGAGCCCTGCGCCTGCCGGAAAATCATACAGGACCTGCCTGCCGCCATGGAGCGGTACGGCATTCAGCAGCTTACGGATATCATAGGAGGAGCACATCATGGGTAAAGACGTTATCATTGCACTGGACTTCGACAGCCGGGAGAAAACGCTGGCTTTTCTGGACCGCTTCACAGAGGAGAAGCCCTTCGTCAAGGTGGGCATGGAGCTGTTTTACGCCGAGGGTCCCGCCATCGTCCGGGAGATCCGCCGCCGGGGCCACCGCATCTTTCTGGATCTGAAGCTCCACGACATCCCCAACACGGTGAGAAAGGCCATGGCCGCCCTGTCGGCGCTGGATGTGGACATCATCAACCTCCACGCCGCCGGTACCGCCGCCATGATGACCGCCGCTCTGGAGGGCCTCACCCGCCCCGACGGCACCCGCCCTCTGCTCATCGCCGTCACCCAGTTGACCTCCACCGATCAGGAGCGCATGGAGCGGGAGCTGCTGATCCACGCCCCGCTGGAGGAGGTGGTGCTCAGCTACGCCGCCAACGCCGCTGCGGCGGGGCTGGACGGTGTGGTCTGTTCCCCGCTGGAGGCCGGAGCCATCCACCGGCGCTGCGGGGCCGACTTCCTGACGGTGACCCCCGGCGTCCGGTTCGCCGGAGGGGATGCCGGGGATCAGAAGCGGGTCACTACCCCCGCCAAGGCCCGTGAGCTGGGCTCTGATTACATCGTGGTGGGCCGCCCCATCACGCAGGCAGAGGACCCTGTGGCGGCCTATCGCCGCTGTGTAAAGGAGTTTGTGGGCTGATGCGCTGGAATACGGTACTTTTCGATCTGGACGGCACGGTGACAGACCCCAAGGAGGGCATCACCTGCGCCGTGGCCTACGCCCTGCGGCAGCAGGGCATCATCGCTGACCCCGATACCCTCACCTCCTTCATCGGCCCTCCCCTCCACGAGAGCTTCCCGGAGCTGTTCGGCCTGACGGAGGAGCAGACGGATCGGGCCGTGGAGGACTTCCGGGTGTACTTCTCCCGGCAGGGCTGGGCGGAGAACATCCCCTACAAGGGCATGGCGGAGTTGCTGGAGAGCCTGCAAGGAGCCGGGCTGAAGCTGGTCATCGCCACCTCCAAGCCGGAGGAATTCGCCCTGCGCATCATGGAACACTTCGGTCTGGCCGCTTACTTCCACCGCATCTGCGGCGCACAGAGGGAGGACCGGGCCAGTGCGCAGAAGGGCAGCGTGGTGGCCGACGCCCTGCGCCGCAGCGGCACGGACGGCCCCGCCGTCATGGTGGGCGACCGCCGCTTCGACATCGCCGGCGCCCATGAAAACGGTCTGCCCGCCATCGGCGTTCTCTACGGCTACGGCAGCCGGGAGGAACTGGAAAACGCCGGAGCCGACTATCTGGCCGCCGATCTTCACGAGCTCAAGCAGCTTCTGCTGCAGGAATAGGAGGAACTTATGGACAACATCCGCACCCACATTGCCCGGCACCTGCTCTCCATCGGAGCGGTGTTTCTGCGGCCCGACGAGCCCTTTGTCTGGGCCAGCGGCATCAAAAGCCCCATCTACTGCGACAACCGCCTGATCCTCACCGCCCCGGAGGCCCGGAACGAGGTGGAGCAGGCCATTGCCGACACCGTCCGCCGGGAGTACCCGGAGGCGCAGGTGCTCATGGGTACCGCCACCGCCGGTATCGCCCATGCCGCCATCGCCGCCCACCTGCTGGGCCTGCCCATGGGCTACGTCCGCTCCGGCAGCAAGGATCACGGCCGCAAGAACCAGATCGAGGGCAAGCTGACCCCCGGTGAGAGGGTGGTGGTCATCGAGGACCTGATCTCCACCGGCGGCAGTGTGCTGGACACCGTGGCCGCCCTGCGGGCCGCCGGAGCGGAGGTGCTAGGCGTCATCAGCATCTTCACCTACGGCATGGCCAAGGGCCGCCAGCGGCTGGCCGAGGCCGGTGTCAAGTGCGTCAGCCTCACCGATCTGGACACCATCGCTCAGGTGGGCGTCCAGCAGGGATACATCACGCAGGGGGACGTGGCCCGGCTGCTGGCCTTCCGGGATGACCCCTCCGACGAAAACTGGATCAGAAAAGGAGAATGAACCGTATGAACCATCTCATTGACATTTTGCAGCTGTCCCCAGAGGAGATCATGGAGCTGGTGAGCACCGCCTGCGACATCATCGACCATCCCGCCGCCTATGCCCACAAGTGCGACGGCAAAATACTGGCCACCCTGTTCTTCGAGCCCTCCACCCGCACCCGTCTCAGCTTCGAGAGCGCCATGCTGAGTCTGGGCGGACAGGTGCTGGGCTTCTCCTCCGCCAGCAGCTCCTCCGCCGCCAAGGGCGAGAGCGTGTCCGACACCATCCGCACCGTCAGCTGTTACAGCGATATCATCGCCATGCGCCACCCCAAGGAGGGTGCTCCGCTGGTGGCCTCCCGCCACTCGCTGGTACCCATCATCAACGCCGGAGACGGTGGCCACAACCACCCCACCCAGACCTTGACGGATCTGCTGACCATCCACCGGGAGAAGGGCCGCTTCGACGATCTGACCATCGGCCTGTGCGGCGACCTGAAATTCGGCCGCACCGTCCACTCTCTGGTGGCCGCCATGAGCCGCTATACCGGCATCCGCTTCGTGCTCATCTCCCCGGAGGAGCTGAAGCTGCCCCGCTACGTCAAGGAACAGTACATCAAGAGCAGGAACATCCCCTACATCCAGTCTACCTCTCTGGATGAGGTGATGCCGGAGCTGGATATCCTCTATATGACCCGTGTCCAGCGGGAGCGGTTTTTCAACGAGGAGGACTATCTGCGCCTGAAGGACAGCTACATCCTCACCCCGGAGAAGCTGAAAAACGCCAAGCCGGACCTGCGGATCCTGCATCCCCTGCCCCGTGTCAATGAGATTTCCGTGGCGGTGGATGAGGACCCCCGTGCCTGCTACTTCAAGCAGGTGCAGTACGGCAAGTACATCCGCATGGCGCTGATTCTGAAGCTGCTGAACATCGCTTGAAAGGGAGGGCATCATCATGATTATTGATTCCATTCAGAACGGCATCGTCATCGACCATATCTCCGCCGGAAAGGCCATGGAGCTGTATCGCATTCTGGGGCTGGACAAGCTGGACTGCACCGTGGCCATCCTGAAAAACGTCACCAGCGGTAAGCTGGGCCGCAAGGACATCATCAAGATCGACCGTGAGATGGAGCTGGACTGGGATCTTATCGGCTACGTGGACCCCAGCATCACCGTCAACAGTATCCGAGACGGCCAGCTGGTGGAAAAGCGCACCCTGAAGCTGCCGGAGCGCATCCGTGGCGTGCTGCGCTGCAAGAATCCCCGGTGCATCACCTCCGTGGAGCAGGAGCTGCCTCAGGAGTTCGTGCTCACCGACCGGGAAAAGCGGGTCTATCGCTGCATCTACTGCGAGACGCAGGCAGAAAAATAAATGGTACGCAAGAAGGCCCACGGTTGTGCCGTGGGCCTTCTTGCGTTCTCCCCCATCTCCCGCTTCCCCCTCCCTATTCTTTCTGCGGCGCAGCGTTTTTCGCCCGTTTTATTTTATTACAATTATGTATACATTATTTGAATCGAAAACGCCGATAGTACGGCCTTATCTCCTGAAATCGCTATTTGCCACCGGCGTGGTC
>OJQB01000461.1_pt1 | contig 15735 bp, 10 predicted proteins | sample 1598601 | NCBI WGS metagenome assembly OJQB01 (sample SAMN03922496, study PRJEB24848) | human gut metagenome | isolation source: stool sample | host: Homo sapiens | place: Germany | collected 2011-11 | reverse complement strand
GCGGGCCGCTGCCTTTTTCGGGCTGGCGGCCTGTTTTGTTTCGGAAAGCTGCTTGCGGACGGAAGCACGGGGCTTTCGGATGCCCTTTTCCCGATTCTCGTTTTTGTCAACCAGTGCGTAGATGCCGAAACGGTCTTTTACGCTGGACAGATGTAAAGATTTATACGGTAGCATAGCAAGCAGCTGGTCCGTGTCCCGGCTGGATGCCAGCTTGGTGAAATAGGGCGATACCTCTACCATGAAATGATTCTTGTCCGGGCTGTTGGGAGCAGCCAGCCGCTTCATATCGGCTACGATACGCTGTGCCTCGGCCTCGATCAGCCCGGTGTGCAATACCGCAAGGTGTTCTTTGAAATCACCGGGCTGTGCAGATTCCCGACTGCGCTGCTCCTGCCGGATGGCCGTTTGCAGAAGTTCCGGGTCACGGGTCTGCATTTCATGCCGCACGAACTCCCCGAAATATTTATCCGGGCGGCTGTCGAAATGCTCTTTCGAGCCAATCTCCCGCATCCCGCTTTCGTAGATCAGGCGATTGGCACCCACGGGCAGGGCTGCATCCCGGATATGCTGGAAGTGCTGCTGATAGTCCAGTTCATACAGATTGCCTTGCACAGTTCCGTTGGCCGCGCCGGTCAGCTCCACCGCATAGGCAAGAATCCTGTCATGGGTCTGTTCGCCGCAGAATTTCCATGTGTTGTAGGCTTGCGTGTCTTTGAGCAGCACATCCCGTTCCCGGAAGCAGAATGTTCCAGAGGGCCGGGACAGCCACAACAGCAGCTTATCTTCCGGCTGGTCGCTGCGGGCTGCTTCCCGCAGCATCTTGATGTCATAGGCAAAATCGCTCTGGTAGTATGCGGTGTTCTGGTGCATGATAGCTTCCAGCGCAGCGATCACATCCATATTTTCAAATTTCTGCACGGTTTACACCTCCAATTCCTTTGCCTTTTCCCGTGGCTGTGTTTGCTTGCGCTGTTCCTTTTTTGCGGCATCCAGTTGTGCCCGGATAGACGGCTTTTTCGGTTTGGCTGCGCGGGATTTCTTGGCTTTCGGTGCCTTTTCTTCGGCCTTGACTGCAGCGGCAAGGTCCGTCAGAGAAATTTGTTCTCCGGCTTTTGCTTTTGCCTCCAATTCGCCCAGAGAGGGCGCATTGTTCAACACACCATCAATCATGTTTTCGTTCTGTTCGGTGGAAAGTTCTGCGGTGCGCAGCGGATTTTCCCGCAAGAACTCCGGCACCTGCTGGAAGCCCACACTGTCGCAGTAGTGGGCGGTGTCGTGGCCGTTCTGATGCAACACCACCACATCCGAAACGGACAGCGAATGCCCCTTAAAGTCTGCCGGATGGTCTACATTGAATGTACGGTAGATGTCCTCCAATGTGGTGCCAGCAGTCAGCGGCGCGGTGTACACTTCCGTATAGTTGGACTTGTCCACGGTCCGGCCAGCGGCTTGCAGACAGTCGTAAGGTTCAAAACGGTAATCACGGGTGGAATCTTCATTGCGCAGCTGGTAGATGGAAAAGCTGTCCTGCTGCGGTGCTTCAAAGCCTGCCGCTGCGTATTCCTCTACGGTCATTCCGGCAGCAGCCGCTTCCTGCGCGATCTCGGCCTGCACCTGCGCCTTGTAGTTCTGCAAACTCTGGTCAAAGTCGGCCAGCTTGGGCGGTTCCGGCAAGTTATACTGGCCTTGGTTGAGCATTGGGCGGCAGTCCTGCACATAGGCCACAACCGCAGTGTAATAGGAAGTCTGTTCTGGCAAAATATTCTGTCCTTCCCGCAAAGCGGTGGTGGCCGTCTGCTCCATAGCCGAAAGATTGCAGTGCTGTTTGAGGTACGGAATAAACTCGGTCAGCACCATTTCCCGCTCTGCCTTGTCCTGCTCCCACGCTTCCGGGCCTTTGTTGTGCAGAACAAAATTCTTCCAGTTTTCATCTTTGGCGTAGTATTCGTGATAGTTCTGGATATGTTGCACCAAAGAGCCCTCTCCATCACCAAAATCCTGCCGCCCCTCGTAGCTGTCCGGCTGGCCGTTCAGGGTAAAATCAATGCGGAATGCAGTCTTATCGTACCAGCCGCCCTCGTAACCGTCCTTTTCCCGTTCTGTGTGCTGGGCAGTGTCCAGCTCTTCAAAGACACGGTTTGCCACGGACAGCGGCATGGTTTCGCCGTCCTGCAGCTTGTCGCTTTCACTCCACAGAATCGTGACCGTAGGCTCTGCGGCGGGGTCTGGAATTTTAACGGGTGCGGGAATTTCGTTGGCCTTTTCCGCCGCCTCTTGGAACGCCGCCAGCTTGTCGCCCAACAGGACTTCCGACACTGCGGCTGTCTGCCCCAACAGATTAAGCGCTTCCTGCCCGGCATCCGGCAGGGTCAGACCGGGCGCGTCCAACTGTCCGCCGTCCAGAGCTTTATTGTCCGAGCCGTACAGGGTGTAGTCATAGCCGGAATCGCAGGTTTGGATGAACAGCGTATTGCCGTTGTCCAGCGCAAATGCAGCCTCCTGTGCAGCGGAAAGGTCTGCTTCCCGCTGCTGGCGCAGTTCTGCCAGATGTTCGTCCAGCGCAGAGATCAGCTCATGGGCCGCACTACGAATAATTTCCAGAGAGGCTTTTAGTTCGGCCAGTTCCCGACCCGAACTCCACCCGGCCACATAGCCAAAGGAATACTCGGACGTGTCCAGCCCGTAGTGCTGGCAGACGGCATAGGCCACACTTTCGGCCTGCACCTCGCGGGTGCGGCTGTCCGGGCAGTTGGTCTGTTCCGGGTCGTTGGGGTCGATGGCGTGCAACTTAGCATGGGCAATCTCATGGATGGCTGTCTTGATGGTTTGCAGCTGGCTCATGCCCTCTTGGATGGCAATGCGGTTGTCGAGCAGATGAAAGTAGCCGTGCGCCCCGCCCTCGATGTCCTCAAACCCGATGGGCACCGGGGATGACTGCTCCAATGCCTTGAAAAAATCTTGGTAGTCCTGCACGCTGCCGGACAATTCATTCACCACGATAGAGGGCAGAGGTTCGCCCTCGGTCTGGCTGACATCGAACACGGACACCACCTTGAAGGCCGGAATCTGTACCGTTTTTTCTTCCGTCAGCGGCTTGCCGTCCTTGTCCAGAACGGGCTTGCCCTGTTCATCCAGCTTTTCCATCTTCTGCTTGACCTTGTAGGGCGCAGGAGCAAGAATCTTGATGCCTTTTTCACCTTTCTTCACGGTGCGGTGGAATGTGTCTTTCCACTTGTTGAAACCCGCCACCAGCTGTCCGCCCTGCATGGCGATCAGCAAGGTGTTGTTGAAGCTGTAATTGTGGAATTTCGCCATCGTGGTGAGGTAGGCTTTGTAGCGGTCGCTGTCGAACAACTGCTGAATCCCTGTTTCCAGCCGGTCCGTGATTTCTTTCATGCGCTCTGCGCTGTCCTTGCCGTTCAGGATAATGGGGATAACTTTCTGCGGTTCTGTTTCAGGTTGAACAGGCGGTGGGATGTTGGCCGCATCCCGCAGGATTTCCGATGCAGGAAAAGACAGCACCCGGTATTCCTCTGGCACAGGCTGGCCCTCGTAGACTTTCTGCCATTCGTCCCCGCTTTTGACAAGGTAGCCGTACTGGGTGAATGCGCCCTGCTCCTGCTGGGCCACATACCGGCCAAACTGCGCCGTTTCGATGCCGCCTTTCCATTCTTCCGGCATATCCACCATGCCGGAACGGTTCAGATAGTAGTTGCCCAGCTGGGCAGGCCCGCGCACATCCGGCAGATGCACATAATAGTCCACGTTTTCGGGAAAGTCGGTGATTCTCCCGATGCTGGAAAGCTCACTCTGCGGGGCTTGCAGGGCGGCGTTCAGCTCTGCGCGTTCCCCGGCAGAGAGTGTTTCCAGTCGTGATGCCAGAAAGTTCAGTTCGTCCACATTGGATGCCAGCACCATGTTATAAGGAATTGCAAAGCGTTTTTCTTCCTCGGCAAAGTAGCCGGAAATGAAAAGGCCCTGCGGGTTATCGGACGAAATGCCGATTTGCCGCAAGGCCGCTTGTACCTGTTCGGTTGTGGTGGGCAGGTCTAGCCAGACACCATCCCTGCTTTGCTGCTGATTTTGCAGCTGGATGGAAAATAATTCACTCATTTGGTCACACTCCTTTTTTTGCTATCCTACGGATAGAGAGAGCCGGTTATGGCAAAATGAATGCTTCACCTTACCATAACCGGCCCTCGTATTTTTGCCTTACTCTTTGCGCTCTACCCGGTAATTGACGTACTTGCCTCCCGTATCTGCCAGAAGCACCGTTGCATCATAGATTTTGCCTGTTTTCTCGGAGTAGAGGCCCTTGACCTTTGCCTTGCCGTCTTTGAGCAGAGCGGCGGCGATCTTCGGGGTGAACGCCTTTTTCCGCTGCTCAAAGAAGCGGTCATTCTTCCACATTACGAACTGACAGCCACGGTTCCCGCAGTAGAAGTTTTTCTTGCCCTCATAGACGTTTTCACTGCACCGGGGACACTTGCCGATGATGACCCGTTCCGACTGGAACAGGTTTTGCCTGTCTGCGCTGATGCAGGAGTAAGTCTTGACCAGCTGGCGCACCTGTGCTTCAATTTCAGCCATGAACTCGTCCGGGTCTGCATTGCCCTTGGCAATCTCGGTCAGACGATTTTCCCATTCAGCGGTCAGGGCGGGAGAGGTCAGGCTTTCCGGCAGAACCACCGCCAGATTGATGCCGTCCTTGGTGGGGACAAGCTGCTTGCCCTTGCGCTGCACAAAGCCCATTTGCACCAGTTTTTCCAGAATCGCGGCACGGGTGGCCGGAGTGCCCAGCCCCTTGCGTTCCGCTTGGCCCAGGCCACCCTCTCTTGCTCCTGCGGAGCAATTCACCTTGTCCTCCGGCATATTCTCGGCTCCGGCCCGCTCCATTGCTGACAGGAGCGTATCTTCGGTGTAGGCTTTCGGCGGGGACGTGAAGTGTTCCGAAACGTTAGCCGTCACGGAAAAACTCTGTCCCTCGGCCAGTTCCGGCAGGGTGTTTAGCACTTCTTCCTCGGTATCTGCTTTCAGGGTGGAACGGAACCGCTGGTCGATTTCTTTCCAACCGGGAACAAGCACCGTCTTTCCCTTGGCGGTGAACTCATTTCCTGCACAGGAAAATACCGCAGTCACGGTTTCGTACTCATGGGGCGCGGCTATCGCGCAGAGCAGTTTGGAGCAGACAAGGTTCATCAGCTTGCATTCGCTCTCGGCAAGACCAGTGAAACCCTGCTTTACAAATTCGGACGTGGGGATGATGGCGTGGTGGTCCGATACCTTTTTGCTGTTCAGCAGCCGGCTTACATCCACAGTCAGCGCAAGCCCTTGGGCAAAGGGCAGCAGCCCCAGCAGATCAGACACAAGATGTTGTGCTGTCTGGCCCATGTCCTCGGTCAGATATTGGCTGTCCGTGCGGGGATAGGTCAGCAGTTTCTTTTCATAAAGCTGCTGGGCATAGTCAAGGGTCTGCTTTGCCGTGAAGCCGAACAAACGGTTTGCTTCCCGCTGCAAGGTGGTCAGGTCATAGAGCTTGGGCGGCTGTGCTGTCCTTTTCTCTCGTTTGACAGAAGTACAGACTGCATTTGCACCCGTGCATTTTTCTTTGAGAGAATTTGCGGTTTCTGCATCCGAAAGGCGTTTACTGTCTGCCCGCATACCGCCGGACTGGATGCCGACCGTATAATACTTTTCTTTCTGGAAGCGCAGAATTTTTGCATCCCGGTCCACCAGCATTTTCAGTGTCGGGGTCTGCACCCGGCCCACGGTCAGGGTCTTGTGGTACAGCACCGAAAACAGCCGCGTTGCATTGATGCCCACCAGCCAATCTGCTTTTGCACGGCAGAGGGCCGATTGGTACAGAGCATCATAATCCGAATCCGGGCACAGGTTTGCAAAGCCCTCCCGGATGGCGACATCCTCCATGCTGGAAATCCAGAACCGCTTTACGGGTTTCGTGCAGCCGGCCATTTGGTAGACGAAACGGAAGATAAGTTCTCCCTCCCGGCCTGCGTCGGTTGCGGCGGTCACACTGTCCACATCCGGGCGGTTGAGCAGGGCACGCAGAACTTCAAACTGCTGTTTCTTTTCGTCCGGGACAATGAACTGCCACGGCTGGGGCAGGATGGGCAAATCTTCATACTTCCACTTGCAGTATTTTTCATCGTACTGGCCCGCCTCGGCAAAGGACACCAGATGCCCGATGCACCAGCTGACCAAATAACCACCGCCCTGCCAATAGCCGGTTTGCTTTTCAGTGGCCCCGATCACGGCGGCAATGCTGCGGGCCACACTGGGTTTTTCGGCGATCACCAGCTGAAAGCTCATGTTTCGTCCTCCTGTCCGTCCTCCGAATGAATCTCGATTTCAGCCGGTTCCTCGTCTGCATCCTCGTCCTCGCCAAAATCGTATTCGTCCAGATCATCGTGCCCGGTGGTATCGGCCTTGGGCTTGCGGAACTTGAAATAATAGAGGGCCGCGCCGCCGCCCGCCAGAGCCAGCACCAGCAGGATCATCAGACTGCCCATGTTGGACTTGGGCTTTTCCTGCGGCGTTTCGGTGTCGGTTTTCACCGCTTCCGGGGCCGTGCAGTTGCGCAGGCTCTTTTCACACAAGGGGCAGTTTTCGTTGACGTTTCCGGCCTCACATTTCACGGTGCAGGTGCAGACCTCGGCGGTCTGCGGTTCTTCATCCAGCAGAGCCAGCAAGTCGGCATCGTCCACTTGGTTCAGAAAGTGGACAGAAGTTTCCTTGTCCTCGTTGGCGCGGTCAATCAGGATGTAAAAATAATTCCCGGCCTTGGTGGTCACGGTGATAAGCTGCTTGTCGCCGTAAAAATCATCCACCAGTGTTGCGTTGCCTTTGGGCGTGATGGACACGCCCTCCGGCTCCATGCCGCCCGTAGTCGGTTCTTCCTCGGCAATTTCTGGCAGAGGTTCCGGGGCAGGGTCAGTGCCGCTTGCAAAAACAGGCATGGAGAACGAACAGAGGCAGAGCAGGATAGCCAGCAGTCCGGCAGCGAAGCGGTTCCAGTTGTCAGGTTTCATCGGCGGCATCCTCCTGTTTGTGGTACGGGGTGACGGTAGGTGCGGCGTTCAGCGCACCGCTGCGCAGGAAGGCTACAAACTCGTCCGGCTTCATGTTCATGCTGCGCACCAGCTGAATGATTTGAAGATTTTCCTGTTCGGTCTTTGCAGCTTCCAGTTCTTTCAACTGCTGCTGGTATTCAGAGATTTTTTCTTTGAGCCGTTCAATGTCGCGCTCAATGCGGGAAAGTCTTTTTGCCATACAAAATCCTTTCTGGCGTCACGGTAAACGCCCATAGCTGTAAAAATGTTCTTGCCAATATTTCGAGTTGAGGTTTGTGTAAGAGATCGGGTCGCCGCAGTGCAGCATGATGGAATTGCCTACATAGATACCGCAATGGCTCACGCCGGGGGTATCGTAGGTTCCCTTGAAAAACACAAGGTCGCCCGGTTTGACCTGCGCCGTCGAAACAGGAGTACAGAGGTTGTAAAGGCCCTGTGCGGTCTGGCGGCCCACGTTCCAGCCGGAGTGATTCAGCACCCACGAAATGTAGCCGCTGCAATCAAAGCTGGTGCTGGGCGAACTGCCGCCCCACACATACGGGTAGCCGATGTACTTGGTGGCTTCCTCCATCATGGCGGCAAACTTATCATCCTTTAACGCTTCCGGGGGAATATCGTAGTAGGTGGGCTGCTTGATAGTGGACGCATTGGGGTACTGCGCTTTGCCGAACAAATCCGGCCGGTTGCCCAGCGTGCGCATATAGAGCGAATAGGCACTAAGCTGTTCTTCGGTCAGCACTTCCACGGGTAGGTGGGACAAATCTTTGTTCTTCAGCTTGACCGTGCAGATGTAGTATTCATACGGTTCTTGGTAGGTGATAACTTGCGGCACACCATACGGGCCAATAATGACCATCATTTTTGTGCGGTAACGTATCTGCATGGTCACGGTCTCGGTCAGGATATATTGCTTTTCAAAGAGCATTTCAATCTCGCTTTGCACCTCGGCCAATGTAAAAACGCCGTCATGGAGCGCGGACAAAATCGAGATCAGCACATAGGGGTCATGCTCGATTTCGTCCAGATAAAAATGGTATTCATCGTAGTTGTGGGTGGCCTCGTAGGTGTCGAGATACCGTTGCAGTTTTTGTTCCAGCTTGGCGTAGGCTTTCTCTGCACCCAGCATATCCTTGTCCTTGGAAAAGTAAGAGGATGCCGTCACGCCGGTTCCAGCGGTGCCCGCCATCACGGTGCAGGACTGCAACCCTGTTATCAGGAGCAGAGCCAGCAGACTGAACACCGCCACGATCAGAATGGTTTTCCAATTCCGGGCCGCAAATTCGGCTACCCGTTCGCCGCCCTCGGCCGCCAGCTTTGTTACCCGGAAACCGTTCTCCGCGGTGGCGGCTGCACCCTGCGCGGCGGCTTGGCCGGCCTGCCGTGCAGCTTTGGCATACTGCTGTTTGATACGCCGTTTCTGCCACATCCGGGAAATGGGGTTGCTGGCCGCCTGTGCAATTTGCGGATTGTCCCGCAAAGACTTCTGATAGAAATACTCGGCGTTAGCCGAACGCAATTCCCGCTCTGCCTTTTCCACGGCCTTGTAGGGCTTCATCTTGTGGTGCCGGATGCCGCTGCGGATGGCCTTGGCGGTCTGATGTTCCACTAGTTCTTCTCCTTTGTGGCCACCCTCCACGCCCACATTTTCGTGTTCGACCTCGTGGATTTTTCCATGGGCAAACAGCAACACCTCCGACAGCGGACGGCTGGCCGGGTTTGGTTTCAGACCGGGCGGACCTTTGTCCTGCTTCTCAAAACGCAAGGTGAATTTTGCCTTGCCGCTGGCGGCATCGTAGACTTTTTCTTTGACCGGGACACGCTTTTTCGGCAGAGCGGCGCGGGCCGCATCCAGCTTGTCGGCTTTTGCTTCCGCTTTGTGGATATACGGCTGTAATTCCGGGTCTGCCCGTTCTTCCTCGGTCAATTCCAGACGGGCAGCGGAACGGTGCAGGCCATCTTCACTTTCGGCGGTTTCCGCAGCTTGTTTGGCTTTTTTCTTTGCCTTGTGCTTGTCCTTTACGTCCTCGGTGCGTTCCAGTATTTTTTCGGTCTTGCCCTCGGAATCCGTGGAATAATCCTGTTCCGCCTCCCGGCTGGAAATGTTCTCCACGGTACCGTCCGCCTGATTTTCTACCACCAGACCATCACGGGTCATGGTCTGGGTGACTTTGGCTTTTGCCTGCAATTCTTTCAAAGTTCTTCACCTCCCATCGGACAGCGGCCCGTTTCAATGTCCGCAATGTATTTGAGAATCGGGAACACCTGCGGCGGCGAAACTGCATTGCCCAGTGTTTTCATCCGCTTGCTGCGGTTCGGCACATCTTCGGTCAGGCGCGGGATGTCGGCGGGTTCTTCGGCCCAAAGGGAATGTCCGTCCATTTGCGCGGGAAACCCATCAGCCACTCTACCCAGTCCGGGTTGAGGTAGGGCTTTTCCAGCGTGGTGGGGGTCATACGGTAGATCACATGAGAGAGCCGCGCCGTCCATGCTTTGCCATCCTTGTTCATCTTGCGGTAGTTGCCATTTGCAGAGATTTGGATGTCCAGCCCCTTGCCCACATCCCCGGTGTCGCTGGCAAGGGGCGTGGGAAACAGCGGAGCCGATGATGAATACCCGTTTCCGTTCGTGCCATGCGCCAACGGCAGCAGCAGGTAATACGAAAACCCGAACATCGTAACCTGCCTGCTCCAAGTCAATGAGCGTTTTGTCGAGCCCCATACGGAGGAAGCCAGCAACATTTTCTCCAAGCACCCAACGGGGCTGCAATTCCCGGATGACCCGCAGCATTTCGGGCCACAGGTAGCGTTCATCGTGGAAGCCGCGCTGCCGCCCTGCGGTGGAGAACGGCTGGCACGGGAAGCCACCTGAAATGAGGGTGACGGTGCGAAGTCCTGTTTTTTCAAAGAAAGCCTCCTTTGTTACAGTGGTGATGTCCTGAAAACGGGGCACTTCCGGCCAGTGGCTTGCCAGCACAGCGGCGGGAAATGCCGCCCACTCGCATTGACAGACAGAGGTAAACCCCGCTGCTTCCGCGGCAAGGTCGATGCCGCCGATGCCGGAAAACAAGCTGAAATGTGTTAAGCTCATAGCTCCACCACCTCGCTGAGCCGGGTGGTCATGATTTTATAGAGCTGGGTGTTTTTCGGGATGGGGTTGGAAAACGGAAGCACCACGTTTTCAAAAATCAGCAGTCCTTCGCCCGGTTCCGAATTGTCGATGTACTTCTGCTGGTCTGCGGAGAGGTTCAGCCGTTCCGAAAGGATTTTGCGGTCGCCGGATGCCTGATTCAGCAGCGTGATGAAGTCGCTGTTTTCCAGAATGTTCTCAATCTCCGGGGAAGAAAGAAGGTCCTTCACATTTTGGGTGGCACCTGTGGGCACGCCGCCCCATTTGCGGAAGCGCTTCCAAATCTCGGCACTGTACGCGGCGGTCTGTTCCTCTTTCAGCAAAAGGTGGAACTCGTCTGCAAAATACCATGTGGCCCGGCCTTGGCTGCGGTTCTGGGTGACGCGGCCCCATATCTGGTCTTGGATAATGAGCATCCCCAATTTTTTTAACTGTTTTCCTAACTCTTTGATGTCAAAGGCCACAAGCCGGTTGTGGATGTCCACATTCGTTTTGTGGTTAAACACGTTCAGCGAGCCGGACACATACAGGTCCAATGCCTGCGCTACCCGGTCCGCTTCCGGCAAGTGTTGGTCGAGCAGGGCTTGGTGCAAATCGGAGAGGATGGGCATATTCTCCGGGCAGGGGCTCGCCAGATAGGGGCGGTAGATGGCTTTCACGGCACGGTCTATCACGGTGCGCTCAATCGCTTCCAGACCTGTTTTACCGCCCATGACCAGCTCACAGAACGACAGCACAAAATCCGATTTCAGGGCAAGCGGACTATCATCTTCGGAGTAGTTCAGGTTGATGTCCAAAGGATTCACATAGTCCTTGCTGGTAGGCGAAAGTTTGATGACCTGCCCATGCAGCCGCTTGACCAGCGGGTAATACTCGGCCTCTGGGTCTGAAATGAAAATATCGTCAGCGGTCGTTAAAAACACACTGACGATTTCAGACTTGCAGCTCATGGATTTGCCGCTGCCGGGCGTGCCCAGCTTTAGGCCGTTGGGACACCGGGCCTGCTTGCGGTCCAGCATGATCATGTTGTGGGATTTTGCGTTGATGCCGTAGTACATGGCTGCCCCGCTCTGGAAAAGCTCCTGCGTCACAAAGGGCACAAACACCGCCACGTTGGAGGTGGTAAGGCTGCGCTGAATCTTTATCTGGTTGATGCCCAGCGGCAGACTGGACACAAGGCCCTGCTCCTGCTGGTAGTCCAGCCGGACAAGGGAGCAGTTGTACTTCTGCGCCACACCTGCCGCTTGGAACACATCGTTGCCCAGCTTTTGCTTGGTGTCTGCCACATTCAGCACTAAAAAAGTCAGCATGAAAAGCCGCTCGTTCCGGGTCTGCAATTTATTCAGCAGCTTTTTGGCATCCTCGCCGTAGGTGGCAAGGTCGCTGGGCAGGATGTCCATGTCGTACCCGGAACGGACAGCCTTTTTCTGCTCCTGAATCTTCATGGCGTCAAGGTTTGTGATCTTCCGCTTGATGGTTTTGATGGCCTCGGTCTGGTCGATGGCCTGCACATGGAGATTGACGAGAATGCCGCTTTCCGTTTTGAGAAAATCGGCCAGCATTTCATCCGAAAGTTCCGGCGCAAGGATTTGTAAAAAGCTCACAGCTCCATATTTGCCGCTCAGTCCAAAAGTCTTGGCCGTGCCGAAGCAGAGGGAGGACGGGGCCACAAAATCCTTAGTGGACAGGCCGGAGGGCGCCAGCCAGTCCCAGTCAAAGCGGAACGGTTCCCCGTCCGGGTGGAAGATGCCGTGCAGCACCTCCAAACGCGCCTGTCCGTCCATGACGTGCGCCACGCAGCCCATGGTCTTGAAATAGCCCAGCAGGTCAAGACCAATGCGGGTCAGCCGCGCCCGTGCGGTTTTTAGATTGTCTGCCTCGATGGTGAAGGTCAGGTACTTGGTTTTGACAATGCCGTTGTTTCCGCTGGCAAGCTGCTTTTGCAGGATGGCGGTGTACTCGGCGCGGATGTCGTCAAAATCATCCCCCTGCGGTGCGATCTCAAAACTTTTTGCGTACTGCACCGGGTCAACCTTGCGATTCAAAAACGAAAGCTGCACATGGATGGAAGCATCCACATAGTTGTACAGGTCGCACAGATGTTCAAAGATGGCGGTGCGGGTCTCTGGCTGGGCCAGCTGATAACTGATGTCCTCAAAGGCAATGCACTTGGAGAACGTGCGCCGGTCAATGCGGCACACACCGTCCGGGTAGATGGCTTCATACGGGATGGTGGCCTGCGCCGTGCGGGGCTTGCCGTCCCCCTTGTACTTGCGGATAACGGCATCAATTTCTTTTTTCTGGGCGCGGGTGAGCTTTTTGGGCTTTTCCGTCTCGCGGGATGTCGTTTTTCTGGACAATGGCCTTTACCTCCTGTTCCATTTGGTATTGCCGCACAAGGGCGGCGTAAGCATTGTTGGTCTGATATGGCCTTTCCTTGGGCCGCAGAAAACAGCACTGAATCATTTGCTGAATCACCACTTCAAGGGGCTGGCCGTGCCGCTCAAACAAAGCGAACAGCAGCCCCGGCAGCATGGCAAAAATCATCAGCAACGCCGCTGCGCTGTTGGAAAGATAGTTGCGGGTCAAAAAATAAAGCGGCCCGCCCGTGAGGAGCGCACCACCGAAGCAGACCAGCTGCCGCTTGGTCAGCCCGAATAAAACTTTGGATTTTACATGGGTCAAATCTTTGGGAACGGTCACATACGCCATACGTTTTTCCTTTCTCGGCCTTAGTGGGCACCGAACACCGACTTGCTGATGCTGCCGGTCTTGAACAGACAAAAGCAGAGCAGCACGGTATAGCCCATGCAGCCCCAGATGGCCCCGGCAATGTCCGCCGCGCCCGAAATATTGCGTATCAGCACCGCATAGATGCCCACGACAATCATAATCAGGAACGCTTGGAATCCCAGTGCCAGCAAAGACTTCAAATAGTTCTGCCCGGTGCTGCGCCACTCGCTGCTGCCCATGGTCGCCAGCGGGATAGGCCCTAACGCCGTGACCACATAAATCTCAATCATACGCCCGTAGGTCACAAGGAAAATGCAGATGGACAGGATGTTCATGGTCAGGCCCACAACAAGGGTCTGGAACCACAGGCTGAGCAGACTGCCAATGGTCATGCTTTCCAACTGAAATTCCAATCCGGGTATCAGGCGGTCAAAGTGGATGGACGTTTCGCCGATGATCACGCCGGAGCTTTGGTTGACAACGCTCTGGGTGGCATCGAACACGCCCATGACGATGTTCCATGTGTTGCTGACAATGAGGATGGCAAAGGCAGACTTGAAAATCCAGCGGAAGAACATGGAGGTGTCGAAGTCGTGCATATTGTTTTTTTCGGTAATCATCTGGATAAGCTCATGGCACATCACAAGGGCAAGGATGGCCGCTGCAATGGGCAGCACCACCGTTTCGGAAAGACTGCGCAGCATATTGAAAATGCTGCTGTTCCACGCCTGCGGGGTGGAACCGACATCCGAAGCGATTTCGCCCACCTTGGCGTTCACGTTGTCGAACAGGCCGGAGAGGTTGCCCGTGATGCCATCGATCAAAATGCCTTTTATCCATTTTTCGATGATCTCACTAATCAAAGATACCTCCTTTCCCGCGCCCTCCCGGTTCGGTGGGAGAGCGCGGTAGGATTTAAGTATTATTATTCAAAAAATGCGGGAAGTACGGGCAGCGATGCAGGGCTTAGCCCAGCAGCCCGGACAGCAGCGGGACAAGGGTCACGCCGATCAGGGCAACGCCGCCGCCCGCGACCAGCTGCTTCACGCCCTGGCTCTTGGCCGAGGGGTTATCACCGCCGTAGCCCTCCATGAGGTTCACGGCACCCCACACGCCCAGACCGGCACCCAGTGCCACAACCAGAGTCTTCAGAACGTCCACTGCGCTGTTAAAGAATTCCATAAGGTCCTCACTTTCTGCCGCTTGTTCTGCGGCACTCAAAATAAAAATTATTCGGCTGCATTTTCGTCCGACAGGTCAATTTCGTACAGATCAAAACTTTCGTCCGGTGCGACTACCTGCTGCCGCTTCCGGCGCAGGGTGGATAAGAACCTGTCCACATCAAAGGTGTTCTTTTTGTCCGCGTCTGCAAGGTACTTGTAGTGCGGGTGCTTGGTGATGTCGAACTTCTCCGAGAAGAACGGCCTCACACCCCGCAGCTGCAAGATGCACCTGCCGCCGTCCATGATTGCAATTTCGTCCTCTGACATCAACGCCTTTCCTAATTTTTGATAGTTCAGTCCGTGGGAGGTTTGAGAACCCCGGTTCTCGCTGGTGTTGAAACTGTCGATAGTTTCTTTCCCCAGCGCATCGGAGATCTCTTTGGCATTCTTGCCCCGCCCACTCAAAAAGAGAACAGAATCGCAGTTGTCCGAAATGATTTCGGCCGCATCCTTGTAGATGGCTTTTAGCTGCGACTGGCTCTGCAAAATGATGGATGCCGAGATTTCCCGGCTGCGGATGGTGGCGATCAGCTTGTCGAAGTTGGGAATCTGCCCAATGTTGGCGAACTCGTCCAGAATCAGCCGTACATGGACAGGCAGTCGGCCACCGTATTTATCATCCGCACGGTCACACAGCAGGTTGATAAGCTGGCTTTGAAGCATGGCAAGAATGAAGTTGAAGGTGGTGTCCGTGTCGCTCATAATCAGGAACAATACCGTCTTTTCATCCCCGATGGTGTCCAGTTCCATTTCATCGTCCTCCATCAGCTCCCGCACCTCCCGGATGTCAAATGGGGCTAAACGGGCACCACAGCTTATCAGGATGGAGGAACGGGTCTTGCCGGCCGACAGCAAAAACTTTTTGTACTGCCGGACGGCGAAGTGGTCCGGGTCTTTCTGTTCCAGCCGTTCAAACATGAGGTCCACCGGGCTTTGAAAGTCCGGGTCATCCTCGCGGGCTTCACTGGCGTTTATCATTTCCAGCAGGGTGGTGAAGTTCATTTCCTCTGCCGGGGCCTCGTACCAGATGTAGCCAATGAGTGCGGTGTAGAACAGCCGTTCCGACTTCACCCAAAAATCTTCTGCTGATTTTTCACCCTCGCCTTTGGTGTTAGCGATAAGGGTATTCACTAGCTTCAGCACGTCTTTTTCCGAGTGGATGTAGACAAAGGGGTTGTACTTCATGGACTTGGAAAAGTTTATCGTGTTCAGGATTTTCACCCGGTAGCCTGCCCGCTGGAACATTTGGCCCATTTCCAGAACCAGTGTGCCTTTTGGGTCTGTGACCACGAATGAGGTGGGATAGTCGGAAGTGGGGAAACATTGCATGAGGTTGGGCTTCACATAGAAGCGGGTCTTGCCGCTGCCGGAGCCGCCGATCACAAGCACATTTTTATTCCGGGCTGTTTTGGGGTCTTTGGGCCGCCCAGTCATGGTCAGGCGTTCGGTCTGGGTCAGCAGGATGTTGTTTTCAAACTTGAGGTCGATGTACGGGGCAATGTCTTTAGCGGTGCCCCACCGGGCAGAACCGTATTCCTCGCCCTTGCGGTACTTCTTGGCGT
>OJQB01000433.1_pt1 | contig 16220 bp, 8 predicted proteins | sample 1598601 | NCBI WGS metagenome assembly OJQB01 (sample SAMN03922496, study PRJEB24848) | human gut metagenome | isolation source: stool sample | host: Homo sapiens | place: Germany | collected 2011-11 | reverse complement strand
TTATATTCCTCCAGTTTATAAGTTTCGATAGAGCCATCCTGATGAATCATTGTATCAGCATAAGCCACAGCATAATCAAAAAACTTTTTATCACCGTATGCATCATATACATCCAGCATAGCTTGAAGTTCCAGGCCATGACAGTAATCCCACTTCAAACGGGTCTGAAAATCCAATTGCCAAGATTCGGGACAACGCACCATTTCTGATTCCGCCATACGTACAGACCAAGGCTTATTACCACAAACCTGCTGAGCCATGCCCATCAAAGGAACAGCCGCAAGCAAACCGGACACAATAATTTTACAAATAGAATTCTTTTTCATGAAGACATTTATTTTATGAAACAAAAGTAGTATTTTCCTCGAAAAGCAGTGTGCACTTTTCAACCTACTAAGTGTATTATTTGGTATTCGTGTGCGAAAACGGTTATTTTTGTGCACGATAACGATAAAAATCGTTCAAAAATTGTCTTTTTACTAATTATTATGTCTTTCAGGTTTGATAAGTTGAGAAAAGGTTTTATTTTTGGGGCAGTTTTTAATTTATACTATTGTAGAAAACACAGTCATTTACTATTAATTCACAAGAGAATGGAACAAGTTTTTAGTTATATCATCGGTTTAGGAGCAGCGGTGATGATGCCTATAATTTTTACAATCTTAGGCGTTTGTATCGGAATCAAATTCAGCAAAGCATTAAAAAGCGGTTTGTTGGTAGGTGTTGGTTTCGTTGGTCTATCAGTGGTTACCGCACTTCTGACCAGCAGTCTGGGTCCGGCCTTAAGCAAAGTGGTCGAAATATATGGCCTGCAACTGAAAGTATTCGATATGGGATGGCCTGCTGCTGCAGCCGTAGCTTATAACACTTCCGTAGGGGCATTCATCATTCCGGTATGTCTGGCCGTTAACATCTTAATGTTATTGACTAAAACCACCCGTACGGTTAATATTGATTTATGGAACTATTGGCATTTCGCTTTTATCGGAGCCGTAGTTTATTTTGCAACAGATAGTATTTTGTGGGGATTCTTCGCTGCTGTTATCTGTTATATCATCACATTAATCTTAGCAGATTACACAGCAGACAAATTTCAAGGTTTCTATGATAAAATGGAAGGTATTTCTATTCCGCAGCCCTTCTGTGCAGGTTTCGTACCATTCGCTCTCATTATAAATAAGGTATTGGACAAAATTCCCGGATTTGAAAAGCTGAACATTGATGCGGAAGGTATGAAAAAGAAATTCGGTTTATTAGGCGAACCTCTCTTCTTGGGTATCCTGGTAGGATGTGGCATCGGTGCATTATCTTGCAAGAACGGACAAGAAATAGTAGACAAGATTCCTTATATTCTAGGTTTAGGTATCAAGATGGGAGCGGTAATGGAGTTGATTCCCCGTATTACCAGCCTGTTCATCGAAGGGTTGAAACCCATTTCGGACGCTACCCGCGAACTGATCGCCAAGAAGTTTAAGGGTGCTGTAGGCTTAAATATCGGTATGAGTCCTGCCTTGGTGATCGGACATCCGGCCACGTTAGTTGTATCATTACTATTAATCCCTGTTACTATCTTATTGGCAGTGGTGCTTCCGGGCAATGAATTCTTACCATTGGCTTCATTAGCTGGCATGTTCTATGTATTCCCATTGATATTACCTATCACAAAAGGAAATGTAGTAAAGACTTTCATCATTGGTTTTGTTGTGCTGGCCATCGGTCTGTATTTTGTAACAGATCTGGCTCCTTATTTCACCAAAGCAGCACATGATGTATACGCCAAGACACAAGATGCTGCCGTAAACATCCCGTCTGGTTTTGAAGGTGGTGCGTTGGATTTTGCTTCAAGTCCTTTCTCATGGGCTATTTTCCATTTGACTTATTCATTCAAATGGATTGGTTCCGGAATTTTAGTACTGATAACACTATTCTTAATGGTGCTGAACCGTCGTTCCATCATTAAATACCAGAAAACAATGAAAAATTAAAATTTAAAGATAATGATTATGAAAAAATTAGCGATTGCAATGATGCTGAGTGTTTCTGCCTTGGCAGCTTCAGCTCAAGTAAATTACAAAGTACAGACCGCTTGCCATCCGCAAGATGTGAAACACTATGATACAGAACGTCTGCGTAGTTCATTTATGATGGAAAAGGTGATGGCGCCGGATGAAATCAATGTTACATACACCCTTTACGACCGTCTTATTTACGGAGGAGCTATGCCGGTAAACAAAATTTTGAAGCTGGAAACTTTCCGTGAACTGGGTCCGGAAATCACTTACTTCCTTGAACGGCGTGAACTAGGAGTCATCAATGTAGGCGGTGATGGCGTAGTTACTGTAGACGGTAAAGAATATCCTATGAAATACAAGGAAGCCCTCTATGTAGGTTGCGGGAATAAAGAAGTTACTTTTAAAAGTAATGACGCTGCCAAACCGGCTAAATTCTATATCAATTCGGCACCGGCTTACAAGCCATACGTTACTCAATTGATCACTACCGACGCCAAGCTTCAAAAAGCAAATCCTAAACAGTATGCTTTAGCTATCTCAGATCATTATGGAAAAATGGAAGATAGCAACGACCGTATTGTAAACCAGTTAATTGTAAAAGATGTATTGGAAAGAGTGAAAAACGGCGGTACAAACCAATTACAGATGGGACTTACCGAACTGGCTCCGGGTTCTGTATGGAACACCATGCCGGCCCATACACATACCCGTCGTATGGAAGCCTACTTCTATTTCAACCTGCCTGAAGGAAATGCCATTTGCCACCTGATGGGCGAACCGCAAGAAGAGCGTCTGGTATGGTTACACAATGAACAAGCCATCACTTCTCCCGAATGGTCTATCCATGCCGCTGCAGGTACCAGCAACTATACCTTTATTTGGGGTATGGGAGGTGAAAACCTGAAATACAGTGACAAGGATGAAATAAAATACACAGATATGAGATAAGTAGAATGGTACACACCATTACTCATTAACTCTTGTCATTCTGAATGTTGCAAGAAATCAACTCGTTTTCAGTTTTTTTTGCGACATTCAGAATGATTTTTTTAGAAATCTTACCATTGTACCGATTTATACAGGCTTTCCACCAATTTTTGCATAGAGAATAGGTACAGAATGGTTATTTTTGCGTCTAATAAGAAAAACATAATTAAATCTATTATCATGAGTACATTTCAAAAAGTAGGTGAGAAGATGACAAACTTCAGATGGATAATCTGTGGTCTGCTATTCTTTGCCACTACAGTCAATTACCTCGACCGTCAGGTGCTTTCACTAACCTGGAAAGACTTCATTGCTCCGGAATTTCACTGGACGGATTCGAATTACGGAGATATCACAGCTATTTTCTCTATAGTGTATGCCATTGCCAACCTGTTCGCCGGTCGTTTCATTGACTGGATGGGAACTAAAAAAGGTTATCTCTGGGCTATCTTTGTCTGGTCCTTAGGAGCTTGTCTTCATGCATTGTGCGGTTGGGCAACCGAAGAAACATTAGGTATTCATAACGCAGAAGAGATGCTTTCTGCAACAGGAGCCGTCGCTTCAACTATCGCCATTACCAGCGTTTATTACTTTATCGCTGCCCGAATCGTATTAGGTGTAGGTGAGGCAGGAAACTTCCCAGCAGCTATTAAGGTAACAGCCGAATATTTTCCGAAAAAGGACCGTGCATATTCCACTTCCATCTTTAATGCAGGTTCTACAGTAGGTGCTTTAGCCGCTCCGATCACTATCCCTCCTTTGGCACGTTATTTCCAAAGTATTGGTGTGGGCAACGGATGGGAAATGGCTTTCATCGTTATCGGTGGTTTAGGATTCATTTGGATGGGACTTTGGATGTTCCTCTATAAGAAACCCAATGTCAACCCTCGCGTGAATGCTGCCGAACTGGAATATATTGAACAAGACAACAACAATCCTGAAGAATCAGCAGAACAACAAGCTGCTGCCAACGACTTCGACAACAAGAAGATTTCATTCTTGCAATGTTTCAAATTTCCCCAAACATGGGCTGTATTTGTCGGTAAGTTCATGACTGATGGCGTATGGTGGTTCTTCCTGTTCTGGACTCCGGCATATATTTCGGATGTATACGGTTTCGCTTCAGATACGGGTACCGCACAAATGTTGATTTTCGTATTATATGCTATTACCATGTTATCTATTTATGGTGGTAAGTTACCTACTATTATCATTAATAAAACAGGTAAGAATCCATATGCAGCCCGTATGCAGGCTATGCTTATCTTTGCCTTGTTCCCACTGCTGGCATTGTTTGCCCAACCTTTAGGCAATTATTCATATTGGTATCCTATCATTATTATCGGTATTGCAGGTGCGGCACACCAATCATGGTCTGCCAATATTTATTCTGTAGTAGGTGATATGTTCCCCAAAAGCACCATCGCTACTATCGTAGGTATTGGTGGTATGGCAGGTGGTATAGGTTCATTCTGTATTAATATGGGATCTGGCAGACTGTTTGACTATGCAGCAGAAACGAATATGACTTTTATGGGATTCGAAGGAAAACCTGCCGGCTACTTCATCATATTCTGTGTATGTGCCGTAGCTTATTTGGTTGGTTGGATTATCATGAAAGCATTGGTCCCCAAATACAAACCGGTTGATGCCTAATTAAAGAATTCACCACAGACTACACACCTAAGTAGCCTGTGGTATTTTTTTCCCTAATAAATAGTTTTCAGAAGATATTGATAGATAGAATTATGACTTAATATTTCAGGGACTCCTGTGATAAAAAGCTGCTTGCGTGCACGCGTTAAAGCGACATTCAGCTTACGGTCAATCTGTACACCGTCCTCTTCTGTCAGGTTGGGCAGAAACCTTAATTGATAGAGGTGATTCACACAAAAAGAATAAATAATGACATCACGTTCGCTGCCCTGATACCGTTCCACAGTGTCAATGGAAATCCTACTCAAAGCAGGAATAGCCAATGCCTGAAGCTCTTTACGTATCAAAGCAATCTGACTTCGATAAGGAGTAATGACCCCTAACGTTCGATTCGGATCAAATTCCTCTTCATGAGCCAGATACACCTCTTTGGCTAAACCGGCGACAATCTGTGCCTCATATCTGTTTGTTTTTCCGGAAACGCTCTCCAAATCTTGCTTCGAAGGGATAAAACGTACCGGAGCCTCTATGTGCTCCAACTGATGAGGTAATCCCAAAGCCTCCAATTTTCCGGCATAAAATGCTTTATTGGGAAAAAAAGCCACTCCCGGATGCATACGCCCCTGACGGCAAAGCATATCTATCGCTTTAGGAGATTCTTCTTTTAAATGAAAACGATAAAGCCGCTCAAACAGAGAATCTTTTAAATTAAAAAGTCCGGCTTCCCTAAGTCCCTCATCATGCACTTCAGAATGTCCGCTATTCTGCAAAATAACGGCAGGCAACTGTTTATGATCACCTATCAGGATAAATTTACCCACTGCATTTCTTTCATCGGCAAACTTGGCACACAGAATACCCAACAATTGGGGTTCTAATATTTGGGTGGCTTCATCCACTATGGCTACATCAAAACGTTTTAATTTAAAAAGTTCAGCTTTAGCCGCAATAGAGGCCACGGTTCCAACATATACTCTGCAATCTGCCATACGGATATTCACCTCTCTCCTACTGTTGCATTCCGCCAATATATTCTCCAACAGATGTCCTCTAAAGCGTACATCACAGGAAAGCTCACTTCCCACCCGTATATAATCTATACAGGGGGTGATAGAGGACAGTGACTGACAAATTTCATCAACAGCCCGGTTGGTATAAGCCAGTAACAATATCTGCATAGATGATGCTGCATAGAAATGTTCCACCATTCTACGCAACGCCCTCGAAGTCTTTCCTGTTCCGGGAGGTCCCACCAGAAGAAAATAATCACGGGCCGACTCAGCTTTCAACGCCACCCTCTCAAAATCATCACCGGTCAGCGCTATAGCTTCATCAAAAGACGAATCAAAGCGGGGAGGCCGTTGTCCCAGCAATAATTCCCGTCTTTCCGTATTCGCATCCAGAAAAGCGGAGAGTCCCAAATACATACTGCGAAATGTAGTATCCATCGTATCATGTTCTACAGCATAACGACTGTCCGGAGAAAAAACGGAAGCATTACGTTGGGTAGCACGTAAACGAATACGCAATTCTGTATCTGTAATCTGCTCAATATTACCCTTAAAAACCATTTTATTGGTCGCATTATCCAAGTCATTATTACGCTCATACAACACAACCACATCTCCTGTACGGAAATTGGGAAGAAACATTTCATCATATTGCGGAATAGACAAAAGTATATAAGCCTTATGAGCCTGTGATGCCCTATTTTCCATTATCTGCAAATCATATAATATCTCTCCCGCCTCACGTTTCTCATCCAGTGTACTCAGCCAAAGAGCTGAAGCCCCTGCACGTCCTTCATAATCCACATCTCCCGATTTGGAGGTATAAAGTTCTTTTGTAATGAAATTATAAAGCGTATAAAAATAGGCCTGTTCCAAAGGTTCCAACGCCGACAGCTTCTCCCGGAAACGCGAGATAGAGGGCTTCAAATACTGTTCCCAGAATCTGCCGCTCAGTTTTCTTTCATTCACCACCTCCGGATTGATTTGTGCCAACAAGTTGCGTGTAAAATCAGGATGATTATGGAATTGTACCCCATACTCGGCAGCAACAATACGGTTACGCAAATTGATAACCCGCCTTACCTGAGCCCACGATGCTCTGGCCGGATACAATAAAGGATAACGGGTATAAAGCAAATAGGGATGCATACGCCGCCGGTCCTGTCCCATGCTATATTCCAACACTGCCATATATAGCAGCATCTGAACCTTATTATTTTCCTTGGGTTCCACTTTTCCCTGCATGGAGAATTCATCCGCTTTGCCCGATTTCATTTCTATAAAGCTGCTCATATCCCGCTGCATATAGTCCAGACGTCCCTGAATGCCCAACGCCTCGCAAATATAGGACGGTTCCAGCACAGCCTCCTTTTTATCCAGATTATACCCCGGCTCCAAAAAAGTGTGTTGTACAACGTCCCGTATATGCTCAAAATGCATCCGGCAATCCTTGGCAAACTCTTTCTCTTTGGACGGGTCACGAAGTTCGGCACAAGCAGCCAGTTCAATGGGATACTGCCGGAATGCCTTCTTCATACAGTCTATATAGTCCGGCTCCTCCTCACCTGCATGTATCCATTCATCCAGGAACAGATTGGCTATATTTCCCAATAGCAAAGGGCGGGCATTATCAATCGGCACCAGCCGGCTCAAAAAATAGTTTGCCGGATGGCTGCCATAATCCTTGTAACATTCCGCCAATGAACTGATATCTATCAAATAATCCGGTTCCAATACGATAAAAGAAGGGGTATAAATTCCATCCCTATCTACAGAAACATCCAGCAGATTAAGCTGGGCATATCGCCAAAGTTCCTTTATGGTTTCTTCAAATTCATGATTTATACCGGGTTTATTATAAACAACCCGTATAAGTTCATCAGCTATTACATCTACAGGATGTACATACAAATAGGTATCATCGGCATAATCAAAGCATACACGGATGCGGCGGATGTATTCCATCTTTTCTTTTTTCCCTGAAGATGCTATTTCCTGCTTGGGAAGAACTGAGAACAACTTCAATGGAATATCCTGTGCAAACATCTTCCTATATGCGTATGCCACTGCACGCAAATCACGCAGGAACTCTTCTTTTACAGGAGACTTACGATGGTTCAAAATATCATTGGAAGTCAGACGAAAGGTATGTAACTGATTCTGTTCTTTCAGATCCAGCCCATATTGAGTGGCTACATAATTAATACGGGCGGCCAAATCAGTGGTCTGCAAACTATTCCCTTGTATCTTTTCACGCACCACACGCTCCAATGATTCACGCAATTGCCTGTAACGGCGTTCCAATGGCTGGTTTTCATCTATATAAAGCCTGTATAACTCTTCGTAATACTCTTCTATCTCTTCATTCATGCCGTAAAGATACACAAATTATTATTTATAGAATACCGGCATAATAATAGGATGGGTTTCCCATTTACGGGTCATCGGATTAAATTCCCTCTCTGCTCCCGCTTCAATTCCGAAACTATCCGATATTTTAAATTCCAAAGTGCCTCCGTATGAATTCTGGTTCATAAAAAGCTGTGAAGCGGGAGTCATACCATATCCGTTATACACCGAGTATGTGCCGAACATATTGATCTTCATTCTGTCATTAATGCGAAAAGACAACTTTCCCTTAGCACCTAAATCATTAAAGCGGACTCCATATACATTGTATTTAGCAGCATATACTCCTCCCGTCACGGTTATAAAATCATTGAGATGCTGTGTGTACATCACTCCGGCATTACGTGCCTCACCTATAGAAGGCACCCCTTGAAAGGAATGATAACCACTCAGAATCCCTGTACTATTAATCTGATAAGCACGTCCATCTATATAATCATGTCCGAAAGGATTTCCGGAAAAAGTATAAGGGGATATCTTAGGCATTTCTTCACGGGGAGTAAAATCAAATTTTGGCATCCGCAACGTATCAGATAAAACGGGAGGTGTCAACGTAGGAGGTTCGTTTATAAAATCCATACTTTTATCAGCCTCATTCATCTCATTGATAAACTCATTGATTTTATCTTGCCGGATGATGAGCGTATCCTTGTCATTTTCAACCTGAGCTATGCCATGCAAGGAAAGAATACAAAAGAATAAGAACAAGCCAATGCGTTTCATTTGTAAATGTGTTTTTTCAAAATTACAATTTCCGCATTGACTTTTCCCGTTTCATTAAGACTTAATAAGACTTTTTGGCTGTATTCCTTAAAAATGCTATTGATTTACCATAGGAAGTTCCAGCCATTCGGTAGAAATATAATTCTTGCTTGAATCTATAGCAATTAATACCTGGTCATTATCCCGATTATAACTGCCGTCATAGGTAAAGGGAGTAATTTTACTATCAAATTCTCCTATAAAAGAAAGTTTTCCATCTTTAGGACTATACCACCATACTTTCTTTTTTGCGCCACTGATTTTAGTCAAGTCAACAGACATCGGATTTCCGGAGTAATTGTATACTAACAAATAATCCTTTCCGCGAGTCGCAATGGCTCTGTCATAACGATTCCCATTCGTACCGGCAATTACACTTTGATCCGGTACACGTTCAAAATAAGGGAAAGTTAACATCAGATTCTTCAGATATTTCATCTGATTGAAGCCGGGATCCTGCATTGCTTTATACCAAGGTTTCTCTATTCCATCAGCTCCATACCCACCGGGTGTACCCGGTTTCAAGAACTGCATGATATTATTATGTCCGTATGTATGTCCGCAAGAGCCCGCAAAAACAGACCAATATCCATAGCGTCTCACATCACAGTCACGCCAGCGTGGCTGGGCAGGATCATGCAATCCCTGAGGAATACCTTCATAGCTGGGTTCTGCATCCAGAACAGGCTTCAGTGGAGTCATGGACAAAGCCTCTTCTACATAACGCCAATTGTCTTCCTCCAATCCCGTAACAGAAGTATCACCATCTCCTTTTTTCTGGCCATAACGCCTGTGTCCACTTTGGAACATATTCATATCCATCCACTCCTTATTATTCAGATGGGTAGCACTGGATGTACGACCAAACGGATGAAAGGTCATGATATGATTCTCGTCCACAGCAAGAATACTATTCGCCAACGCCTCCCAAATCTCAGTATTCCGGTCAGCATAAGTATCTCCACCGATTACCCAAATAATATTAGGGGCATCTTTATATCGTTCACCTAAAAATCTACCATACGCTTTGGCCTCTTCAACATTCATCTTTCCGGAGCGCACAAGCCCTCCCCAGATACATACCATCGCTATGTAAATGCCGTTCTGCTCAGCTTTCTGAATAATATAATCCATGTGGTCCCAATACCCGTAAACTCCTTTTCTGTCTATATTCTTAAAATTGAAACCATCTATCATGGAATACTGGCCATAGAAATTCATGGCAGGAACTCCATTTATAGTCTGTACCTGCACCACATTGAAACCTGCCTGACGACAATGTTCCAGATAATAAGCAGCCTCATCTCTATTCAGTTTCTCGGGCAACAGCCATCCTGTATCCCCCAACCAGAAAAAAGGAGTTCCGTATAATAAGCAGCCTCATCTCTATTCAGTTTCTCGGGCAACAGCCATCCCGTATCTCCCAACCAGAAAAAGGGAGTTCCGTCCGCATTCATCAGATAACGGTTCTCTTTACTTACTTTCAATTGTCCATGACTCCAAGGCTTATAAACCGACGATTTGCTCTGTGCTGCTGCCGAAAGCAGCCCTCCTTCCACCATCAGAAGAAGGAATAATAATACTAGATTCTTGTTTTTCATTTGTGCATTCATCTTATAAATTTCAAAAGCCCAAAGTAACTTATTCAAGCAGACAATTCTGGGTAATAACTAGTCTTTTTGAGGGAATCTTTTAGCTTCCTCCGCTTTCAGGTTGAGCAAAACTGATTCGGGAACTTTTATGATAGTACCATGCTTATGTCCTTGCGGAATAGAAATCTGATCGTCAATGGGAGTAAAGTTCTTGAAGTCTTTTGTAGACACGGCTCCAAACCGTCCTTCCCGATAAACATCAAAATAAATCAACCATTCATCACCTACTTTCACGGCACACGGACCTTCAGAGTAAGTCGGTGCAAATTTTACTGACGGATCAGCATAAGGTCCTTCTGCCGATGGCCCGGATACACAGAACAAATCACTGTAACCAGGCTTGCGATTGTCTTTTATAATTAATACATAGTCGTTTTTATCACGCTTTACTATAAATCCGTCAATAGAATTAAATCCCGGATCATAAAACGCCTTTGCAGGAGTAAACGTTTGGAAATCCTTGGTCGTGGTATAATAGGCACGGTGACTTTTATTAGCTCCCAAACTATCGGCTGCCGTATATCTTTCTACAGGAATGGCAGAAGACCAGGCAACGATGAACTGTTCCTTTTCATCATCATAGAAAACTTCCGGTGCCCACACATTGTTAGTCAAAGAGTCTTTCATCACTTTGATTTCGCGTTGTTCACTCCAATGAATCAAGTCTTTAGAACTGGCATAACCAAATCCCTGTTCTCCATTCCAACTGATTGTCCACACTAAATGGAAAGTTCCATCCGGGCCTTGGGTCATGGACGGATCACGCATCATCGAATTGGGAGCATATTTCTGTTCTTCGGTCTGTTTAGTGAAATAATTATAATAAGGAGTCTTATTTCCTATTTCCGGTTTCAACCATGAACCTGCGATACTATCCCAATGATAGCCGTCATAGCTGTAAAGATAATGTAACCCGTCCAATGCCGGCTCACGATGAGAAGTGAAGATATAGACTTCCTTTTCGGGTTTTGTACAAGCTGTAAAAGCCAATAAGGCAAAAACGAAGGAAAAAAACAATTTCATAGCATGCTGTTTTATGATGAATAAACCTTTTCCAACAGGACGAAACAACAAGTATTTTGTACTCTATACTTCTTAAAGTATCAATCCAAATCAATAATAAATATCCATCATATAACAAGATGTATCTCGAGACATAAAATACGAATTATATCCCGAGACAATCCTACATAGAATAATGATGAGAATCAGCCTTTAGTTTCCAAATAAACCAGCTGCGTCTGTAAATACTCTTCCAGCCCATGTTTACCATCCGCGCCGCCGATACCAGATTTACGCCATCCGGCATGGAATCCCTGCATCGCCTCAAAATTCTCACGATTCACATAAGTTTCACCAAATTTCAACGCACGAATCAATTTGAATGTCATATCCAGATTCTGGGTATAAATAGAAGAAGTCAGCCCATATTCACAATCATTAGCCCAGGCAATGGCGTCTTCCACCTCTGTAAACTCAACAACCGGAAGTACCGGTCCAAAAGTTTCTTCCTGAATAATATCCATCTTTTGGGTACAATTAATCAAAATCGTCGGTTCAAAGAAATATCCTTTAGTACCGATACGATGACCACCGCATAGCAACTCAGCTCCCTGCTCAATAGCTTTTTTCACTTTCTCTTCTACTGATTTCAGTGCATTGGCATCAATCAACGGACCCATATCGAGGTCTGTATACTGATTCGGATCACCCACTTTCACCTGCTTGAATCCTGCCAACAGTTTTTCAAGGAAAGCCTCTTTTATACTAGAATGTACATACACGCGCTCACAGCAATTACATACCTGTCCTGTATTAATAACACGCGAAGCAATAATGGATTTTACAGCTAAATCCAAATCTGCATCCGGCATTACAATACCGGGAGCCTTCCCTCCCAATTCCAAAGAAACCTTCGTCACATTGGCAGAAGCGGCTGCCATAGTCTGTATTCCAGCCTCCACACTTCCGGTCAGACTAACCATACCTACTTTGGGGTTAGCAGCCAATTCATGTCCAATCACCGAACCACGACCGTTCACCAGATTGAATACACCTTTAGGCAACCCAACTTCATCTACAATCTGTGCGAAAACATACGCGTTTTCCGGTGTCAGCTGACTCGGCTTTACCACAATTGTATTCCCCGTCAACAGAGCAGGAGCGGCCTTACGGGCAATCAAGAAAAAAGGAAAATTCCAAGGCAGGATGCCTGTTGTCACCCCAATAGGTTTCTTAAAGACAAATATATTTTCGTGAGGACGGTCACTAGGAATGATTTCCCCTTCATAGCGACGGGCCCATCCGGCCATATAATCAAGGTAATCAGCCGTAAATAACACCTCTACATTAGCTAATCCTCTTGTTTTTCCACCCTCCCGGATAATAATATCAGTCAATTCCTGTTCCCGCTTGCGGATACCTTGTGCAATCCGAGTTAAATAGCCGGCACGTTCAATAGAGGTAAGACTCTCCCAAGAAAGCTGTGCCTTCACGGCAGCATTTATAGCAGCACGTGCATCTTCCGGTGTGCCATCAGGCATTTTAGATATCACTTCTTCCGTAGAAGGGTTCAATACATCAATCCACTTATCGGATTGGTTTTCGATGAATCGCCCATCGATGTACATCTTTAGTTCTTTCATGGCCTTAAATGTAAAATGAGTACTTATTTCTTTCAATCTGAAATATTCAAGCAGCATTTTACAAATATATCGTTATTTATAAAGCCCCAAAATGTATTTTTGTTCATTAACATGGAAATTTATACACTTTAATTGAACTTTATGAATCATATTTATAATTATTCCTCCATCAACTGCCACAAAAGCTATCTCCTTCTTATCACTAAAACATCACTTATTATATTGTGTAGGCAATACCCCAAACAGTTTCTTGAATGATTTTGTGAAATAACTAGGCGTATTAAAACCAACCTGATCAGCTATCTCAGCAATGGAAAGCCCTCCTTCTTTCAATAATTCGGCAGCTTTACGAAGACGTACATTCTTCACGAAATCAGAAGGCGAGCTTCCGGTGATAGATGTAATCTTCCGGTAAAGAGTAGCACGACTCATGCACATATCCCTACTTAAATCTTCTATGGAATATTCAGGATTACTAAGGTTCTTCTCAACCATATCCAATGCCTTCTTTATTAATTGCTCATCAGATGCTGAAATAGAATTCGCTTCTACTTTTCCTTCTTCCGGCAATGGATCTATCTCATGCCTTTGCTCCGGATTTTGTTCCAGTGGCAGAACAGTCTGTGCAACCATGGACTCCCGTAATTTCAGATACATCCGGTCCAATCCCCAAACAACCGATAAAACAACAAGCACATAAAACAAATACGCCCAACCTGTTTCATACCAAGCAGGCAGACACTGGATCATGACCGTTAATGTACTCTTACTCCACAGCCCATTCTCATCTGTAGCACGGACTTCCAGTTCAAATTCCCCCTTTGACAAATCTGACAATCCGATACTATTTTCCCCTGCCGGCAAGGCCACCCAATTATCGTTTCTTTGTTTATAACGATAAGCATATCTTACCTTATCCGTATTCAAATGGTCAAAAGTAGAAAAAAACAATTTCACATTTCTCTCATGAGGAGACAGGCTTATTTTCTCTTGATTATCCACCCCGATTTCAGAGGTGTTATTCATTTCGACGGATGTCAAATGCACCTTTGGTTCAGGTATCCTCCTCTTTTTTTCATTATAGTGAGGAAAAGTCACAATTCCACCTCGTCCACCCACACTCATTTCTCCCCGAGGATCTTTATACAATGACTGGAAATCTTCCAGATTTATCCAAGAATCAGTACAAGACATCATAGTAAAGATATGTGTTCCGGGATGATAGACCATCACCCGCTGTGATGTAAGAATCCAAAGATTCCCATCGTCATCCGACTTTATATCCAACACAGCATCCCCTGTCAATCCACAATCTTTTGTCCGGGAAATAAAATCATTCGTATCCGAAGAATAACTATACACATTGCCCTGTTTAGTACCCACCCAAAGATTGTTGTCCGGTGCGACAGTCAATACCGAATAATTTTCTCCTGTATCCTTTATTTGCAACCGGCTTTCTCCGGAAATTCTCCACAACCCTCTACTTTCAGTTGCAAAATAAACAACTCCTTCATTAGACGAAACGATAGCATTTATAAAACTAACATCATCACAAACTGTAGTCAATCGGCCTTCCTCCAAGCTATACCGGAATAAATGGTAAGTGGTACCTATCCAAAGATTCCCACGACGGTCATCATGCAAAGCACGGATACGCTCACCTTGTTTAATGGGTATGGTACATACGATGGATTCAAAAAGCCGGTTCTCCTTATACCGAATTAATATTACCGAATGATCCCTTACCATATAGAGTCCCTCTCTATCCGATGGCCTCTCAAAGAAAAAAGAAAGCTCCCTGTCATTCTTAACAACAGACATACGCTCTCTCTGGGGATCATAAGCATACAGTCCCAATTTCTTTTGCCTGATCCAATAATAATTTTTCTCTTGAGAAAACTGCATAGGAGATGCGATTACCCCCAGATTTTGCTTTACCCCTTCCATAGACAAAGGAAGCACTTCATTGGGTAGAAAAGAAATAATGAAAGAAGAAGGATAATAACCTGTCACCCATAAATTTCCGGATTGATCGGAAAGAATCTTTGTGAGGATTTTCCTGTCAGCTGATAATAAACGGGAGAGATCCACCTTATCCAAGGATGCATCGGCCGTTATTTTATAGGCATATAAGTTATCTGCCGCAGTCACCCACAAATATCCCTTAACAGAATCTTGTATGATATGATGAAGCTTTCGGGTATCGGAGTTAGAAGACGCATTATCCACTGTTTGCAATCCAAACATTTTGTCCGTATCCTGTGCCTTGGGGTCAAAACGTACAATTCCTTTTCCCCAAGTAGTAACCCAATAATACGGGGTGTTACGATCTTCCGTCATGCTTGTGGGATACTCATCATAGGGCCAAGGATATGAAATAAAAGAGTCCTTTACCTTATCATAGCAAAAAAGCCCGCCTTTTGCTTGAGTTACCCAAACAGTCTGTTTCTTATCCTCATAAATAGAATTGACGGTATTCTCCCGTCCTTTCCATTTAAGAATGTATTTTCCAGTTCTTTCCCCTGACTCATTGTATCGAAACAAATGCCTGTTAGTCGAAATCCAGATCGTACCATCAGACGTCGCTGTCATTGTAGTTATAGTCCAGCTCTTTATCGTTTCATCAGCAAGCGCCCTTATCTCATAATCTGTTTTTGACAAAATATAGGCGCCACGCTTCGTTCCAAACCATATTTTCCCTTCACCGTCTTCAGCAATACACGTCACACTGTTGTTTTCCAAGACTCCCGGGTTCTTGAAATCAGAACGGAATACTTTCACCGTATATCCATCATCACGGCACAAGCCTCCCCCTTCAGTGCCATACCACATATATCCTTCCGAATCCTGGAAGATACAAAGCAATTCTTTGGTCGGCAACTGTTCCGAATTAGGAAGGTTTCTTACTATCATATCAAATGCTTTGACCGGAACGGCATTTATCCGCACAGTCAATAACAAAATAATGATTGGTAATACTATCCTTCCTATGTTTTTCATATTCTTCACGCAAGTACTCCTGTTGAAAACAAACGAATACAAAGCTAGGAAGAAATTCAAGAACTTGCAACTTGTCGGTTTAATCAA
>OJQB01000425.1_pt1 | contig 16374 bp, 19 predicted proteins | sample 1598601 | NCBI WGS metagenome assembly OJQB01 (sample SAMN03922496, study PRJEB24848) | human gut metagenome | isolation source: stool sample | host: Homo sapiens | place: Germany | collected 2011-11 | reverse complement strand
CAGTTTACACAATCAAGTACTTTATCACAGTAAAGCGCTAAAGTATTTCACTAATCTGCGCAAAACGTTGTTTTACTCAATTATATATCATCTCCAACAGTTTACACAATCAAGTACTTTATCACAGTAAAGCGCTAAAGTATTTCACTAATTCAAGACTTTACTACACTAAAGCGCTAAAGTACTTACCTAATCAAGTACTTTATCACACTAAAGCGCTAAAGTATTTCACTAATTCAAGACTTTACTACACTAAAGCGCTAAAGTACTTACCTAATCAAGTACTTTATCACACTAAAGCGCTAAAGTATTTCACTAATTCAAGACTTTACTACACTAAAGCGCTAAAGTACTTACCTAATCAAATACTTCATCACAGTAAAGTACTAAAGCACATCATGTATACATAATACATCAGTAAAACCTATTGATAATTTTAAAACCTGTGCTATAATATAATTACAAAAGGAAAGGAGATCAAAAGATGACAAAGGAAACAGCAAAAGCAATTAAGCAACTTATACCAAATCAGGACAAAGCATTAATGATGTGTTCAAGCATCAACAATGCAATTGCATTATTAAAACTTTACAAATTATCTAATCAAGAAATTAAAACAATCATAACCGCAATGGTAATTGGATAGGAGGAAATAACATGTTAGTAGTTAACAAGAGAACTGGTCAGGTTGAAGAATTTAGCACTTTTGAACACTATATGGATGATGAACTTCGCGAACGTGTTGCATGGGAACTTGCACCGTGCAGTGATAAGGATTTCATGGATCGCTATGTATATCTTCACTATGAAACTTTTGCAGAAGAATTTGAGATTAATTAAGGAGGAAACGAATGTACATAGACTTTAAAGAAGCTTTAGACATTGAACTGAAGGACTTACATTATTTGGAAAAAAGACATGATTTAGCTCCAAAACATTGGTACGAAATGTATGGATTTCTGATCATACCGATTGAATGTAAATATTATATTAAAACACAATTTAATAGAATTTTTGGGGATTTTCCGACAAAAGAAGAAGCAGAAGAATATATTCTACTTTATTTAAAAAATAACTATCTTTTCTTTGAAATTCCTGAAAATGAAAAAGAAAACTTTGAATGTATTGCAAAATCATGGGAAGATCGAATTTATGAAGATAAAGACGATTGGAGATTACATTTAACCATACATGGGAATTACATTGAAAATCCTGAGGGTTACGTATATCATCGCCGATATTACAAAGTCAGTACAGCGATTGCAGATATTACATATAGAAAGAGACATCGGAAGCCACCTCAAACAGAATATGAGAAAAAGGGAATTAATCCAGAAACAGGAAGATATATTTCCAGATATTTTGCAAAGAAAGCAAATAGTGAAGGAAAAAAGATTGTAAAAGTTGAAAATGAATATGTATTAATGGATGTATTAGAATATTATGAATATAAGAAAAAATAACCGTCAATATTTTTGGATAGGAATTGTAATGTTAGTATTTGAGTTTATTATAATTTTCTTTTAAAGTATTACAGGAAAGGATAAAAATAAAATGAAAAAACAATATTTTTGGATAGCCATTGCAATCATAGTATTTGGTGTATTATATTTTGGTTATAACTTATTTGTCTACTTACACACAATGAACATGTACAGTGAGGTGTTGCAGAATCTATGAGGAAAATTGAAGTATTATTTGAAATACGTGATAGAATATACAGAGATCAATCGTATAGTTTGTGGTATAATTTAGTTACTGATGATGTATGCTTAGATTTAAAGGATACAGAATGTGATCAAGTGAAATTAGGTTGGATAGATATTACCGATAAATTAGAGCGAATCGATATTTTAGATTTAAATCGTGTCATTAAAGAATTGAGAGATTCTTTATTGAATATATAATCTTTTCTTTTTTAAAATAGGAGGAAATAAAATGAACGAATTAAGTGTACAGAAAACAGTGCAGACATTACCTGAAGAATTGAAAATGAATGTTTTCAATGCTTTGAACAATCCTGATTACAAAATTTCAGACTGTTACGGTCAGCAGATTGAAGTGCAGGCTTGGTTAGTTTATCCAGTAGAAATGAAATCACAGCAGACAGGGGAAATTGAAGTATTGCCAAGAACAATTATCATCGACACAGCAGGTAAATCTTATTCGGCGTTATCCAGAGGGTTTGCGGGCGCTGTAAGAAATTATCAGTTGATCTTTGGCGAGGAAGTCATTTTGAACAAACCGATTACTATTGAAATTCGTCAGGAAGGAACAGGAATGAAAAAGTATGCCACATTTAATTTAGTATAGGAGTTAAAATATGTCAAAGAAGCCGAAACTAACACAGGCTTACCGTAAGCGGCGTCAATTCGCCGCTTCTGCGGTAAGAAGTTATAACGCGGCGGTTACAAGGATTGAAAAACAGTTCGGCAAGAGCTATGCGCCACCACGTCGTTCGGTGGATGAGCTAATGAAGAACTATCCAAACATGAAAGCATTACGTTCTGAAGTAAAGCAGATGAAGAAAATACCATCACCGAAGAATCTTGAAATTGTGAGAGTAAAAGACGTTTTAACATCTACTTATGCCATATCAGAAACGGCGAGATTAAATCAGAGAAGAAACGAAAAGAGAAGAAAAAGAGCAGAAAAATATGGTAGGTTTGTAGAAGGAAGATCTGGATGGACAGCATCACAAGAAAAAAGTTTGCAAGAACCTGTGCCCTTTGATGAAGCCCGTTTTAACGACCCAAATCAATGGTTAAGGTTTAAACGAAATCTAATGATTGACTTATCAAAAGAAAGAAATGTTGATTCTTATTATCAAAACTATTTAAACGGGATAGAAGATGAATTAGGTCCAGAAATACGAGGAGTAGTGGAGGAAGCGCTGGGAGATATTAGTCCTGAAGAATTTTACCAATTAGCGTTAACCGAAGATTATAGAGATGTGTTTACAATCGAATTTATAATTTACATACCAATTTCCGCAGAGCAGAAAATTCAAGAATTATTATGGGGAATTGAGCAAGTAAAATCCTATGTCTAAGACGGAGATTTTTGCGGCAGATTTTGAAACAACAACGGATCCAGAAAAAACGGAAGTTTGGGCATGGGGGATTAGTAATTTAGATTGTATGTCACCCTTTGAATGCGGAACAAATATTCAATCTTTTATTGAATTTTGTTATAAACTAAAGAAACGAAGCAAAATCTATTTTCACAATCTCAAATTTGACGGAAGTTTTATTGTAAATTATTTACTACAAAACGGATGGACACATAAGCAAGAGAAGTTAGAAGAAGCATGTGAATTTCGTACATTAATTACAGATCGAAATCAATGGTATAGAATTGAATGTAATTTTTTCTATACGTCGCAGAAAAGAGTAACGAAAATTTTTAAAGTTACTTTCGTTGATTCATTGAAGTTGATTCCTATGCCGATTAGTAAAATGCCAAAGACATTTAACTTGGGAATTGAGAAGTTAGAAATTGATTACGATGAAGAACGAGAAATTGGAGGATCGTTATCTCAGCAAGATTTTGAGTACTTAAAAAATGATGTCATTATTTTAAGGGACTCGTTAAATCAAATGTTTGAGAATAACATCAACCGACTAACCTTATCTTCGGCAGCGATGAATGACTTGAAAGAAACCATAGGAAAGCAAAAATTTGAACGAATTTTCCCAATATTGCAAAATGACGAACCGTATCTTACGAATTTAAACTTATCAAAGCAAGAAAATTTAGCATTATCGATTGATAAAGAATTACGACATGCCTATCGAGGAGGATGGACTTATTTAAAAAAGGGATATGAGGGGAAAGAATTTGAGAATGTAGTCGTATACGATGTAAATTCTCTTTACCCTTATGTCATGTCAGAAAATATATTTCCATTCGGAGCGCCGATCATCACCCATGATCTGGAAGAGATAACCGGATATAGTCTTTTTATTATTAATTTTGATTGTGAATTTTGGTTGAAAGATGGTAAATTGCCTACGATACAGATTAAAAATTCGCAGTTATTTAACGGAAGGGAGTATCTGGAAAATAGTAAAAGTGAAATTGTGAACTTAACCTTAACTTCGGTTGACTATGAAATGTTTTTAGAACATTATGAAGTAGCGTATTTTAGAGTGCATAAGGTTTACTATTTTCGTGGGACAGAAGATCTCTTCACTGAGTTCATCCAAAAATGGGCAGCAGTAAAAGAAAAGGCAGGAAGAGAAGGGAATAATGGATTACGTTTTATTTCAAAACAGATGCAAAATTCAACTTATGGAAAATTTGCGACGAATCCGTTAAAATCACAAAAAATTCCTTACTTAGAAAATAATATTTTACGATTTCAAACAATGTCACCAGAATTTCGTCCAGAATATTATTTACCTGTTGGGTTATTCGTGACTGCATATGCAAGAAAGCATATCATATCTTATGCACAGAAAAATTACGATAGCTTTATTTACTGCGACACAGATTCATTACATTTAAAAGAAAAATCAGACAATATTCCATTAGACAATGAAAAATTAGGATATTTTAAAATTGAAAAAGAATTTGATCGAGCAAGATATATCAGAGCGAAACGATACATTGGAGAAAAAGATGGTGAGTTATTAATCACCTGTGCAGGTCTACCAGCAAAATGCTATGAACAAGTTACGTATGATAATTTTAAAACAGGTCAGATTTACACAGGAAAATTAATGCTTACGCAAACGGAAGGCGGGGCTGTATTAATTGAAACTACTTTTAATTTAAAATAGACTATACACACATTTTTTGATATAATAATTATGTACAGGTTAGCGGAAATAATGATGAAGGGAATCCACGGATTAAGCCCCGCCCGGACATCCATGGCTATGGGAATAGTGTTATTCTGCGCCTGTACATTCTTAAAAAGGGGCGAAAGAATGTATTATAGTTATGAAAATTGTTTAGAAAAGAAAGCATTATTTAATTTTATTACCGGAGAGCGAGGAAACGGAAAGACTTACGGTTTTAAAACGCAGATTGCTTGTAAAAATTATTTTGAAAAAGATGAAAATTTTGTTTATTTACGAAGATTTGAAACGGAATTAGTAAAGGCGGCAAAGTCTTTTTTTAAAGATATAGAGCATTTATATCCGGAGAAAGAATTCAAAGTAACGACGGGGAAAAGCGGAACTTTTTTCTATGAGCGTGGACGTGAAGTAGAAAAAGGTGGATGGAAGCTTATGGGCTATGGAGTGGATTTAAATACCGGAGGGAAAGATAAGTCCGTATCTTACGCTGGAGTTACTTCCATATGTTTTGATGAATTCCAGAGCAAGAAATACTTAAAAAATGAGATTCGGTTATTTTTAGACCTTTACGAAACGATATCTCGAATGAATGATGTTCCGGTATATTTTCTATCCAATAGTATTAATGTTTCCAATGTTTATTATGATTATTTTAACTTATCCCAGCCCTACGGGAAAAAACGTTGGAAACTAACGGATAATGGATTAATTTACTTGGAGCATACTTTATCTCAAGATTATCGGGATAAGAAAAAATCAACTCGGTTTGGGCAGTTGATCGAGGGTTCTAAGTTCGGACAATATGCAATAGATAACGAATATGTTGAAGATACTAAGGACTTTATTAAAAAGAAAACCGGAGATGTCAAGAGCGTATGCAATCTTGTGTATCTGGATAATGAGTATGGGCTTTGGTTTGATCGCAGAAATGGTTACCTGTATATGGATTCTACTTTCGACAAGTCACGCGTAACCTATGCATTAACCAGGGAAGACCATACTGAAAATACCTATTTTGCAAATCGAGGAAGAAAAATTGCGTGGCTGAATCTGATGATTCAGGGATATGAGCAGGGATTTCTATATTTTGAAAACCAGCGCGTCAAGCGGATTGGTTTGGAAATTCTAAATATGATCCGTTAAAGGAGGGTCGAATGGAACAGATTATGTCTTATATTTCAACGGTAGGATTTCCGATCGTGATGTGTCTACTTTTTTATTATCAGATGACAAAGTCAGATGAGCACATGAATGAAATGTTAACACAGATTAAGGTGATGGTGGAAGAAATTAAAAAGGCGGTAAACAATGGCGGTACAGACGTATAGCATGAGAACCGACGCAAACACCAATGTATCGGAACATTTTAAGGTTCGCGAGTTTGCGTGTAATGATGGATCGGATACCGTGTTGATCGACGATGCTCTTGTCGAACGATTGGAGCGGATTCGCGGCGTTTTCGGGTCGGGGATCACAATAACGTCCGGGTACCGTACCCCATCGTATAATGCCGCGGTAGGCGGTGCGGCATCCAGTCAGCATACCAAGGGGACAGCCGCTGATATTCAGCTTCGAGGTGTACCGCCCTTAGCTGTAGCAAACTACGTGGAAGAAACCTTTTCGACCGGGGGAATCGGTGTTTACGGTACTTTTACCCATGTGGATACGCGAAGCTCCCGTGTTATCTGGAAAAATAATGGGTCGAATACCGTGAGCAGTACGGGAGCTTCGGAAGGTTACTGGCGTGAATTTCAGAATGGAGCTGACCCCGGCGGAGGAGAAGGGGGCGGCGGAGAGTCCGGAGCGATTGATGTTACGATCCGCAGATTTACGGTAGTCTTTAAGCGTCCCAATGGGAAAACTTATACCGGCACCTATTTTCCGTCTTATTGTAACGGGTGGTGGTATTTTAACGATAGTGAGTTTTATCGTTGTGATGAAATCCTTGGAAATTATCAGCAGTATTTTAAAGCTGGCTATTGGGCGCATATTACGCACATTCAAAATATATCGGCGTCGAATGTACATTTAATAGGAGGTTCGGATGGTTAGTACTTTTACGAATTTGGACTATCAAGTGGGTAAGTATTTTAAAGTAAGAGAATTTCAGTCAAAAGATGGATATCCTACCGTTTTAATCGATGATAATTTAGTCGATCTGTTGGATCAAATCCGAGAATATTTTGGAAAACCTGTGGTCATTACTTCGGGATATCGCACGAAGTCGCATAATGCGGCAGTTGGTGGCGTATCAAATTCTCAGCATACGCTTGGAAAAGCCGCAGATATACAGGTAACCGGAGTTCCCCCAGCCGCAGTGCAGACCTATGTCTATGATCATAGTAAATATACGGTTGGAACTTATACGACGTTTACTCATGTAGATACCCGAACAAACGTGAAGTTATTCCGTGGGAATACGGAATTTGTTCGAACAAATTATGAAAAATATAAAGCCGAAGAAATTAAGGAGGAAACAGAAATGGCAGAAAAAAGATACCAGAAATTAGAAGAAATTCCTGATTATGCAAAAGAAATTATTGAAGATTTGATTAAATCTGATATAATTAAAGGTACAGGAGAAGGTTTGAATTTGACAGAAGATATGCTCCGTGTGATTGTTATTTGCTATCGCATGGCTCTTACGAACGCAAATAACATTTATCAGCTTGCGAAAACTTTAGGAGGTGAAACGAAATGACGGTATATGAAGCGTTAGACATTGTAAGTCAGGGATTTGTTGATTCTGATGAAGGTTTGACTGCGGTAAAAATAATTGCTGATTACAACAAAGAATTAGAAGGTAAAATTGTTACTTTGGATGAAGCGTTAGCTGCCGCTCATGCAGAAAAAGATGATGCCTTAAATTCTTATAATGATTTAAAAAGGCGCTATGTAGAACGTTTTATGAACGGAGATTCTACGGTGGACTCTGATACGACCGTATTAGATGAAGGAGAAACTGCGCATAGTGCAGAAGAACTTACTTATGATGATGTCTTTGTGACGGAAGAAGATTAAGAGGTGTGAAAAATGGCAACAAAACCAAAAAATGTGAAATTAGCAAAAAACGGTGTAGATATTTTAAATGCGATTCGTAATGACGCATCCCTTTCCTTTCAGGAAAGAGTTCCTGTAGCAACGCAGGAAGATATTAAGACTTACGGTTCTGCGGTTCTCAATTTTCCGGGACTGGCAAATGAGTTTCTTGATGCTTTGGTAAATCGTATCGGTAAAGTCATTCTTACTTCAAGGCTTTACAGGAATCCGTTTGCTATGCTGAAAAAGGGTATGCTTGATTACGGAGAAACCATTGAAGAAGTATACACTTCTCTTGCTAAGGCAAAGATTTATGATCCGCAGACAGCGGAAACGGAGTTCATGAAACGTGAAATTCCAGATGTAAAGTCTATTTTCCATAAGCTGGACTATCAGAACTTCTTTAAAACGACGATTCAGAGAAGAGATCTGGAAAGAGCGTTCCTTTCAGAGGACGGTGTTTACAATCTGGTAAGCGATATTATTTCCAGTCTGTACTCCGGTATGGAATATGACGAATTTATTACCATGAAGCAGTTGATTGTAGAATATGCAAAGAAAGGGTTATTCTATGAAGTGGAAATCCCGACGGTTACTGCGGATAATATGAAGTCAATCATTTCTACCGTAAAGGGTTATAGCAATAAGCTGACCTTTATGAGTACTCAATACAATGCTATGGGAGTTCCGACCTATACGGACCGCAGTTCACAGATTATCTTCATCGACGCGGAATTTGATGCAATGATGGATGTCGAAGTACTGGCTTCCGCATTTAACATGGATAAAGCAGAGTTCATGGGAAGACGAATTCTGATTGATAACTTTGGTGAGCTTACCGGAGCAAAACTGCTTCTGTGCGACGAAAGCTTTTTCCAGATCTATGACGTACTTCTTCAGTTTGAAGATGTTCGCAATCCGGAAGGACTGTATTGGAACTACTTCCTTCATAAGTGGACAGTATTTTCTGTTTCTCGTTTTGCAAATGCGATTCTGTTTACTGTTCCAGATAATGAGATTACAGTAATTACACTGAATCCATCTAACAGTGTCATTCAGAGATCTCAGTTGCCAAAAGATGTGACCATCAATGCGACGATCAAGTCCACGGGCACGGTAGATGATACCCTTGAGTGGGAAATGACCGGAAATGAATCTACCGAAACAACCATGACGGTTGTAAATAATACTCAGGTTCGAGTACATGTTTCTGCAAATGAAAAGATTCCAAACACGTTTAACATTATTGCAAAATCGAAGTATTTTCCAGTTAGCCAGACGGCTACCATTTCGACGAGGGAAAATGCTTAACTCTACTCCTTTCCTTTTACTATATGATAGCCTACCATTCTTTGGTAGGCTATCGCTGAATTGGAGGTAAAAAAAAATGATTCGTCCTTTAATTGGCCCATCGACAACAGTTCGCGTGTGTCAATCAATCCCGTTAGATAACACCTATACGGATACCATTCTGTTTACGTCAAAATCAGCGCAGGAAAGCTATTTTGCATCGAAAACGAAAAAGGTCTATAGCGGTTTAACGTATCAGCGGCTGGCATCGAATAGTTCTACGTGGGCAATCTTTCTGGAAGACGTAGCAGATTATTTCTATGATTGTAACTATCTATGTTTTCAGAATGGAGGGTTTGGTAATAAGTGGCTTTATGCCTTTATTTCCGATATTTTGTATATCAACGAAAATTGCACGGCAATTACTTTTGAAATTGATGTCATGCAAACATGGCTTTTCGATTTTGAAATTAAAAAATCCTTTATCGAGCGTATGCATGTGTCGGATGATACCATATCAAGGAATGTGATAGAAGAAGATCTGAAATTCATGCAGAGATATGAATATTACAAGGTGGAAAATTCGGGTTTATTTGAACCAGTTACTCGGTCTGCCCCGGAGGAGTTTGATAATAATTTACAATATCGTTCCTTAATATTGGTCACTACATCGGAAGATATTGACGATGAGGATGAAGTAAAAGAAGGACAGCTCATACAGAATACCTATCAAGGTCTAAAATATATCGGATTTGATGTTGAAAATAATGGAGTAGAAAATTGCAACGCTTGGTTAAAACGTATGAACGAAGGTGGAAAGGCTGGGGCGATTAGCAGTATCTCCATGGTTCCATGGATAGGGGTTACTGTTACTCCGGCAGATTATGGAAAATACGATGTTACTGCCCTTTCCGGTACGGCGGTTGTTGGTGAAAAAGAATACGATATCAACTATTCCACTCTCGATGATGATTATGTGCCGAAAAACAATAAGCTGTTCTGCTGGCCTTATCATTTCTTCAGTATTACCACGCTCGACGGTCAAAGTTACGATTATAAATATGAGGATATCATAGAAAGCGATCCTACTCCGGGAGCAACGAAGATGAAGTTTAAATTTAAGTTTGCTTTCGGCGCAGATCCTACCTATTTTATGTATCCTTCATACTATATGAAGTGCAATAATAACTATGATTACGGAATCAAACTTTCTGGTTTTCCGAAATGCAATTGGAACTTTGGTGTATGGGAGAACTACTATGCACAGCAAGATACGAATATTACCTTGAGTATGATCGCTTCGGCATTAGGTTCGGCAAACCAAGCAGCAAGCGGTGTGATGAACTCTTCGGGAGGTTCCAAGGGTTCCTTAGCTGCAAGCGCGGGAATGTCTATTGCTCAGGCTGGGATTGGTGCGTTGCAAGCTGGTCTTTCCACTTTCGGAGGGTTATCTGTAGTCAAAAGTCAGCCAGATCAAAGCAAAGGTGCATATAATGTCGGCGGTGTGAATTACAACATGGAAACAATGGATTTTTGGATTATTCATAAAAGACTGCATTGGGGTTATGTTGTAAAAATTGATGATTACTTCACCAAGTTTGGATACCGTGTCAATAGTACCGGCGTCCCAAACTTGCACACTCGAAAATATTGGAATTACCTGAAGTTAGATCAGCCGTCGGTGACCGGTAACATGCCTGTTGGAGATATGCGAATGATCAAGCAGATTTTATCCAACGGGATCACGTTCTGGCATACCACAGATGTTGGAAATTATGATCTAAATAATAATGAAGGAGTGTTAGGACATTGAGAAACAGGGGTTTACCATTAGAATGGTCGGACAAAACCATTCTGCGAATGAAAAACGCGATATTTCACGATTATTACAATCGGATTCGAAATATTGCATTATCTCGCTATGAGTGGAGAGATCTTCCAGAAGATATGAATGAAAGATATATCGAATGGTTGCTATTTTACAACGGAAAATGTGTCTTCTTTTACGATGAAATTCTGGAAAAATATCTCTCGCTTCAATGTACGACTACCGGTGAGATGGATTTTTATAATCTGCCGAAAAAAGTCACAGCGTATAGTACAAATGTAAATTATACCTACAAAGAATTGGATATGAAAAACTGTGCTCTGTGTTTCAATAATTTAAGCTGGTTACCCGATGAACCGACCGCTTATCTCTTCGCACAGAAATTGACCAGTATTGAAATGAATATTCTTTCCAATGTGGAATTGCAAAAGTTCGCGCTGATTGTCAAAACACCGGAGAAAAAGAAACTGACCTATAAGAACCTAATGCAGAAGTTCTTTGGCTATCAACCGTTTATTATGACTTCGGAAGGAACACCGATTGATAACATTGAAATTTTGAATCAAAATATCCCGTATATTGCGGATAAGTTACAGATTCAAAAGATTAATACGTGGAAAGAAATGTTATCTGCCTTTGGTATCGTTACCCCAGCATCGGAAAAGACCGAGCGTCTCGTATCAAATGAAGTAACCGCTGGGTTAGGTTATTCCGAAATGGCGCAGAATGTAGGTCTTGTTTCTCGTCGGCAAGCAGTAGAACATTTCAATGAACTTTTTGGTACGAATGTATCGGTAGACTTTCGTTCCAATCTTTACGCAGATATTCTGGGAGAAAATACGCAAGGTTATACCTATAATACTTACCAGGATAACACAGAAGACGATACCTTCTCTACGCAAAGAACTGCGCGTCAGTCCAAGGGGGGTGAGCAGTAGTGAGTAGCACAACAACTATGGTGCGCTGGTATTGCGAATATTTGTATAACCAAGTAATCAACGACAATACCAAGCCCCCAAATAATTGGGTCACGGATGTAAATACCATCATCCCCGCCGTATGGGAAAAGATCTTCTATGAGTTTCCCATCTGGGAAGAATCCTATCGACCTACCCTCTGCCAAAAGATTTTACGGCATTATTACTTCCGGGAAATTGGCGAGGAAACGGTAGAGTTTTGGAAACTACGTCTACAGCAAACCCTCGGCGAGATCATGCCGTACTATATTCAGCTCTGGGAAACGACACAAGTAGAATATGAAAAACTTTGGACAAGAAACTACATTGAAAAATATCTCGGAAATGAAAATCGTACCGAAGACAAGACATCAAACGAAACAAGCGACTATCATGACACTGCGACAACTTCTGATACAGCAAATACGTTAACTGATTTTACCGATGATGCTACAACGAATATCAAGCAGACGGGAAAAACACATGACAAAGGTACCAGAACTTATTCCGAAACGGTAAAAGATGTGACATCCAACACCCCGATGAATCAGTTAACATGGAACGATCTGGAAAATAATCTATATGCCACCTCAACAGATTTTCGTTCCACCTCGGGAAATGAGAACACAACGAATGACGGTACCTCAGAGAATACAACGGATCAAACCTATAACGATACTTCAAACACAAAAGTTGATTCTACTTATGATCGTCATTTTACCGATGAAAATAGCCGTGATACGGACTATACTCATAACGTCAAGGGTAAAACGAATACTGATTATATTCGTGAAATCACCGGTTGGGACGGTGTAAACCCGAACGATCTTATTTTAAAGTGGAGAGAAACCCTTTTAAATATTGATGTGATGATTATTGAGGAGCTGGAAGATTGCTTCCTCGGCGTATATTATTAGGAGGTAACTATGAGATATTTAAACCCACTTCGCTATATCCACTATCACACACAGTTAGCTATTCCGACCATCTATGATGATTCTCTCTCGTTCTACGAGATTATGAACAAGACGAATCTGCACTTCAATGAAGTGATCAATGAGATGAATGAAAACTATGAAATCATTGATAAGGCATTTCAAGAGGTTCTTGAACAGACCAACAAATGGATGGAAGAAGCGAAAGCGCAAGCAGATCGGGCAGAACAGGAAGCGAATAAATCGCAAGCGTCCGCAGAAGCTTCCCAGCAGGCAGCGGAAGATGCCAGAAATCAGGCAGATCGAGCAAAAAGTGAAGCCGACGCCGCCGCCGCTTCTGCTGTAGAAGCTCAGAATCAGGCAGACAGAGCATCCTCGGAAGCGGATCGTGCCCACACCGAAGCAGAAAACGCAAAAGCTCAGGCTCAAGCCGCGGCAAACTCCGCACAGGAATCCGCAACGTCCGCGGCCGCATCCGCCGGTAGCGCATCGGAAAGTGCGCAAAGCGCTGAAGCTTCGAAAAAGAGTGCAGATGCTTCAGCGAACTCTGCTTCACAGGCGGCTCAGTCTGCCACTGCTTCCCAGAACAGTGCGGAAGCTTCAGCGAACTCTGCTTCTCAGGCGGCTCAGTCTGCTACTGCTTCCCAGAACAGTGCGGAAGCTTCAGCGAACTCTGCTTCACAGGCGGCTCAGTCTGCTACCGATGCGGCAAACTCCGCAAAAGACGCTGCAGATACTCTGGATGAAGCAAAGGAAACCTTTGTGAAAAAAGCTGGGGATACTATGTCGGGTAAGCTTACCATCTCTTATGGAGGTCTTTCTGTTGATGGTTCCGCTGACATATCAGGAGATCTTAACACGGGTCGTTTACAGGTTGGTAAACCCGACGATCATAGGGATACCCATTTATACGGAAATCTTTATCTCAATGATATGTTAAACATGAGTATTGGTAGCAATGTTGCCCTTAAATTTGCTAACCTTCAAGATGGATTGAAACTTTACGCTCCTTTATCGTTTGAGCCTTCTCCATTGAGAATTTCAAATGTGGGAAATCCTCAGAATGATTTTGATGCTGTAAATAAGATAACATTGGATAGGAAAGTAACTGGTATTAATGCTGAACTCACTGACGTAAATAATCAGATTGCGGCTCTTACGACAAGAATGGGTACTGCAGAGAAGAATATTACGAAAAATACATCTGATATCGCTTCGCTTACTAATCGTGTGACTACGAATGAGACGAGTATCAATAACATTAATACTGAGATCACTAATATTAAACAGGACATTACCACGGTAGAAGGTGACTATGTTAAGAAAGCTGGCGATACCATGACCGGCAATCTCACTATGGGACTGAATCAAATCGTGATGGATACCGGCCATATTGTGGGTGGAAATAATACGCTTCTCTTCGAAGGTTATCCGTTAATTGATGTTGACGGCGCAAAGATTTCTATGGTTGCTAATCCTGCGGAAGCGATGGATGCCGCAAACAAGGAATACGTTGATAATGCTGTTGCTGGGGTAAAACCTACTGGAGATTATCTGCCACTGACTGGTGGTACGATGAGCGGCGATATCAATATGGGAGTAAATAATTCCGTTCGTTTCGGTGCGGCGAATTATGCTCTCTATCAGAATGAAGATACTGGACATTTGGTTCTTACGGGTAACTCCAATACTGACATTGTAGAAATGAACAATATTGGCACGGTTCAGTTTGGAAATGAAACAACAATCCAAAATATAAAAACTCCTACGAATAATCAGGACGCCGTACCGAAATCATATGTTGATGGTCAGATCGCACTTGCTAAAAATGATGTACAAGAACAGATGCAAGACTATTTGCCGCTCACTGGTGGAAGACTGTCAGGTAATCTGTTAATGGGTACAGGTGCACAGATTGATTTCGAAGAAGGTGCACATTTAGCATATGCTACAGATTTCGGTTTTGGTGTACAGACAAATGGAGGTTCTGTTGGAATCGTATCAAATAACATTATTCATACGGACACCCCGATCGCTCTTAATAGTAAATTAATTACTTATTCCATTAGCGATGTTTCGGTCGTACCGGGCACTACTGTTAAACAGTATAATTGCGATGGAACAGGCTTTCAGCAGATGAGATTTTCTGGATTCCAGAACGTAAAATTTGCTTCTTCTCTGTTGGTAGATGAAGACCCAAGCGAAGCAATGCAGGTTGCGACGAAACAATACGTCGACCAGCATGCTGGGGGCGGTGGTAGTAAAGTTGACGCAGGTGGGAATTATATTTTTGTATTAACACCATTAATAGGAAGATATACAAAGTTTGAAATATTTACGGTTTCAACTACTACTATCACATTTAAAATTGACGGTTCGAAAATACAAACACAACAACTTCAAGTCCCTTATAGTAATTTTTTAAATGATAACAATTTAGAACTTAACCTAAATGATTCAGTTAGATACTTTATTCAAACTTTTAAAGATAATACAACTAATTCAAATATAGCTTTGTCAACTTACTTTAAAAATATAATGCCTAACACCGTTTATTGTGAGTTTACTAATTTAAGTACTACGCATACTGAGGGAACTTATTACATCTACGGGGGCGGAAAAATAATGGAATGTTTAGTTACAACAAAGGAAATTATATCATAATAAAAGGGGATTAACTCCCCTTTTTACGTACGCTTTTAATTCCACGTAAGAAATTTGAATGGTGACTTGTTGTTCCATAATTTAATTGTCTCCTAATTCTCAATTATTAAATCAAAATCTCCAAGATTGTAATAACATTGCTTATAGAATTCTTGCTTTTGGCTATATAACCAGATATTTGAAATAAAATCCACATAAAACTCTTCTTCCACTGGTCCGATTCTGCTCATATCTGGCAGAGTTTCAAGCATATCCTGATAAGCTACCGATCTTTTAATATATCCCTCTACGTCTTCCTCCATAATTTCGACTTTCCTATATTCTTTTGGACATACAATATTTTCATGAGCAACTACATAAATCTTCATTTCCTTTCCTCCTATCCAATTACCATTGCGGTTATGATTGTTTTAATTTCTTGATTAGATAATTTGTAAAGTTTTAATAATGCAATTGCATTGTTGATGCTTGAACACATCATTAATGCTTTGTCCTGATTTGGTATAAGTTGCTTAATTGCTTTTGCTGTTTCCTTTGTCATCTTTTGATCTCCTTTCCTTTTGTAATTATATTATAGCACAGGTTTTAAAATTATCAATAGGTTTTACTGATGTATTATGTATACATGATGTGCTTTAGTACTTTACTGTGATGAAGTATTTGATTAGGTAAGTACTTTAGCGCTTTAGTGTAGTAAAGTCTTGAATTAGTGAAATACTTTAGCGCTTTACTGTGATAAAGTACTTGATTGTGTAAACTGTTGGAGATGATATATAATTGAGTAAAACAACGTTTTGCGCAGATTAGTGAAATACTTTAGCGCTTTACTGTGATAAAGTACTTGATTGTGTAAACTG
>OJQB01000419.1_pt1 | contig 16511 bp, 14 predicted proteins | sample 1598601 | NCBI WGS metagenome assembly OJQB01 (sample SAMN03922496, study PRJEB24848) | human gut metagenome | isolation source: stool sample | host: Homo sapiens | place: Germany | collected 2011-11 | reverse complement strand
AGATTATTCCCTGCTACGATGGGTTTCCCGAACAGGAAAAGATGGCTTGCATCAAGTCGGCACTCGGAGAAAAACTTACGCAAATGCCTAAGCGTCTGAAAGATGTACTGGCTGCGTTGAGACAGGAAAAGTTGAAGCAAGCTACTCTGAAAGGCATAACGCTTAAGGAGAACGAGAAACTGATCAATGCACTGGACGAGGCAAATGCCCAGGACGAACTGTTCTATTTCAAAGCCTTGCCCAAATTGCCGCAGGGAGTACGCGACTCGGTTCATGCAGTAGGGCCGCCCCTTGCTTTACCCGTGATTACCGCTATCTGTCCTGTCATCGGAATGCTGGCTACTGGCGTGAAAATCTCCATTCACGGCAAGATGAATTCGCTCAACCTCATCTCTTACATTGCCGGTGATTTTGCATCAGGAAAGGGAAGCATTGACCCGGTAATCAATGTATGGACTTCGGAAGTAAAAGCAATGGACAAAATGTACCAGCAGAAGGAGGATGAATGGAGAGCCAAGAAGCGTGCGGCTAAGAACAAGAAGGAGCAGCCGGAAGAGCCGAAACTGCCGGTAAGATGCTTGACACTGAACAATACGGTGGCGAATCTTGCTGAAAGACTGGCGAATACTGAAGGCAAACACGCCTTCTCATTTACACCAGAAGCTGACACCGTAGCGCAGAAGTGGAAATCTGCGATGAGCGACTTTTCTGTCATGTTAAGACAGGCTTATGACGGAACGAGCTATGAGCGCGAGGCAAGAAGTGCAGATGCGGTGAATGTCCATATAGACAGACTGTTATGGAATGTGGTGATGTGCGGCACTCCCGATGCGCTTTATCGAGTTGTGAACAATTATACGGATGGTTTCCAGAGCCGTATTGTCGTGGCGCGAACGCCGGACAACACGTTCACCCCGCTCACAGATAACCTCTTCGTGCTTACACCTCGCCAGCAAAGCAATATTCTGCAGATAGCCCATCTGTTACCCATGATGGCAGGCGAAGTAGAACTGCCTAAGCTGGAAGCCAAGGGTAGGGAATGGCTGGAGCAGATAAGACTGGAGACGATGAAAGATGATGACAAAGTGAAAGCCCGCCAGCGTTTTCGTATCTGTCCTACCACGATGAGAATGATGGCGTGCATCATGCTCTGCAAGGTGGCAGAATCGCTGATACAGAAACTTGGAGCGGAAGAGGCAGAAACAAGATTGAAGGAGAATCCTCTCTTGTGGAAGGAAATGATTGTGAAAATGCAGACACCGAGCATGCTTTCAGCCTTTGATGTTCTGGCTAACTATCAGCTGGAGAATGCGCTCTATTTCTTTCGCAGTCGTATCGAAGCTGCTTTCTCATCCAAGGATTATTGCGGACAGGCACCTGCTGACCGTATTCGTCGTGGAAGAAACGATACTATCTTTGAACGCTTAGACGTAACCTTCACCTTCGAACAGGCTCAGCAGCAGAGTGTTGCCATCAAGGGCGCTAACGTTACGCACGAGGCTGTAAGACAGATGCTGAAGAACTGGAAGCGCCAGGGACTCATCAATATTCTGCCCGATTCACGTTATCAGAAAGTAGCATCTACGGTTTAAATCCGGTCATTTCCGGTCATTAAGGTCAAGGTCATTAAGGTCATTAAGGTTTTCGGGTGTGAACCCAGCCTTAATGACCACCCTTAAACCAATTATTCATTATTAATTATTAATTGTAAATTATCATGCATATTTGTATATTTCGCCGCCGTTTCACTCCATGGGGAGTAGATGGCACAATGGTTATCAACGGTAAGTTTTTCTGCGGAACATTGGAGCGTCCTCAGGGCTATCTGAAAGCTGATGCTTACAGACTGGCACTTGTGCCGGTTTCCAACCCGAAGTTTCTGAGGGATGATGAGAAGAGCAGAATCATGCCTGTCATTCTGAAGGAAAACGGCAGAGCTCCGAAGTCTGTTATCCGCAAGCCGTTCTTCGTTCCGGGCAATGGCCCTTATAAATTAATGTATGGCAGCATCATTCTGGGCAGATCCTACATTTCGGGACTTGTGCTTCATTCTGAGGAATACTTCTCGGAGTTTTGCGAGAAGGTGGATGAAGCAATCAGGAACAGGGAGCACATCACGCTCGTTATCAGAGACTGGGGCTTTGATGCGATTCCGCTTAAGTATTTATCACCTTTCAAATCATCCGTAAAATCATTATCATGCGTAAGATAAAGGAAATCATCATTCATTGCAGTGCGACCAAGGAAGGTCGCAACTTCACCGTAGCGGATATTGACCGCTGGCACCGGGAGCGCGGAATGCGCTGCATAGGTTATCATTTCGTGATTTATCGTGACGGCAGCATTCATGTAGGCCGTGCGATAGAGGAGGTTGGCGCCCATTGCAAGGGCCATAATTCCATCAGCATAGGCGTCTGCTACATCGGCGGTTTATCGAAGAAAGGCAAGCCGAAGGATACAAGAACCCGAGACCAGAAAGCGGCAATGCGCTCGCTCATCGAGCAGCTGAAGGAGGAATATCCATTAGCCACGATTCATGGTCATAATGAATTTGCCAACAAAGCCTGCCCCTGCTTTGATGTGAAGAAGGAGTTTGGGGAGTAAAACATAAAAAGAAATAGTGAACGCAGTGCGTCCACTATTTCTTTTTCTAATTTATCTCAACAATGAGATAGATTAGAGTTCAATACATTTAATCGTCATTATATCTCATTTAATAGAGCATTTTCATTATATGTGATCCTTGTTATGAAGTCTTCATACGAGTTACAATCTCTTGGTATAGAAACAGCATGTAAAGATAGAGTTCCCAAGTAGCTATCTTTATGCATCCTTTGAGAAATAACTTTATTGGCGTCACCAACATAAGGACATATAACACCACCCTTAGGTGCTTTTAATCTATACATATATGCCATAATCTGATGTACATCTTCGCGGTCAATGTCAAGGTGGTCCCCATTAATGGCAAGTCTTTTATATTTTGCATCAAGTACAATATCATCTTTCCAAAAATCAGGAAATCTTTGTCCTCCATGTTCAAAGAGATAGATTGCACCAATTCCTAACTTATTTTCAGGATGTGTAAATCCTACTTCGCACAATAGAGTGTTTAGATATTCTTCCCACAACCATGCCCCATCAAAGAGAATTCCGTAAATCCTGTCATCGTTAGTACCGTACTTGATTTCTTCCTGACGAAGAATTTGGACGCATATTTTTTGTAAAGCTGTGTATTCTGTATAAAAAGGATGATTACAAGGAAGTAGATTCTCTTGTATAATCTTTATTCTTTCTGTATGACAGTAAGATGGCGTATATGAAACAATCTTTTTGATGCAATCATCCACAACCTTGTCAGACGATAATATTATATTACCTGTCGGCATAGTTTTTATATATTCTATTGTGTGTCTGATGAGTTCCGTTATCGAATTGTCAAAACTGTATTCTTTTGTATCATATGCAACAGTTCCTCGGAAAGGAATATTCTCTCTAATGTGGCGACTGATGTCTATGGTACCATGAACATTAGCGTCATTGTGTCTGAATCTTCTGTATTGTTTATATACGCCTTGACGCATTGCTTTTTTCAACATAGCCGGGAACATATAAACAAGGAACTCAAAAACATTATCTTCTGATGATGTAAAATCTAGATTAAAGATATTGTACGAAAATACTTTCTGTAGCATATAGTGAAGAAAGTAATCGTGTCCATGATTGTCAAAACGTGAATATATCTTCAGTTGTTGGTTCTTGCGTCCTACAAACCCCATTATATTCCCCGTCTTTAATCTAGCAGAATTTTCATCTTCAGCATAGATATCTACAATTGTATTATCGCCAATCCTATCATCGGTATCATCTATGCTCAATGGGAAAATAAGCAGATGCTCATTTTCCTCACATAGTTGTCTGATGGGTTTGTTGGCAATAGGAAGTAGGTCTGCTGCTTCATGAAGAGGGCAGACCTTTCCTTTATAGTTATTATCTGGAATTGTTATCATTAGTCAACAACATCAACAGTTTCATTATTCAACGAATCAAAATACACGTTCTTAAACTCTTCTACTTTTGCTTCTGCATTGCTATAACCACGAAGATATTCTTTTAGAAGAACTTCTATATGCATATCCCATAATGCCGTAAAATCGCCATTATAGTGTTCTTTGTCTAACTTCAAGAAATAAGCTGGACCTATTTGATAAGCGGAGCCAAGACCTCGAGTTTTGAATATTTCTTTATTTAAAGCATTCATAACTCTGATAGCTTTTTCGCAAGTATCATGGTCAAGTTCTTCTGAAAGCATTTCTAAACGATCTTCTGGTTTTATCTCCTTCCATGCAAAACGTCTGCGCAAGGCAAAATCCATACTTTCCACGCTTCTGTCGATGTCGTTCATTGTTGCAAGAATATATACATTCTCTGGTACAAAGAATCCATCAGCAAAGACATCATCCTTATTAATGAGATTTTGATATTGTGTCTTTACTTTACCTTTCTCGCCCCTGTAGCCCGGGTCGATAGCATAGAAAAGTTCACCAAATATCTTAGCTCGCCACGATTGATTTCATCAATAATAAACACATATATTGAATCTTTGCTTAAACGTAATAATCCTTTTTTGCAAAATGTTTTGAAAGCTCCATCCATTCGTTCAAAACCAAGCATGTCTCCTTTCTTTATCGGTCTTAATCCTTCTACAAAATCTGTATAGTCATAAGATGGATGAAACTGAACGAATTCTACTTCAGCATCCATAGCTTTAGCTATTTCTTTTGCCAGGAAAGTCTTGCCTGTCCCTGGAGCACCAGTAAGAACAAGATTCTTATTTGCTTTAAGAAGTTTAATATATGATTGAATATTTTCCATATTACGTGTTTGGATTTCTGATAAGTTTTTTAAAAAATCACGAACCTGCCATGGGTAAGTACAAATATCATAGACAGATTTATTTTTTAATTTATCTTTGAAATAAGACAATAGTAGATGGCTACTTTTGAACCAGCTGTTAAAATCAACTTCTGGAACGTCTTCAACCCCTGCATTTCGCAAGAGATTAAAAGTTTCATTTAAATAATCCTCTTGTATTATAGTACAAAGCAAGTTTGGCTGCAGTGAAGCTATAAGACGATTGGTGGCTGCCCTTCTGTCCTGATTAGTTCTTTGTCTTATAAATGTCTTGATATTATTATAGACATCCCATAATGGCTTATCTTGGCTTTCGGCAATTTCTTTCAACATTGGAGCCAATTCTTTCCAATCTTCCTTTATACTATTCTGTTCTTCTTTTGTAAAATAACCTTGCTTTAACGAAGATACACATTGATCTCCTCCTCGTTCAAAAAACTCGTGGAACAAGTTTTTGTCCCAGTCTTGCCAATTTTCGCAAGATTGGGCACTTTCTATAAATCTAGGCACATAGTAACTGTAGTTATCATGCCATTCTTGCCAAATTTCTATCTTGCTAATAATGTCTTGTAATTCCATAATTATATATACTATATTTTGACGTTATTTTAATATTTCTTGCCAATGCAAAAGCTGTTATAGATTCTTCAGGAATGTGGTCTTTCCACTTCCGTTGATTCCCATGATGATGTTGACATCATCATGGGGCTGGAACTGAACGTGGCGTTTGTTCCAAATTTCAATATCTATATGATTCAATATTATCTGTGCCATATTATCTGCGTTGTATTTTATTTATTGACTCTGACGAGTTATTCCTGCTGCCAAAAATCATTTCCGATGCAAAAGGGTTATTTCCCGATGCAAAAGTGCTTGAAGATATTGTTTAGCGTTTCCTGGCTACTGATCTGTCCGCCAGTGATTTCACCCAATTCTTCCAATACCATTTTCAGGTCTTCGGCGATGATGTCGCCGCTCATGCCCATTTCCATCGACTCCAATACTCGGGAGAGGGAATCATGGGCACGGAGTAGGGCCTCGTAGTGGCGGGCACTCGTTATGATGACGTCGTTCTCGGTAATCTCAGGTATATCAGCGGCTTTTACTAATGCCTGCTCCAGGGATGAAACGTTCTCGCCTGTGCGGGCACTGATGAAGAGTGGGGCTTCTGATTCACTGGAATCTGAACCACAGGAATGGGTGAATTTATCGAACGCAAGTTTATCATTCTCAAGTTTATCCATCTTATTAAATACTACCAGCAGCTTCTTGCCCTGGTTCTTCAACTTCATCTCCTCGATTTCTGAGGCTGACGGCTGCTCATCTAATAGCCAGATTACTATCTTCGCCTCTTCCATCTTCTGGAAAGTGCGCTCTATTCCGATGTTTTCTACCACATCATCCGTCTTGCGGATTCCGGCTGTGTCAATAAAGCGGAAGGTGATTCCGTCGATGAGGGTGGTGTCTTCGATTACGTCTCGGGTGGTTCCGTGAATGTCGCTCACGATTGCCTTCTCCTCGTGGAGCAGACGGTTGAGCAGGGTGCTCTTGCCCACATTCGTCTTGCCTACGATGGCTACGGCTACTCCCTGCTTTAGGGCATTGCCGGTTTCGAAGGAGTGGGCGAGGGTGGTAATCTTGTGATTGATTTCTTCGGCTAGTGCCTGGAGTTCGCTGCGGTCGGCAAACTCCAGTTCTTCGTGGTCGCTGAAGTCGAGCTCCAACTCCAGGAGCGAAGTCATCTTTAATAATTTTTCGCGAAGGAGGGAGAGTTCGTTGCTGAAATGACCCTTAAGTTGGCTGAGCGCCATCTTGTGGGTTGCCTTGTTGGTAGAGGCGATGAGATCAGCTACGGCTTCTGCCTGAGAGAGGTCCATCTTGCCGTTGAGATAGGCACGACGGGTGTATTCGCCCGGTTCTGCCTGGCGACATCCTACCTCCGTAAAGCGATGGAGAACCTGCTGAAGAATGTATCGGCTGCCATGACAGGAAATCTCGGTGGAGTTCTCGCCTGTATAACTGTGGGGTGCACGGAACACGCTCACCAGTACATCATCGATGGTGTTGTCATCCTTATCCTTTATTTCGCCATAATGCAGCGTGTAGGGCTTGGCTTCTTCCAGGGATTTGCCGTTGGCAGACTGGAAGATTTTGTCGGTGAGGGTTATGGCGTCGGAGCCACTGAGTCGGATGATTCCGATAGCACCGCCGGCTGGGGTTGCCAGGGCGCAGATACATTCTTCTTGATTCATTTTTTTATTGTTTAAATTCTATCTAATACAACCTTGATGAGATTGTCGATGGTGCTCTTGTAGCCGGTGTTGGCGCTGAGGGCACGGCGGTTGGCGATGACCATGCAGCAGGTTAATGCCTTATGACCGAGGAGAAGGGAAAGACCGGCGAGGGCTGAACTCTCCATCTCGAAGTTGTTGACGCGCAGACCGTTATACTCGAATGCTTCAATCTTCTGATTAAGTTCCGGGTCGGCAAGTGGGGCACGGAGTTCGCGGCCCTGAGGTCCGTAGAAACCGCCACAGGCTATGGTGATTCCGCGTACCATATCATCGCCGGCTATCTGGTTGAGCAGTTCCGGATTGTTGTCTACACAGTATGGGTTGCCAATCTGGTCGTTCCATTTTACCTGGCGCTTGAATTCTGCCTCTGTTTCGAGGTCGCAGATTTCGTTGCGGCGGGCATAGAAGTTGATGAGTCCGTCGAAACCGATGCTCTTCTGCGAGGCTACGAAGGTTCCGGCAGGGCAGTTGAGCTGCAGGCCGCCGCAGGTTCCGATGCGCACGAGGGTGAGCGTGGTGTGCTCGGGTTTCTCGGTGCGGGTTTTGAAATCGATGTTCTTCAGCGCATCGAGCTCGTTGACTACGATATCGATATTATCGCATCCTATTCCGGTGCTCTGCACAGTGATTCGCTTGCCTTTATATGTGCCGGTGATGGCGTGGAATTCCCGACTTGAGACTTCGCATTCCTTCTCATCGAAATGGGAGGCTACGAGGGCTACGCGACCTGGGTCGCCAACGAGGATTACTTTATCAGCCACCTGTTCCGGGCGAAGATGAAGGTGGAAGCAGCTTCCGTCTTCATTGATAATCAATTCTGATTCTGCAAAATATTTGCTCATGGTTCTTTTGATTTTAAGTTATACATTATTTATATCAGGGCCTTGCGACCCTCTGTGTTTAAGATAAGCAAAGATACGAATAAAAAATGAAATGCGATATTTTTTTAATGATTTTAAACAGTAAAAAAACACGAAGGGCAAATCCCGAAAATGGAACTTGCCCTTCTCTTTCAAATCTCTCTTCTTTTATATACTAGTTTTTGCTCCACACGCCCTGAAAGGGCAGAAGCTCCTAGCCCGTACTTAAACCACTTGCTAAACTTGGGTTATGAATTCATAGAGAGCAGGAACTCGTCGTTGTTGCGAGTATGCTGCATATTCTTGTGGATGGTGCTCATCGCCTCGATAGCGTTCATATCTGACAGATACTTGCGCAGAATCCACATGCGGTCGAGCGTTGTCTTGTCCTGCAGCAGATCGTCGCGACGGGTAGATGAAGAAATGAGGTTGACAGCAGGGAAGATGCGCTTGTTGCTGAGTGAGCGGTCGAGCTGCAACTCCATGTTACCGGTTCCCTTGAACTCCTCGAAGATGACTTCATCCATCTTACTACCTGTATCGATGAGGGCAGTAGCGATGATGGTGAGCGAACCGCCGCCTTCGATGTTACGCGCAGCACCGAAGAAACGCTTAGGCTTCTGGAGGGCGTTTGCATCTACACCACCGGTGAGCACCTTACCAGATGCAGGAGCTGTGGTGTTGTAGGCACGGGCGAGACGGGTGATGGAATCGAGGAAGATGACAACATCGTGTCCGCATTCTACCATTCTCTTAGCCTTCTCGAGCACGATTCCGGCAATCTTGACATGGCGCTCTGCTGGCTCGTCGAAGGTAGAGGCGATAACCTCTGCATTCACGGTGCGTGCCATGTCGGTAACCTCCTCAGGACGCTCGTCGATGAGCAGCATCATGAGGTAAGCCTCAGGATGGTTGGCTGCGATGGCGTTGGCAATATCCTTCATGAGGATGGTCTTACCGGTCTTAGGCTGAGCCACGATGAGCGCACGCTGACCCTTACCGATTGGCGAGAAGAGGTCTACGATGCGGGTGCTGAGATTGGTGGTGCGGCGGTCGCCACAGAGATTGAACTTCTCATCAGGGAAGAGTGGGGTGAGGTGCTCGAAAGGAACACGGTCACGAACCTCTGACGGGTCACGGCCATTGATCTTGATGATGCTGGTGAGCGGGAAGTATTTCTCGCCCTCGTGAGGCGGACGCACCTTACACTCGATGACATCACCTGTCTTCAGACCGAACTTCTTGACGAAGCTGGATGCTACATAAACATCGTCCGGAGAAGAAAGGTAATTGTAATCGCTGCTGCGCAGGAATCCGTAGCCCTCTGAAATCACTTCGAGCACACCGTTGGATTTCACGAGATTGCTGAAATCGTAGGCTGGTGCTTCCTGCTTGTTCTTGGCTGCAGGGGCAGCAGCAGGTGTGTGCTGGTGAGAAGTCTGTGGAGTGGTAGGACGGTCGAAGATGTCGACAGTAGGAATGGCAGCCTGGTCTTCGATAGGAATGTCGACTACCGGGATGAAATCGGTTCCATCGCCCGGATCACCCTTCCAGGTTCCGTCTGCATCGAGTTCTACCTTCATACCTTCAGTATAGTGGATAGGAGCTGACTCCTGTTTCTTATCGGTTGCAGTTTTTTCAGTAGCTTCTTCCTTTGCCTCCTCAGCTGAAGCCGGAGCGGCTGCCGGAGCTGGAGCTGCTGCTGCGTTCTGTGCATTCATCTTAGCCTGGAGCATCGCCTGCAAATCGCCGCTGATGTTAGCGCTCTCAGCGTTTCCGGCAGAGAACTGCTCTTCAGGAACGGCTGCCTGCTCAGGAGCTGCTGCCTGCTCAGGTGCAGTCTGCTGGTTATCGGCTGTTGCCTCTTCCGGCTGTTCTGCCTCAGTAGCAGCCTGCTGGTTAGCCGTCTCCTGTGCATCTTTCGCCATCTGCGTTTCTAGCTCGGCTTTTACCGCCTGATGCTTTCTGATGGCAGCTGCTCTGGCTTCTGCAATAGCTTCGAGTTCAGCCTTGCTTCTTCTGCCGCGGTGTTTCGGGAAGTTGGCAAGTACCTGAGCCTCGATGTCTTCGCCTGATTGGTTTAGAGTCTGCTTCTGGGCAGCTGATTGTAAACTCTGCTCTGCCGGGCTGAACTGGATTTCTTCCTCAACCGCTGGGTCTGGGGCAGTTTCGCTCATAGCCTGAGGAGCAGTCTCGCCGCCGTTAGGACCCAATACCTGGTTCTTCTGCACGTCGAAATTCTCTCCTTCATTGCCGTGTACGGAATAAACACGGTCTTCTTTCTTGGTTGCAATGCGGGTGCGCTTGCGCTTAGGGGCTGCTTCAGGAGCTGGCTGTTCTGCCTGGGCGTCGAGAATGGCGTAGACGATGGTTCCCTTGTTATCGCTCTTCTTTACCTTGGCTCCAAGTTCCTTGGCAATGTCCTTCAACTGAACGACACTCTTTGCTTGTAATTCTTCTTTGCTATACATATATTATATATTGTATATTAATGATTTTCTTTCTGAAATGTCGCGTTTCTGAATGGAAACACGGTATTGATTGATAAATTCGTGTGCAAAGATAATTAAAAAATTTGTTTCTGCCAAATATTTTGCCTATCTTTGCACAAAAAAAATAAAAATGGCTAGTCAAATACCCTATTTAGACGTTCAAAACCTCACCAAACGCTTTGGTGCACAGGTTCTTTTTGATAATATTTCCTTCTCTATCGCTGAAGGACAGAAAGTGGGACTCGTGGCGAGAAACGGCACGGGAAAGTCTACGCTCATGTCGGTGCTGATGGATAAAGAGGGCCACGAGAGCGGAGACATCATCTACCGACGCGACTTGAAGGTGGGCTATCTGGAGCAGTCGCCGCAGTTTGATCCGGAGGAAAGTGTGCTGCAGGCGTGCTTCAATCATGAGGATGATCCGGAGAAGGTGCTGAAGGCGAAACAGATTCTCACCCAGCTGCACATTACCAACCTGGAACAGCCGATGGGACAGCTCAGCGGCGGACAGCAGAAGCGAGTGGCGCTGGCGAATGTGCTGATTACGGAACCCGACTTCCTGATGCTGGACGAGCCGACCAACCACCTGGACCTGGAGATGATAGAGTGGCTGGAGGGTTATCTGAACCGCGGCAACAGGACCATCTTTATGGTTACGCACGACCGATTCTTCCTGGACAAGGTGTGCAATACGATTCTGGAACTCGACGACCGCACCATCTACACCTACCGCGGCAATTATGCCTATTATCTGGAGAAGAGGCAGGAGAGAATGGACAATCTGAGAGCCGAAATTCAGCACTCGAAGAATCTCTACCGCAGGGAACTCGACTGGATGCGCCGCCAGCCTCAGGCGCGCGGACACAAGGCGAAATACCGCGAGGATGCTTTCTACGAGCTGGAGAAGGTGGCAAAACAGCGCATCGAAGACAGGCAGGTAAGGCTGAAGGCTTCTACCGTTTATATAGGTTCGAAGATTTTTGAATGCCAGTATGTGAGCAAGGCTTTCGACGACAGGGGACAGAAGAAGGTGATTCTCGACAACTTCTACTACAACTTTGCCCGCTTCGAGAAGATGGGCATTGTGGGTAATAACGGAACGGGAAAATCGACCTTTATCAAGATGCTGCTGGGCGAGGTTCAGCCCGACAGCGGCAAGTTTGACATCGGCGAGACGGTTCGCTTCGGCTATTTCTCGCAGGAGGGACTGAAATTCCGTGAAGACCAGAAGGTGATTGACGTGATTACGGAGATTGCCGATTACATAGATCTGGGCGGCAAGTACATGACGGCTTCGCAGTTTCTGCAGTTCTTCCTCTTTACGCCCGAGGAGCAGCACAACTACGTTTACAAGCTGAGCGGCGGCGAGAAGCGCAAGCTTTACCTCTGTATGGTGCTGATGAGGAATCCGAACTTCCTGGTGCTGGACGAGCCGACCAACGACCTCGACATCCAGACGCTGCAGGTACTGGAAGAATATCTTCAGGATTTTGCGGGTTGCGTCATCGTGGTGAGCCACGACCGCTATTTCATGGACAAGGTAGTAGACCATCTGCTGGTTTTCAAGGGCGAAGGCGAAATACAGGATTTCCCAGGCAACTATACGCAGTACAGGGAATGGAGCCGGATGCAGGCGAAGGACGAGGCAGAACAGGCGAAACCGGCAAAGAGCGGAAATGCAACAGCAGAAAGCGACGGAGCAGGCACGGCCAAGCGCGACGCCAACTTTGAAAACAAGCGCAAGATGAGCTATAAGGAGAAGCGCGAATATGAGCAGCTGACCCAGGAAATAGATGCGCTGACCGAGGAACAGAAGAAGCTGGAAGAGGAACTCTGCAGCGGAAATCTATCGGTTGAGGAACTGACGGAGAAAAGCAAGCGCCTGCCTGAAATCAAGGATGAACTTGATGAGAAGGAAATGAGATGGCTGGAACTGGCTGAAATGCTCTAGACTTTGAAGTACTGGCTGAAGGCACAAAAGTTCTAACGCCTCTCGCCCTGAAAGGGCGTGTGGAGCTCACTTGCGAAACTTGAAAATAATAAAAATAATAAAGAAAATAGAAAGAATGGAAATTAAGAAATCAGAATTTACAATATCGGCTCCACGAGTGAGCATGTGTCCGAAAGATACGAAGGCTGAATATGCTTTCATCGGCAGAAGTAATGTGGGAAAATCGAGCCTCATCAATATGCTCTGCAACCACAAGGGTTTGGCTAAGACTTCAGCCACACCGGGTAAGACGCTGCTTATCAACCACTTCATCATCAACAACGAATGGTATCTGGTTGACCTTCCTGGCTATGGTTTCGCCAAGCGTTCGAAGACCGTACAGAAGCAGCTGGAACAAATGATAAGCAGTTATATTCTGCAGCGCCAGCAGTTGGCTAATGTCTTTGTGCTCATCGATGTGCGCCACGAGCAGCAGAAGATAGACCGCGAGTTTGTAGACTGGCTGGGCGAGAGCGGCGTTCCTTTCTGCATCGTCTTTACCAAGGCCGACAAGTTGGGCCCGGTCAAGGCTCGCATGAATGCAGAGAAATGGATGCATGCGCTGGAAGACCGCTGGGAAGCACTTCCACCTTATTTCATTACCAGTAGTGAAAAGAAGATGGGACGCGACGAGGTGCTCGACTATATTGACGAAATCAACAAATCGCTCGCCGGAGAATAATCTTTCGGGAGAGAATAAACCAACAGAGAATGAAACAGATTAATTGGGGATTTATCGGCTGCGGAGAAGTAACCGAAAAGAAAAGCGGACCGGCTTTCAACGAAGTGGAGGGTTCGCAGGTGGTGGCTGTGATGAGCCGAAGCGAGAACAAGGCACGCAGCTATGCTGAGCGCCATCATGTGCGCAAATGGTACACGGATGCATCGGAATTGATAGAAGATCCCGATGTGAATGCTGTTTACATCGCCACGCCACCTTCTTCTCACGCCACCTTCGCCATCATGGCGATGCATGCGGGCAAACCCTGCTATATAGAGAAACCGCTGGCAGCGAGCTACAACGACTGCATCCGCATCAACCGCATCAGCGAGCAGACGGGTGTTCCCTGCTTCGTAGCTTACTATCGCCGTTATCTTCCTTACTTCCAGAAGGTAAAGGAGATTATCGAGAGCGGAACCATCGGTAACGTGGTGAATGTTCAGGTGCGCTTCTCGGTTCCTCCGCGCGATCTCGACTTTCAGAGCGGCAAGGAAATGCCTTGGCGACTGCAGCCGGATATTGCGGGCGGCGGCTATTTCTACGACCTGGCTCCTCATCAGATAGATTTGCTCCAGAATCTGTTTGGTGTGATTACCCGTGCGCACGGCTATCCTGCCAACAGAGCGCATCTTTATCAGGCTGAAGATACGCTCTCGGCGTGCTTCTTCTTTGAGAGCGGAATTCCGGGCAGCGGAAGCTGGTGCTTCGTGGGACATGAGAGTGCGAAGGAAGACTGCATCGAGGTGATTGGCGAGAAAGGTTCGCTCTCATTCTCTGTGTTCACTTACCAGCCGATAGAAGTGATTACGAGCGAAGGAAAGAACTTGATTACGGTTCCGAATCCGCCTTATGTGCAGCTGCCGCTCATCAAGAGTGTGATTCAGCATCTGCAGGGAAAAGGAAAATGTGACTGCACCAGCGTTTCGGCTACGGCTGTCAACTGGGTGCTGGACCGAGTATTGTGGAAGAACTGATTTTTTACAAAATCATCATCAGGATTAGAGCGTAAGTTATGAAGAGATGTTTCTGTATAGTAGGATTTATCTGTTCTCTTGCCTGCACTTCGGCAAGGGCAGGGGAACCCGTGGATTCTACCATGCTGGGAACGCTCTTCAACAAGACGATGTTCATGTCCAATTCCCAGGACAGCCTCGTGAAAGAGCGCCATCGCAAAACCTTCTTCCATCAGGTGGGAGATGTGTTCACCCGGTTCTTCAGAGAATTCAACAGTACGGATTCGGCTTATATAGAAGACCAGCATTACAATTATACGGTGATGCTGCAGAACACCAATACCTACGAGGAGTATACGCTCAGAAACAGAGAAGGACAGAGCATTTCCTTCTCGCCTGATCCTTCTTACCGCCTGGGGCCTTATCTGGGTTGGCGATGGGTGTTTCTGGGTTATACGTTCGACCTGAAGCACATTAATTTCAGGAATAACCACACTAATAAAAAGGAGTTTGACCTGAGCCTCTACAGCAGTCTGCTGGGAATAGACCTGTTCTGGCGACAGACGGGAAATGACTATCATGTTCTGCGGATGAATCTGGGTGAGCACATCGATTGTGACCCTATCCGCATGGCTCCTTTCGACGGTTTCAAATCGAGCATCAAGGGATTCAATCTTTATTACATCTTCAACCATCGCCGCTTCTCTTATCCCGCCGCCTATTCGCAGAGTACGGTGCAGCGGAGAAGTGCCGGTTCCATGCTTCTGGGAATCGGTTACACGGAGCATGAACTGGAGGTGAACTGGGATAAACTGACCAATCTTGTAGATGAACGGCTGAACAAAAATCTGACAAACGGGGGAACTCCGGAAGCCAAGATAGACAGTTCGCTGATGTTCAGTAAGGTGAAATACAGCGATGTGAACGTAACCTGCGGCTATGCTTACAACTGGGTTTTCGCCAAGAACTGGCTCTTCAACGCTTCGCTCTCGGTAGGTGTGGCTTACAACAGCTCGAAATCGGATAATGAAAGGGAACATCTGGACATTACCAACTTCAGTTTCAAAAATGTGAACCTGGATGGAATAGGCCGCTTCGGTATTGTGTGGAACAACACGCATTGGTACGCGGGCGCCAGCACCATCATCCATTCCTACAACTATAAGAAAAAACAGTTTTCTACCAATAATTCGTTTGGCTCACTCAATATTTATGTGGGTGTGAACTTCGGCAGGAAACGTCATCATTAACATATAAAAAGAGAAGAGATGAAAATATTTACGAAAATGGCAGCCGTTCTGCTGGCTTGTCTGCTGGCTGTTCCGGGAGAAGCCCAGGTGAATGTGGTTTATCAGCGGCAGGACAGTCTGCGGATTGTAGGACTGCTGCAGCAGGCAAGGGCTATGAAGAAGAAACCAGCCAGTTGGATGCTCTGGTTTGGCAAGCAGATGGCGGGCGTTCCTTATGTGGGCGGCACGTTGGACCGGACGAAGGAAGAGGTGCTCATCGTGAACACCCGTGAGCTGGACTGCACCACATACGTAGAGATGGTTACGGCGCTCACCCTGTGCGCCAAGAAGAACGAGACTTCTTTCTCGGCTTTCTGTGAACATCTCCGAAATGTGCGTTATGTGGGCGGAGAGATTTCCTATGTGAAGCGCCAGCATTATTTCACGATTTGGATGGATGCAAACGAGCGCGAGGGAATCGTGAAGAATATTGCGCCCAATCCTCCTTTCTCGGCCGTTCAGACTGTGAACATCAACTGGATGAGTACGCATGTTTCGAGCTATAAGATGCTTAAGGCTCATCCGGAATGGAAATCGGGAATCAGAAAACTGGAACAGAGTGTGAACGGCAAGCGTTACCGTTATGTTCCGAAGGGCAAGATTGCCAACACGGCAGTTTTCCGCAACGCTATTCACGATGGTGACATTATCGCCATCATTACCAACAAGAAGGGGCTCGACACGACCCACATCGGTATTGCTTCCTGGCACAAAGACGGATTGCATCTGCTCAACGCCAGTAGCATTCACAAGAAGGTGATTGATGAACCGATGACGCTTTATACTTACATGCATAAACATCCGGTGCAGATAGGAATCAGGGTTTGCAGAGTTCAGTAAAAAAATATTAGAAAAGAAAAGATAAATGGAAGAGAAAAAGAATTTTGAAGCGATCTTCAAGGAAGATCTTTATCAATATCTGCTGGGTATTGATAAGGTAGATGCTCATTTGCCGGAAGCTCCGGATTTGGAAGAGCTGTGGCAGAAAGTAGGCGAGA
>OJQB01000415.1_pt1 | contig 16602 bp, 18 predicted proteins | sample 1598601 | NCBI WGS metagenome assembly OJQB01 (sample SAMN03922496, study PRJEB24848) | human gut metagenome | isolation source: stool sample | host: Homo sapiens | place: Germany | collected 2011-11 | reverse complement strand
AGACAACCCTTATTGAGAATGGTTCCCATTAAGCGGTGATGATGCACCCGACACGCCGTGTGTATTTGACATGTGTTGTGTGGTGTGGTACGCGGAAGTGCGCACGGTGAAACGGTGCGGTTGTGGTGTGTCGTGTTTTGCGGTGTGGTATTATTGGGGTATCGGTTTCGATGAAAGGAAAAATAAAATGATTAATTTTAATGCTTATGTTATTGAACTTGAAGAGGATACTTGGTACAAAGTGTCTATCGAAGATGTGCTTACGACTACTGTTCGTGACAATGGTTATTTTGATGATACCGTTATTACGTTCGAGTCTGCACTTGCAACGGTGTTTGAGTAAAAAGGGACGTCGTTGTCGTAAGTATGTTATTTCGGTTGATAACGGCGACGATTGATATAATTAAAGTCGGTAAAAGTATACCCGATGTGTTTTCACATCGGGTATTTTTATGCGTTAATGTGGTGTTTTATGCGCTAATGCTGTGTGTTGCTGTGCAGTATATTTCTGTGTTGTTTGGTATTGCGCTTGTGCATGCTATTATTCCTCGATGTGCGGTGTTGGTTGACGCGTATAGTGTTCCGTTAAAGTAGTTTGAGGTTATGCTGTAGTTGTTTACTGTTGATAGTCCGTAGCATGTGGCGATTATTCCGTCGTATGCTGCGTGATTGTTTACTACCTTAAATTGGCAGTTGAACGTGTATATTCCGTTATTGCATACTGATTCGCTGTTTAGTATTTGGCCGTGATTGTCTGTGCCTGTTACGTGGGCTTTCCAGTTGTTGTGAATGCTGTTGCGGGTGAACAGTGATTCAGCGAACAATCGTAGCAGTTGTTTTTGTCCGTTGTCGTTTGGATGTATTGCGTCCATTGAATTGCTGCTAGTGGATGCCCAGTCTTCGCGTCCGTTGAGCCATTCCCATGCGTATTGTATTTCGTGTATGTTTGGGGTTTGCGCTATTCCTTCCTCTATTGCGTTTAGTGTTTGTGGTATGTTTGCGTGGTAACGGAACATACCGTTTACGCCTAGAACGACGGGTGCGACATGTATTTCTGCGTTTGGAAAATTAGTGAGCGCGTATTTTAGTGTGTTTTTGACTGCGTTTGTAATGGCGGTCGTTGTTTGTAGTTTATCGTTTGCACCGCCTGCGATAATTATATGTGTTATTTCCGTTTTGTTAGTCACCGCTTGTAGCTGTGACATAAAAGTCGGTTCGTTTACGTATCCCGCATTGTTTTGCGACATGTTCTGTACGGTGTTCGCGCCTATGTATGATTTGAATTGGTTTGCCCATGACATTGCTAGGCTTGATGCGCCGGTTCCGTAGCTGATCGAGTCGCCTATGATCGCGATATTTGTGTATGTTTTTCGTTTTAATTCTATGTTTGAATATATGCCATCTATTTTTTGTACGGTATTGTATAAGTCGGTTGCGTCGCTAACGCTGTTCGCGTGCAGCGCGGTTAGGTTTGCATTTATTGCGGTTAGGTCTGCATTTATCGCGGTAACGGCTGTTTTATTGGTTTGCGCTAAGTTTAACGCATTGTCTGCGGTTGTGTTAGTGTTGTCTATTTTGTTTTTAAGCTGTGTTGCGGTTGCGGTGTCGGTCACGCCTAACGCGGTTAGATTTTTGTTGTTGTTTTGCGCTGTTTCTAAAGCCTGAGTTGCTTTACCGCCCGCAGTGTTTGCGTTACTGTTGATTTTGTATAAATTATCGTCGATAATATCCATTGACACGTTGTATTGATCGTTGAGGTTGGCCGCGTCGCCGGTTTGATATTTTTCGAGATTGAAGTTGGTTGTGTAGTCGGTCATGTTAGTTGTCCTTTCGGAGGTTTGTTGGATGATTTATTTCTTCCTGTACTTTTAGTTGATGGATTACGCGGTCTAGTGTGCGCATTGCCGCGTTGTACCCGTCGCGTAGATCGGCTAGATCGCCGGTTTCGTATAGTGGCAGATGATAAAACGGTGTTTGTGATGCCATGAGTGTACGCCTTTACTCGGTTGGGGGAATTGGATAACCCTCTGCGGTTTTTTTGAGGGTACTAAGGTCAGTGACGGTGAATATTTCCGTGCCGGTACGGTTTAATATGTGGTTGAGAGTGGTGCCAAGTGTTTTCGCGTTACTTCCTGTCAGGCCTAGCGCGTTGATGAATGCTGCTAGTCCATCCGGCAACACGTTGTTGTTCAACGCTAAGTCTGCTTTATCGCTGACACTTTTTATTGCCGCGTCGATTTTATCCATTGACCCGTTGTATTGGTCAAGTAGATTTGCGGAATTTCCAGCTTCGTATTTTTCCAGCGCGTAATTTGTAGTGTTAACCATGATTTACCCTTTCATGCTAACGGTGGATATTGTTCACCGGTTGTCGGATTAGTGACGCGTGGCGTGGTATCGTCGAATATGGTAAGGTTGCCGATTGCGGGCGTTTCGTCGGTACGGTGTACGGTGTTTGTGATGCCATGAGTGTACGCCTTTACTCGGTTGGGGGAATTGGATAACCCTCTGCGGTTTTTTTGAGGGTACTAAGGTCAGTGACGGTGAATATTTCCGTGCCGGTACGGTTTAATATGTGGTTGAGAGTGGTGCCAAGTGTTTTCGCGTTACTTCCTGTCAGGCCTAGCGCGTTGATGAATGCTGCTAGTCCATCCGGCAACACGTTGTTGTTCAACGCTAAGTCTGCTTTATCGCTGACACTTTTTATTGCCGCGTCGATTTTATCCATTGACCCGTTGTATTGGTCAAGTAGATTTGCGGAATTTCCAGCTTCGTATTTTTCCAGCGCGTAATTTGTAGTGTTAACCATGATTTACCCTTTCATGCTAACGGTGGATATTGTTCACCGGTTGTCGGATTAGTGACGCGTGGCGTGGTATCGTCGAATATGGTAAGGTTGCCGATTGCGGGCGTTTCGTCGGTACGGTGTTCGGCTAGTTTACCGGTGTTAATATCGGCTATTTGCGTGACACGCGCGCCATACACCGCTAGTTCGCGATACAAATCACGAAGCGCGGTTTTACTGTCAGTGTATTCGCCTTTTGTGACGTTCCATACTAGCTGTGTGTTTCCTATGTGTTCGATTTGTTCTTGCAGTTGTGCTATGGCAACGGCATAATCGTTTATGTTCGCTTCAATGTTTTTTATTCTTGTATCGTAGTCTTTCAATGTTTTGTTTATGTCGGTCACGATTTCGTCAAGATATGCCGTTATGTGGTCGATTTCGCATGCAATGTGCTTTATGATTTCCTCTTGGCTTTTAGCGTTCCAATAGAACGCGGGTATGGCGGGCGTGTACGGCCATACCGAGAAAAACGGGAGTAGTGGGAACATGTGCATTATCCTTTCAGTAATTGTTTATGTTGATCGTCCATAATGGACTAAAACATGTTTCAAGGTGATCGAGCAGCATTACATCTATATCGACGTAATCGCCGTTTCTTATGCGATTGACTTTGTCCATGAAATCACCGTTTGCGATAGTCTCGTATTGATTATCGGTCGCGTTGCTTGCGTAGTCTTGGTTTTCGGCTAGCTGTGTTGCGGGGAAATCACTGTAGACGGTTCGCATTTTGTGCCATATATCGCTATCGCTGAGAATTATATCGGGATTATTGCTTACAAGCGCATAGAGCGGGTGTAATACCGGCATGATCTCTTGTATGAGACGCATAAAGTGCCGTCGCCATCTTGACGGTGGCATAACGCCTAGTTCCCGATCAAAAAAACGGTTTTCGATTTTCTTGCAGCAGCGCGTGTATTGCGTGTCATCATAGGCGACGTTCCGCCATGACCATGCGGTGTTATCCCAGTCAACACCGCCCGGCACGTCGAGTAGTTCGCCAAACGTGTACGTCATCACGCCATGAAAATCGTCGCGCGATTCGCATGGCTGATAATGGTTTATGTCATTCTGCATTGTCATCGTCGTTCATTCTTTCCACGTCCGTCAAGTAAGCGTAGTTGCGAGATACATTGTCTTCATTCCACACAACCTGTATCGGTTCCTTGAGGTATTTTCTAAATCTTGTGTTGAGGATATCGCACGCGGCACGTCGTTCCTCCAATTCGCTGAGCGCGCGCAGATCAGTCGGCTCGCCATAGTCGTTGATTTCGTCGGCGGTCTGCCGTTCCATTTTCAACGGCAGATTTTTAATGCCCAACGATTGGTAGAAGGCGTTCCAAGTGTTCTGTATATCGTTCTGTAATTCCATGCCGATGTATTCGACGTTGGTTTTCAGCACGTTCGCTTTCATCGAATCGGTGAAGCCGGGTGTCGCCATGATTGCCATTTCACCGCCTGAGATTTGCTTGATAACGTTAATGCCCGCCGTTTGTTGTCCGGCTGGAACCTCAAGGATGAACGGTGTTTTTTGGTTGAAACGGTTCTGTCTTCGCGTCATGTATAAATCTTCGATTTCATGCGCAAAAAATTCAATCGTCGGAATGAGTGGTGTGCGAGCGCGGTTAGCGTAGATGAAAACACCGTTAGAATTGTTAACCGGAAAACGCCAACCGTTAATACCGTAACTATCCCATTTCTTCGGCTTGTAATACACGTTGAAATTCGAGGTAGTCACCGCTTGCGTGCTGAAAAACACACCCGGTTTGCTATGCGGAAACGCGATCGTAGCGTAACCGAAATACAATAGATTGTATTCGAGAAACCACGCGTCGCATGTTTTCGGCAGATTCAACCACTTAAACCTTGACAGCGCAATATTTAACATTTGCGAATACGCCATCGAATACGCTTGCGAGTTGAGCGCTTGCGATTGCTGCCACACCGGTGCGCCACGTTCGCCCATTTCCGCACGAGTCAACGATCTTTTATGCGTGCGTTTACGTCCCATACTTCCTACCTTTATAGATTGTCGTGCGTGAAGTCGCCGCCGACTTCCTCGGGTTTCGTCCATATTGTAACACCGTTGCTGAAAATATCCCTGATCGTCTGCAATTGCTCGTTTTGCGCAAATGGACAGATAACCCATATGTCCGCGCATTGCCAATACGCGAAATGCTTGCAAGGTGTCAACGACGGACGGCTGTAAAGTTTGTTGCTTGCGATACCATAGCGCAGCATGTAATCGCCCGCCGCAGCTATCGCGCCGTTGTCTTCGGTGACGATTTTCACAGTCATGGTGTCAAGCCCCGTAGCCTGTCTGAAATTGTCGCCGCCATACGCTCCCACGGGCTGCGCGGCATGGTTGAGTAAGTCGCGCCACGCAGCGTTAACATTGGAACGCGTGTTTACCATGACACGTTTGGCATTATCCACACTCTGATTACGCGACGCGGCAGCGTTCGCGTTCGCCGTGGCGACGCTTGCGCTTGTTATTGTCGTATTGGCTGCGTTAGACGCATTAGCGTTATCGGTGTTGAGCTGATTGGAACGTTTCGTGCTATCCGTGGCGTAGCTTTTTGCCTGTGCAATAAGTCCCGCATTGCATTCCAGCGCGTTGCTTGCTTTTTTGGATGCAGCGTCGCTTGACGCGGTGTACACAAGTTGGTTGTTGGTCAGCGCGATCGCCGCGTTGTAGCTTGACGTGCCGACACCTATCACACCGGAACTAATCCCCGCTGCCGCGCCGATCACCGCGGGGAGCGCGGCACCGCCTGTAGCCGCGCTTGCTGCCAGCCCCGCGCCAACCGATATTGCGCTTGTGGCGAGGCTACCAAGGCTTGAAGTGACGTTGGTCATTGCTGCTTGTTCTTGCCCGGTGACATATGACGCGGTTGCGACTGCCAAGTCTTCCGATAGATCGGCGTTTATCTTTGTGTTTTGATATTTCTGTTCGTTGTCTAGTTTGGTATTTCCGCGCGCTGTTATGTCCGTCGCTGCTTGATTTGCATTAGCTGTTGTCGTGTTGCGCAATTCGTTTGCGGTTGCGGTGTTCGCAACGCTTGTTTGTCCTGTGCGCGCGGTGTTGTCACGGCTAACGTTGGCTATACGCGCGCCGTTTTCGTACGATATAATGGCGTTTTCGCGTGCTTGCGCAACTTCGCGGTTGTATGCGTCGGCGCGGTGCGCGTCGATCGCGCGACGTTGCAGTGCGTAAGTCGGTATGTCGTGCGATATGAGTGTTTTGAGCACGTCCGCGTTCGGCACGTCGGCGGTGATGCTAGTTCCGTTCATGGCGTCAATGCTGATAGCCGTATTGCCATCGCTGCCTATTCCGTCAAGCCATGCGATTTGTCGCAATATCGGATAGCTGAGGGACGTGATAGTCTGCACCGAGAGTCGCCCGCAGTCGGCTATTTCCACACGGCTTTTATTACCGAGATTGTCGGATATTTCGAGGTGCGCGTAGGGTGCAAGATACAGTCGTGTTATTTTGGCGTATTCATTGGCGTAACCAAAATCGTTGATTGTCAAATTAATATCGGATATTTTCGTACGAGCACCGCTGACTGTATGCCATTCGACGCCATTCACATTTACGCTGCTGTTAAACCGCAACATGTTTGCGGTGGCGACGAACGCCGCTGTGATCTGTGACATGATATGTGGATAATACGCGAAAAGCGTGTCGAAATAATCGCATGATATTTTGGACGTTTCGAGCGCATACATGCTTACGTTGCTTGCAGTGAGATTATCGATCGTATTGTATGATGTGCCCGCGCCGGTGACGTTTGACGTGGAAATGTTTCCGGCACCCCACGAAAAATTCATTACCGTGCCATCGGCATTACTGTATGTCGAATCGCTGTCCGCAATGTTCGTACCACGCATGCCGCTCATGGTTTGCAATTGTTCAGGCGAAAACGTTGCGGCCAAACAGATGTATCTTGTGCCGTTTTGCAGATTAAACGGCGTGCTTTTTCTGATATTCGACGCGGCGTTGCCATAGTCAACGTCGGGCAGCGTGAAATCACGACAATTCGCGCGCGGGTTTTTCAGCAGTTCTTGCGGTGCCATTTCCGTCAACGGCGCGTGCCCGCGTGTCAACACCATTCCGTTAATTGTGGTGCTGTTGATATAGTCCGTCCATACGTCGCGCATAAGCGTGCATGTTGTCGTGTTCGGCGCTTCCGCGCGTACGGAAGCGATGAAAAAATGATAACGTGTCTGCACGTCGGTTTTCTGATACGGCGTATTGACAATATCATGTGAAAAATCAACGACAATGTAATTATATTGTTGTACTGTCATGTAAGGCACGGGCAATTTTATGCCGTCCGTGTCGGCGCGTGCAATGTACATGTTCGTGGTCAGTTTGACGGTTTCGCCGTCCAGTTTGTCAAACCACGTGTCGCGTGCGACGTTATCGGGGAATTTAACGACATCGTGGTAGTCATCGTACCAATTCACATGACACAACTTGATCACCGTGTTTGGCGTCCAAACATTGTAATCGAAAACGTTGCGGTACTGACTGTACACGCGCGTATCCGTATCGGGGAACGTCGTTGCGTTTTGCAAATGTGGGAAGTCCATTTTCACACCCTTTCTTATATGAAAAATGAGTGGCGCTTCACATGAAGCACCACTCATTTTATACCATAGTCGATTCAGACTATTCGACGGTAAACGTGCATGTTGCGGAATGTTCCGTAGTCTCACCGTTCGGATTGACATACGTGGCGGTGCCCGTCACGGTAATGACATCACCGGCCACAAGCCCGTCACGCTGGACATGCAAGCGCGCTTGGTCATCCACGAACGTATTGACGTTGAGATCGAACGCCGCACCGTGCGTGTCATCGCCGCTTGCGGCATGGTTCGCCGCAACCTCGTACGTCGCCGCGTTCGGTGCCACCTGAATGGCGGTGCCGGTTGGCGCGACGGTGGCGGTAAGCTTCGGTGTGAGCTGCATAAGATCGCCCGCCTTGACGGTGCCTGTAGTCGGTGTCAGCGTGAAGCCGGTCACGGTCTGAGTCACAACCTTGATGGATGTGCCCGCATCGGTGGTGAACAAGGCGCACGGCGTAAACGGCGATACGCCATAAATGCCCCAGTGATTCAAGTACAACGTGTTGGAAACAGTTTGTGGGTTGTAGAACTGCGTAGTGCCATACATGGTGTCTCGCACCTGATACCAATCGGTCGATACAAGCAACGCCACAGCACCGTCGATACCAAGCGACGGCACCTGAATGATACGATACGGTACGTCGGCCTTGTCCAGCTGGAACACGGCGGATAACGCGTCAACGTCGAGCGAAGCGAGATATTCCGGCTCGATCAGCAACACCATTTGCTGCGGGTTGGCGTACGCCGGAATGTCGGTGACATTCAACGCATTGTACTGCGTTGACGGGAACTGCATGCGTCCGGCGGTCGCACGCAATGCCTTAAGCAACGTCTTGGCGGTGGTTTGGTCGCTCGGCACCGCATCGAGATGCACTTTGTAGAAGCCAAGATTCTGTTCGTAATGACGAATCAGCGCAAGCATGATATTCATTTCATCGTAATTGTCACTGTTGCGTGGCGTTTCCATAATCTGCGCTACGAAACGATTCAAGCCAAAATCATCCACGAAAGCCTGGCGCAATTCGTCATCAGTCCATGAAATCGGGTATTGGTCACGGCGATTCAGTTCATAGAACCACACTGCCGCTTCGGGCCGGTGCATTTTCAGCAAATCTTCCGCGTCATCCTTGTACCCGTGCGCCTTAATCCACTTGACTGCGATTTCCTGTACAGTCGAACCCCAGTACAAGTTTTCCTTTTTGAAAATCGACAACGGGTTTTCAAACGGCGCGTTCTGCGCCATTACGGTCAGTCCGATACGATTGACCATGTTCCAAACACAATCGTTCAAATATTGACGGTTCATCGGGTCGAACAAGTAGCGCATGGTGTTCGCCACGCCTGTCTGTGTCGCGCTCGGAATACGCTGCTGATAATCGTCGGTACCCTTGGTACGCACCTTATCCAAAATTGTCGCATTGTCTACAGCCATAATATTTTTCTCCTATCGATTAAAGCGTGTAGTCGAGATTTTCCAAGTCTTCCGCCGCCGCTTGCGCGATTGCTTCCGCAGCGTCATCGTCGTTTTCCTTGACTGTTGCGCCGTTTTCAACCATTTGCGCAACGGAGTCGGTGAAATTGTCATATATGCCGTCGATTCGTTCGCTGATTGCGTTCGTGCGATCGCTTAACTCGCTAACCTTGTCAAGCACGTCGCGCAGCATGTCGCGCAAATCATCAAATTCGCCCGCGCGGTGCGCTTCGTTTTCCGTAAGGTCATCGCGTTCGGCGGTGTCCCTTTCCTCAAGGGTTTCGTCATCCATTATTTTTCCTTTCATATATGAAAAAGTCGTGCCGGCGAACGAATACCGAACCGACACGACTTAAGAATAGCATACGTGCAACATGATTCACAACGATGGACGGCGCGCTTTCCCTTCACGGCCATATCATTGGCGGAGTCAACCGTGGTTATCAATGATAATGTTTTATCGCCTTCGTTACGGCACCTTGCGTATGCCGTGGTTATTTTACACCGAAATTTCTGAGCATTGCAATTACAGCGTGTTGCGTTTCCACCGTGTCATAACGTAGGTATCCTAATGCATAATATGACGTAAGATTTCTAATCAAGTCCTTTGCCACATTTGCCGTAAGGTAATTAAGTTTATTATCATCCGTCGTGATCGCGAAATATGGCACATGTGCGCCCGCATCATATTTTGAGGATGCAAAAACGTAGCCGCAACGTAGATCAACATAAACGCCATACTCGCGCCGCAACCAACGGAAGACATACGTAAGTTTAGCGTGTTTGTGCGGTTTTTCAAGAAAATCAGTGTTATAGTGCTTGAATTTGTTTTTAGCGGTGACATTATCGTTATTTTTCATCATGCGCCCCGCGACTGTGTTTTTCGTTTTCTGTTCAGCGTATTTATCATCTTCAACATAATCGAAAATACACGTTTTACCGTCAAGCCATTGCAAACCAAACTCAGGCTCTAAGGGCACGTCATAATGTTCAAAATACGGATTATATGCGTCGCACGCATTACCTAACAAAAAGATTCGCGGTTTACGCAGCTTACGATCATCGGCGCGTTCACGCGTTACGGTGTCTACAAGATTCGCCAATTGTTCATATTCGTTGCGCAAATAATGGTGGTATACATCGTCGGGGTCTATAATAATTTCGTCCATGCAAATGTTACGTACATTAACATATGTGCTTTTTTTCTTCTGCTGCTGTAATGATAATGGGATGAAATATCCACATGTCCGCCAATTTTTATCGCCATTACGACGTATTTCAGCTACCTTGTTATGTACTCTAAAATCGTAGTCGGGAAAAATATTATCTTCTATTATCCTGTCAAAATATTTTGCCGCCACGTCGTTATTTTCCTCTCGGTACCGTGTGACTTCAACAAAACAGATATTGTTTTTAATATAATCCTCTAACATGTACCGGCGCACGCCGTACGTTTTACCGAGACCACGCGCGCCAATTATAAGATTTACGTCGGCGTCGCGCGGCAATATCTGTGTTCTAAGCCGATCATAATAATATTTCGCCATCAATACTCACAATCATAGGTTTGCCGTCCCGCATAATAAGTTCGCGGAGTGTTGTTTCCGCATTCCTATTATACGTGTTTCGTATGTATGTCAGATTCTCGCCGTTAGCTTGCTTGTCCGATTCGCCTAGCCATCTGCCGGACGGATACAATGCTATCGCTTCCGGCGCGTCAACATGATATGTCGCGCCCTGATAATCGGTGACGGTGCCGACGTACCTGTCCCATACATGCGGGCGGTTACGTTGCAACGTGTGGCAAATCTCATAATCTACCAATACGTCATAACCGAGCGATATTTGTACGGTTTCCGCGAAACCGTGCCCCGCATGCATGAGATCGGCTATAAAATCTTCAATGGTGTACGCACCGTCCGGCCGTGGGAGTCCGGCGCAAGTGACATGCACGCGCCCGTTTTTGTCCAAACTAACGCGTGCTTTGTTCCACATTTCCATATGTTCGACATAACGCGTGACACCGCCACAGTCCTCAACCTCGAATTTTCCGATATGGTCTAGCGTTGACGCCATGTCGGACGCGGTGTTTCGGACGCGTCGCATGGTGCGGTTGATCGCGTTTTCGATCGCGTTGTGCAGCGGTTTGAGCGCAGCCAGTAATTCCGCGTCGCTCACATCGTCATCGCAACTGATTTTCAGACTATCGGTATCGCCGCCCGTAACCGTTACGCGTGCGCCGAAATGACGGTATATCAGCATCATGGCTATCAAGAGGTGCATTCTGCTACCCGCTACGATTCGCATTCCGTACGTGTATAGGACGCGTGGTGTTTTCGGACGTTTTTCAATGAAATTCTCGGGAGTGCATACCGTGGTCTTATCGACTTCAAGTTCGCCGTTTTCCGTCACGCGATAATCCGCTTTCATAACGTCTTGTGCCTGTGTGCCGTATATGCCATTAAATTGCCCCTTAACAGTTGAACCGTAATAGGATTGCAGAAATTTCATACTTAATTCACCTGTCTTCGCATCATGCGCGATGCCCTCCGGTATCGATTCGGGAATATCCCCCGCGTATGGCACGCCCTCGCTGTACCTCTTGATAAGGTTTTTCACATCTGTTTTACGTGCAAAAAGCATGTTTGATTGTAGGGTTACGTAATCCGGTGGAACAATCGTCTTAGTGGTTGCTTCACCGTGCAATACATGCATTTCGTCAAATTCGTACACTTGCGCCACATTCCACAATTCAATCTCATTGACATGTAATATGCATTCGTCCGCGCGATACAATTTACCGAAAGCGTACGTCGGGTTAACAGCACTATCAACGTATCCGTGTGATCTGACACTGTTTTCTTGCGTTTTCGCGCGTTCGTTGTTGCTGTAATCGGTGTCCGCTTGCAACGTTTTCACAAACTTTGACCGTGGGCATATTGCAATCCCCCATGTGTCAAAACATGTGTTTTTACGTAATCTGAGATTCGTAAATCTCACCGCAGCATGCAATCCCGTAAGAAACGGATCATCATAATTCGACAACACGGTGTCAAGCGGTGTGCTAACGATACGTTCGCATGCGATTTGCAGAATATCCGTAGGCGCTGTAGCGAATTTCACCGGCAGCCGTCGCCCGTTAATGAATGCGTGATGCATCGACGTGACATCCAAGGACGCGACGTTATCCACGACAACACTAGCGGTTTTAGCGCTCGTAAACGTCAAACCGCCACGGAAACATGCCTTACGCAGCGCGTAAGATTCGTAATCTTTCGGAAATTCCTGATTGCACGTCATCTCGAAAGCGCGTTGCAATGTGATTTTCTTGCCACCTTGCAACGTGACTCGCCGCCCGCCGATCTCACGGCGTGCCATCTGCCGCACAAGCGACGTCTTGGTAAGCACGCGACACCCCAGCATATCAGGCGTAAGCCAATGATTCGCACGCAAAAGCCATTGCAGATATTGCGGAATTACCTGTACGTCACGCCGCGCGTAAAACAATTCTTCCTCGGTCAACGGAGTTTCGGGCGTGCGCACAAGCGAGTAATCCCAGTCGCCCACCGCTTTCGGGAGACCACATGTCTCGCCCATCGCGCGCAGTCCGCCCATTTCAAGATAGAACGTATCCCAAAAGCGACACACCACGGTATCGTTCACAAGCAGATCGAGCGTGTACACGCTTGTGGCGGTTTGCGCGTTGGCCTTAATCGTGTACGTCTGCGCCAATTCCAGCATGAGAGTTTGCATGTCGAACATGAGGTTATAAGCTGCGATGATCGGAACATAGCCGTGCGCGCGCCCATATTCGATAAGATCGTCAATGTATGTCAGCGCTTCGGACGTGTGCCGGTAAAACCGTACATCGTCCGTATCGGGAGTGTACGATTCCAGTGGCGTATTACGCAAATCGTTGAAAATGTATAATATCGGGTATGCGCGTGTTTCGGCACCTTCGCCAATGTTCGTTGTTTCGGTGTCGAATATCGCCGCTACCTTAAATTCCTTGCGTTCTTTCATCGTATTACGTCGGGTGAAACCGCTAATAGCCATATCGGGCTTCCACCGTCAACGTCCGTATAATCCTCTAATTCGCCTGTGTGCATTTTCATGTTTTTGGCATATTCCAACGCTTTTTCATTTCGTTGCATGATAGTATCAAAAAGCTCACTGAGCGAATCGGCGTCGTATGCTTTCATGATAGCTTCAAGCCGTTTGTTCGGCGGAACGTTCGATTTCTGCCATATGTTTTGTGTGTATCGCCAAAACACCTTGACTTTTTCCCGCCCGAGATCACCCAACGCGCTCGGCATTCCCTTGGATGCCATACGCATTTCCTCACGAAAAATGTTGAACGAACGCGCGCGCTCCCTCGCACGCCCTTTACCACCACGCACGCCGCTCACCTGTTGCACGAGCTTATCGGCAGTTTCGTTCGCACGCTGATACAGTTCATTCCGCATACCGCTATTACGGACACGGCCAACATACGTGTTTTTTAACTGCGTTTCAAGCCGTTGTATGTAAGCGCGCCGTGCGTTCGCTTCGCTTTCAGGCATGGTGCCGGTAATGCTTTTTTTCAGACTGTTGATAGCGCGACGTACGCGCTTGCGTTTCGCGGTCAATACATCCGCTTGTTTATACGCTCTAGGCATGTTCACCACTTTATAAAAAAAGTGCCATAGCATATGTATGGCACTTTTGTTTCATTCCGAACTACTTGATTTCAAGCGATTTCGTGGAACGGCCACCGCCCAGCGGTGTCTGCTTGACCGCAACAGTGATGCCATCCGGCGCGTTGAAATCGGGGAACATATCGTAGATATCCAACACACTGCGGTAGATACCCTGTGACTGACTGAAATACGTGTTGCCGTCCTTTCCAAAAAGATAGACGTTCGCGCATTTCTGTCCAGTCTGAGAACGCACGCCCGGTGCGATATAGGCACCCACAACCGTCAACGGTTCCGCACCACGTCCGTTCAGCGACAACGCGCTATTACGTGCGTTGACGATCGCGCGCTTGCCCTCAAACGTGCTGTTGTCCATCGTGCAAATATAACGATAGTTAGCAGCAATGTTCTGTGCGGTTTCGTTCGCGGTGGTGTCGTTCATCTGTTCGTTTTCCTCGTTCATTTCAGTTCCTTTCAGAATTCAATATCTTTATCGTTGTCGTTGTCGTTGTCAACGTCGGGGCCGGTTACGTCAGTTGCGACACGTTCCGCGTGCTCAATGAACGTATCAACGTCCATGATATACATGTTCTTGTTTACGGTGATGTCATCAACCAAGATATTAACAATACCGGCATCCATAAGCACTTTGACGGCCATTTCAACGTTACGAACGTTTCCGTGAGTGTGGAACGTCTGTTCCACGCCGTCCTTATCATAATAGTTTATGGTGCTATCAGCGATTACCTTACGTATCTTTCGCATGTTTGTTATCCTTTGTATCTGTTTATGTCAACCATTTTGGCGACATAAATATTTATAGCACAAAAATCGGCGTGCGCAAAAAACGACACGCCGATTATTGATATTGATTCTCAATAACGCAAAATCTGCCCCGGATAAATCAAGCTCGGGTTAGACAAACCATTAAGCGACGCGACACGCGCCCAATCACCGCCGAAAATCAACCACAAAGACTCACCGGACGCAACCGTATGCGTGCGCGCCACATTCGACTGCGCAGCCCCGCCATAGCACACGGTTTCACCCGGATAAATCACAGCCGGATTACCCGACACGTACCCGTGCCACGACTGCCACGGCAACAGTCCAGTACGCTCAGCAATGCCCGACAACGTGTCACCCGACATGACCACCACGCAAACAGACCGCGCGACATTGCCACCGGTATTCGTTTCCGACGCTGACACATTCGCACCGTCGCCATGCGCGTATGCATCCCACTGCCACCGTTCGCCACGGAAATAATTCAAGTCCAATCGTCCGGCATACCCCGACACATATCCATTCGACGTATACTGCCGCATGGCTTCACCATACGCACCATACAACCACGGCGTTTCCTGATAACCGGTGACAGCCATTGACGCATATTGCGCAACCCACACGCCACAATGTTCCCGCACGAACGAAGTAAGCTGCCCCAGCGCGGACGCCTGAACATAGACGATCGGCCACACCTGTGTGCGATCATGCACATGCCGAACCCACGTTTCAACCCACGCGCCGTTACCAAACTGCGGATTATCCTGAGATTCCCAGTCCAAAACAAGCACCGCATTACCGACGTACCCGCGCACATTATCTATGAAAAAGTCAGCTTCCGCGTTCGCGTCACGTCCCATCGCGTAATGATACACACCGATACTCTTGCCACTATTCGTTGCGCGCCCGAGCTGATAGTTCGCAGCCTGATTCACGCCATTGGTCAAACACACATTGTTGAAACCGCCTACGCCCCATGTGGCACCCGCTACAATAAAATCAGCGTCAACCGCTCCCGTGTCAATATCACACTGCCAATTGCTCACGTCAACACCGCGCATATCCGCATTAGCCGAAGGTGCAACAGTCAACATTAAGGCACAAACACAAGCTAACGCGCTACGCCATATTCGAGACATCACTATCCCCCTTGTTATCCTTAAGCAATACAATAAGTTCTTCCGTCAACACATTATTCTTTGTCATCAAATCATTAAAATCACTAAACGTCGTGGCGATAAACCACGCCATGCCACAGCACGCAACAATCGGAAAACCAACACTCCCGACAACGGTTACAATCGAACTAATATCCATCAAAACACCTCACAAATAAAAGGTCATGACACATCAAACGACATGCCATGACACAATATATCACAATCGCGTAGCCTATCCGGGAATTGAACCCGGCACGCACATTTTATAAGAATGCCGCTCTAACCACTGAGCTAATAGGCCATCACCACACCTCACCCCGTTCACAATCCCCGCCGCATCAAATCAACAATATCACGACAACACGCAAACACATAATCAGATACAGTCGAATCACATTTAAGCGGCTTCGTACTCACGCCGACAACCTTAGTACGACGTTCACCACGAACCCTATAACCCCTAACAAAATCACAACTATTACGCTTACAATACACGATCAATCCCCTTTCGTAATCACCGATTAATCCGATACCCCAAACATACCGTACCCGGAACGTAAAACACTCCATCGTCAAGCACATCCTTAAGCCCATATGCATCAATGCAATCGACAAACCGAGTTTCTATTAAACAATCGGATGCAATATCAACAAAATACACAAGTACATCATAAATACTGTTCACGTTAAAATCGATTGAATTAGACAATGCTTCAAGATTCATGAAACTCATTTTAATCACTCCTATTTTCAATTATGCATTAAAAGATATTATAAACAATACCGTCACAATTACAGCATAAATAGTAATAACAATAAGCATAAATAGTAATAACAATAAGCATAAATTTTTTCCTTTCATCGAAACCGATACCCCAATAATACCACACCGCAAAACACGACACACCACAACCGCACCGTTTCACCGTGCGCACTTCCGCGTACCACACCACACAACACATGTCAAATACACACGGCGTGTCGGGTGCATCATCACCGCTTAATGGGAACCATTCTCAATAAGGGTTGTCT
>OJQB01000405.1_pt1 | contig 16781 bp, 3 predicted proteins | sample 1598601 | NCBI WGS metagenome assembly OJQB01 (sample SAMN03922496, study PRJEB24848) | human gut metagenome | isolation source: stool sample | host: Homo sapiens | place: Germany | collected 2011-11 | reverse complement strand
TATAAGAAGCTCTCAAAAAAAATGTGCTGCATATCCGCCTTACAGCAGATATGCAGCACGTATATTGTCGTTTATAAGGTTTTTAAGGTTGCCGCAGCGCTGCAAGTACAGCGCCGCAGCTGAGTATGAAAAATATGCGAGAGCTTAATCAGCCTATTAGAACTCGAAACGGAGACCAACGTTCATCTTCCACTTGCGTTCGAAGTTGCCGCCAAAGTCCTTAGCAATATCTGCATACAGATGAGCAGTCTTGCTGAAGTCATAGCTGCCGCCGAGCTTCATTTCCATCCAGGTTTCTTCACCGTCGAAGCTGGTGTGTTTTCTGTCGCCATCGTTTGCAAAGTAGCTTGCGCTGATGTCGCCGTTAAACTCGTGTGCTGCGAACAGGCCTGCATATACGCGGCCTTTTTCGCTCTTCACGCCTGCTTCAAAGCCCAGTCTGCCAACGAAGCTGCTGTAGCTGTCCTGAGAAATCTGCATGGTTGCGTTGTCGGTATGAGCAGTGTAATCCTTAGCACCTACCTGAGACCAGGTCAGCTGTGCTTTCGGAGTGAAGTATGCTTCTTCATCACCGAAGGTCTTGCCGTATTCCATGGTCAGGCCGTAAGCATTGGCTTTGTAATCGCCGTTCAGCTTCAGGCTGCGGATTTCGTTGTATACGTCATATTCGTTCTCAACACGGCCAACCTTCGCTGCAACGCGGAAGTAAGCGTCGTTTTCAAAGTTCTTCACGCCGTATACGCCCAGGCTGTACATCTGGTTGTCACCCTTGCCGCCCAGCAGATAGTTGGAATCGCCGTTGCGGTAATCAAATGCCACACCGGTGTGCCAGCCGTTTGCTGCAACCTTATCGTAGCCAACCTGTACGCCGTAGTAGGTGTTGCTGTCCTTCAGGCCCTTAACATCGGAGCTGGTCTTGCCGCCCAGTGCTTTTGCGAACATGCCGTCTTCATCAGCCATGTCTGCACCGGTGTAGGTATCCTGCATGTTGTCGCGCCAGGTATGCAGAGAGGTGGTTGCTGCGCTTCTTACGCCCTTCATTACAAAGGTTTCGTAATCGCCTTCGATAATCTTGTTCCAGTTTACACTGTCAAGATCATATTGGCCCTTGCCGTTTTCATCCCAATGCAGAGTGCCGATGTTAATACCTTGGCTGGAGGAAGTCAGACCTTCGGCAATCTGTACCTTACCGCTCAGATTTTCGCCGTTTGCGGCATGATCCTTATAGGTAACCTTCTGTGCCAATGCCTTCAAGGTTGCTTCAACAGCTTTCTTATCGGTCATGGTAATGCCGCTGCCGTCGGTGGACAGAATTACGCCGGAGCCCTTGTCAGCCTTAGCAATAACGGTATCGCCGGACTTGTAGTCCTCAACCTTGTCACCTTTACCCTCATGGTCATAGATAACGGTTTCCCAACCGCTGTAATGAGCGATATCCAGAGTCTTGGTTCTCTCTGTCATGTCAAGGAAGCCTTTTTCAGCCTCGGTCTTGCCGCCGTTGATAGTCAGACCCGGAGTTGTTACGCCCTTAGCCATTCTCAGCAAGGACATGCCTGCAGCTTCCTCGCCGTCGGTCAGATGCCAGGTTGCGCCGTTTGCCAGGTTCATTTCAATGCTGCTAGTGCCGTCTACATTATAGCCGCCGTTCAAAGCAGAATTTTTCTCGGTCAGGTTGATTGCTACGCTGCCTCCGTTCGCTGCATTGATATTGCCGGTAATAGTGCCGGTTGCTTTGCCGCTGTCTACTGTAATGTTGCCGCCGTCAGCATTGATGCTGCCGTTGATAGTCAGTGCGCTGTTGTTGCCGTCAACAGTTACGTTAGCGCCTGCGCCTGCGTTGATTGCTGCGTCGGTACCGTTGATAACAGTGCTGCCGGTCAGGGTTACGTTGCCGCTTTCAGCATTGATGCCGGTTGCGCCGCTGATATTGGTGTTGCCCTTGATATTAACGTTTGCGCCGTCAGCATTGATGCCTGCGTCTGCACCCTTCAGCTCCAGCTTAGCCTTAGTGGTATCGATTACGATGTCTTTATCGGTAGCACCTACTGCTGCGCCTTCTTTAACCTCAATCTTTGTCGGATCCTGAGTGAATACATAAGAGCCGTCTTCCTTCAGGATGCCGTCCATCTTCAGCTGGTAATCATCCTTAGCGTTACCGGTAATGCCCTGGTTGATTACATTGCTGCCCGGTTTTTGGGTTTCCGGATAGGTAAAGCCCGGCTTCAGAGAACCATCCTTCAGGCTGCCTTTACCGTCTTCGGCGCTGAAGGAGATATCGCCGGTCTGCATAGCCTTGCTGCTTGCAGTCAGGCCGTCGGCAATCTTCACATAACCGGTCAGGTTCTTCTCACCGTTTACGAAGTTGCTGTAGGTCAGCTTGCCTGCCAAAGCATTCAGTACGTTAGCTACGCTGTATGCGTTATCCATTGCAATGCCGCTGTTATCGGTAATCATGGATACTACAGAGCCTTCTGCCGCATGCTTGATAACAGTGTCGCCTGCTGCGTAGTTTTCAGCTGCTTCACCGTTGCCGGTATGAGCGTAGAAGATGTTGGTGTTGCCGCTATAGTTGTCGATGGTCAGGCTGTTAGCATCCTTCTGGAAGATGTTGCCTGCTTTAGCATCGCTTGCACCGCCTGCAAAGTTGGTTACATGGCTGCCGTTGAATAAACTATTGCCCTTCCAATCCTTTTCGGCAGAACCGTGTACTTCGTTGGTCCAGCTTGCACCGTTTTGCAGCCACAGGTTAATCTGGCCGTTGCCCTCGGTCATGTAGGATACACCCTCCAAGGAGGATTTAGCGGTATCCAGTGCCAGGTTGATAACAGATGCTGTTTGGTCACCGGCTTTAACTGCTGCCAGGTTGCCCTTAATCGCAACGTCCTTGCCCAGGCCGCCGGTTGCTTTGCCGTTTTCCAGAGCAACGTTCATGTTAACGGTACCGTTGCCTGCACGCAATGCTGCATAACCGCCCTTAGCACTGCTGTCGTTAATGGTAATCGCACCGCCGCCGTTTACGGTTACAACAGCGCCGTTATTGTTAGCATGCAGACCGTTGCCGTTTGCAGTAATATCTACATCACCGTTAACGGTAATCGTGCTTGCATATTTTCTGTAGGAACTGCCTTGTGCAATAAGTGCGGAAACAGATGTATGGTCATAGCCACCCTTGCCGCCGTCGATATTAGCCTTCAGGTTGCCGTTTACAGTGATATCTGCTTTAGATGCCAGAACACCATATACATAGTTGTTGTTGCCTACGGTGTTGGTTGCGGTAATATCTACATCAGCAGTAATGTTAACATTCTTTCTGGTAGTCTTCCAGTCACCTGCATAAATGCCGGAGTTTTTGCCTGCATATTCAGAGCTGGATTTGATAACCAGCTTGTCAGCCTTAATATCTACATTGGAGCCGCCATCGTTAAGAACCGTGATTGCTGCGCTGTCGGTACCTGCGGTATTCACGGTCAGAGTTTTGCCGGTTGCATCAATCTTCAGGTCTTTTGCGGTATTAATTGCGCTTACTGCGGTAATATCGCTTGTTTCGGTAAATTTATAGGTACCGTCTGCAGCGATTACGCCGCCCAGCAGGTATTCTTCGTCTTGCTCCTTGTCACCGGTCAGAGTGGTGGTGAAGGAGGTCGTTACCTGATGGTCCGGAATTACAGGAGCGGATACGAAGCCGCCCTTACCATCTGCTTCATTGAAGGTGATATCGCCGGTCTTCAGTGCTGCGGAGGAAGCAGTCAGGCCGTCGGCAATCTTCACGAAACCGGTCAGGTTCTTCTCGCCGTTTACAAAGTTGCTGTAGGTCAGCTTGCCTGCCAGTGCGTTCAGTACGTTGTTAACGCTGTCCTTGTTGTCCATTGCAATACCGGTGTTGTCGGTAATCATGGATACTACAGAGCCTGCTGCCGCACCCTTGATAATGGTGTCGCCTGCTGCGTAGTTTTCAGCTGCTTCACCGTTGCCGGTATGAGCGTAGAAGATGTTGGTGTTGCCGCTATAGTTGTCGATGGTCAGGCTGTTAGCATCCTTCTGGAAGATGTTGCCTGCTTTAGCTTCGCTTGCACCGCCAACGAAGTCAGCGATTTCACTGCCGGTGAATTTATATTTCTCCCATTCGGAATCGCCGTATACATAACCATACTTCTCGTTATTCCAGGAAGCACCGTTTGCCAGAGTCAGGTTCATAGAACCGCTCAGGCCTGCATCTTTTTCTGCATCGAAATGTTTGTATGCAACGCCGGTCCATGCGGAATCTTCGGTGGTCAGCTTCAGGTTGATAACAGATTCCTTGCTGTCGCTCGCAAATTTCTGGCCCTGTTTGCCGAAGAGACCTGCATTACCCTTAACGGTAACGGTCTTGCCCTCGCCGCCAACATTAACGGTACCCAGAGCTGCGCCCAAAGCATGGAAGCCATAACCGTCCTCATTGCTGTTGTTCTTAACCTCGATATCGGCAGCGCCCAGGTTAACAGTTGCACCATCTGCAGCTACAACACCGGAGCCGTGAGCTGCGATAGTAGTCTTGCCGTCAACGGTTACGCTTGCACCTGCGCCGTTAGCGTTGATGCCGGCAATGTTTCTCCAGGAGGATTCGCCCAAGGTAGTGGTGTTCTGACCTTTGATAACGTTATCAAGAGCCCAATCTTCGCCGTCCTTAGCCATGGTCAGATCGCCATGCAGCTTAATTTCGGCATTGCCGTTAGCGTTAACGCCGTAAACATTGTTATAGCCATGAGCCTTAATAGCGGTATTGCCGGTAACCTCTACCACAGCCTTCTCGCCTGCGCTCTTAGCATAAATGCCGATTGCGCTGCCTTCGCCGATCAGCGGGTTGCCGCTGCTGGTCTTACGGCTGTAGGTATTATCAATGTTGATATCCAGAGTACCTGCAGTAATGCTTGTTTTGCTGCCTGCAATGCTGTTGTCAACACCGCGCAGCGGAATTCTGTTGTTCAGAATACCTGCATTCTTATCAGGCGGAACAGTCTTGCTGTCCAGAGCTACGTTCAGCTTCAGAGTCTTGTCTGCAGCATTGATTACCAGATTTTCAACGCCTGCAGCGTTCTGTACAGCCGCACCGCTGATGATGAAGGAGCCTTCCCAATCCGGATCCTTTTCCTTATGAGTCATCTGGTTGATATTAATGCTTGCGTCCTCAGCAAATACATAGGACAGGTCCTCCTGCTGTACTGCGCTGAATACGCCCTGCTTTTCACCGGTGATAGCATCGGTAAAGGTAGTCTTTTCACCACCGCCCGGATTTACGGTTTCTTCCGTGGTGTAGCCCTTACCGGTATCCTTATTGAATTTAATGGTATCAACCTTCAAGGTCTGGCTGCTGGAGGTCAGGCCGTCAGCAATCTTAACAGAACCGTTCAGGTTGTTTTCGCCGCTTGCAAAATTGCTGTAGGTCAGCTTGCCTGCCAGTGCGTTCAAGACGTTGGCAACGCTGGCATCATTTTCCATAGCAATGCCGGTGCTGTCGGTAATCAGGCTAACTGCGGAGCCTGCTGCCGCACTCTTGATAATGGTGTCGCCTGCTGCGTAGTTGCTTGCGTTTTCACCATTGCCGGTATGTGCATAGAAGATATTAGTGTTGCCGCTGTAATTATCAATGGTCAGGTTATTGCTGTCCTTTTGGAAGATGTTGCCTGCAGCAGCTGCGCTTGCACCGCCTGCCAGCTTAGCTACATGGCTGCCTTCAAATGCTGCATTGGTTTTGCCCCATGCCTCATTGTTCCAGGTTGCGCCGTTAGCAAGATAGAGATTAATGATACCCTTGAACGGGAAGCCTGCATTGCCATTATCTTTACTAAAGGCAACACCTGTCCAAGAAGATTCTTTGTCAGACAAGCCAATATTAATTGTACTGTCAGCATCGTCCATATCAAAGTTAGCAAATGCCTTTGCGCTATTAGCAATTGCATTACCTTTAATTACGGTAGTAACGGTGCCTGCTGCATTCTTGTCAGCATTCATGTTGACATTAACAACGCCGCCATCAGATTTCAATGCATAATTTTCATTCTTTTGGTCAGCAGCAATCTGAATATTACCGCCGCCAACAGTAACGGTAGAACCGGTTCTGATAGCAGTCAGTGCATTACCATTTGCCAGACTAATATCAACCTTACCGTCTACATTAATGATAGATGCTTTGCCACCAAAATCCTTTGCATCCTCGGCCCAAAGACCATGAGTACGTCCGAAGCTGTCATTTGCCAGCTTAAGGTCACCGTGAATATCCACACGGCTGCCATTATTTTGAGCCAAAATACCATAGGCTGGATTAGTTGTGTCAGAATGAGCATTAACAGTAGTAGTAGCTGCTGTGATATCAACATTGCCATTCTTCACAACAAGGCCGGAACGGTCAAAACCATCAGCGTCAGCACCCCAACCTCCGGCAGCGCCGATTACCAGCTCGCCAGCAGTAATTTTAGTTGTACCTGCAATATTATGATTAAATGCTACACCAACGCTGCTCCAGTTGCCTTTCTTAGCAGTCATTACGAGCTTATTGTTGCCTGCATCAATGGTCAGCGGTGCTTTTGCATCTACTGCGGATTCAGCATCTGCTTTAATCGTAGTATTAGCACCAAATACATACTTGCCGTCCTGGATATTGCCTGCATATTCGGTATCTGCTGCAGTGTCACCGGTCAAAGCAGTAGTAAACTCTGTCTTAGGCGGAACAACAGGAGTTTCGGTAGGATAGCTGCCTTTGCCGTCCTCTTTGCTGAAGGTAATGTCGCCGGTCTTCAGTGCTGCGGAGGAAGCAGTCAGGCCGTCGGCAATCTTCACATAACCGGTCAGGTTGCTTTCGCCGTTTACGTAGTTGCTGTAGGTCAGCTTGCCTGCCAGTGCGTTAAGTACGTTGGCTACGCTGTCCTTGTTATCCATAGCAACACCGGTGTTATCGGTAATCAGAGAAACAACGGAATCCTTCTCTGCATGCTTGATAACGGTGTCGCCTGCTGCGTAGTTGCTTGCTGCTTCACCATTGCCGGTATGTGCGTAGAAGATGTTGGTGTTGCCGCTGTAGTTATCAATAGTCAGGTTATTGCTGTCCTTTTGGAAGATGTTGCCTGCTTTTGCTTCGCTCTCACCGCCAACCAGTTTTGCTACATGGCTGCCTGCCCATTTTTCGCCGACCTTAGGATTCTTAATAATCTTGTCAACAACCTCGTTATTCCAGGTTGCGCCGTTTTGCAGCCACAGGTTTGCCACACCGGTAAAGGTCAAGTCACCTTGAGCTACGCCGTCACCATAGCTGTTTTGAACAACACCGGTCAGACTGGATTTATCTGTAGTAAGGCCAAGGTTAATTTCGCTCTTGGTGCCATGAATATCAGAAACATTCACTGCGCCGGTAGTAACACCAATGTTACCCTTGATGGTTACATCATTCTTATCTGCGCCGGTAACATTGCCGTTTTCATCTTCAACGACGTTCATGTTAACTACGCCGTTTTCAGCTCTGATAGCAGAATAGCCAACAGTTTGTCCTTCCTTAACAACAATGCTGCCGCCCTTAACGGAAATCTTGCTGCCGCCGGCATTAGCAAACAGGCCGTTGGCATTGCCTTGGAAGTCTACATTACCGTTAACGGTAATAGTGCCGCCCTGGGTTTTTCCCATGCTGCTAGTTGCGTACAGGCCGCTTGCACCGTAGTAATCATTGCCACCATCGTTGCCTTCAATATCCAGCTTTACATCGCCGTTTACAACAACGTCGCCTTTGTTATAAATACCGATAGTATCAGCATCGCCGTTAGCAGTAATATCCAGCTTGCTGTCAATAGTCAGCTTAGCATTCTTATTGGTAACGTTGATACCCTTCAGGCCGCTGCCTGTAACAATATCCGTACCGGTAAGCTCCATCTTTAAGGTATCAGCCTTAATAACAGAATTATTTTTAATGTTGACTTTGATGCCTGAACCAATTTCTTCTACATCCTTAACAACCAGAGTCAAGGTTTTTCCTGCTGCGTCGATAGTTACATCTTCGCCCAGGTCAATAGCATATTGGTTGGTAATCTTGGTATCCTGAGTAAATTTGTATACTCCGTCCTTAATTACATCTTTATACGCCTCGTCCGCAAAATCCATACCGGTAAGGGTTTTGGTGTATTCTTTTACAGTCGGTACTTCGGGATTAACCGCACCGGCATTATAAGAACCCTTGCCATCTTCCTTATTGAAGCTGATATCACCGGTCTTCAGTGCTGCGGAGGAAGCAGTCAGACCGTCGGCAATCTTCACATAACCGGTCAGGTTGTTTTCGCCGTTTACGTAGTTGCTGTAGGTCAGCTTGCCTGCCAATGCGTTCAGCACGTTGGCTACGCTGTCCTTGTTATCCATTGCAACACCGGTGTTATCGGTAATCATGCTTACAACGGGGCCTGCTGCTGCACCCTTGATAACAGTGTTGCCTGCTGCGTAGTTTTCTGCTGCTTCACCGTTGCCGGTATGAGCGTAGAAAATATTGGTGTTACCTCTGTATTTATCAATGGTCAGGCTGCCGCTGTCCTTTTGGAAGATATTGCCTGCTTTGGCATCAGCTTCACCGCCGACAAGCTGGTTCAGGCTGCTGTTATGATAATCATAATCGCCTTTTCTTTCATTGGTCCATTGCGCACCGTTGGCAAGCAGCATATATGCTTCACCAGCACCATTATCATTGAAAATGGTACCTTTGAAATAGGATTTGTCGGTATTCATGCCTAAGGTCAGAATGCCCTGATCCTTTTGCTGATCCTTAACCAGAATATTGCCTTCAACCTGTACATCACGGCTGCCTTCTGCCGCAACAATTACGCCATCCTGCAGCTTGGAATTGATGGACAACTCGCCGCCGCTGACAACAGCAGCACGTCCCATAGCTGCCTTAATTGCGCCGCCACCGATATAAGCGGTAGGCGCCTTATCGATATTGTAGTTAGAGTTACCGCCTCTTACGGTAATAACATCGCTGTCATTGCCTACATACAGGTCAACCATACCGGAAATCTTCAGGTCGGCACTGCCGGTGTTTTTCCATACCTCAATAGCATTTTCAACCTGAGGCTGGCTGGAATGGAATTTTACAGCATTCTCCCAACCGTCGGCATTGTTGATGGTCAGGCTAGCAAGTCCCTTGCCGTCGCCGTAAGAGCCCTCCTGGTTGGTGCCTGCAACGTAAATACCGCGCAGCTTGCCTCCGGACAAAAAGCTGCCGGCAGCAGAAAGCTCCATACCCTTAACGTTGTTAATCACCAAATCAGCAGAGCTAACATGAATAGCATTGGGATTTACATTATAAACGTTGGCAACACCATTCGGCTGGTCAACGTTCAGCGCGATATCAAGACGATGACCTTGCATATCAATGGTAATAGGTTTGTTTCCGGCAATATAGATACCGCCGAACATGGGAGTCCAGTTATTAAACTCCTGCTCAGATGCCTTAGGCTTTAAGGTTACATCCTCATCAAAGGTGTAGGTGCGTGTTTTGGCATTATACACACCTGCTTCTTTCCAATATGTACGCGCAGCGCTGCCATATTGGTTACTTTCAGTAATAGCCTTGTCATGCACGCTTGCTGCAAATGCATTATTAGCACCTAAAACAGCTGCGGCAACGGCCAGTGCTAAAAGAGCTTTTCTCTTCTTTTGACTAAGCTTCAGCATATAGTCCTCCTTATCAAAAAATCAGGAAAAAGCAGAAACAACCACTGCTTCTGCTAACCCCTCTGCGCAAAGTCATTCTCCGCGCAGTTTATATAGAAACCGGCCAGGCTGCTTCTCATCAGCGCAGCCTGCGATTTCATAACAAAATTATTCAGCTTATCATAAACACGCTGCGTTCATTTCAGCGCTTTGATAACCTCGTCGGTAAGGTCCTTGCCGCCTGCTACCATAGCATTCATATTTACAACGCTGTCAATGTTGTTTGCTTTAGCTACGTCAAGAATAGTTTTGTTGATTTTTCTTTGTACAGGAGCCATTTTCTTCTGTTCAAATTCAGCCAGCTGCTTGCTGAGCTTTTCAGCCAAAGCTTGCTTGTCCGCGTCGCTCATGTTAACAGATTGCTTGTTGAACTCTTCCTGCAGACGATTTTTTTCCTGTGCTACAGATTTGGCAATTTCGGTGATTCCCGGATAGCTGTTCAAAATCGCATTAACATTAACAACACCTACAGGAGCAGCAAATGCACTTGCGCTGATACCTAAAGCCATAACAGCACTCATCAGCAAAGTCATAAGTTTCTTTTTCATTTCTGCCACTCTCCTTATTTAGCCCAAACGGCTTCCATAATGTTGCCGTATTGTGCTTCCATAAATTTAACTGCTTCACCCATGATAGCGTTTACCAAAGCCGGGTTGAAGGTGGTGTTTTCAGCGGTAATGCATGCGTTCAACATGAAGTCGCCTCTCTCGGAAACGGTGAATTTGAACGGACGAACATTGTTGTTCATGTTGTTGATAGCACCGGCAAGTGCTTTCAGCTTTTCTTCATCGATTACCTGCGGAGCGATTTGCACCTGCAGCAGCATGTAAACACTGTCATCCATCAGCAATGCCATCGGCAACAGCTGCCCCTTAACTTCCATGCGGCTACGGAAGATAGTGGTATGGTGCTCATCGTCCATTTTCTGGATATCGAAGCATTCGATTTTATTGTCAGCCAGGAACTGAGTCATTTTCTCAATTTTGTTTTCCATTTCGGTTACTTTGGTTTCTTCTTTAGCAGCTTTTGCCATGATAAAATCTCCTTTACATTCATCAAAAAAGTTTTTTATATACTACGGAGCAGAAGTTACTGCTCCGTATATAACATGAGTCCGTTTATCTTAGAAGGTGTACTGCATGCCAACGATAAAGCTTCTGCCCGGCATAGCATACCAGCTGTCGGCACCGCCGCCCCAGATAACGTCTGTGTGCTCAGCCCACAGCTTGTTGAAGATGTTGTCTACTTTAACGTAGAACTTAGTCTGCTTATCAGCTGTGTAATTAAGAGCAAAGTTGTAAACGCCATACTTATCGGAAGGCCAGCCCTTAACGCCTTCCTTCATACCGCGTTTATCACGGATGAAGTAGAAGCCGTCGAAGGCAGCACTGAATTTATCCTTGTCATAATATACGCCAAAGGTTGCTTTGTCCTTAGGTGCATAGCCCTGAGTAAAGCTGTCCTTTTCATCATAGAACAGATGTGCCCAGCCCAGCTTAACCGTTACGGCATCGCTCAGACGAGCATTGTACTGTGCATTCCAGCCGCGGGAAATACCGCCTATGCTGTTCTGATACTGGCCATAGTTCGGATCGTCCTTGTCGGTGGTGCTGTTCATAGTCATGCCAACACCGGACTTGGTTTCGAACCAGCTCAGCATCATGTAATTATCAGGTGTAAATTCGTGGTTGTAACCGATAGATGTTGTACGGCCTTCGGAAGCACGCAGGTCAGCATTACCATATTTATGGTCGTACAGCTGTGTCAGGCTAGGCAGAATGTAGTAATCGCTGCGGCCTGCATACAGGGTATCCTTCTCGGTAATATCCCAACCCAGCTTATAGCTGATGGAGTTATGGCATTCATAGCTGTCAGGTCTGTCGTGACGAATACCGCCGGATAAGGTTACATGCGGCACAAGCTCCCAATCACCCTGCAGGAACAGAGAAGTATTGCTGGTTTCCTTGTGGTTAGTATTATCCTTGCCCTTGCTGTATTCGATACCGCCGACCATAGTATATCTGTCGGTCTGATATTTGAAGTTATCGCTGTACAGCTTGTATTCCAGATTGCTTGTAATTGGCTCGGAAATATCAGTATCCTCTCCGCCTGGCTTATCCCATGAGGATTTTTCTTTTGTTGCACGATACATCAGAGAATTGCTCCACTGATCGTTAATCTGCCAATCATGCTTCAGGGTTACGCTATTGCTGTCGTACATGCCTACATAATGACCGCCGTATACCAGGTCGGTACCGCTGAAGTTGGAGCCGATGGTTTCATAGTTCAAGGTCAGCTTATTGGCATCGTTGAATTTATACTCAAACTTAGCACCGCTGCTCTTGGTATTGCTCTGACCCGGCCATTCCTTACCGCTGCCGTCCTTGCTAGTGCCGGAAATGGTTCTGTCATGGTAAATATTGTAGCTTACCTTGTCTTTGGCAGCCTGAGTATTGAATTTATAGGCTTCCTTGCCGAAGCTGCCCTTGGCAATATCAATAACGGTTTTTGCACCTTCAGGTCTTCTGGTGATGATGTTGATAACACCGCCCTTAGCACCGCTGCCGTACATGGTAGCAGCACTGCCGCGCATTACCTCGACGCGCTCGATGTTATCCATATTGTTCATGAGCGCTGCAAACATATAACCGCTGCTGCCTGCGCCCTTGAAGTCGTTAACACGCACGCCGTCAACCAGGATAACAACGTCCTTGCTGCCGTTGATGCGGATACCGCTTACGTTGGCATTCAGGCCGTTGGAGCCGTAATCCAGGAACTGTACGCCAGGAACTGTACGCAGAACCTCTTCCACGTTGTCCATGTGCATCTGCTCGATTTCTTCACGGCCGACAACGCTCATATCTGCCTTAGCCTTCAGGATGGATTCCTCCATGCGGGAAGCGGTAACAACGATAGGTGCCAGCTCAAAGCTCATTTCGTCAAAATCTGCTGCGGTCGGCTCCGGTGCATCGTAGCTGGTTACGGTTTCAACATATTTCGGCTCGGAATGCTCTGCAACAGCAGTAGTTTCTTCTGCTTCCTGCACTGCAGGCTGAGCATTAAGAGTCTGCTCCTGTGCAGCGATACCCGGCATAGCGTCGGTTTTTACGTTAGCAGCTGCGTTTTTCTGAACCTCTGCCGCATTACCTGCAATGAACTGTTCAGCCTCTGCCTGACCGGCAATTTCCTGCTCATGCTTCGGCAAACGGTCAAGTGCAAAGCGCAGGCCGCCGCTGAACTTCCAGTCATGCTCATAATCTGCACCGTAGCTGCGGGAAACATCAAAATATGCGCTTGCGTTAGGCTTAATATTCAAGGTAGTGCCAAGGCTCATTTCTGCCCATGTTCCCTTAGTTTCTACAGAGGTAGTCTTGCTGCCGCCGTCCTCTGCGCTGTAGCTGCCGGTGACATCGCCGGAGAACTCATGTGCCAGACCGAAGCGTGCATAAACAGAGCCCAGGCGACCGGTTTTGCCGAGTTCTAAGCCCAGACGACCAACCAAGCTGTTGTAGTTGCCCTGGTTAACGTCCAGAACTTCACCGCCGTCGGTTACGGCCGCAAAGTTTCTGCCGCCCAAGTGTGCCCAGGTCAGCTGTGCCTGAGGCTCAAGGTAGCTCTTATCTGTACCGATACGTTTTGCCAGACTTGCGGTAGCACTGTAGCCACGGTTTCTGTAGGTACCGTTCAGCTCGGTGCCGATGCCGTTGTGTACGCTGAACTCGTTGCGCACGCTGCCGGCCTTAGCTGCGAAGTCCAGATGTGCGCCGTCGCCCAGGTCCTTGGAAGCATACAAGCCAAAGCTGTACAGCTTGTTGTCACCGGTATTGCCGCCGATATTGCCGAAATCGTCATCGGTATAGTTGTAGCTGGAGCTGCCCTTCTGATAATCAATAGCAGCGCCTGCAATCCAGCCGTGGTCATACATACGGTCAAAGCCAACCTGTGCACCCCAATAGCTGTTGCTCAGATCAACCGCATTCGCATTGTAGGTATCCTTGCCGCCGTAGGTCTTAGCCCAGATGCCGTCGCTCTCCATATGCGCACGCAGCAGGTCGCCGCGATAAATTACGTTCGCAGCATTATCACGCCAGGAAAGCATTGCGCTGGTGGTTGCCGCTCTTGCGCCCTTCATCAGTGCGGTTTCGTAGTCGCCGGTAATATTAACACCGCTGCCGCCGACGAAGCTGCCTACGCCACCATTAGCGCTGTCAAATTTCATGTCGCCGAGCCAACGGGAAACGCTGGAGGAGGTCAGACCGGAGCTGATCATAGTCTTACCGGTCAGGTTTTCATCAACGCCGGCATTGCCATAGTAAATCTTCTGGCTCAATGCCTTGAAGGCTGCTTCTACAGCGTCCTGATCATTAGTCTTGATGTTCTTGCTGCTTGTTGCCGCAATCAGCATAGAACCCTTATCTGCTTTTTCAACAGTGAAGTTGCCGCCCTTGTAATCGCTTACATCGGTACCTGCATTATCATGGTCGTAGCTTACGATATGAGTACCGCCGAAGCTGCCTACGGTAACAGCACCGGCATCGGGAGCCATGCTGATAAAGCCGTTAACGGGAATTTCTACTTCCTCGTTATTGCCGCCGTTCGGATTGATATATTTAATAGTCTTAGCAACACCCTTGCCGCCCTTCAGGCTGTTTACATAGGTTGCGTCGGTGCCGTTATTATTCCATACACCGCCGGAAAGAGTCAGGTTCAGCTCGGCATCGGCATTTTTATGCGCGCCGGTCCATACCGCACCGTCAGCAACAGTCAGGTTAACAGTGCCGTCGTCACCGACAGCCGCTGCTGCCGCACCCGGCTTCACAATGCTGCCCAGGAATTTGCCATCAGCAACAGTCAGGTCGATTTTGCCGCCGTTAGCAACAGTAAGATTGCCCTCTAAAGAGCCCTCTTTATATTTGCCGTCGGCATCCATGTTATCCTTATTGATGTTAACTACGGAAGCGTCACTGATAATATTGCCCTTGATAACGCCATTGCCCAAGGTAACCTCGGCGCCGTTTGCTGCCTTAACAGCATTCTCTGCCGCAGGCTTATCGCTGGCAGCATCCTTGTTGATATTGGTAATACCCGTGCTGATAACCTTACCGCCGTCAGCAACGATAGCATCCTCTTTTGTGATCAGATGCAAAGTGCGGGAAGTAATGTCTACAGTATTGCCGTTGGTAACAATGCCCTGTTTAGCATCCAGAGTCAAAGCAGTATCTGCTGCCTTAACAGTAATGTCGGCAGCTGCATCGATAGCAGTACCGTTCTCTACGTCAATTTTGGTAGATTGAGTAAATTTATAGGAGCCGTCCTCCTGACGGATATTGGCAGAGGTATAATCGCTGTCTGCAGAAGTACCGGTCATGCCGCTGGTGATTTCCGCAGTATTCTGCTCGCCCTCCTGCGGCTTGGTGTAACCGCCTTCACCGGTTGCCTCGTTAAATTTAATCATACCCTTAGCTTCAGCAGTAATGCTGGAGGCAGTCAGGCCGGAAGCAATCATAACAGTACCGGAAAGATCTCTTTCGTTATTCACATAACCGCTATAGGTCAGCTTGCTTGCCAAAGCATTGAGTACTGCTTCAACCTCATCACCGTTTTTAAGGTCGATATTTTTATTATCGGTTGCCATGGTAACATTAGCACCGGCATTAGCATGCTGAATAGTCACATCACCGCCGATGAAGTCAGCCTTTTCCATGCCTTTATTATTGTGCTTATAAACGATGGTATTGTAGCCGCTGTAATTTGCAATATTCAGCTTTACATCACTGTTCTGGTAAATAAAGCCGCTGTTAGCAGACTTTTGGCCGCCGACAAGCTTATTAACATAAGATACGCCGTCAAAATTATCATAGCTTGGCTTGCTGTATGCCGGCATGTGGCTGTAATCCAGACCGTCTACACGGGAGGTTGCTTCATGTGTCCACTGTGCGCCGTTGCTCAGCCAAACATTAACCTCGCCTGCATGGTCGGTGCCTGCGTTATCAATAACACCCTTCCAGGTAGAATCCTTAGTGGTCAAACCGATATTAACACGGCCATCCTGATATACGTCAGGCTTATCGGTACGCTCAGAACGCTTCAGAGCGATAACGTTGCCGATAATATTTGTTGTTTTGCCTTCGGCTGCTACGAGATTTTCGTTTTCAAGGGAATATTTATCCTTGCTGTTATTGGTATCAACAACGTTGATGTTAATGGTACCGCCGTAGCTGGCCATAGCATAATATGCTTCCTTAAAGCTGCCGTCTTCGTTTCTTTCGTCAGACGGAGTTTCGATTTTGATAGAGTCGCCCAACAGACTGATTGTTGACAGCTTGCAGCCAAGCATTTTGTCATCAGTTTTTGAATAGGTATTCGTCTGTACCGCAGTACCGCGTACAGCAACATCCACATTACCGTTTACAGTAATGCTGGCATCAAGGCCGCCGACGCTGAAAGCGCTAGGCTGCCAACGTGCACCGGTATAGTTAACGTCCGTCGGGTCCATAGAGGTTACACCGCCGGGACCGATATTGCCGTGAACGTTTTTAGTAATAATACCCCAAGGACTGTTGGGATCATCCTTGCGCATCTTCACGTTGCCGTTTATAGTCAGATCAGTGCCGCCTGCTGCGCCGACACCTACAGAAGCATAGGCAGAATAAGCAGTAATATCCAGATTACTGTTTACTACAACCTTACCGCCGCCTGCTGCCAGGCCGGTTACACCTGCAAAATCATTTTTTCTGGTGTTGGTCTGGTATAAGTGCAGCGTACCCTTATTGCCATCACCGTCAACGTTATTCAAAACGTAATCATAGCCATCATTATCCTTATCGGTCATAATGGCATCCTTATTTTTTACGGTAAAGGTGTGGTCCTTACCCTGAAAATTATAGGTAACGGTGTTGCCTTTTTGTTCAACTGTATTACCGTCACCGCCGATAATTGCCTTATCACTTTCAGCATTACCTGTAAGACCTTTGGTGTATTCCGCAGCCCAGACAGGTGATACGGTAAAGCATGATGTGCATACTGACATCAAAACGCCGGCAGCCAGCAGCTGCCATCTT